>Ga0209181_10000068_pt1 | contig 161135 bp, 144 predicted proteins | sample MAT05_FD_187208 | JGI IMG/M metagenome (GOLD analysis project Ga0209181, IMG submission 187208) | Freshwater microbial communities from Lake Fryxell liftoff mats and glacier meltwater in Antarctica - MAT-05 (SPAdes) (version 2) | ecosystem: Environmental > Aquatic > Freshwater > Ice > Liftoff...
AGGCATATAAGTACATATAAGCCCAAGCCGTTGGCTACAATTATTACTAATTCGATACAAGGATTGAGATTATTTATTTTAACGAATTGCCACTTCGCGGTTGTTGTGTGGTTACTTTGCTTTAGGTACCACGAATTTCATTCGTGGTTATTGATATTAAAGTCTTTCAGACTTAAAATAAGAAGTTCTTAGCTTGACGCGAATGGTGGGTACGCTAACCTTGGGCTGTTTCAACCATAACTTGTACCGTTTGCTAACAACCATATAAGTCATATAAGTACATATAAGCCCAAGCCGTTGGCTACAATTATTACTAATTCGATACAAGGATTGAGATTATTTATTTTAACGAATTGCCGCTTCGCGGTTGCTGTGTGGTTACTTTGTTTTAGGTACCACGAATTTCATTCGTGGTTATTGATATTAAAGTCTTTCAGACTTAAAATAAAATGACATTTAAAAACCTACAAGAATTTATCCAATTGATAATTTGAAAACCTATTTGCATTGGTGTTTTAAAGTACATTCACCCTCTCTACTAATTGCTTTGTTATGGTTGGGTATAAGTATTTTGAAATATCGAAATTGCTATTGTAATTTTCCATTTTATTGGTTGCAATTAGTTGTGGTAATTTAGTGGCAATTTCATTTTTTGTGATGAAAATACCAAGTCTATTTTCTTCAATAAAATTACTCACATAACCAGTTTTACAAATAAATATTATTGGAATTTTTAGATAAATAATTTCTACAAATTTCGTTGTAAAATAATCTGCGTTTTTTTCGGGATACACAATTACAACAAAGTTAGAATTTGACATTTCTTTGAAAAATTTTTTCGGAGCTAGTGCCTTATTTACCTTTACATAGCCTTCTAAACCCTCAGCAAACTCGTAGTACTCTGGTTTTAGTGTTGGTATATAAAAACTTAAATTATAGTTTTTATTGGGTATGTTTTTTAGTGTTTTAAAAATAATGTCAAATTCATTTTTTACACCTTCATACAAATTTCCGTTGTATATTATTTTACAAAAATTAGGGTCGCGATTATTCTCAATTTCTGAAAAATCGTCTTCGTCAATTGCGTGTTCTAAAAGATAAAATTTAGAATTTTCGAGTGCATGTTTATTCGGTAAAATTTCGCACAATTCGCGCACTGATGATGCCACCAAATCGTACTTTTTACAAACTAAGGCTTCGTTATTTTCTTCGGTTTCGGCACGCAATTTTTCTAGTTGCGGAAAGCCGTAATTTTTACCACTTGTCCAAGGGTCTCTAAAATCGGCAACAAATTTAGTGTCGGGATATTTGGCTTTTAATTTGATTAAATTGCATGCATGATTCATGGGTGCAATGGTTACAAACACATTTTTCATATTGTGTTTTGCTATTACATTATCCGCTAAATTTACAAAGTTTTCTTTCCAAAAAATACTCCTATCATACAATGAGCCATTTGTGTTTTTGCGCACAAAATTTAATGCTATTTGATACTTTATTTTTTCAAAAATATTCTTTGGAATATCGGTTAATACATCAGGATATTTTTCGGGAATGCCATGTACAAATATTTTCGGATTGTCTTTTACGTCATCAATCCAAAGTGAAATTTCTTTTGATTTTGGGGCATTACATATAACATGAACATTGTGCCCAAGGCGTGTAAAATATTTTGCAAATTTAGCCCACCGCCTGCCACCAATACCGGGCGCAGGTGGAAAAATATAAACGACTAATAAAATATTTTCAGACATAACTTTTTTACTTTTCAACCTTCATTTTTGCGAAAGCAAGAACGTGTTATCTTACTTTGTATGGTGCCTTCGCAGGAATAATGTTCGTGTTATACCAAAACATTTAGCTTTTCAAAAAAGAACCAAAATTAGTCTCTTTTGATAACAACCATTTAAGACATATAAGAACATATAATATCGCACCTATTGATATTTTAAAAACCTATTTTGCCTTACTAAAAATAAACAATTAACTATCTACTAAATGTGCAACGCCCTTTTGGCTGTTGCATCTAAACAAGCTTCTTTAAAACATTCGGTATATGTTGGGTGTGCGTGGCTCATGCGTGCAATGTCTTCGGCACTAGCCCTAAACTCCATTGCTACAACAGCTTCAGCAATCATATCGGCTACACGAGGGCCTATCATGTGTACGCCTAAAATTTCGTCCGTATCTGCATCTGCAAGCACTTTTACAACACCATCGGTATCCATACTTGCCCGTGCCCGCCCGCTAGCCTTAAACGGAAAAGAACCCACCTTATATTTTTTATTATCAGCTTTCAATTGCTCTTCGGTAAAGCCAACGCTTGCAACCTCTGGCCACGTATAAACTACACCGGGTATTAGGTTGTAATTAATATGTGGTTTTTGTCCCATCATATATTCTGCAACAAAAGTACCTTCTTCTTCGGCTTTGTGCGCCAACATCGCACCCTTAACAACATCGCCAATAGCAAAAATATTCTTGATGTTTGTTTGCAAATGCTCATCTACTTCTACCTTGCCTTTTGCATCTAATATTACACCTGCTTTGTCTAATCCTAAATTGTCGGTATATGGCTTTCGTCCTAAGGCTACAAGGCAATAGTCGCCAGTGATTTCAATTTTTTCGCCTTGTTTATTTTCGGCTGTTACGGTTACATCATTTCCATTATTTTTTGCGCCAATTACTTTGTGCGAAACCTTGAATTCAAAACCTAAACTTTTCAATGATTTTGTAAGTTCTTTTCCCATTGTTTTGTCCATGGTTGGGATAATAGAATCGGCATATTCAACTACCGTAACTTTAGAACCCAAACGAGCATAAACGCTACCTAATTCTAAACCAATAACGCCGCCACCAACAAGCACTAAATGTTTTGGAATTTCGGTTAACTCTAATGCTTCGGTTGACGTAATAATTCGTTTTTTATCAATATCAATTCCTGGTAACGAAAATGGTTTAGAGCCTGTTGCAATAATTATTTTTGTGGCTTCAATAGATTCCTTTTTACCATCGTTTAATGCAATATCTATAGTAGTTGCACTTGCAAAAGTACCATGCCCAAAATAGGTGGTAATTTTATTTTTTTTCATCAAAAAAGTAATGCCATCGCTTGTTTGTTTTACCACGCCAGCCTTGCGTTTTATCATCTGTGCTAAGTTTGCTTTTACGCCAGTAATATCTATACCATGTTCGGCAAAAGTGTGGTTGGCATTGTAAAAATGTTCTGTAGAATCTAACATTGCTTTTGATGGTATGCAACCAACGTTTAAGCATGTACCACCAAGTGTATTATAGCGTTCTATAATTGCAGTTTTCATTCCTAATTGTGCGCAACGTATTGCGGCTACATAACCACCGGGACCCGAACCAATAACTACTACATCAAATTTTTTCATAAAATATTATTTTAATAATAATAGGCAAACCTAATGAAAATAATGTTTTTTGAAAAGTGAATTTTTACTTATGAATTTATACCATAAAAATCATTTGGCTTAATGCCAAAAAATCAATTAGTCAATAGGGGAAAATATACTTCTTTGGTAGCGATTGTAATTAGCATTCAAACCCACAAAAAAGCCTCCCAATTTAGGAGGCTTTTCTTAATTTATAATCAATTATTCTGAATCATCTTCAATGTCAACTTTTTTGTTTGGGTCTTCTTTGGCCACATAAGTAAAACCAGTAATTCTAAAATCTGTTCTACGATTTTTTTGGTGTGCCGCCTCTTTTTCATCATCAGTTTTCATAGCTGCAATTTCTGCATCGCTAATTATTGGTTTGCTTTCTCCATAACCTTTGGCTGATAAGCGGTCAGCTGCGATGCCTTTTGAAATTAAGAAATCAACTACCGATTGCGCACGTTTTTGTGCTAATTCACCATTGGCTTTTGCATCACCACGAGTATCGGTATGCGAACCTAATTCTATGGTAATATTGCTATTGTCGTTCAATGTTTTTACTAAACCAGTAAGCGAATCTTGGAACTGTGGTTTCAAATCCCATTTAGCCAAATCATACAATATTGCAGGTAATGTAATAGGAATTTCTTTTTTGATAGGTTTCATTTCCATGTCCTTTTTAAAATCGGAACCTGTTTCTAAACCTACTGTTGTAAACTCTGATTTATCACCCAAATAATTCTCTTTTTCAGACGTTAATGTGTAAGTAGTTTGCGAGTTAATAACACGCTTACCATCAGGGGTCATATCAAACCGATAACCACCTGCGCCATCGGTTGTAGTTTCAATAGACGAACCATCGCTACCAACCATTTTAACCTTTGCGCCAACTACTTTTTCGCGTGAGCCTTTGTTATAAACAACACCATCTACATTAAACAACATTGGCGGTAAAGCAAATGAATAAATATCATCACCACCTTTGCCACCTGCACGGTTAGAGCTTAGCATACCACGTTCGCCTTTTATGCCTTCCCAAATAATTGCAAAATCATCACCAGCACTATTGATAGGGTATTGTAAGTTTTCAACTTCAGTGAAATTGTCGCCAGTTTTCTTTGCTTTAAAAATATCTAAACCACCCATTCCAATATGTCCGTTTGATGCGAAATAAAAATCACCATTTTCGGCAACGTAAGGGAAGTACTCATCTCCAGCAGTGTTTACAATATAGCCAGCATTTGTTGGCTCACTCCATTTAGATGATTTTTTATCGTAAGTAGCAAACCAAATATCAAAACCGCCAAAACCACCTGGCATATTTGATGCAAAAAATATTTTAGATTCGTCTGGTAATATAGATGGATGTCCAACAGAGAAAGTTACAGTATCATTACAAAGCGGTACTAATTTAGGTTCTGTCCAACCGCCGCCTTTTTTCTCACTTTCCATTATGCGTGTTCCAAATTGTTTTTTTTGTTCAACCTTAAAACGTGTGAAATACATTTTGGTTCTTTTTTTATTAAAGGTAACCGGGCCTTCATTAAAGCTAGTATTTATTGGTTGACCAATAGTTTGCGGTGTACTCCAAGCTCCTTTTTTATCCATTTTAGCTTCGTAAATATCAGAGAAGCTACCACCTACTGAGGGGTCAGTTTTGTTACCGGCTGCACCTTCACGTGTACTTACAAAATAAATAGAATTATATTTTTTATCGGCATAAGTTGGTGCAAAATCCCAGCCTTTAGAGTTAATTGGTAACAAGGTTACACTGTATCGCGATGGATTGTCTTTCCATTTTTGAGCCAAAACGCAAGATTTAGCACCATCAACTCCGCGAGGGTCTGAAGGCACCATTTGAGCATATTCATTAAAATTAATAATGGCATCGTTGTATTTTTCTTGCGCTTTTTTAGCCTCTGCTAACATTAAAGTAGCGTTGGGGTCAGGAAACTTTGCTTTGATAGCTTTTGCATACCACGTTTCAGCATTTTTCATATCGTTTAAGTGACGGTAACATTCCGCAACTTTAAAAATGCACTCTGCTTTTTTAGCTTTATTACTCACTTTTGATGAAGCCTTTTTATACGACTCTATAGCCTCAGTCCACTCTTCGTTGTTGTAGTGTTTCTCAGCCTCTTTGGTATAGTTGCGCTGAGCTTTCGCCGAAAAACTAACCGTACAAACAATGGTAAGTACTGCCAAAAGTTTATATATTCTCATAATAATTTTTGTTTTGTTTAAAATTTAAGGTTGCTAATATATAGAAATTCTTATTTCTACAATTTTTTTTGACAATTGAATATAGATGTTTAATCTTGTTTAAACCGAAATTCATTAATTATGACAATAAAAAAGGCACAACAGGAAATTGATAATTGGATAAAAAAGTACGGCGTTCGTTACTTTAATGAACTTACAAACCTTGCAATACTTACTGAGGAAGTTGGCGAAGTAGCAAGGATTATGGCACGTGAATATGGTGAACAATCTAAAAAGGAAAGTGATAAAAATAAAATGCTTTCGGATGAATTGGCTGACGTACTTTTTGTGGTAATGTGCATTGCAAACCAAACAGGCATTGACTTGCAAGATGCTTTGAAAAAAAATTTAGATAAAAAAACAAAACGCGATAGCACGCGACACTTGGAAAACAAAAAATTGAAATAATAATTTTTTGTAAAAAATTATCTATTAAAAGTCAACCTCAAACCTTTTTTTGTTTCATCAAAATTGTTGTTTGTATAAGCTAAATGTCCGTTAACAAAGGTGCTGTGTATGCTGCTGTTAAAGGTGTAACCGTCAAACGGACTCCAACCACATTTGTACAAAATAGTATCTTTATTTACTATACTTTGTTTTTGTAAATCTACTAACACCAAATCTGCAAAATAGCCTTCTCTTATATATCCGCGTTTTTCTACTTCAAAAATATCAGCCACATTATGGCTCATTAATTGAACTATTTTTTCTAAAGTAATTTTACTTTGCTTGTACTTTTCTAACATTGCCAATAAAGCGTGTTGCACCAATGGCCCACCCGATGGTGCTTTGCTATACACTTGCATTTTTTCTTGAAACGTGTGCGGTGCATGGTCTGTAGCCACTACATCAATTGTACCATTGAGTATTGCATTAAAAATTGCCTCACGGTCAATTGCAGTTTTTATTGCTGGATTCCACTTTATTAAATTCCCTTTTGTGGTGTAATCTTCATCACAAAACCATAAGTGGTGTATGCAAGCTTCGGCAGTTATTTTTTTACTTTTTAAGGGTGTTTTGTTTTCAAACAATGACAATTCTTTCTCGGTTGAAATATGTAATACGTGCAATCGCGTGTTATACTTTTTTGCCAATGCAACAGCATGGCTTGATGATTTATAACAAGCCTCAACACTTCTAATTATGGGGTGTTCGGTAATTGGAATATTGTCGCCAAATTTTTTAGTAGCAATTTCTAAGTTGCGTTTTATAGTTCCTTCGTCTTCACAATGCGTGGCTATAAGCATTTTACATTTACTAAAAAGTTGTTCCAAAACTCTTTCGTTATCAACCAACATATTGCCAGTTGACGAACCCATAAAAATTTTTACACCACAAACTTTTTTCGGATTTGTTTTTAAAACCTCATCCAAATTATCATTGCTTGCACCCATGTAAAACGAATAATTTGCTAATGATTTTTCGTTTGCTATTTTATATTTATCCTCTAGCAAATCTTGCGTTAATGCGTTGGGTATTGTGTTTGGCATTTCCATGTATGAAGTAATGCCTCCCGCCACAGCGGCTTTTGCTTCAGTGTAAATTTCTCCTTTGTGTGTAAGACCTGGCTCTCTAAAATGCGTTTGGTCATCAATACAACCTGGCAACAAATACAGCCCAATAGCATCAAATAGTTTATCGCAAATAGGCGTTTCTGCAACTGGTAAAATTGCTTCTATTAATTTATTGTTGATGAGAATATTTGCATCGAAAACTTTTCCTTCGTTTACAACTTTTGCATTTGTGATAAGTGTTTTCATCTGAAATTAGTTTTTTACAATAATAAAAATTTATTGTTGAAAATATTTTATTTAATTTTAAAATTTTATAGGTTAAGTATTTATGCGAATATAGTAATAGGTTATTAGCTTGATTTGCATTATTACACTGATTCTGCTTCACTGTTTAAAGTTTAGTGTGCATTATTAAAACCCGATAAGCATAACTCAAAAAATAAATCACAATTAAATAAGAATACAGTAAAATCTTTTTAACATTGCAAAGGACAAAAAACGAAATTTATAGAACATTGATTTAGGCTTGTTGGTTTTTAAAATAAAAACAGATTTTAGGAAAATGAATTTTTAAATTCTCCTTTTGGAGCAATCCAAAATTAGTTTTGAATAATTAAACAAATATGTCAATCCAGAAAAGGTGGAAGCCAAAACTTCTACCACCAACTGAACAACAAACTCAGTTAACCTCTGAATTAGGCATAGACTCTATTTTATCAACATTATTAGTACAAAGAGAAATAACTACTTATGATGAGGCAAAAACATTTTTCAGGCCCAGCTTAGCCAACTTGCACAATCCATTCTTGATGAAAGACATGGACAAAGCAGTTGCGCGTATAGAAAAAGCATTGGGAGAAAAAGAGTCTATTCTAATTTACGGAGACTACGACGTGGACGGCACTACAGCCGTAGCGCTAATGTATTCATTCTTAAAAAAATATGCACACCGCATAGAATATTATATACCCGACCGCTACAAAGAGGGCTACGGCATTAGTATAATTGGTATTGATTACGCAGCACAAAATAATTTCTCACTCATTATTGCCCTCGATTGTGGTATTAAAGCAAACGATAAAATAGACTATGCCAATACTTTGGGAGTAGATTTTATTATTTGTGACCACCACCGCCCCGGCGAATTTTTACCCAATGCAGTTGCGGTATTAGACCCAAAAAGAGAAGATTGCGAATATCCGTTTGATGAACTTTCGGGTGCAGGTGTGGGCTTTAAATTAATTGAAGCATTTGCAAGAAATAACGATTTATTTGCCGACGATTTTGAAAAACACATTACCGAATATTTAGATTTTGTTGCCGTTAGCATTGCTGCTGATATTGTGCCTATTGTTGATGAAAACCGCGTGTTGGCTTACTTTGGTTTGCAACAATTAAATCAGCGCAAGCGACAAGGTTTTAAAGCCATTATGGATTTAAGCAACATAAAACGCGACTTAACCATTAGTGATATTGTGTTTACAATTGCGCCACGCATTAACGCCGCAGGGCGTATTGATAGTGGCAACAAAGCCGTTGAATTATTAATAAGCCCTACCCAAAACGAAGCTATTTTTAATGGCAATGGCATTGATAATACAAATACCGAACGCAAATCTATTGACAATATTATTACACAGCAAGCCTATGCTATGATTGATGAAAGTGAGTTTTTGCAAAATAGCAAAAGCACCGTTTTGTTTAACAACGAATGGCACAAAGGCGTGGTAGGTATTGTGGCTTCGCGCCTTACCGAAAAATATTATAGGCCAACCGTAGTGCTTACCGAAAGTGACGGCATTGCAAGTGGCAGCGCACGCAGTGTAAAAGACTTTGATGTATATAATGCCATTGAAGCTTGCAGCGATTTATTAGAACAATTCGGTGGACATAAATACGCCGCAGGTTTAACCCTGAAGGTAGAAAATATAGAAGCCTTTAAAATAAAGTTTGAAGAAGTGGTAAGCAGCACCATTTTAGAAGAGATGCTTACGCCAGAAATAGAAATAGATACGGAAATAGATTTTGATACCATTGACCCAAAATTCTTTAGGGTTTTAAAACAATTCGCGCCCTTTGGGCCAGGCAATATGAGCCCTATATTTATTGCGAAAAATGTTACACACAACGGCAGTTTAAAATTGGTTGGTACAAATCATTTAAAATTTGAGGCGCACCAAAGTCATTCTAAAAGAACATTTCCGGCAATCGGTTTTGGTTTAGGTGCATTGGCTGATATTATTACCAATTACAAACCTTTTGACATGTGCTTTACCATTGAAGAAAATGATTGGAATGGTAGCATTTCATTACAATTGGTAGTGAAGGATATAAAGCTGAGTAAAGTATAGTGGTGGTGTTATTTGATACTGCATGGACTTTTAACGATTCGTAATACCGATTGTACATTCAATATAGTCCAATTTCTCTCGTTGTTTCAAACGAGACCATTGTACTATTTACATGTAGTATCTGCATTAACCATTCTAAAATATACGCAATACTGAATATATATAATATTAAACAAAAAAGGCTGCCCAATTGGACAGGCTTTTTTCATTATTTCTTCCCTTTCTTCTTCTTTTCTACAGGTGCTACAACTTCCGTAGGCATTTCATTAATTACCTTGAACTCGGTTCGGCGGTTTTGTTGGTGTTCAGCATCTGTACAAACTATATTGTTGGCACAATTGTTTACCAATTTACTTTCGCCATAACCTTTTGATGTAATGTGCTTGCGGCTAATGCCTTTGCCATGTAAATATTCAGAAGCAGATTTTGCCCTGCGCTCCGACAATTTTTGGTTGTATTTATCATCCGCACGGCTGTCGGTATGCGAACTTAACTCAATTTTTACTTTCGGATTGTCATTCAACAATTTCAATAATTTATCTAGTTCTGCAATAGCATCTTGGCGAATGTCCCATTTATCAAAATCATAGAAAATCATATCAGGGTTTTCCATCACTACTGACTTGTCAACAACCATTTCTTGCAATACAAAGTCGTTGGTAATAGTTTTGTTCTCAGTTATGTTTTTACTATCAATACCATCTTTGGTAACAGCAAAATAACCCTGCTTATGTACTTCATAAGTGTAATCGCAATCATTAATCATTTGAAAGCTGTATTTGCCTTCACTATCAGTAGTTACGCTATCTACAGCACCAGTAGTTTTGTTTGTAAACACAATTGTTGCGCCAGCTAGTGGAGCATTGCTTTCTTTGCTTACCACTTTACCCTCAGCCATTACAATGTAAGGGTTCATAACAAAAGTGTATATTCTATCACTTGTGCCACGGTTAGAAGACAAGTAACCGCTTTTCTTATCTGCATTTAACAACATACCAAAATCATCGGCTTTTGAGTTTATTGGGTAGTTTAAGTTCATTGGCGTACCAAAAGAAGTTCCGTTAACGTCGGCAACAAAAATATCGGCACCACCTAAACCTTTGTGTCCATTTGATGAAAAATATAATTTATTGTCGATACCAACTGTAGGGAAAGTTTCGTTACCTGCTGTGTTTATGCCTGCGCCTAAATTAGTTGGTTTGCTCCATTCTCCATTGTTTAAAGTGGTAACATATAAATCGCTACCGCCAATTCCGCCGGGCATATCGCTAACAAAATACATTGTTTTGCCGTCGGCAGTTAATGCAGGGTGCGACGTAGAATACTCATTGCTATTGTATGGAAATTGTTTTGTACAAGTTTTCCATTCGTTGTCTATAATGCTATCGTGTTGTATTTTTAAGTTTAATACTTTTGTGTATTTCTCCGAAAGCTTTGATTTTTCGTGGTTGTCGGCAGAATAATAAGCCTCTAAACCTTTGCTGTCGAATGCTGCACTGCTATTATGGAATTTCTTGTTTATAGAACCATTTAGTGCAGTAGGTTCGCCTAATTTACCTTGCGCATCCATCTTGGAATAGTATAAGTTTTGGTAGCCCATCATTGTACCAGCATATTGTTTTTTGCGCCCTGACTCTGCTTTTTCGGCTACAAACACCAAACCTTCTTTGTAAACAACTGGCGAAAATGAAGTTTCAAAACCTTTTATTTCCAAGTTGCTAACTGTATAGTGTGCGCTGTCTTTTTTAAATTGCGGAATGCTATTGCATGATGCCAATAATGTTTTTGCAAGTGCATCACCAGCATTGTCATTTAAGTATGCGTTCAATTGAGTTTTGGCTTCTTCGTATTTGCCTAAACTCATCAATGTTTGTGCATAATGCAATTTACTAATCGGTGTGCATTTTGCATCAGCCACAGCTTCTTTAAAATATTTTTCGGCGTTTTTGTAATCATTAATTTTAAAATAACAATCAGCTAGCTTTTCTAAAGTTGCTACTTTTTTCTTTTTCAATACTGCCTTTTCGTAGTATTTGGTAGCTTTTTTATATCCAAAAGCATTGTATTGTGCGTCGCCTAATTGTGTGTAATACTGCGAACAGCTACTTAACAAAATTGTAATTGCCAATATTGGTAAAATGTATATATTTTTTTTCATCTGTGCTTGTTTAATATTCTTTATTCCTCTAATTAATAATCGTCAATGGTAAATCGTTAATTAAAAATAGCGTGGGTTTTTTACTTTCATTGTTTTAGAACCAAAATCATAGCCTAGCATAAACTCTAAGCTACCCGAATTGTATTTTCTAATGTTAGCAAAAGTATAGTCGTAACTCATACCCAATCTTAATTCTGGTGTTACGTTATAACTTATTAATGCCACTAACCACGCACCAGTTTTGTCTAATCTGTAAGATAAACCTGCGCTAAAAGCCTCGCCAAAAAAGGCATTACAGTTAAGGTCGAATTGCATAGGTGCAGCCTTCTGGTATTTTAATAAGAATGATGGTTTTAGCATAATGTTGCTGCCAATGTCAAATAAATACCCAGCCGTTAAAGTGTAGTGTGGTTTAAAGAAATTAAATTGTTTGCTGTCATTCAACGATAAGTTTGAAGGCTCTTTTGCATACAAAGTAGGTATTGAAAAGCCAGCATAAAATTTACGGGTATAGTAATAAGCACCTGCACCAAATTTAGGAGCCCAAAAAGCTTTGTTGCTCAAAGCTACGTCAGAATTTACATCATCCCAAGCAAATGTTTTGCTGTTGTTGTAACCCAAGTTTACCATGCCACCGTTAATACCTAATGATAATTTGGCATCGTCGCTAACTTTAATATGGTATGCATAGTTCAACATAATGTCGTTTCTATGAAAACCACCTGTATTGTCGTTTACAAAGGTTAACCCCAAGCCCATTGTTTCGCTTTTTATTGGGCCATCAATACCAAATACGCTTGTGGTAGGGCGTCCGTTACCGAAGCCTAACCATTGTTGGCGGTGTATTAATGTTGCGCCTGCATAAGGGTGTGTGCCTGCATACGCCGGATTCAAAAATAATCCGTTAAACATATAATGGCTCAACATTGGGTCTTGTTGTGCGTAAGTATTTAAACTTAATACGCCTACAACTATTAGTGATAATATCTTTTTCATCTTTACAATTTTTACTGTTTATAAATTAGCGTTTTAAATCAACATAACTTCTTAATGCCTCTATACTGCTGTTAGGGAAAGTAAGAATTACATAATAAGTACCCTCTGTTAAGTCTTCGCCGCCATCGTTTTTACCATTCCATTCATTGTTATATCCTACTTTAGAATATACTATACTACCCCAACGATTATAAATTTCTATTTTATTGTTCGGATATTTTTCAATAGCACCTACAATATAAAAGTCATTTTTACCATCGCCATTCGGGCTAAAGCCAGTTGGTAATTTAAACTCACGCGGTTCTTTTAAACGAATGGTATCACTTACTTTACAGCCAAAGTTATCGTTAACAGTAATGTAATAAGTGCCTGCACCTAATCCGTTAATGTCTTCGGTTGACGAAGCGTATGTGTTTGTGCTATCCTTCCAAGTATAGGTTAATGGTTGCACGCCGCCCGTTGTAGTTAAAAATATAGCACCATCTTTTGCACCGAATGAACTAACGTTAAAGTCTCCTGGATTGTAATGTGAAACTGAATCCTTTAAAACGATTGGTACACCAGCAGTAGCTGCAAACCAAGTAGTGTCGGATGTTTTGCTACAACCTGCAGCATTTTCAACCCTTACATAAGCCCTTACTGTTTCCGTAATTGTAATGGTTTGAGTTGTTGCACCGTTAAACCAAATGTTACCATTTGCTTCTGATGATGAAAGTATAACGGAACCATCACAGTTTTTGCCGCTTGCCGTTGCTGTAATTATTGGTTTATTAACCGATGGCACATAAGTGAATGTGTAAACTGGCGAAGTTGCAGTACAACCATTGGTTGAGGTAGCAGTTACACTGTACGAAACAGTACCTGTTAGTGCGGTAAATGTTATACTATCAGTTGTTGCACCAGCACCGCTTAAATTCCAAACATTGCTTGATGTTAAAGAAGCATCGGCCCAAAGTTTAATTGTTTCGCCAGCGCATACCAATGAAGGTTGGTTAGAAGTTATTAATGCCAATGGTGGAGTTAATACCGTAACGGTTGTAGATGCTGAGTTTGTACAACCAAAAGCATCAGTTACTGTTACCGTGTAAGTATTACTAGTAGTTACTGTTAATGATTGTGTAGCTGAGTTTAATGGAGTCCAGAAATTACCTGTTGCATAACTTGATGTTAAAGTAACTGAACCACCCGGGCAGAATGACGTAGGCCCACTTGCTGTAATTACTGGTGCTGCTATTGCTTGTCCAACATTTACCTGCGTAAGCGCTGATGCAGAAGAGCAACCTGCCGAATTTATTATTGAAACCGTGTAACCACCAGTAGTTGTAACTGTTATAGACTGTGTAGTAGCTCCACCTGGCAACCATAAATACGAACCATTTGTTGGTGCAGTGTTAGCTGTTAACACAACTGAATTACCAACACAGAATGTTGTTGCACCACTTGCCGTAACGGTTGGTGTGCTTATTGCTTGGTTTATGGTTACTACCGATACATTACTTGTAGTAGTTCCGCAAGCGTTAGTAACGGTTACAGAATAGCTACCCGAACTTGCTACCACTATTGTTTGGGTAGTTTCGCCATTAGGACTCCATAAATAGGTAGAGCTTGTTCCTGCGTTTTGTGCATCTAAAGTTACAGAACCACAATTTGTAATAACTGGTGCTAAACTAACTATTGGTGCATTTACCGCAGTGTTTACTGACGCTGATGAAGTTGCAGAACATCCCGCAGGGGTTGTTACAACAACTGTATATGTGCTTGATGTTGTTGCATTATAGGTATTTGAAGTGCTTACAATTGTACCTGCACTGTAAGTCCAAGAAAAAGTAGTACCCGCAATTTGAGTACCTGCATTTAAAACAACACCATTACATTGGTTATATGGGCCACCAATATTTACTATTGGTGTAGCTTCTATTGTAACACTTACAGTATTACTTTGCACTGTACCACAATTGTTTGTAGCCTTTACATAGAATGAACCTGATTGTGTAACCGTTAAAGTTTGGGTAGTTATATTTGTAGTAATATTACTTGCAGTAAACCATTCATATGTAGTACCAGTTGGGTAAGTTCCTGCATCAAGTGTTGCAGTGTTACAACTTGCAGGTGGTGCAACTATTGTTTGTGCTGCTAACACAGCATCAATTGTTACACTTGCCGAACTTGTTGCCGAACATCCCGCAGGCGTTGTTACCACAACTGCATATGTACTTGATGTGGTTGCATTAAATGTATTTGAAGTACTTACAATAGTACCTGCACTGTTAGTCCAAAAAAAAGTAGTGCCTGCAAATTGAGTACCTGCATTTAAAACTACGCCATTACATTGGTTATATGGTCCACCAATATTTACCGTTGGTGTAGCTTCTATTGTAACGCTTACTGTGTTACTTTGTACAGTACCACAATTGTTTGTAGCCTTTACATAGAATGAGCCAGATTGTGTAACCGTTAAAGTTTCGGTAGTAATATTTGTAGTAACATTAGTTGCGGTAAACCACTCATAAGTAGTACCGCTTGGGTAAGTACCTGCACTAAGTGTTGCTGTATTGCAACTTGCTGGCGGTGCGCTTATTGCTTGCGCAGATAATAAAGTATCAATTGTTACACTTGCCGAACTTGTTGCCGAACATCCAACTGAAGTTGTTACCAAAACAGAATAGATGCCAGTAGCCGAAGCCGTTAATGTATTATTGGTTTGTGCTGGCGAAATTACCGCATTATTAAACGACCACGAATAAGTAGAACCGCTTAATTGAGTTCCTGCATTTAAAGCTACCGAACCACCACATTGAGTAAATGGTCCACCTAAGTTTACTGTAGGCACTGCTTCAATAGTTATTGTAACCGGCGCACTTTGCACTGTGCCACAAGTGTTAGTCATTTTCACAAAGTATGTTCCGCTTGTAGTTACTGTAATACTTTGTGTGGTAATGTTTAATGATGCGTTGTTACCATCAAACCATTCAAAGGTTGTACCTGCTGGGTATGTACCTGCATTTATTGTTAGTGAACCACAACTTGTAAGTGGCGTAACCAATGCCAAGGCTGTTAATCCACTTTGTATATTTACTGTTGCCGATGAAGTTGCTGTACAACCTGCTAGAGTAGTTACCAAAACACTGTATGTGCCAGTTGTAGCCATTAAAGTGTTACTGGTTTCGGCAGGTAATAATATAGTGTTTAATGACCATGCAAAAGTTGAACCTGCTAATTGTGTTCCTGCTGATAAGGCAACTGTTCCGCCACATTGTGTGTAAGGACCACCTAAGTTTACAACTGGTAATGTTTCAATAGTAATTGTTACCGAATTGCTTTGAACCGTGCCACATGTATTTGTTATTGCTACATAATAAGTACCCGATTGTGTAATTGTAAATGTTTGCGTTGTAACTCCTTGAGATACGTTGGCAGCATTAAACCATTCAAAAGTTGTACCTGTTGGGTATGAACCTGCATTAGCAATAAAAGAACCGCAATTGCTTGCAGGTGCTACTATTGGCAAAGTGGTTAACGTAGTTTGTATTGTTATGCTTACGCTTGATGTGGCAGTACAACCTGCAGGAGTAGTTACTAAAACTGAATAGGTGCCTGTTGCACTTGCAGTATATGAATTATTGGTTTCGGCTGGTACTATTGGCGAATTGTTTATTGACCACACATAAGTTGTATTAGTTACTTGTGTGCCTGCTGTTAAAACTACTGTTCCGCCACATTGCGTAATTGGGCTACCTAAGTTTACTGTAGGTGCTGTATTAACTGTAACTGCAACGGCATTGCTTGTAACCGAACCACAAGTGTTTGTCGCTGTAACTGTGTATATTCCTGAACTTGTAAGTGAAATTACTTGTGTTGTAAAACCTAATGAAACATTGTTGGCATCAAACCATTGGTAAGTAGTACCTAATGGGTAGTTACCAGCATCTAAACTTACTGAACCACAACCCGAAACTGGCGTTACTATTGGCAATGCTGTAAGTGAAGTTTGTATTGTTACTGATGTTGAGCCGGTTGCTGAACAACCTTCGGGACTTGTTACTACTACTGAGTATAAACCAGAAGTAGAAGCCGTTAATGAATTGTTAGTTGCTGCTGGCGTTATTGGTGTTCCGCCTAACGACCATACGTAAGTAGAGCCTACATCTTGCGTACCTGCTGTTAAAGTAACTGGCGTACATTGTGTATAAGGGCCACCTAAGTTAACCGTTGGCACTGTATTAATTACCACGTTTGCTATTGAACTTGTAACCGTACCACAAGTATTTGTTGCTTGTACTGTGTAAGCACCACTTGTAGTTGCACTAAAAGTTTGTGTAGATGTTGCTAAATTTGTTGTTCCTTCAAACCAAGCATAAGTAGCATTTGTAATGTTGCCAGCATCTAAAATTACATTTGTACCGCAAGTAGCCGGTGGTGTTCCTAAGTTAATTGGTGCTATTGGCGAGTCTATGTTTACAGTTGCCGAAGCACTTGCCGAACAATTGTGAGCTGTTACAACAACTGAATAGATACCAGAAGTTGAAACTTGGAGCGTATTGGCAGTTGAGTTATTACTCCAAAGATAAGTTGCGCCTTGGTTACCTGCATTTAAAGTTACCGTTCCTTGACATTGACTATAAGGACCACCTAAATTTACAGTTGGTATAGCGTTTATTGTAACAATTGTAGCACCTGTAGAAGTTCCGCAAGCATTTGTAACCGTTACCGAAACTGGCGTTACACCAATTGTAGCAACTGAAATTTGTTGTGTTGTTTCGCCAGTACTCCAATTGAACGTAGAACCTGCATTACCTGCATTTAAAGTAACACTACCTTCGCATTGTGCGGCTGGTGTGCCTAAGTTTACTGTAATTGGTGCTGTGTTTATTGACACTTCGGCAGTGTCTGAATTTGTACAATTGTTATCACTAACAACTACTAATTTGTAATCGCCAGTTGTGGTTGCAGTAAATGAGTTATCGTTATCAATAATTGTATTGCTTCCTATTTGAGTCCAAGTGTACGCAAAGTTAGCATTGTTTGGTACTTGTAATGTTACTGTGTTATCGCACACTGCAAAAGGGCCACCCAAGTTTACAGTTGGTATTGCAAATATATTTACCAATACCGAATCAATAACATTACCACAACCATTGTTTACAATTACTTTGTAGTTACCTGATGTAGAAACAGAAATTGTTTGTGTATTTTGGAATGTTGCGTTTGGTAAAATCCAGTTATAGGTTGAACCTGCATTTAAGGCATCTAAAGTAACTGGGCCACCACATACATTTTGAGTAGGGCCAAGTTCAAGAACTGGTGCGGCTACATTTATAACCACATTTACCGAAGCACTTGCCGAACAACCTGCAGCATTTGTAACTGTTACAGAATAAGTTCCTGTAACTGTTGCTACCAATGTTTGGTTGGTTGAATTATCATTCCATAAATAGGTTGAACCTGCGTTAAGAGCATCTAAAGTAACGTTGGCATTACAAACCGATGATGGCGCGCTAAGCGTTACAATAGGGTTTGCATTTATATTTATTGTAATTGTATCGCTAACTGTACCACAGCCATTGGTAACCGAAGCTACATAACTGCCACTTGTGGTAGCAGTAAAAGTTTGCTGTGTACTCAAAATTGTTGAAGTACCTTCTAATACCCAAGTATAAGTAGAACCTACATTGCCAGCATTTAAAGTTACTGTGCCTTCGCATTGATTTACATCATTACCTAAAGCTACTACAGGAGCTTGTCCGTCCACGTTTACATTAATAGTATCTGATGCCGAACATCCAAAGGCATTTGTAACTGTTACATTATATGTACCTGTAGTTGCTGCTGTAATTACTTGCGTATTAAATTGTACGTTGTTCCAATTGAAATCGGCACCCGCATTTTGTGCATCTAAACTAACTGTACCACCGCATTGTGCAATATCAGCACCAAGCGCTACAATTGGTACAGGATTTATTACCACATTTACAGTGTTAGAAGTATCTATACCACAGCTATTGCTTACAATAACTGAAAAAGAGCCAGTGCTTACCAAATTGGTTTGGTTGGTAGTGCCATCACTCCACAAATAAGTAGAACCAGGATTACCAGCGTCTAAATTAACCAAGCCGCCACATTGTGCATTTGGTGTACCCAAGTTAATAAATGGTTGATTAATAACATTGATAGACAATGTATTTGAAATATTTGAACATCCGTTTGCATCCGTTATCGATGCAAAATAATTACCAGCCGCTTGTGCCAATAAAGTATCATTTACAACTGCGCTACCTGCCCAAGAAACATTGTCAACATCAGAAACTAAGATAGCAGTATCGCCATTACAAATAGTTGTTGAAGTGGCTGAAATTACTGGTGCCGTTGGCAAAGCATTTACAACTATAGTAATATCGGTAGAAGACAAACCGCAACTTTCTAGGTTAACAAAGAAAGTACCTACAGTTGTTATTGTTATTGATTGTGTTGTTTCGCCTGTGTTCCAAACATTACCAACCGTTGCTGATGATACCAAAGTAACGCTTCCGCCTTGGCAAATAGTATCGTTACCAATAATGGTTATTGTTGGTGTAAATGGTGCTACTTCATTTATTACAATTGAAGATGAAGCAGTACAACCGTTAATATTTGTATGAGTAACCGTATAGTTTCCACCTGCATTAATAACTATTGAATTTGTTGTAGCATTTGTTGACCACTCATTACCAAATGTATAATTAGAACTTAAGGTAAGCGTGCTGCCTGTACAAAAATCTGTTAGCCCAGTGTTTGTTGTAATTGTAGGAGGGTTAGGGTTAGCGTTTACAACTACAGGTGTAATTGCAGATGTTGAAGAACAACCATTTGCATCGGTAAATGTAACTGAAAAATTACCAGTGCTATTTACAGTAATTGTGTTAATAGTAGCACCGTTGCTCCATAGGTTACCAGCACCATTGTAGCTTGAAACCAAAATTACATTATCACCAGCACAAAAAGTAGTTGGTGTAGCATGCAAAATAATTGGTGCAGCAGGTAAATTATTTTTTGTAACCGTAATTGGTGTTGAAACCGCTGCACAGCCCGGTATGCTTACTGTGTATGTTCCTGAATTAGAAACTGTAATAGATTGTGTGGTTTGCCCAGTTGCTACGCCACCAACAAACCAACTGTTGCCAGTAGGTGCGCTAGATGAAAGTATTACACTACCGCCAGCACAAAAAGTAGTTGAACTTGCCGCCGAAATAATTGGCGGTGTTGTTTGGTTTACTGTAACTATTGTTGGCAATGAAGTTCCTATACAACTATTGTTAGGGTCGATGGCCGATACTGTAAATGTATCGGTAACTAACACTGTTATTGATGCGGTAGTTGCACCGTTGCTCCAAACTATGTTTGATGTTACGGATGATGTTAAATGTACAGAATCGCCAGCACAAAAAGTGGTAACGTCATCAGCTGTAATTATTGGTGTTATAGGTACGTTTACAATTATTGTAACAGTATCAGAGTTTAATGACAAGCAATTGTTTGCATCGCCTACTCGTACTGAATAATTACCAGAAGTAGTAACAATTATGCTACTTGTAGTTTCGCCAGTTGACCAAAGGTTACCACTATTATTGTTTGAAGTTAAAATGATTGTATCGCCTTGGCAAAACGTTGTTGGCGTGCTAAATGATATGATTGGAGCAATTGGTAATGGTAAAACGGTAACTGTTTTTGGAGCCGAAACGGCTGTACAATTAAATGCATTTGTAACAGTTACACTAAAAGTGCCACTTGCTGTAACGGTTAATGAGTCGTTGGTTGAATTATCACTCCAAGTATTCCCTGCCAAAGCAGATGAAACCAACACTACATTGCCACCATCACAAAATATAAGTGGTGTTGCATTGTTAATTGTTGGCGTTGCTGGGTTAGGATTTACGGTAACTATTATTACGGCCGATGTATCAGAACATCCCGGTATAATGGTGTAAACTGTATCGGTTGAAGTTATTACTATTGAGGTGGTAGTTTCGCCGTTAGGGAACCAAGTATTGTTTGGTTGGTCAGATGTTAAAGTAACCGAACCGCCTTCGCAAAAGGTAAGTGGCCCCGAAGCTGTTATTTGCGGTGTAGTAATAGGAATAACAATTATTTGTAATGAATCGGACGTTGCGCTACAGCTATTAACACTAGTTGTAGTTACGGCTAGGTTAGCTGTTGAAACATGCACTGTAATAGATTGTGTGGTTGCTCCGTTGCTCCAAGCATAAGAAAAAGATACACTTGATGTTAAGGTAATAGAATCGCCGTCGCAAAAAGTAGTTGCATGATTATCTGTAATTGTTACAACAGGTATTATAGGTATGTTGGTTACAACAGCAATTGTATCGGAGTAATTTTTACAACCATTTGCATCGGTTACAGTAGCAAAATAATTGCCAGTAGTATCGGCAAATATAGTTTGTGTTGTTTCGCCAGTAACGCTCCATACCGTATTGTTTACTGCATCGCTATTGGTTAAGCTAACAGAATCGCCAATACAAAAAGTAGTGTTGCCTACAACTGTTATGCTTGGCTTGGCTGGTAACGGATTATGGTTAACTGTGAATGGTGCAGAAAAGCTTGAACAATTTGGCCCTGATGAAACAAAGATTTGATAATCACCTTCAGCAATTGCCGAAATTGTGGTTGTTGTGTCATTGGCAATGTTGCCGTTTAATAACCACTCGTAGTGTGTTATTGGTAATGTTGTTGTTTGCACTGTTAAGTTAGCTGTATCAGTAGCGCAAATAGCTAAACCTGAATTACCTAATGACGACGTAATGGTTGGCGTTGCAGGTGGTGCAATAGAAATAATCACCAATGAATCGGAGGTATTTGAACAACCGTTTGCATCAGTAATAGTTACTTTGTACTCCCCTCCTACTGCTGTTATTAATGAATCATTGTTTGAAGCAACGGGCATCCAAGAATAATTGTCGCTTGCTATTGGCGACGATATTAATGTAACCGTTGGGCCATTGTTACACAACTGTAAAGATGTTGTATTGGCAGGATAGCCAGCCGCAGTAATGGTTGGTTTTGTTGGTATTGGGTTTATTGTAGCAATTACCATGTATCGTTTAGGGTTGGTACATGATGCAACTTCTGCTACATAAAAAGTATCGGTTTGTAATAATAATGGAGTTGTAAACGAAGGCCCCGAAGCTACAATGCCCGAACCAGTTGGTGTATTAAACCAATTGTAAAACGGAATTGTTGTTGGCGTGCCACCACTAACTGTAAGGTTAAAAGAAGTAGGGCCGCAAGCACTTTGGTCATTTACTTGTAAAGCTGGGTACTCGTAAGCACCAATGTCTTTTTGTTGAACCGATGGAACGGCACGTTGGTCAAAATCGGTTGTTGGCGGAAAGATAGAAATACCTGCGTCAATTGCCTCGCTACAAGGTGTAAGTGCCAGGGTTTGAGTTCGGCCACCATTATTTGCTAATGCCGACGCAACCACTTCTGCATCTATAGCAGGGTTTACATTTCCTGTGGTATTTGCAGAACCATTAAATGCAAATCCAATCAAATCACCAATTAAATTGTGTCCGTTTATTGAGTTTACACTAGTTCCAATATTGGTCCATATATCATTATTGCCAAGTGATGCAACGTTATTTACAACTATTGAGTTTTCAAGAAAAATTTCGTTAACATTTATATAAATACCGGCACCTTGGTTTGCACTATTATTTGCAATTGTAGAATTTACAATACTAACTGGCGAAAATGAGTTAAAATCAAAACCACCACCAGCACCTAATACGGCAGTATTACCAGAAATAGTTGAATTCGTGATGGTACAAGAACCTAAACTACCACCAAAGTATAAGCCCCCCCCCGAGTTATTAAAAATTGTATTGTTTGCAATAGTTGAATTGTTGATATTCAATATTACATCCGCTGCATAAATACCACCACCTAATCCGTTGTTGCAAGTGTTATTAAAAACTTCGCAATTATTCATCGTTAAGGTACAGTTTTGAACATTAATACCACCACCTAACACAATGGTAAAACCATCTCTCACCTTAATATTGTTAAGTTCTACATATTGTAACATTGGTAAACCGCTAATTGCACCAATACTTAACACACTAAACGGTAAAGCATTATTGAAGGCTTTTACAACACTAAGTAATCCACCAGAATTTACACCTCCATTAATAATAACATCTTCAACAATTGCAGGCAGTTGAAAATTTAATATTATTGTATTGGATGTTGTTACAGTATCCAAAATAATGTGCGGACTTGCTGGCGTAGCAGAATTATCGCTATTGGCTTGTATAATTGCATCGCGCAAAGAACCAGAACCAATGCCACCATCAGCATGATTTTTTACAAAAAAAGTTGTGGCATTCACCGCACTTAGCCCGCCCAAGATAGCGATGGCAATAAAGGTAAGAACTAGTTTTTTCATTTTATATAATATCAACAATAATTAATTCAATTTCTAAAAAGTCCGCGAATTTACTCATTTTTTTTTCAAAAAAGTATAAAAAGTTTTATTAAATAGATGTTAAATGCTATTTGGTACGTATTTTTTAGGACTAAAAAAAACAAATGGCTCACAAAACAACAAATATTTAAGGCATATAGGTGCAAATATTGTATTACAAATTGAAAATTTGAAAACCTAGTTTGGCTTTGGTATGCAGCGCAGTATTCGAATACTTGCATATGTAGAAGGGCTGGTATTTTTGTGAAAAAACAAAGTGGATGTAAGCGAATAATAGAAAATAGCTTTAATTGCCTCATGTTTTTTGAATGGAAAGTTGATTAAAAATCAGAACACGAAATAGAATCAATACAAATGAAAACTATTATTGATTGATAAATTTTTGTTTAATAGCGCTGTGATTGGAGACTCGCACAACCCAAAAATCAATTACAACAAGAACTTTTGCATTTACTGTTGTACTTTTTGTTTTGCAAGCTGTCTTTTTTATTTTTAAGCAATTAATTTTGTTTTTACTATAATAAAAATATTTTTTACAACAGTACCTTTTCAGTTCAAACTAACAAAGCAATTTTTACTGTTGTACTTTCTGTTTTTACTACAATAAATTTTGTTTTTACTGTAATAAAAATATTTTTTACAACAGTACCTTTTCATTTCAAACTAGCATAGCAAAAGTTCTGGTTGTAAAGGGCGAAGAGCTTGTTGTAAAAATCAAATTTCATGCAATAAAAATGTTTTTTATTGTTGTAACAGACAAGTATGTTACAGTAAATACACGGGATAACTAAATAAATGCTTTGGGTATTCATGTTGCAAGCAAAATTGTTGGTGTAAAAACCAAAATTGTTATCTAAAATAAAAGACTTGTTTGTATGAAAAGTAAAAATCATTATTTAAAAAGATGCGGGTCAATACGATTTGAACTAAGTATTATGTAATCTCTCTAATTGGTAGCATAAAATTTCTCGTTGAACATATGAGTATCCGAACTACGTGCAACTAAGGCTCAAACGACTAATAAAAAAATACTATTATTGTTTTGCTGTTTTATATGGACGTTTAAAAAAATTAGAGATTTTTGTTTAGTGGTGTTGTATTAAGACTCGCGCAATGGGATGTACTCTGGAGATGCCCACGCTGCCGCAAGCGTGCCGCTTTGTGGTTAAGAACAAAACTTATGTGTTTTGTCAAAAAATAAAAATAGATGTAATAGTTGCATAAATAACTAAAATATTTTTACCACAAACCCTTTATTGACCCCCCCCACCGGCATTATAAAAAACATCGTTAAAAAATATAAGAAAGATTTATAGGCAACATTCATATAAAAGATATTTGGCTTAAGGTAAGCGCATTCAATTCGGTTATTTTATTATTGCGAATTTTAAACAAAACCACCTTCCCAAAATATTCATTTCTTTGTTTAAAATAAATAAATTAAATAATGTTTCAAAAATCAATTTCAATAGCACTTTTACTTGGTGCTATTACCGCTAATACTATATACGCTCAAAGTATAAAAGACGAAGATATAGAGTATCAATACATTCAACTTCCGCTAAACGACATAAGGGCACAAGTGAAGAATTATAACTTTAAATTGATACCTATATATGAAGAAAAAAACAGAAAATTGATGGCTGAATATGAAGCTGAAAAGCAAAAAGCACAGCAAGAGTTAGAAGATAAAAAAGCAAACATGCCTAACCAACAAAAGGCCTATGATGAAGAGTACAACCGCGATATGGCGAAGTTTGCAATTGATACAAAAGCCGCAGAAGAAAAGTTTGCACGCGAAATGGAAGAGTACAAAAAAAAATCGATGGGCGATAAGCTAATTGAGAAACAATTGTTGGGCGAAAACAATAAACCTTACAAACAATTGCCGCAGCAGCCATACCGCAAAACTGTTTCGGAACCCTATTTGAGAAATGTGCCAATGCCACGCATGCAAACCTCATACGACTATCCTGCCTTGTGCAACACTTATTTAAAATTGTACGGTTTTGAACCAAACCAAAGCAATGTCATAAACATTAACATCACATTATTTGGCTTTGATAACACGCTACCAACTGTGCAAACCAAACAGCAAAATGTTACATCATATTCTAACGGAAAGTCATACACAACGCCTGCAAATTATTACTCTACAGAGTTTTCTTATCGCCACCCAATGTCGATACAAATTATAATGCCCGATGGCAAAGAAGTGCTAAATGTAACACCTGCCGAATATAATAATTATACCGTTTTTAAATCGCCATTGTCGAATGTATATCAAAGTGCAAATGGCGATATGCTTATAAAAACTGCTGAAGAAAAAGTGTTGCAAGACAACCTCGGCAAAATTAATGACATGGTAAATAATATGTATGGCTATAAACCAGTTCCGCGCAAAGCTGTATTGTATTTTGTGAAGAATAAAAACCAAGAATACACCGACTTGTTAGATGCATATAACGACGCTACAATGGGTTTGAAAATGATTGTACAAGACCAACAAATGGCTAACGAAAAATTACAAAAAGCGTTGGGTTTATGGAAAACCGCTTTCACGCAAGCCGACCTTGCCAACAAAGATGCACGCATTGACCAAGATGTTGCAATTGCCATTGGATTTAATATGCTTGAAGTAAATTTTGCAACTAAAAATGTTACGGAAGGTTTTGCAGTTTTAGATGCTATGAATAAAATGGAATTATCAAAAAAAGAACAAAAACGGAAAGAAGATTTTCAAACACTTTTTCTTGAACTTAAAAAACGTAAATAAAAATTATAACAGTAAAATAACTACAAAATGAAAAAAATAATTTCTACAATATTGTTATCGTCAATGTTGATTAACGCTGCCAATGTAATAGCTCAAAATACTGAAGCAAAAATTGCAATGGGCACAAAAAAAGCATACACTCCATTAAAAGACAATGGGCGTTATTCTTTTAAAGCATTTAATAATATCTATTACGTTTTTATGGAAACAATTAGAATGGAACGTAACTTTTCGGTGGTGGTTACCGATGAAAGCAACAATGTAATTTCTGATGGAATAGTAAAAATTAATGCAGGTGTTTGGGGCAATGAATTTACAATAGAAAAAATTATTGGTATTAATAACAAAGCATATTTATTGATTTCTAATACCACAAAAAAAACTGGAAAGCACAGGCTTATTGCCAAGGCATTGAATGCAAATTTAAGTATTGACGAAAATGAAATTGAGTTAACATCATTTGATTTTAAAAAAGCAATGAATTCTGGAAACTGGATTATATCAATAAGTCCCGACCAAAAACATTTGCTTGTAATTGGCGAAACACCTTACGAAGAAAAAGAAATACCGTCGAAATTAGTGTACAATTATTTTGACGCTAATTTAAAATCAGAAAAAACTGGTGAGTTTATTTTGCCTGGCGAAAACAAAAAATATAATATGTACACTGCCTTTGTTGCCAACAATGCAAACTTGTTTATGGTAAGAAAAGACATGACGAGAAATGGTAGCCAAATGCCAACAATATTTGTAACAAATGTTTTGCAAAATACTGCACCAACCTCATTTATGCCGCAAGTGGGCGAAGGCAAAAATATATTTAGTTATACACAAGGCGTGCTTGCAAACAACAGTTTTTCGTTTGCCGGATATTATGACGAACGCAAAAAAATATCAAGCGGTGACCCTTTGGTAAAAGGTTGTTTTTATTATAATTCAGCATCGTGTACCGAACTTAAATTAAGCCCACTAAACACACCTACAGAAAACCTAACTGCATTAAATTTGGTTGAAAACGAAAACACTATTTTTATGGTTGGCGAAAATTATAAATCGAAAAGCGAACCAGTAACAGGACAATTGGGTGTTTACAATTATTTTTATTCGCACAAAGAAATTAATGCAATAGGTTTTGAGAATGATGGCAACAAAAAAGTTGATTTAGTAATGGGGCGCAATTATGAAAATGTAGGTTCGGATATTGATTTAACGCCAGTTGCAGCAGTAGTAAAAAACAAATTGGCTGTACTGTTTATTGATAATTTAAGCAAGTACAATCCTGATTACAGAAACAACAATTACAAAGTGCCAGTATTATTTTTTATACATGGCAATGGTTTAATGGAACCTGCATTGCATTTTGAAAAAGATTTTTCTACTAATAATTATACTTTTTATGGTCCAGTATTTACAAGTTCACCCTACATTACCAATAATAAAATACAAATGCTAATGATGGAAAGTGACAAAGTAAAAGGCTTTTCGGTAGAGTAGTTTTAATGTTTTACAATAAAAAAAAGCCATCGCAATATTATTTGCGATGGCTTTTTTGTGGAGTATAATTCCGTTGTTATTAAACGGGGCACTTACGTTCTGCCAAAGATTGGCCTCCTCGCCAACAAATGATTTTTTCTAGGCTTTTTTAAGCGTTTATTATTCAGGTTGGCAATGACGCCAAACTTGGGCAAAACTCTTGTTAATAATGTAATTCGGTGTTAGTATTTGCTTTAGGTATCAGTATCACTAAAATCAAACCATACAATTCCGTTATTCGGATACAATGATTAGAATTAATTAAAAATACGCAAATATTGGTAAAGTTATTTTGAAAGTTTTACAAAGACAATTAACTATATTATTCTACTTTTTCAAAGACTGTGAATATTGCGCAACTGCAATAATTTGTTTTTCACTCAAAGCATCTTTAAATGCCGGCATACTCGCTTTACCAGCGGTAATAATTTGAATAGCTTCGTCAACCGTAAGCGAAGAAACGCTTAAATCAAAGGCTCCATTCATACCTAATTTTCCGTCAACGCCATGGCAGCGGGCGCACTCAATGGTATATAAATCTTTACCAAATTTTTGTGCAAAATCTTCATCATTCATATTGTTGGCAGCATCTCCTGGCAAGGCTGCTGTTTTGGTTTGTTTCTTACTCATTTCGGCCAAGCCATAAGCACCAATAATAAATAGCAAACTTAAAATTGCCATGCCTTTGTTTCCTTTTTTATAGCCAATAATGGCAATTGGTATAGCCGCAAAAACCAACGCAATTTTCACTACCAAAATTGGTTTAATTTCAGGAATATTAAATAACATATAAGCCCCTGTTGCCAGAAAGGCGGTACTTACAATCATTTCTAACACCTTGGTTTTTTTCTTGAAAACTTCTAACTTTTCATTGGCATTTACTACCAATAAAATTGTTTTTATCAAATAAATAACCATAAATATTACAACCGATGTAATATGTAAATGCAGCATACCTTTAAGCATAATTTTTAATTTTAATTGCATGTAAATTAAGTGCAATAATTTTAAAATATACCATAACAACCCAACTTTTCAAAAAGTATCATTTAATTGCCTTGTATTACTGAACACAAAAACCGATAGGAATATAGGAGAATTGCGCCTTTCGTATTAAGTTAATATATTGCTTTCTCTATTTTAAGAATTAAATATATTTTCATCCAAGCTGCCACTAAATTAAACTTCAAAATACAAACATTTAAACAAAATTTTGTTTCTTTTTAACTTTATCTTATTATTGTTACGTAATAGCATTTTACAAAAAATAAATAAACATTATTAATAAAATGAAAGCAACACAATATATGCCTCTTTTGGCAACAATATTTGTATTGCAATTTAATGCCTTATTTGCCCAAAACCCCGCAGCACCATACGTTGCACCAACCTACACAAACGGCTGTTCTTGGACAGGTAATCAAGGTGCGGTTACAAACGATTTAATTTCAAATTTTTACACCACGGGGGGTATTACCAATATTCAAAATTATTTTTCAGGTTGTGGTTCGCAGCAAGTGCCCAATAATTATACTCTTTACCCTCCTATTCCTACTAAACTACTAACTGTTGCGAGGGGACAACAGTTTAAAGTTCACACAGCTGCAAGCACTGCATTTTCGCAAAGCATACGAGTTTGGATAGATTGGAACCAAAACAACACTTACCAAAACCCAACAAATACAACACCCTTGGGAGAGTTAGTTTCTTCGACACCAAACCCAATTCAAGACCCTGGTTACTTACCCTCTGATACTAATTTTTACCATAGTGGCTTTATAACAGTACCTATGACAGCCTTGTGCGGCCCAACACGCATGAGAGTTAGAAGCGTTTTTGCAAATCCAACATTTGACCCTACATCTAGTTATACGTTTGGAGAAGTGGAAGAGTATTGGGTTGTAGTTGTTGGTAATCCGCAAACATCTATGCCCACAGTTTTGGATGCCGATACAAGTATTTGTGCTGGTGGTGACATTACAATTTCTACCAATGCAAGTGGTACAATTTCGTTTTTTAGTGAATTGTATTTGAATACTCAATTAACTGCCGCTGCCACCAACATAATTACCTCAAATTCATTCACGTTTTTAGGGCTTACACGCGACACAAATGTATATGTACAAAACTTTGATAACAACTGTAAAAGTGAACGTACGCAAGTTCGTGTTCAAGTAGAACCAATTAGAACCATTGATGTTTCACCTGATACCGCTATATGCCCTTTAGATACTGCTATTTTGAAAGGCCATATAGATACTGTTGCCACTATTTTCAAAACTTTTACATCAACTGCTTTTACAGGTACGCAAACTAATAATTTTGCCAACAGAATTCCTGACAATTATACAGGGCAACACCCCGGTTCTTTTTTACGAAATTACATTAATGTAAACAATGTGGCACCGCTTACTTTGCAGCCAGGGAGCATCGTTGAGGTTGGGGTTCGTATAAGCCATAATAGGTTAAAGGATGTTGATATTTTCCTTGTCTCACCCAATGGGCAGCAGCGTGAGTTAAGTACAGATAATGGAAATGCAAATCCAAATAATAATTCAAATTACGGCTCGGGTACAGGTAATGCAATAGTTTATTGTATTTTTAGAGATGATGCAACAGCCTTGGTTACCGCTGCAACAGGCAATAGCATAACGGGTATTAAAAAACCTGAGCAAACTATTGATGGTTTTACTGGTTCGCCAAACGGCACTTGGACACTTAAAGTTGGAGATGATGAAGGGTTAGCAAACGGCACAGATACAGACAATGGGCGACTTTTGCGTTGGTACATAAAATTTAAACGAACACCTAATGACACAGTTGTTGTTTGGAGCCCTGGAGCAACGTTAGCCGATTTTGCACCAACTGTAACAGTAGAAGATTCACTTAAAAAATTTGCATTCCCGTTGGTTACCACCGAATATTATTTTGATGTGTATAGTGTGCCGGGTTGCAAAGCCAGAGATTCGGTAACCGTAAGCATTAATACTAATATACAACTAACTGTATCATCACAACCAGCACAAATATGTGTTGGCGCGCAAGCTACTCTTACAGCATCTACAGCACTTTCCGGAATTGACAGTACTTATTGGTCAAATGCATATTTACCGCAAGACGATTCTACTTTTGTGGTAAACCCTACCACCACCACATCATACACGGTTATTGCGTTAAATAATGATGGCTGTTTGGATACTACTACTTTTAATTTGGTGGTAAATCCGCTACCTACAGCACCTACAATTTCGGCAACTACACCCACAACATTTTGCACAGGGGGCAATGTTACTTTACAGTCTAGCCAATCAACCGGAAATAGTTGGTCAACTGGGCAATCTACCGCAAGTATAAATTTAGTTGCTTCATCACCAAATATTACATTAATTTATACAGATGGTAATGGTTGTGTTTCGCCAGCATCGGCAGCTACAAGTGTTGTTGTAAATCCGTTACCAGCATCACCATTAATAACTCCAAGCGGCTCTACCACATTTTGCCAAGGCAATAGTATAACATTGAATGGCCCTGCTGGTTATACTTATAATTGGACACATGATGGAGTAGCCAGTTATGCCACTACTCAGAACATTACAGTAAATGCTGGCAATACATATTCATTGCTTATTACAGATGCCAATAGTTGTACTTCAAATTCTATAAATACAACAGTTGTTGTAAACCCATTGCCAGCAACGCCAACGGTAACACCGCAAGGACCAACAAGTTTTTGCCCAGGTAGTAATGTTGTTTTACAAAGTACCGCAGCGGTTGGTTATACATGGATACCTAGCGCAGCCAACGCACAAAATAATACTGTAAACGCAAACGGAAGTTATAGAGTAAAAGTTACTGATGCCAATGGTTGCACGTCGTTACCATCTGCACCTGTTGTTGTAAGTTTATTTGCTGTGCCAGCAACCCCAATTATTACGCCAAGTGGAGCCACAAGTTTTTGTATTGGCAACAATGTTAACCTATCTGCACCCACGGCTACAAGCTATTTGTGGAACCCTGGTGCACAAACAACTCAAGCAATAAACGTTACTGTATCAGGCGTATTTTCGGTACAAGTTACCAATAGTGATGGTTGTAATTCTGCATTTAGCACAAACACAAGTGTTACTGTAAATCCTTTGCCAGTAGCACCTACTATTTCGCCGTTAACACCTACCACTATTTGTGATGGTGATTTTGCAACTCTTAGTGCGGGCAATTTTGCATCATACCAATGGTCGAATGGAGCAACTAACAACCCTACTGATATTGGACTCGCTGGTGCATATAGTGTAATTGTAACCGATGCAAATGGCTGCACATCGCCAACTTCAAATCCAATAAATATTGCGGTTAATAGTTTACCACCTACACCTTCAATTGCGGCAAATGGGTCAACCACATTTTGTGCTTTTGATAGTGTTGAATTAGCTTGTACAACAACCTTAGCAAACCCTAGTTATTTATGGAATCCGCTAACACCTAATATTGATAATAGCAATGTTTATGTAAATTTAAGCGGCACATATACAGCCCGTGTGGTTGATGGTAACGGTTGTTCGTCAATGCCATCAAACTCAATACCAGTAGTTGTGAATCCTATACCTCCCATACCAGTAATTACTCCGAGTGGTTCTACTACTTTTTGTGATGGCGATACTATAGATTTGGTGGTTGGGCCAGGCGTTAGTTTTGTTTGGAACAATGGCAATACAACTAATAGTATAAGCGTTACGCAAAGTAATACTTACGGCGTAGTTGTAACCGATGCTTGCGAAGTAATACACAATGTAACTATACCAATTACAGTGCTTACAAAACCTGTATCAGATTTTGCTGCTGATGACTCTGCAGGTTGTGTACCACATACCGTAAACTTTATTAACTTGAGCACAAATGCTGATACTTATACATGGTATTTAACCAATAATAATATTGATAATACTGCCACACCAACATTTGAATATACCGACCCTGCAAACTATAACATAACACTTATCGCAAAATCTAATAATGGTTGTATTGATACTAAGACAGTTAGTAATATGATAAGAACTAGTAAAAAACCAGAAGTTGATTTTGACTATTTTCCAAAGCCTGCTTTTGTTTCAACCCCGTTTATACAATTTGAATCTATTGTAACTGGCGCAACCAACATTTTGTGGCGTTGTGCTGAATATAATTTTACGGATACAGTAAATAGAATAAAATTAAGTATGCAAGATACTGGAGTGCACAAAATGACACTTATAGCTATGAATAACGATGGCTGTGCAGATAGCGTTACTTATGACATTGTTGTTGATGGCGACTTTATTATTTATGTACCCAATGCATTTACACCCGGCAATAATGATACTTTAAATAATGTATTTAAACCATCAATGTTGTATTTAGATAAAAAGAACTACAAACTAAGAATTTTTGACCGTTGGGGAACAATGATTTACCAAACCAATGACGCCAATTTAGGTTGGAATGGAACTATAAATTTGCAGCCAGCTTTTGGCACATTTAGCTGGATGATAGATTGCTTAGATTCGCGTGGGGTTCGTCATTTTAAAGATGGTTCTGTTACTGTTGTGAGGTAGCCTATTATTTTTAGGACATACTATCGGAGTATTCTGTGGTAAAGAATTCTAAAAAAATTATTTTGCAATTATCAATTTATCCATGGTATTCTTAACACAGAATCAACTTTTTATTATTGCAGTACTCATCAATTATTTTTTATCAAAAAACTACTGATAAATTCTACTCTACTGGTTCTAAGTTTTCTAAACTAATAACACTCATCATCATACCAAAAGTAACTTTGGCTTTGTCTTTTGTAATTTCTTGCACTATGCCTGTTTGGTGGCTTTTGAGGATGCGTACTTTGCCACCTACCTGTATTTTAAGTTTTACTTTGGCAATAATTTTTTCTTTGGTTCTTTCTTTTTTTTGTTCCGCAATCACTTCTTGCTGCTTTCGTTTTTCGGCTGTTACGTTGTTTACAAATTTCTGAATTACCGTTTTTTTGTCTTTGTTTTGTTGCCACTCTTCGGCAAGCACTTTGAACTTCCGTCCCAAATCATTTAGCTTATTTTTCTCATCCTGACCCTCTTTCTCTTTTTCTAATTTTTCGTTAATTTTTCTTTGTAATAATTCATATTTTTCAAAAGAAATTTTTGTTTTTTCTTTCTCTAATTTCAGCTCTTCTAATTCCTCCGAAATTTTATTTTTTTCGCGTTGCACATCAGCCAATAATTTATTCAATTGTAACTTTTCACTCTTTACTTTTTCGCCTGCGCGGATAATTATATTCATAGGTAGTCCTATCTTTTCGGCTACTTCAAAGGTATATGAACTGCCGGGTTGTCCAACCAAAAGTTCATATTTAGGTTCTAAGGTTTCGGGGTTAAATAACATACAAGCATTTATTACACCTTTTAAATTATCTGCCAACAATTTAATATTTGTGTAGTGCGTAGTTATAATTCCGCAGGCTTGTTTTTTATTTAATTCTTCCAAAATAACTTCGGCTATAGCGCCACCTAATTCTGGGTCGGTGCCTGTGCCAAATTCATCAATCAAAAACAAGGTGCGGCGGTTGGCAACTTGCAAAAATTTTTTCATGGCAACCAACCGTGAACTGTAGGTGCTTAATGCGTTTTCAATGCTTTGACTATCGCCAATATCAACCAACAAATGATTATAAAAACTCATTTTGCTTGTTGCCTTGCAGGGCACTAACAATGCACTTTGCAGCATTATTTGTAACAAGCCTACAGTTTTTAAAGTAATAGATTTACCACCTGCATTGGGGCCACTAATAATTACAATACGTTGCTGTTTATTTATGTGCAAAGTCATTGGTATAGTTTTGTTTTTGGCAACTTTATTTTGCAAAAACAACAGAGGGTGAAATGCCTCGTGCAACTCAATAATTGGTTCGTTTTCTAATTGGGGATGATGCGCATTTATTTCATTACAAAAAATAGCTTTAGCCCTAATAAAATCGAAGGTTGTAAGTAATTGTTGGTATTCTTTTATTAGTGAAACAAATGGATGCAAAGTCGCAGTAAGTTCGCGTAATAATTTATATACTTCGCGGCGTTCATCGTTTTCTAAATCGGCAATTTCGTTGTTTAATTCAACTGTACTATGAGGCTCAATAAATGTTGTTTTGCCTGTTTCGCTACTGCCATGTACAAAGCCTTTTACATCGCGTTTATACTCAGCCAAAACAGCTAATACACGCCTACCGTTGTAATAATTTTCTTCATTTTCGCGTAGCCAACCTAATTTTTTCAAGTCGTTTACAAAGTTGCGAAATTTGCGTTCGGCCTCTCTGCGTTTACTGCTTAAATCTTGTCTTATCTGTGTCAGTGTTGCCGAAGCCGAAGAACGCACTTGCGCTGTATCGTCAATTATCTTTTGAATTGCATTAATAATTTCTTGCGTTTGATACACATTGGCAAGCAATAAATTGAGGGCAGGGAATTGAACAATTCTATCCGACAAAAATTTAATTAAATCATTCACTATGCCCGAAACATGTTTCAAGTTATTGAACTGTTTTTCTGAAAGTACAGTTCCTTCTATGTTTAGGAGGCTGCACTCGTTTTCAAAATCAACAAAAAGAGTATCGGGTAAAGCACCTTTGTTGCGCATTACGCCCAATAATTCATCTAATTGCTGAAGTTGTAATTTGCAACCTTCTCTGTCTTCAATCGTGCTTAATTGCTTGGCAAGTTGCTTGGATGATGCATTACGGCAATGTTGCTCAACATGCCACCTAATTTTATCAAACTCAAAAAGTTGTAAGGTATTATTATCGTAAAGGCGCATTAACTATAATAGTTCGGGATAGAAATTATTGTAATAAACAACAACGTACATTTTAATGTTTTCAATTACTGAAGAAATTATTTTTGGTTGTTTAATTTTTTCATAAGCTCCTCAATTAATTTATCCTTCTCCATAATTTCGGTTTCTTTTTTTATCAACTTATCTCTAAGGTCTTCGGTTAAGGCATCAACGGTTCGCCAAGCTTCTTGTTCTATTTCAATCTTTTTCTTTTCGGTAGGGTTTGTTCCCGAAAAATGCAAAATATCAGTCAAAATTTCAAGCTCTTCGGTATCTGTATCATGGTTAAATTCTTTGATAATTTTTGTATCGTCAACAAAATAATTTTGTTCAAAAACGCTTAGTAATTTATCCAATTTTGTTTGGTAACTATTGGTTATTCTTTCAACCTGCACAATAAAACTATCGTGGGTTAGCTTTTCAATAAAGTCACTTTTTGTATGAATAATTTTCTTTTTTATTAAGTCTTTGTAATTACGTTCAACCTTTATGCACGGGGTTTCAATTTCGGGTAGGTTAAAGCCAAGCACATAAATTGTGGTAATTGGCAAAATAAAACTATCATAGTTTACCTTGTCTTTTTTCTTGTATTGCTCAGCCAAATAATTGCGGAAGCGCATTAAGTCTATTTGATTGTTTGCCTTTTGTATTTCTATTAAAACCTTTTTTAATTCGCCACTTTCTGTTCTAATTGTTGCAATAAAATCTAACCGAAATACCCAAATATTGTATCGCTTTTTAATCCGTTCTTCTATTACTTCATATTTTTTAGGGTCGTTTCCTTCAAACTCTCCTTCGTAAGTATATTCTTGTGGCTTTATTTCAACAGCCTCAATGTTTTCGCCTAAAAGTGTTCCAATAAAAAATTTGGCAACCCTTTCGTTTTCCATCATTCGTTTAAAAACTACATCGTATATTGGATTGGCAATAATCATTGTTTTGGTTTATTAGGGTGGTAAATTTACATAAATTTTTCATCCAAACTTATAGTAATTTTTATTTGCTTTATGCAAAATACTTTAAAATGAAATCTATAAAACTTAGCCTCATTACAACCAATTTGATGGCTGTAATAAAACGTTTTCCTGCACCTATATTAATTGCTGTTATGGCAACCTCCAATGGTTTAATTTCTACTTTTGATGAAGGGAGGAATTTTTTAGGCATTGATTTTATGGTAAAGTTTACCCTGCTTTGTTTGCTTGCTTTTCCTACTTTTTTTTCAGCAAAAATATTTAGTGAGAATACTGAAAATACAAAACACAAGAATATTTTTTATGTTTTGTCATTCATCTTTTTGGGATGGTTTTACTTGCATTTAGGCAAAGATATTTCGCAAAAAGATACTATCCTAATTATTGTTTTGTGCATTGGTTTGCACATGCTTGTGGCAGTTGTGGCGCACATAAGCAACAAAAAAGATGTTGGCTTTTGGCAATACAACAAACATTTATTTCTGAGGTTTTTAACGGCTACATTATACTCCATGGTTTTGTATGCAGGTATATGTTTTGCGCTGCTTGCAATTGAAAATTTATTTTCAATTCGCATAAACGAAAAAAATTATGCGCGTCTATTTATATTTTTTGCAGGCACATTTCATACCACTTTTTTTTTGAGTGGCATACCCAAAAATATACATTCTTTAAACGATGATGAGTCGTACCCCAAAGGGCTAAAAATATTTACGCAATATGTGTTACTGCCGCTTGTAACGCTATATCTGTGCATATTGTATGTATATATGTTTAAGGTTATTGCAAATTATTTTACTGATAAAGTAGTCGCTAAATTATGGACATCGTGGTTGGTACTTTCATTTTCTATAGTTGGTGTTTTGGCTTTGCTGTTGTTGCATCCGTTGCGCAACAATGAAGAACACAAATGGATAAATATTTTTAGCAAAAGGTTCTATGTAGCACTTTTACCATTGTCTGTTTTTCAGTTGTGGAGCATTGCCATACGCACAAATGCTTATGGTATTACCATTAATAGATATTTTATTGTGGTGCTTTCACTGTGGCTTTTAGCAATGTCAATTTACTTTTTGTTGAGCATAGAAAAGAACATTCGTACCATACCACTCACGCTTTTTATTATTGCTTTTGCAAGTATTTATTCTCCAATAAGTGCGTTTATAATTTCGGAAAATAGCCAAGTAAATATCCTCGAAAATATTTTTAGAAAGTATAAACTTATTGATGATGGCAAAAAAGATATTGACGCTTCAAAATTTACACGACAAGATGCTGAACAAGCCAAAAGTATTATTACCTATTTAGATAATTTTCATAATTTAAGGGTGTTACAACCTTGGTTCAAAACAAACTTGGATAGTTTATTTACTGCTAAATTAAAAGCAAATAAATATGAACAAAGTGATGATAATGTATTGAAGTTGATGAATAGCAATAACTATTATGCAACAGCAGCTATGGATGATTATTTTTCACTATCCGCAAAGAAAGATTTATTGCTAAACACGGATGGTTTTGAACACATTATTGTTGTAAATGAAAATTTTTTTTTGGGTAATAGCGAAACTATTTTTGAAAAATCATTTATTATTGATGATAGTGTTTATTTTAAAGTAGAGCCTGACAATGAATTTTTATTTTTCTATAAAAACAATACACAATTAGTGAAAATTGAGCTTGCAAAACACCTTGCCCAAATATTGAAAGTTGTAAATGAAACAGAATCTCAAGAGATGCAAATTGCAAACGAAAAAATGGTTTACAACATAGAAAATGACAAAATAAAATGCCGAATTATTTATAAGCAGATAAATGGTAACGTCATCAATAACGAACCAAAAATAAACTCCTTAAAATTTAGTTTTCTATTTACGTTGCAATAGCAAACTTTTCCTGCTGTGAGCATTGCAATTTTATAATGTTCGCTTAAATATAAAAATATTGAACTTTAAATAAGATTTCAATCTGCCTAGTTAGCTTTTATAAAATTGTTCAGAAAACAATAATTTCCTGTTGCAACAAATAGTAGTTTTCACATTCAAAAAACTTGTAGTTGCTTGATTTAAATATTTATACTTTCATAATTTTATAATGCTTTTAAGTAACACATACACACAAAATAAAAAATGTTATTTCGTGAAGCGAATTATTCAATGTCTAAGTCATTTCGCCTTTTGCTATAAAGCATAAAAGGCGTTTTACAATCCTTTAAAACAACTCCGGATTCATTACTTTGTCTTCTTCCAAATTTAATAAAAACTGTTTGCGCCATAGCCCGCCGCTATAGCCTGTTAATGTTTGGTTGCTGCCAATTACCCTATGGCATGGTATTACTATAGCAATTCTATTGCGTCCGTTGGCACTTGCAATAGCACGGATTGCCAGCGGACTATTCATTTGCATTGATTGCTGCTTGTAAGTAATTGTTTTGCCAAAGGATATGGTAAGTAAATGATTCCATACTGTTTTTTGAAATGCTGTACCCATTAATTCTATTGGCACTGTAAAGGTTTTAAGCTTGCCTTCAAAATATAATACCAACTCTTTTTTTAATACTAAAATAGGGTCATTTGCTTCGTTTACGAAAGTAGATGTGTGGTAACCTTCCACTGTTTTTAGCATCTCTTCCGTTTTTTTATCATCAACAAATTCTAATAATAAAATGCCTGTAGCACTTGCACAAACAAGGATTTGTTTAAGCGGAGTTTCTAACGATAAATAATGTATTTGGGTTTTCAATTTTAAAATAATTTTACCTGTATTGCCGTGCCCGATTCTACCTTAAACTCACGCGTAATAGTATAAATACTTTCCTTAGAATTTTTTGGCCTAAACACCGCTGTGTAGCTCCCCGGTTGCAATACAAGTGTTTCTTTAATGCTATTTTCTCCAATGTTATAAATCAATTTCAATTTATTTTTTTCATTCAAAAATATTTGCCCATAGCCCAAGTTTTGTATTACCACATTGGCAATGCCCGGTTGCGGTATTTGCATTGTTGTAGTTTTGCTTTGCGACACCACAACTTCATTCAAATATATCCGTGGCAACGATAAAATCTCAACATCATATTTGCCAACAAGTAATTTTTCTAATTTATCGGCATCCGAAACCAACAGCGTATTCATGTCGCCTTTTTTGCGGATAATGTATTTTAAATCTTTGTATTCATTAGTGCCATTGGCCTTAAGGGTTAAGTAGCCTTGCGGTGCATCAATGGCAATAATTGTATGCTTGCCTGGCGTAAGTTCAATACTATCTTTCTCTATTTGCGGAATGGTATGTACTACCATTTTATAAGTGCTCAATGGGTCTAATGGCAGTGTATCTGGGTTGCCACGGTTGTTTATGGTGTGTATATAATTGTATTTCATAACACCAGTTCGACTATCGTAAAACGTCATGTTTACAGCCGTTTCGGTAGGTTTGGTATATGAGTCTAATAAATTTACTTGCGCCGTTGTTGTGTTTAGTGCTTGCGAAATAATTACGCCCATGGCCATATTAAACGACTTTTCGTTTTTGGCATCAAAAAATTTACCTACACATTCAAATGTTTTTTTAAAACTTTCATCTAAGCCAACACCAATAACAAAAGGCTTTAGCACAATACCTTTGCTTTGCAATGCTGCCGAAACAGCGCAAGGGTCACCATCACATTCTTCAATACCATCAGTAATTAAAATAATAATATTTCGGGCATTAGGGTCATTAGGAAAATCGGCGCCACACTGCTCCAAGGTGTAGGCAATTGGCGTTGTTCCGCGTGGTTGTGCTTGTTTTACTTTGTCTTTTAAGGCGGCAACATTGCCACGATAAAATGGAACTTCCAATTTAGTATCCTTACAATTTCGGTTGGGTTGCACGCTACTTTGGTGGCCATACATGCGTAACGCAACTTCCACTTTATCTAAGTGCGAAAGGCTATCTATAGCTTGGTTTAAAACCCGTTTGCTAATATCCATATTGGTTGAATTTTCCCAACGTTTACTCATGCTAAGACTACAATCGAAAACAAATAATATACGTGTGGTTGGCAATTCTTTTTTCGCGCTTTTAGCTTGCGCAAAAATGGTTTCAACTATCAATTGAAATATAAAAACGAGGGCAATAAATTTTTTCAAAGTCATACTATTTATTCTTCAAAACAACAAAGATAATGCCTCATATTTTTCAATTTTAAAAATAGAAATAAACAATGTGTTGTGAAAAAAAATTATAGTCACTAAATACTAATACGAACGTGTTTATTATTTAAAACTCTCATCACAGAGTGCACAGAGATTAAAGAGTTACACAGGGTTTGCAAAAGTATTGAATTTGGAGGGTTTGTAATTGCTGCCTACTCACTCAATAACATTGATGCTAGAAGTAAGTTAATAAAATGAAAGAAAAATTAATTGCTGATTCGAATATCGTACTTATAATTATACTAAAACAAATTAAGTTTTCAAATTTTACTTTGTAAAACCATATATGTTCTTAAATGCCAGATCCCGATGTTATCAAACGGGACAAGTTATGGTCATTTTTTTTAAAACTATCTTGTTATGGTATAACTAAATAGAACATTAAATGTTGAGGAGGCCTATTTTGAAAATAGGCCATATAATAAAAATATTGAACGATAATTTTACCAAATAAAATTCAATGTTTGTATTAAATCAGGATGCAAACTTTTGCTTACTGGACAAGTGCGGGCAGTGTTTTCTAAAATACTTTTTGCTTTGTCATCAAAATTGTTTTTGGGCATAGTTACATCCACAATAATCTCAGAAACCCTTCGCGGATTTTGCGCCATTATTTTGGTAACATCTGCTTTTGCGCCATCCATATTATAACCGTGTGCATTGGCCGCAATACCCATTACGGTGAGCATGCAATTGGCTAACGATGTGCTCATTAAATCGGTTGGCGAAAATGCTTCGCCCTTTCCATTGTTGTCAATTGGGGCATCAGTTTCTATGCTACTATTGCTTGCCAAATGCGTTGCTGTGGTATGTAAACCTCCAGTATAAATTACGTGCGATGTTGCCATTTTTTAATTACTAAATTATGATACAAAATAAGGTTTATTTATTTGCGAATATTAAAAACTTCATTTTTCTAAACTAATGTTTTCATCGCCTTTTTGATACGGCAAATAGGTAATTATAAACTGAAACATTTCATCGGTGGTACGCATACTACCATCACGTTCGGCAACTATTTTTGGCGGGTGGTTGGGGTTTAGAGTATTATTTATTGTATTGTCATACACGCCAAAAGCATATATGGTAGTGCCTGCAGGCAGATGCATTATATTTTTGTAAGTATAAAAATATTGCCACCTAAAGTCCCACTTATTTATTTTTATCATCTTAATGGTATCGCCGGTAGGTGTTATTGCATACGCCCAAAATTTTTTGCCAAGCAAGTGCATGTGCGGGTTTACAGTTAAAACACTCATATCGGCAGTAATGGTAATTTGTGTTTTAAAAGTCTTTATTTCGTTTGGAGGAATTATAAGTGGAGGCTCAATAATTGAAATGCCAAGCGTTCCCAATTGCATTTCAAAAGTAGGGCGTTTAGTAGGTTCTGTGCCAAACCAAATATTTAATTTAGAAACATCATATACATCTCTGGTGGCTGGACCATAGTGTATATCCTTAAAAAAAAACGCACCTTTTTTAGGCATTATAAAACCACCAATACCTTGCGGATATTCAACGCCCTCTACACCTGGCAAATAATTTACAACGCTTTGTTTCATGGTGGGATAAGTGCCATCGTCGTGCGCCAACTGCATTTTTTGGTAAGCACTTAGCACGGTGGGGTATTCATCAATACTTACTGATTTTGCGCCTGAATTCACATTTTTTCTTTTATAAAAATCATACATTAATAATTGCCCATTTACATGATGCACTAATTTTTTTTGTCCTGGCACAAACTCAATTTTCTTTACTATTTTTTCAGTTTCTAATTGATAAGGAATTTTCATTAATAAAAACAAGTCGCGTGCGTCGCCTTTAATTAAAAGGCTTTCGGGCATAGTTAATACCAAATCTGGTTTTGAAAAATTACTAATTTTTTGTTCAAAATAATTTTTCTCATTTGAAGTATCTCCACTTTTTGCGCCTAATTTTACCCAACGTTCAATTAAAGCTCTTTCATTTTTATTCAGTTTTTTTTCGCCCGCAAAATGACTGTAAATTGTATCGGCAGGCCAAGGTGGCATAAAACCACTTTTGGTAACCGCCACAATCAATTGTTTGCGCTTAAAAACATCGGCATAGCTCAATAAATTAAAAGGCCCTGCACCATTAGGATTGTGGCATACTGTGCAGTTTTTAAATATGATGGGCGCAATGTCATTTGCAAAATTAATTTCAGTTTCGGTTTGCGGCGTGTTACTGTTTTGTAAGTTACAACTTTGTAAGTTGAAACTTATAATTATAGCCAACAAAATGGATGCGGTTCTATTTTGCATTTTCAAATTTCAATGATACTTTATAAACGCACTTTGTATTTTCAGTAATAGCAAAACGTGCGTCAATCCTGATACCGACTAGCCAAGCAATTTTATTATCACTTATCAATACCGTAACTTTTTCTCTGTCGAAAAGCGAAACTTTTCTGTCTTTTAAAACATTGCTAACCGATTTTTTACTTCGCATTCCGTGCGGATAAAAATAATCGCCCTGCTGCCATTTTCTGTGAATTAATGGAAATTCTAACTTGTTGAAATCTAATTGGGCAGCATGAATATTATTTTCAATTTTGTAATCATCTGCATCAATATTTTGTAATAAAAAGCTATTGCTCTTCTTATCATTTTCTAAAATAATTTCACTAGCAATTTGTTCTAAATAATTTTCAGATTTTATAATTACGTTATTTCGGTTTTTAAGAATAAAATAGTTTTCCACTTGGTAAATAGCACCAGTATTGGCTTGCAAGAGTTTATTAATTTCTAAGTCGCTAATATTTGCACCTTTGCAAATAGTTTTAATAATAGGGAAAGCAGTTGGTAAGGTGTCTAGTTTTTCAATGCTTATTACGGTTTCGTTTTCATTAAATGAGGTAGCGTTTTTCAAAATCCAATCATCAATAAAATACTTTTGTAATGCTATGTCGCTTGTAATTTTCGCCAAACTCTTGTACATTTTTTCAACTGCATTGATATCTATTTTTTCGAATTCAGGAATAATATGATGCCTAATATTATTGCGTAAATAGTAATCGCTGTTGTTGCTACTGTCTTCCACAAATTGAATTTTATTTGTAACAATGTGTTCTATAATTTGTTGCTTGTGTGCAAATAACAATGGTCTTAAAATTTGGTTTCTTTTTTTACTAATTCCCTTTAAGCCATTAATACCAGTACCCCGCAGCAGGTTTATAAAAAGCGTTTCTACATTGTCGTTTTGGTTGTGCGCAGTAAAAACGCATTGAAAGTTATGTACAATAATTAATTCATTAAAAAAGTTGTAACGTAAATTTCTCGCGGTTTCTTGTATGCTGAGCTTTTGTTCTGCACTAATTTTTTTAGTGTCAAATCTTTCACAAAATAGAGGTATTGCGTTTTTCTCTGCAAAGGTTTTTACAAAGTTTTCATCACGCATCGATTCTTTATTTCTTAGCATAAAATTACAATGTGCAATTGCAATTTTGAGCTTGCATTTGATGCATAAATCAAGCAAGGTCATAGAATCGGAACCGCCACTTACGGCAACCAAATAAACCCTTTCGGTATTTAATAATTGAGAATTTTCTTTCTTAAACTGTTCCAATAAATTCATAACTCAAACCTAAAATTATTTTTACTTTTTGCAACAATGAATTGTATTACCACGTAAATATTTTAAGGCATAATAAGGTTATTGTGAAACTATTACAACTAGAATCCACTATAGTTATAGGGGTGCAAACAATCCATTTCCAATAAAAAAAACCACATAGTCACATAGGCAAAATACTTACAAAGGATAATAAAAAAACGTTGTTTTACACATAGTGCTATGTAAAGCATAACTTTTATTTTGCTTTATAATTATGTGGCAATACAGTTAGCTTTAACAGGACAAGTTGAGGTTAAATCTTTGGCAAAAAGATTAGTTATCTCAATTTTCAAAACCATACATTCGCAAAGTATATTTAGAAATTTGTATGAAAAACATATTTATAATTTGTCTATTTTTTATAGTTTTTATTGCTTGTAACCAACCCATTAAAGTTGAAGTTGACGACAGGCCACAGCCTACTTTTAAAGCCATATCGCCAGCATTTAACCAAGATAGTGCGTATGCATATTTACAAGCACAAGTAAATTTTGGGCCACGTGTTCCGGGTAGTATTGCACATGCAAAATGCGCAACATATTTTACCCAAAAATTAAATTCATTCGGATTAAAAGTGATTACGCAAAGCGGAGGCGTTTCTACTTTTGATGGCAAAACATTTCAATTAAAAAACATTATTGCATCATACAACCCTGATGCTAAAAAGAGAATTTTGTTGCTTACGCATTGGGATTGCAGGCCCTTTGCCGATGAAGATATTGTGGACATTGAAAAGCCTATTGATGGTGCTGATGATGGTGCAAGTGGCAGTGCTACTTTGTTAGAAATTGCACGAAACATTTCGGCATCAAAACTAAATATTGGCGTTGATTTCTTTTTTTCGGATTTAGAAGATTATGGACAGCCGAATAATAGTGCACTACCAAAAATGCAAGACTCTTGGTGTTTGGGTACTCAGTATTGGGCAGCGCATCCGCACACGCCAAACTACAAAGCGCAGTATGGAGTATTACTTGATATGGTAGGCGCAAAAAATGCAGTTTTTCCGAAGGAAGGAACATCGTTATTTTATGCTGCTGGTGTGCAAGACAACGTATGGCAAATGGCGTCGAACCTAGGCTACTCAAGTTATTTTGTTTACTCTGAAACAGGGCAAACTACCGATGACCATTTGTATGTAAATAAAATTGCCAACATACCTTGTATTGATATTGTACACATGAATCCGGAAACGGGCACTTACGGAACACACCACCACAAACATGCTGATAACATAAGTATTATTGATAAAAATACACTTAAAATGGTTGGGCAAACTGTTATGGAAGTTCTGTGGAGAGAATAAAAATTAACCGCTAAAAATTATACAATGGACAACATCGAAAACAAAATAACTTTTCAGTTTATAAGTGAGCCAAGCGATGTAAATTTTGGTGGCAAAGTGCATGGTGGTTCGGTAATGAAATGGATTGACCAAACGGCTTTTGCATGCGCCTCAACATGGGCAGAGGGCTACGCAGTTACTGTTTATGTGGGTGGTATTCGGTTTTATAAACCTATACTTATTGGTAATTTAGTAAAAGTTATTGCCAAAGTTATTTACACAGGTAGCACCAGTATTCACATTGCGGTTGATGTATTTTCGCGTAAAATTTCGGAGTATAACCTCAATAAAACTACACACTGCGTAATAGTATTTGTATCGGTTGACGAAGACGGAAAACCTAAGCCAGTAAAGCAATGGGAACCCATAACAGAAAAAGAAAAACATTTAGAGCACTATGCTAAAAAGTTAATGCAATTGCGCAAAGACATAGAGGTAGAAATGCTACCTTTTTTAAAAGAATATTTATAGGAAATTAGAGTGTTTGAAAATAACTTTGGCAGGTTTCAAGTCTTAAAGTCCTTGGAATACTTTCAAAATAAGCTCTCCTAATTTATACTGATTGTACTATTTTCATGTAGTATCGGCATTATAACTTCCGTTTGAAACAACTGGATAAAATTATAAAATAGTTTGGAATAGTTTATAATTAGAATCGGTATTAGTTGACATTATTTTGCTAATTAATACTTGTTTGGCTGTATTACTTTTTCGTGGGTGAGTTTGTCATTGAGGCAGAAGCCGCAATCTCAATTAATTCTGACTTTTCGGGAGACACAGGTGTTAGAAGTACTTGGCTAAAATAAAAAATTTCATCCATTTTTTGAATATTGTGCTTAGAATTAATTAAGTAGAGAATTGAATATTGGGGAGGTTATTTTGAAAGTTTTACTCAATACATTTTCTGTACTATTTTATAGTTTTTATACTCGCCAATGCGCCAACCTGTAAGGTTTTCAATGGCAAATAATAGGCGCCCTTTCAATGTAAATTTTGCATGTTTTGGGTTGAAAGTAAATGTCCAATCTTGCGCAGCTACATGTTTTTTCATTAGTGCTGGGTGTGTTCCTTCAAATAATTTTACGGCATCTACTATAGAATAATCAAAAGTTTCTTTTTTAGGGTTATTCTTTCTCAGCCAATTGTCATCGTGCCAAAACGAATTAAAATAGTTGTTTTTTTTCTGCATCAATGCTGGCTTGCGCGCATAACTGTAATGAAAGTATGGTATTTTAGTATATAAAACTTTTAGCGAACGTCCTTTGTTTCCATCTAAATATTGTTGCGTAGTTTTGTAAATTCTAAACCCTTGCGAGTCGCGGTAGCTGCGAATGTTAGGCAAATTTCTAATGATTCTTACTTCGCGTCTGTGCCATTTTCGGGTTGCGCCTATGTGTTTGTAACCGCCATAAAAATTCAGAAAATCAAATAATATTCCTTCTATGTTTTCGTTTTTATTGGCAATAGCAATAGCTTCTTTTATGGCTTCATAATCTTGCTCATGTATTAGTTCATCGGCTTGAATATGAAAAGCCCATTTCCCTTTACAAGCATCTAAAGCGGCATTGGCTTGTTGTGCAAATATTTTTCCGCCTTCGCGTAAATTGTCATCCCAAACGGTATCAATAATTTTTATTTTGGTGGGATGTAGTGCTGCCACAGCCTCGCGTGTGCCGTCGGTTGAGTTGCCCACTGCCACAACCAATTCATCCACCAATGGTAAAAGACTTTGCATGGCTTCTAAAAAAGGATAACCATAAGTAAAACCATTTCTAATGTAGCTAAACCCCGAAACCGAAATTTTTGTATTGGTAGTGTTCAAATTAAATATGTGTGGCGGCGGTGTAATTAAATTTCAAAATCTCATCCTTTACAGCTTCCATTAACCACATGGGTGTTGAGGTTGCGCCGCATATACCAACATTTTCTGATTGCAGAAACCAATTAGAATTTAAGTCGTTTGGCTCCGATACAAAATAAGTATTTTCATTTTCTTGCTTACATACATCGTGAAGTATTTTGCCATTGCTACTTTTTTTGCCGCTTACAAAAATAATTGTGTCATACTGTTTGGCAAAAATTCTAAGTTGTGGTTCACGGTTACTAACTTGTCTACATAGCGTATCATTGGCTTCAAAATCAACTGGGGTACTGTTACCATTGGCTTGCAACCGATTTTCAATTGCTGTTTTAATGTTTAAAAAACCTTGTGTACTTTTTGTTGTTTGCGAATAAAGTTGAACAGGTTTTGAGTAATCAATTTTATCTAAATCAGCCTCCGTCATCACAATAATTGCTTCGCCATTTGTTTGACCCTTTAGCCCATTTACTTCGGCGTGTCCTTCAATGCCATAAATTACAATTTGTCCACCTTTTGCCACAGCTGTATCATAACCGCCGCGCACCCGGTTTTGTAATTTTAATACCACAGGGCATGAAGCATCAATTAATTCTATGTTATTTTTTATGGCTATTTGATATGTTTCGGGTGGTTCGCCATGTGCACGAATTAACACTTTGCAATCTTTAAGTTCATTTAAATCCTCGTGCGTAATTACTTTTAAACCCTTTGCAGTTAGGCGTTCTACCTCCATGTGGTTGTGCACAATATCGCCTAAGCAATATAAACTGCCGCTGTCGTGCAACTCATCTTCAGCCATTTGTATGGCATACACAACTCCGAAACAAAAGCCTGATTGTGGGTCAATAGAAACATTCATTATTAATGTGATTTGGTTTGTCAAAAGTATTAATTATTAGGCTATGCTAAAATTTTTGTGAAACCATTTATAATCATCTACTCCACCAGCCCTCTACCTGTTTTTTCTATTTTACCTTGTCGTTTAAGGTCGGCAATTATTTTATCTAAATTACCATTTATAAATACGCTGCTGCGTGGTGTGCTGTAGTTTTTAGAAATTTCTATGTACTCGTTTAAGCTTACTTTTATAGGTATGCCCGGAAAATTTATAACCTCTGCCAATGCCATTTTCATTAGCAAAACATCCATCATGGCTATGCGTTCCATCTCCCAATTTTTTATGTACGATTCTATAATTTTATCATATTCCTCGTGGTTTAAAATTGTTTTTCTAAACAAGGCAATCATAAAACTTTTATCGTCTTCAGGGTCTTTGTATAAGGCTGGTAGCGGGCTAAATTCGTTTGCATCGCTTGGCAAAGCTTTTATAAAACGTGCAAGCCCAATGTAAACCAATTCAAAATCGTCGTGCCAATACACGTTTTCTTCCTCTAATAAACTTATAAAAACATCACTTTCGGCAATGTAATGTGTTATTAAAGTTAAGTACAGTTTTTTGTCTTCGGCATCGTTTACCTCCTTATCGTTTACCTCCGAAATTAAATAACCATTATAATCGTCGCTTTCGCGGAATTGCGAGTATATTTTGCGTATTAAATCTTGGCTATCTTTCCAGTGTATTTGGTATTGTTTTACCTTTTGTAAATACTCGCGGTTGGTTAAAAAATGCTGGTAAACAAAGTTTTGGCTGAGGCGTTTATTTGGGTTGCGTTCTTCATCGGTTGGCAAGTGTTTCGTTTTGGCATTTTCTTGTTCGGTGTCTAAAAAACTAATCACTTCTTGTGCAACGTTTATAAGCGTTACAAACATTTCCGAAATTTTATCAATGCCTTTTAAAAGTTCTTTTTCACCGTTGCTAAGGTTGTCGTTTTCTGATTGGAAAAATGCGTAAAGCGTTTGCATTACTTTTACGCGTAAATGTCGTCTGTTTAAAATCATGGATGTAAAATATAATGGACTGAGTTGTTATGAGGATGGCAGTGTAGTAATGGTTTTTAATAAAATATTTTTACTGAATTAACTTGACAACTCTTTTAATTTTCAAATAATAGAAGCTAGTTTATAAAAAAAAATACCAACACCTTAATTAGCATGTTTATTTAAAACTGAATATGTTGTTTTGCCAATAGTATCTACAAGTGGAAATGTGTATTTCGGCTTTTGCGAATAACCCAACTTTTCCATTTGTGCAAGAAGTTGATTAAACTCTTCTGAAAACATTTTGTTATTCAAATTTTTATTTCCCTCGAGTATAATTGCCTTTTTTATTTTGTCAGCTATTGATTCCATAGTTTTAAATTAAATAAATTTTCTTGAATGTAAGAATACTTCCGAATTGTTTCTTATTATATATTAACAAATTAAATCGTTATAATCCCTAATTAATGGTTTTAATATTGAATCATTTGAATAGTCCTCAATTTTTAATTTCAAAATATTTGTTAGTGCTGCAACATCAATGGAGCGTCCATGAGAGTGCCAAAGTTTATTATTTGATAATGCACTTGCAATTTCGGTGGTCCTTTCTGTTTTCTCTAGTTGGCTCATAGGAGCATTATTTGTGTGGTTATTCCAATTTTTAAATTTATATTTTAAAAGCCACTCTTTTAAAAGTTCAATTGTTAAATCTCTTGCTTGTTCAAAACGTCTTAACATGGCAATGTCTTGTTCTCTAAGCATTATTAATTCTGCTTGAGTCAATGTTCCATTTGCAGATTTTTCTATCATCTCTTCAACTTTGTCTAAATAACCAAGTGCAGGAACCCAGTTTTTACCATTGAAAACTTGTGCGTTAATTGGCCCTAGTGAAGATGAATAATCCATATATATTTTATCTCCCGACATGGCAAAAATAGTTTCTGCTGAATAAGCAGCATCAGGCACTATAAAATAAACATCCTCATAGTGGTGTCTTGTAATTTTCACAAGTTTTTCAACAGTTTCAGCACTACCTCCAGGTGTATTTAAAATTATGCAAAGTGTGTTATGTTTTACATCATCATATTTAAGGTCTTCAATAAAATCCCTGAACGGCTTTTCTAAGGAATCAGCTATAGAACCATAGTTAAAAATAACATCTGCATCAAAGTATGTTTGCAGTTTTGACAGTCTATCATTAAGTATTTCCTGAAGTGTAGCGTCAAATATTGCTTTCATTAAATCAATAAATAAAATAACTATGTTTTTGGGATGTGTTTTTAGAATGACAATTTTACTTTGCCAATTTCTAAAATACGTTTTTCGGCTATGCGTTTTGCAGCAACTATTGTTGGTATATTTTCTTGTTTAGATGATTTTAAAATATCTAAAGTAGTGTCGTATATTTTAGATGCTTGGTTCATAGCACGTTCGCGGTTGTAGCCTTGCATTTCGGAATATACATTTATAAGCCCGCCAGCATTAATTAAAAAATCGGGTGCCCACAATACTCCTTTGTCCATCAAGGCTTTTCCATGAATCATTTCATCGGCCAATTGGTTGTTAGCTGCACCTGCTATAATACTGCATTTAAGCCTTGCAATGGTTTCATCGTTAACGGTTGCGCCCAATGCGCAGGGTGCGTAAATATCAATATCTAAATCATAACATGCGCTGCCCAAAACTATCTCGGCTTTAAATTGTGCTGCAATTTCTTTTAGGCGTTCTTCGTTTATATCGTTTACATATACTTTTGCACCATCCTCTGTTAGGTGTTTTACAAGGTTTTCGCCAACATGCCCAATGCCTTGTACCAATATTTTTTTACCAGCCAATGAGTCGCTGCCCCACATTTCTTTTGCAGAAGCTTTCATACCCATAAATACGCCGTAAGCCGTTACTGGCGAAGGGTCACCGCCACCACCAAAACTTTCAGGAATACCTGTTACATGCTTTGTTTCTTGCATCACAAATTCCATGTCTTTTGTGCCAATGCCCACATCTTCGGCAGTAATGTATTTACCGCCAAGGCTATTCACAAATTTACCAAACCTGCGCATCAAAGCCTCTGATTTATCTTTGCGCGAATCGCCAATAATTACTGCTTTTCCGCCACCTAAATTTAAACCCGAAATAGCTGCTTTATAAGTCATTCCGCGCGAAAGACGTAACACATCATTTAATGCTTCTTGTTCGTTGTTGTACATCCACATACGTGTGCCGCCAAGTGCAGGCCCAAGTACAGTATTGTGTATGGCTATTATTGCTTTTAATCCGGTTTCGTTGTCGTTGCAAAAAACTACTTGTTCGTGGTCGAACGTTGACATTTGAGTTAGTACACCAGCTGACATATTGCGTGAATTTTATGGTTAAAAATTAGTGAGATTATTAGTGTTCAAACCTACATGAAATTTTTAAATATCATAATGAGAAATTAAAAATTATTGAAGCTCCTTGTATTTCAAACTTTATAAAACAACAATTACATTTTCTTGGTAGTGTATATGGCAAGGTTGCGTCTGCCCGAAAAGCTTAAACAAGTTAAAATAGGCACTTTAAGGTTGGTAAAATGCAGTTGGCAATTTCTAAAAACATTTGCCGAGCAATGTTATGCCGATACTACATGAAAATATACAATGAGGTGCAACCGAATCACCATAATTATCGTGAGGATAATATTGAATGCACAATCGGTATTAGTTCATCAAACTCATTACAAAAATGAATAAAAATGCTAAAAACTTTTACGGACGAGATTGCTATAAATTTTCGCCTCTGCAGTCGCTGGGCCAATGCTATTAAGTTAAGAAACATCTTTGTATTGCCACGCCCTTTAGGGCGTGAGATTATGCAAGGTTGTTATTTTGGGCTTTAGCCGAAATAATAATTTCGGCTAAAGCCTTTATAAAATACTATTAAGAACCAGAGGCTGTCTTAAAAGAAAATCAGAACCAATATGCATTAGATAAACGAAAATTATCTGTGATAGGTATTCGAATAAAATGCACAAAAAGAGGCTGTCTCAAAAGTGAAGACAGCCTCTTAATTTATTACTTTATAGTATCACTATTTTCTTTATAAAAGTTTCCCTTACACTACCAACCTAAAATCCAAGCAAAAATTAATGGTACTACAATAGTTGCATCACTTTCTACAATAAATTTTGGTGTGTTTACATCTAATTTACCCCAAGTAATTTTTTCATTTGGTACTGCGCCAGAATATGAACCGTAGCTTGTAGTAGAATCTGAAATTTGACAAAAATAACCCCAAAAAGGAACATCGTGCCATTCTAAATCTTGGTACATCATTGGCACAACACATATAGGAAAATCGCCTGCAATACCGCCACCAATCTGGAAAAAGCCTACGCCCTTGCCACCCGAATTATTACGGTACCAATCGGCCAACCAAACCATGTATTCAATACCACTTTTCATGGTACTTGCTTTCATTTGATTTTTGATGATGTATGATGCAAAAATATTACCCATGGTAGAATCTTCCCAACCAGGGCAAACAATTGGAATATTATTTTGTGCTGCGGCTAACATCCAAGAATCCTTCGGGTCTATTTCGTAATACTGCTCCAACACTCCGCTCAACAACATCTTGTACATATATTCATGCGGAAAATAACGCTCATTTTTATCATCAGCATCTTTCCAAAGTTGGTGTATGTGTTTTTGTAATCGGCGAAAAGCCTCCTCTTCGGGTATGCAAGTATCGGTTACACGGTTGTAATGATTTTCTAGTAATTCCCACTCATCCTGTGGGCTTAAATCTCGGTAATTTGGCACACGCTTGTAATGACTGTGTGCCACCAAATTCATAATATCTTCTTCGAGGTTTGCACCTGTGCACGAAATTATTTGTATTTTATTTTGCCTAATCATTTCGGCCAACGATTTTCCTAACTCGGCGGTACTCATAGCACCAGCAAGCGTTACCATCATTTTGCCACCTTCAAGCAAATGTGTTTCGTAACCTTTTGCAGCATCAACCAAAGCTGCGGCATTAAAATGTTTGTAGTGCTTTTCTACAAATTGTGAAACGGGTCCTTTGTTCATATTTTATTCTTTTTGAGGGAGGCGAAACTAAGAATATTTCTAACAAAAAAATCAATAAAAATTACGCTGAAACTTGTAATGTTTTTTATATTTCAAATAAAAATTCAAGTAATAACAACGTCTTAAACTTCAAAAAATGTGTGCTTATTTTTTTAAACTATTTACAATCTCGGGTAGCGTTCTATATTGAATAATATTGGTGTACTGAGAAAAATCTAAATCAAGTATTTGATAGCCATATATAATTATTTTTTTGTTGGCAAAAGTGCTTGAAAGATTGGCCACATATTCATCTATTTTTTTGCGTTTAATGCCAGTGGTCATAATTACGATAATGTAATCGGGGTTATGAATATCTGCCACCTTTTTTGCATCGCCAATTAAAACTGATTGCCCTAAATAAATTGTTTTTTTTCCTTCTTTTCGCAAAATATAATTACAGAAAAGTAAGCTAAATTCATGCAATTCATTTTCTGGTAAAAATAAAAGATATTTTTCTGTATTTTCTTTCGGCTTTCCTATTTGCCCGTCAATGGCAGAAATTAACTTTTGGCGTATTAAATTAAAAATGAAATGTTCTTGTCCGGGGTTAATACTATCGGTTTGCCAAAGCATCCCAATTTTTACAAGAAAAGGATATATAATATTCATGATTGTCCCTTCTATACCAAATTTTAAAATGTTGTTTGCAAATACCGATTCAAAACGCTCCTCATCCATTTCAATCATTGCAATAACAAGGCTCTCAACTTGGCTTTGAAAACTTTCTTCGTTTGAAAAAATAGCAGCAATTTTTTCGCCTATTTCTGTATCCGAAAGGTTCGCAATCTTAGATATTTTCACACCATTGGTGTTAAGCAATGAGACATTTAATATTTTTCGCATGTCATCATTAGAGTAATACCTAATGTTGGTATCGGTGCGCAACGGCTTTAATAGTTTGTACCTTAACTCCCAAATACGCAGGGTGTGGGCTTTAATACCCGAAATATTTTCTAAATCTTTTATGCTATACTGTATCATTTTGTTTAATAAAAAAATGAAATACAAACAACACTTTCTTTAAAATGTTTAAACAAAAGAGAGAATTTTTTGATAAAAACCCAAATATGTTGAACAATTAATCTTTTACATCTAACAAATACAATCTGTAGCTTCAAATACAATTGGTAATTTTACAACATACCCCCCTATTTTGTAATTATTTTTGAAATTATTGATAATATTATACTTTTACCCCCATAAAATTAACCACTAAATAAAATATAATGTCAATTTCAAGATTTAGGGCTTTAGAAGAAGCCACTTCGCGTAAGTCTGTCGAATTAAATATTCCGACAGACTTAAAATCGAAAATTTTTGGTAGCAAAGTGTTTGGCAAAGACGCTATGCGTGCCTACATGACCAAAGAGGCTTTTGAAGCAGTAAGCAATGCCACTGAATTTGGCAATCAAATAGACCGTAAAGTTGCGGGCGCCGTTGCAAGTGCAATGAAAGCATGGGCATTGGAGCGTGGCGCAACACATTACACACATTGGTTTCAGCCACTAACAGGCGCGACTGCCGAAAAACACGACGCTTTTTTTGAGCCTATTGGCGATGGAAAAGCAATGGAAAGTTTTGATGGCAATCAATTGGTACAGCAAGAGCCAGATGCTTCAAGTTTTCCGAATGGGGGTATTCGTAATACCTTCGAAGCACGGGGCTACACGGCTTGGGACCCTACGTCGCCAGCATTTTTAATTGAAAGTACCTTGTGTATTCCTACCATATTTGTTAGTTATACTGGCGAAGCGTTAGACCATAAAACACCGTTGCTTAAAGCTTTACACGCAGTTGATAAAGCGGCTACTGATGTTTGTCAGTATTTTGATAAAAATGTAAGTAAGGTAATTTCTACATTGGGTTGGGAACAAGAATATTTTTTGGTTGACCTTGCGCTTTACAATGCCCGCCCCGATTTGGTAATGAGTGGACGTACGTTGTTCGGACATTCTCCCGCCAAAGGGCAACAATTAGAAGACCATTATTTTGGTAGTATTCCTGACCGTGCACTGGCTTTTATGCGCGACTTTGAACATGAATGTTTGTGCCTTGGTATCCCAATAAAAACGCGCCACAACGAAGTAGCACCCAACCAATTTGAGTGTGCTCCAATTTATGAAGAAACCAATTTGGCGGTTGACCACAATCAACTTTTAATGGACATGATGGACAAAGTAGGTTTGCGTCATAACTTTAAAGTATTGTTACACGAAAAACCTTTTGCAGGCGTTAATGGCAGCGGCAAGCACAACAATTGGAGTTTGGCAACCAACACTGGCAAAAATTTATTAACGCCCGGTAAAACGCCAAAAAACAACATGCAGTTTTTGGCATTTTTTATCAATACCGTAAAAGCTGTGCATGACAATGCAGATTTTTTGCGTGCCTCTATTGCATCGGCTGGTAATGACCACAGGCTTGGCGCGAATGAAGCACCACCAGCAATTATGAGTGTATTTTTGGGCCAACAACTTTCGGCTATTTTAGATGATATAGAAAAGAAAGTAAAGGATGGAAAAATGAGCCCCGATGCTAAAACGGATTTAAAGTTGAACATTGCAAAAGTACCCGAAATTTTGTTAGACAATACGGACAGAAACCGTACTTCGCCATTTGCATTTACGGGAAATAAATTTGAGTTTAGGGCGGTTGGTTCATCAGCCAATTGCAGTGCTGCTATGGTTGCGCTTAACACTTCGATGGCAGAACAATTGATACAATTTAAGACAGATGTTGACAAATTAATTAGCAAAAATGCTGATAAGGACGAAGCAATTTTTCAAGTATTGCGCAACTATATTTCGGCATCCAAAAAAATAAGATTTGAAGGTAATGGCTATGGCGAAGAGTGGGTAAAAGATGCTGCAAAACGTGGACTATCAAACATAAAAACTACACCACAAGCATTGGATGTTTTGGTAAGCAAAGAAACCGTAAAGCTACTTACAAAACACAATGTAATGAATGAGCGTGAAATACATGCACGTTACGAAATTCAACTAGAAACTTACACCAAGCGCATACAGATAGAAAGCCGTGTAATGGGCGATTTGGCAATGAATCACATAATACCAGTTGCTATTCGTTACCAAAACTTTTTGTTAGAAAATGTGCGTGGTTTAAAAGAAGTTTTGTCAGCTTCTGATTTCAAAAAATCATCATCAATGCAAGTAGAAATGATTACTGAAATTTCTAACCATATAAACATCATTAAAAAGGATGTTGATAGTATGATTGACGAACGCAAAAAGGCCAATAATATTGCCGACGGGCGCAAACAAGCCATTGCATATTGCGATAAAGTAAAGCCGTATTTTGAAACAATACGCTACAATGTTGACAAGCTTGAATTGATTGTTGGCGACGATAGCTGGACTTTGCCAAAGTACCGTGAAATGCTGTTTACACGATAGTTTTTAAACAAATTTGTTGATGCGATATTACACTCCAATCAAATGTTTTACAAGCATTTGGTAGGAGTGTTTTTTGTACATTTTTCTAAAATAATTAACTCACATTTTACCAATTAAAAAAGCGCTCTTATAAAAATAGTTATTAATAACGCCATCAATACCACGCATTACAGGTGCTGTATATCGGTAACATTCAATAAATGCACACAACAAAGTTGGTTTTCAAACTATCAATAAGTACAACCTTAAATGTTCTTATATGTCTTATTCCATTGTTAGCATACGAGATAAGACATATAAGAACATATAAATTAGCAATAGCTTTCGGGATTACAAAATAAAATTTGAAAACCTGGTTTGCTTTAGATTATTGAATTTCTAACGGAACGTTGTATTGTAGTTGTGCAAATTATTGTTTGTGTATTGTTTTTAAATTTATGCTTGTGCAGTTGGGCCACCAAAATTCATTGGTAATCCCGGGGGTAATTCGCCTTCTTTTATTGAACCAAATTGCTGTTCAAACTTTTTTACATTGTCTTGCAAAGCCATCATCAAACGCTTTGCATGTTGCGGTGTAAGCACAATTCTACTTTTTACTTTTGCCTTTGGTACATTGGGCACTAAACGTATAAAATCTAAAATAAATTCAGAATTACTGTGTGTAATAATTGCCAAGTTGGCGTAAACTCCTTCAGCAATTTCTTCGCTTAACTCAATATTAATTTGTTGTTCTTGTTGTTGGTTTTCCATTTTTTATTATTTGTATATTTTATATTTTAATTTTCTAAAAGCATTGTATTCATTAGCCTATTGCTATTTATTAATTTGCTTAAATATGGGTCTTTTAATGTTTGCCTTGTTAGGTTTAGGTGTCCTACATGATGACAGTCGCTACCCAAAAAACTAATCATTTCTTCATCAATCATTCTATGTGCAATTTTTTGTGTAGGCATTCCGTAATGCCCCGTTAATGAGTTAATGTTCATTTGCAACAATACACCTTTATTTTTTATTTCTTTAAATTTATCAAAATTAGAAAACCAAAAAGGGTAACGTTCGGGGTGCGCTAATATTGGCCTGTAACCATTTGATTGAAGTGCAAAAATAACATCGTCGAAAATTTCGGGTGCATTCAAATACGAGACTTCAAACAAAAGATATTTGTTAGTGCCTATTGAAAGCAATTCTTCTTTTCCAATTTTTTTTAAAAACTCGTGGTCGCAGTAGTATTCGGCCCCAGCAAAAAGTTCAATATTCAAATTGTTCTGCTTTAGCTTTTCGCGCACTTTTTCTAATTTTTCATTTATTATTTCGGGTGTGTTTCTGTAAGTATCAGCCATGATGTGTGGGGTGGTATATAATTTTTTATACCCCAAATCAATCATTCCCCTAATAAGTTCTAAGCTGTTGTTAATATCAGTAGCGCCATCATCAATACCAAATAAAAAATGGCTGTGCATATCTACTGCCACATCAGCAAAGTTGTGTACTTCAGGGAAAATTTCTTTGTTTTTTGATGAAAATAGATTGCTAAAAAAGCCCATTTTATTTGTGGTTTTGTTTTGGTAAATTTCTACTAAAAATGTTTGGCAATTTAGCTATTTTATAATTAGGTTTTTTGAATGATGCAAATAAATTTACTTGTCAATTTACCCCACAAAAAAAGCCCAACTTCGCAGTTGGGCTTTTTAATTTTACTGACAGAAAAAATTATTTTTTCTTTTTAGCAACTGTATTAACCATACCAGCTAACTCAGCACCAGCTTTAAATTTAACTACTTTTTTAGCAGCAATTTTAATTGTTTTGCCAGTTTGTGGGTTACGACCCTCACGAGCACTACGCTCAGTTACTGAATAAGAACCGAAGCCTACTAAAGCTACACGGTCACCTTTTTTTAACGCGTCAGAAACGCTGTCAATAAAAGAATCTAAAGCACGCTTAGCGTCTGCTTTTGTTAATCCAGAAGCTGTTGACATTGCATCAACTAATTCTTGTTTGTTCATGATAAATAAATTAAATTGTTTGTAATTATGTTTTTAACGATAACAAATGTAGAGGCTTCAAGCATTTCAGCAAATTATTATACCCTAATTGTGCCTGAATGTTAATAAAATAAGGTGTTTTGTTGATAAATAGTGCCAAAAGCGGCATTGTTAGGGCATTGTTGAAATGGTTTTTCTATAAAAATGAGTGTTTTAGACGTTTAGCCACCACACTAACTTAATAACTATTGCTTTATTAATTGCTCCTAAGTACAAACTTTGGTGCGTGCTAAACTCTGGAGCCAATGTGTTATAGTTATCTGTGTAAACAATATATACATCACTCATTGGCCTAAAACGCCATTGCAAACGGGTGTTTATATTAAAGTTATTTGCCTGTGTATTATATTGAAAAAACGTAGTAAAAAACAAAGCCTTTGTAAATGCAAATTCTGCTTTTGGGCTAATGAGTACGAGGTTTGTGGCCTTTGCTAAATGCGGCAATACAATGTTTTCATAATTCAAATTTAATGAGAAAATTGCATACGGTTGCAAACGATAATTAATGTTGCCAACAAATGATGTGCGTGTGCCGTTATAATAGCCACCATAGCTAATTTGAGCATTGGCATTAAAAAGTTTTCGCACGTTGCTAGCGTAGTATAACGTAATATTATCGTACTTATACTCTCCCTTTTTTAATGGCGTTTTATTTGTTCTTGTAACATCTGCATCATACAATAATCGTGTATAATTATTTTTATAAAACACTTGCAGCAATGCGCTATTGTTCATATACACATCAAAACCACCTTGTAATAATAAGTCGGTAATGTTTAGTTTTTCGGTTAAATAATAATCAGAATACAAGGTGGGACCATAGTGATTTACAACAGATATTTTAGGATACCAATAGTATGAAACACCAGGTTCTAAACGGTAATAACTATTAAATTCTGTTTTTTTTGTAACTGGGTTTTCTTGTTGATTGCGTGCAACATAACCCACGTCGGGTCTATAGTTTTTACCTACAAACTCATGGTTCCAACTGGCTGCAAAAGTCCTTGTTTTATAGTTTAGCCAAGTTGCGTTAGCAAAATTATTATTCTTAAATGTGGGGTTAAAATTGTGGTGATAAAATGCTTTTCCGTTCCATTTATTATTGGCCGAAGCCAAATTATAATCGACACCAAGCACTGTATTATATGATTTGTCAACTAAATTAAAAGTATTGTAACTCTGTTTGTTTACAACAATTGCTGATATATTGGAACGTGCAAAAGTTTTACGTTGTATGGCTGCCACACTATAATTGCTTGACAGTAATTTTAAATCTGCTTGCCCCTCAGTTTGCAACGACATTGCACCTATTCGCCAATTTTTATTTGGTTTTCCACTTAGCCGAAAGCCTCCAATAATTGGTACTAATGAATTATTATCTATCCCAATACGACGCGAATAAAATGGGCGTATTTGCGAAAAACCAAAGCTTGAAAACAAGTCGCTATTTTCTATAAAGAAGTTTCGCCTTTCGGGGAAAAATATATTGAAGCGTGAAATATTTATTACTTGCCTGTCCACCTCTACCTGACTAAAATCGGGGTTTATGGTAACATCTAAATTTAATGATGGTGTTATTGCTATTTTTGCATCGGTGCCAAAAGCAAAATTTAAAAACGGATTTGCACCACGTTTATTTAATTTGAAATCGTTGTTGTTTGGCTTCAAAAAATTTTGCGATAACCCAGTATTAAAATATGGAATAATTGAACTAGGAATACCACTTGCTTTCTTTGGACTTTCATCCCAAATTAACTTCCCTGTAAAGGCTAATGTTGCAATGTTATAAGCTTGCCCCACGCGGCTCCAACAGCTACTTTGGTTGCGTTTTAAATCGTTACGGGTAAAATTAATTCCCCATTGTTTTGCACCCTCTTTAAACCTAATAGTTTTAAACGGAATTTGCATTTCGGCTACCCAATACCTATCAAATTTTTTTGTTGCACTGTGCCATAAATTGTCCCAGTCGGTTGATACGCCTTGCCCTCCACCTTGCGCTACTAAGCCTTCGCGTTGTGCACCATAAGGATTTACGCCAAAAGCAAAACCATTAGTTTTGTCGTCAAAAGGGTCAATTACTACACCAACAGCATCGCTTACAGGGTAGGAGTAATCGCGCTTTAGCGATTGCACAATGTAGTTGCCCGCAATTTCATCGTAACACTTAAAAGAAATAAAAATAGCATTGTCGTTATAGGTAAGTTTTACCTCTGTTTTGCTTTGTGTAATGGCAGTGTCGTTGGGGAAATTGCATATAAAATTTGTTGCTATTTCGCAGGTGTTCCATACCGTTTCGGAAAGTTCGCCATCTATAACAATTGCCTCATTGGTTTTATTTATGTGTATTGATTTTTCTTGTGCGACAGCAGTTATCGAAAAGCACATGAAAAGCCCAATTAATACTTTGGCGAAACAATAGAAAGATGGGGAATTTATTTTCAAAAAAATAATATATAAGTGGTTACAATAATTTGGAAAAGGTTAAGTAAACGTTCTAAAAAAATAGAATTACTTAATTAAAACCCCCTTCTTTTTTAGCAAAGGCAATAGTGTAAAATTTTCTTCGCGGATGGTTTCGGGCAAAAAAATATATTTTTTATCGTACAAATTATTTTGTGCATAAAAACTGAGCCAGTACTCATTTGATAAGCCAAATAAATCCTCTAATAAAGGCTCTATTTTCATAAATGAATGTGGTTCTATTTCGTTTAAAAAATGCCTAAGGGTTGAAGTCTTTTTTTGTTCGCCATCAATTTCTCCATATCCAGTAGAGGTTACTAATACGGCTTCAATTTTATGGTCTTTTAAGTTTATCAAGTAACTATTCCAAACTTCATTTTCTTGCTCGTCTTTTTCTTTTACAATAGCAATTGCCACGTCTTCGACAATTAATTCGGGTATATCTTTTTTCATATTTAAAGTTTTGACGCAAAGGAAAAAATATTTTGTGTAATTTGGAGTTTATTAATGTGGAGAACCGAGAACTTGTTTTAGTAATTATTTATAACAAACAAGTTACAACCATATAAGACACAACCATATAAGACATATAAGAACATAAGGTTACACTTATTGATAATTTGAAAACCAATTTTGTTGTAGTATAACTTAAATGTTAGCGTCATAAATTTTATGATATTGTTGTTTTGTATTAGATACTTTAGTTTAGCAGTTTGCGCATGAATGAACTATTAATAATAAATACCTGTAGTTAGAGAGGTTTAGCTACAAAATTTTGGTTCAAATGACTTCTCAAAAAAGACATTTTAAAATTTATAAATAATTATACTTTTACATCCTCAAAAAAAATAACAATATGCAATTCGAATTATCTGAAGAACATTTAATGATACAAAAGGCAGCACGTGATTTTGCCAAAGAACACTTGCTACCGGGCGTTATTGAACGCGACGAACACCAAAAATTTCCGGCAGAACAAGTAAAAATGTTAGGAGAGTTAGGTTTTATGGGCATGATGGTTGACCCCAAATATGGTGGCGGCGGCATGGACAGTGTTAGCTACGTATTGGCCATGGAAGAGCTTAGTAAAGTTGACGCTTCGGCTTCGGTGGTTGTTTCGGTAAACAACTCACTTGTATGTTGGGGCTTAGAAAATTTTGCCAGCGAAGAACAAAAACAAAAATATTTGGTGCCATTGGCAAAAGGCGAAAAAATTGGCGCCTTCTGTTTAAGCGAGCCAGAAGCGGGCAGCGATGCCACTTCGCAACGAACTACAGCAATTGACATGGGCGATTATTATTTGCTAAACGGTACTAAAAACTGGATTACAAATGGTAGCAGCGCATCTACTTATTTGGTAATTGCACAAACCGATGTCGACAAAGGACACCGCGGCATAAACGCACTTATTATAGAGCGTGGCATGGAAGGTTTTATGATTGGCGCCAAAGAAAATAAAATGGGAATACGTGGTAGCGATACACATTCTCTTTTGTTTACTGACGTAAAAGTACCCAAAGCAAACCGCATTGGCGAAGATGGTTTTGGGTTTAAATTTGCAATGAAAACACTTACTGGTGGCCGCATTGGTATTGCTTCGCAGGCATTAGGTATTGCAAGCGGTGCTTACGAATTGGCATTGGCATATTCTAAAGAACGCAAAGCATTTGGTAAACCAATTTGCGAACACCAAGCCATACAATTCAAATTAGCCGATATGGCAACCGAAATAGAGGCCGCACGCCTATTGTGCTTGCGTGCTGCATGGTTAAAAGACAATCATTTAGATTATGGCACAGCCGCAGCAATGGCAAAAGTATTTGCTTCGCGCGTGGCTATGTGGGTTACAACCGAAGCTGTGCAAGTGCACGGTGGCTATGGTTTTGTAAAAGAATACCATGTAGAACGCATGATGCGCGATGCAAAAATTACACAAATTTATGAAGGCACAACAGAGGTTCAGAAAATTGTAATTTCGAGGGCATTGCTGAGTTAATATACGAAAACATTTAGCTAAAAAAAACATTTAACGCATATAAGAACATATAAGTTTACACTTATTGATAATTTGAAAACCTAGTTTATTTTACAATATCATGCATGAGCGCAAGTTTTAATTTTCAAAAAACTAAAATTATATGTTAACTTTTTGTGAGTATATTTTATAGAATTTACTTTTCAATATTTTTCAATTAACGCATTATATGTTCTTAAATGCCTTACATGGTAATTTGAAAAAAGGCAGTAAAATGTAATGCGAATAATAACGCTAAACATTAATGTCTTCGCAGAAATGATAAACAACATGAATTAAAACAATAAAAATAAATAATAAATAAAATGGCAAAAGAAAAAGCAGAAAGCCCAGAATCACTTATCAACAAAGAGAAATTTAAAGCTTTACAAAGCACACTCGAAAAAATTGAAAAAACGTATGGCAAAGGCTCCATAATGAAAATGGGCGATGCACCAATTGAAGACATTGAAATAATTTCTACAGGCTCAATTGGCTTAGATACTGCATTAGGTATTGGCGGTTTGCCAAAGGGGCGCATAATTGAAATTTATGGACCCGAATCGTCGGGTAAAACTACCTTGGCAATACACGCAATTGCAGAGGCACAAAAAGCTGGCGGATTAGCTGCATTTATTGATGCTGAACATGCTTTTGACCGCAGTTATGCAGCCAAGTTAGGCGTTGATACCGAAAACCTTTTAATATCGCAGCCCGACAATGGCGAACAAGCATTAGAAATTGCCGAAAACCTTATACGTTCGGGAGCAATTGATATTATTGTAATTGACTCTGTAGCAGCACTTACCCCAAAAGCCGAAATTGAAGGCGAAATGGGAGAATCTAAAATGGGTTTGCAAGCTAGGTTAATGTCGCAAGCATTGCGTAAGCTTACTGGCACAATTAACAAAACAAATTGCTGCTGTATTTTTATCAATCAATTGCGCGAAAAAATTGGTGTAATGTTTGGCAGCCCCGAAACCACAACAGGTGGTAATGCACTTAAATTTTATGCTTCTGTTCGTTTAGATATTCGCCGCAGCCAACAAATAAAAGATGGTGATGTATCAATAGGTAGCCACGTAAAAGTAAAGGTGATAAAAAATAAATTGGCGCCACCATTTAGAATAGCAGAATTTGATATTATGTTTGGTGAAGGCATAAGTAAAGTTGGCGAAATAATTGACATTGGTGTAGATGCCAACATCATTAAAAAAAGCGGTTCTTGGTTTAGCTATGGCGAAACAAAATTAGGACAAGGACGCGATGCCGTAAAACAAATTTTGCTTGACAACGTTGAACTAATGGATGAGTTAGAAGTAAAAGTAAGAGAACATTTAAAAACAAAAACCGATAATTAATAATCGGTTTTTACCATAAAAAAAACAGCCTCTACAATTTAATGTAGAGGCTGTTTTTGGTTTGAAAATCCCTAACCGTTAATACTTGCAAAAGCAATACTTTTTCTGTTGGCAATTTGTTGTTTTTTCAAAAGTATTTTTCACAAATCAACTTTATTATAAAACCTTTTTTACTTTCGTTTTAATTATCTCAACAAATAAAAAATTAATTAAATAAAAACTATGTTTAATCAAGATGAATTTAGAAAATATGCAACAATGCACCGTGGCATAAATGGCAATACTTACGACATGTATAGCCGTTACAATGTGCAAAATTTAACGCCTTATATTTTAGAAGAGCGTCAACTTAACGTATCGCAAATGGATGTGTTTTCGAGGTTGATGATGGATAGAATTATTTTCTTGGGTACAGGCATAGATGACCAAGTAGCAAATATAGTACAAGCGCAATTATTATTTTTGCAAAGTGCCGATGCTAAAAAAGACATTCAAATTTATTTGAATTCGCCAGGTGGTTCTGTTTATGCTGGTTTAGGAATTTATGATACCATGCAATTTATAGAACCCGATGTAGCAACTATTTGTACAGGTATGGCCGCGAGTATGGGTGCGGTGCTTATGTGTGCAGGTGCAAAAGGAAAACGTAGTGCCTTAACACACTCGCGCGTAATGATACACCAACCTTTAGGGGGCGCACAAGGGCAAGCATCAGACATTGAAATAACTGCCCGCGAAATTCAAAAACTAAAAAAAGAATTGTACGACATTATCGCTAAGCACAGCGGTAAAGATTACGAAACAGTTTGGAAAGATAGTGACCGTGATTATTGGATGACAGCAACCGAAGCCAAAGATTACGGCATGGTTGACGAAATTATTGTAGGAAAAGCCAACAAATAAATTCTACTAAAAATAGAAAAAGCCACGATGTTATTACAGTGTGGCTTTTTTATTTTCAACCGCCGCTTGGCTCTTTGCCGAGTGGCACTTATTTTAGCGCATCTTGCACATAAACAGTTATTGCAAATTCTATTTACTTTAGCACAAGGTCAGAAATAAGAAAAACAAATTTTGAGGGTGTGTTTTTTCTGGCATAAAAAAATTATTGTGGAACTAATATAAATTCTACGAAACCGCTAAAAGTGATATATAGCGGGGAATCTCAAGGATTCCAATTTCAATAGCTTAGCATGAAAAGTATATAAAAATCAGACAGTAACTTTGGCACAACCACCAAGTGGTTGAATGGTTTCGGATATTTAACCACATCGTGGTTGTTGTAGCGGATATCTTATTTTTGGCACCTCGAATTTTATTCGAGGTTATTGATATTAAAGTCCTTCAGACTTAAAATAATACGAAACCGCTGAAATTGATGTATAGCAGAGAATCTAAAGGATTCCAATTTGAATAGCTTAGCACGAAAAGTATCTAATAGCAGACGGTAACTTTGGCAGAACCACTTCGCGGTTATTGAGCTGGTATCTTGTTTTTGGTACCTCGAATTTTATTCGAGGTTATTGATATTAAAGTCCTTCAGACTTAAAATAATACGAAACCGCTGAAATTGATGTATAGCTGGGAATCTGAAGGATTCCAATTTGAATAGCTTAGCATGAAAAGTTTATAAAAAGCAAACAGCAACTTTGGCACAACCACCAAGTGGTTGAATGGTTTCGGATATTCAACCACATCGTGGTTGTTATAACGGATATCTTGTTTTTGGCACCTCGAATTTTATTCAAGGTTATTGATATTAAAGTCCTTCAGACTTAAAATAATAGGTTCTTAGCTTTACGCGAATGTGCCTTCGCAGGCCCCCTGGCTTTCGCGGGTACATAAGCAACCAAATGTTCAGCAACTTTCATACTGCGTTATTCCCATTCAATAGTTGCTGGGGGCTTGCTGCTAATATCATACACAACCCTGTTTACACCTCTTACTTTATTAATAATTTCGTTTGAAACCAAGCCCAAAAATTCATGTGGCAAATGGCACCAATCGGCTGTCATGCCATCGGTGCTGCTTACGGCACGCAATGCTACTGCGTTTTCGTAGGTGCGTTCGTCGCCCATAACGCCCACACTTTTTACAGGTAATAATATTGCACCCGCTTGCCACACAGTGTTGTAATGCCCGTGTTCCTTGAGCTTATCAATAAATATTTTATCTACCTCTTGCAATAATTTCACTTTTTGTTCTGTAATATCACCTAAAATTCTAATGGCTAAACCAGGCCCCGGAAAAGGGTGGCGTTGCAGCAAAGCATCACTCATATTCATGCTTGCGCCAATGCGGCGAACTTCATCTTTAAATAAACTACGCAATGGTTCTACTATTTTTAGGTTCATTTTGGCAGGTAATCCGCCCACGTTGTGATGACTTTTTATGGTTACCGAAGGGCCTTTTACACTCACACTTTCAATAACATCGGGGTATATTGTGCCTTGAGCAAGCCACTTAATATTACTTAGTTTTTTTGCCTCTTCATCAAACACATCAATAAAAGTTTTGCCAATGGCTTTGCGCTTTAACTCAGGGTCTTCGAGGTTTGCAAGGGCATCGTAAAAATGTTTTTTAGCATCAACACCCATCACATTCAAGCCCATATTTTTGTATGAATCTAATACTTCGTCAAATTCATTTTTGCGCAATAATCCGTTGTCAACAAAAATACAAAAGAGGTTTTTGCCAATTGCTTTGTGCAACAATACCGCCGCCACACTACTATCTACACCGCCCGACAGGCCTAATAAAACCCTGTCATCCTGCAATTGATTTTGTAATTCTTTTACGGATGTTTCTACAAATGAATTGGGTGTAAATGTTGCTACACATTTGCAAATATGCAGCACAAAATTTTGCAATAAAAGTGCACCTTGTTCGGTATGATAAACTTCGGGATGAAACTGAATGCCAAAAGTATTTTCATTCTCAATTTCAAAAGCAGCTATTGCCACATCGGCTGTGCTTGCTGTAATGTGGGCTTTTAATGGTAATTTATTTATAGTATCTCCGTGGCTCATCCACACCGTTGACTCATCATTAAAAGCAGAAAATAACGAACAGTTTTTATCTATAATTTTTAATGCTGCCCTACCATATTCGCTAGTATTGCTTTTAGAAACTAAGCCATCAAAACTCTTGGCTATTAGTTGAGCACCGTAACAAATTCCTAACAAAGGCAATTTATTTTTAAGCCCCGAAAGGTTTGGCAGTGGCGCATTTTCATCATTTACCGAACATGGACTTCCGCTTAAAATTACACCTTTACAATTTAATTTTTCGGTTTTAAAATCAAAGTTTTCTATTGCTGTAAATGGATGTATTTCGCAATACACATTTAACTCCCTAATTCTGCGTGCAATTAGCTGTGTATATTGGCTTCCAAAGTCAAAAATGATAATGGTATCTTGCATTTTTCTGAAAATTTATTTGTGGTACAATAGTATATTTTATAGACCACTTTACTAACATTTTTTCTAAAAATAGCCGCATTAAAAACACTTTCATTTTTAGTGAAGTGTAAAAGAAGATTGTATATTAACGATAATTAATTCGCAATTTATTTTGTAAAAATACTTTGTGTTTTTTTTATTCTAAATTTGAACATGCAAAAAATTTTAAATTACATTGATGGAGCGTTGGTTGAGCCTCTAAATAAAACGTTTATCGATAACTATAATCCTGCCACAGGCGCAGTATATTCACATATTCCTAACTCAGGTGCTGATGATGTGGAATTGGCTGTAGCCGCAGCACACAAAGCTTCTAAAGCATGGGCAAATACGCCAAAAGAAGAACGCAGTCGCATTTTGGTAAACATTAGCAATGGCATTACTGCACAATTGCATGAATTGGCTTTGGCCGAAAGTATTGACAATGGCAAACCATTAAAGCTGGCCGAAAAGGTTGATATTCCGCGTGCTGCAGCAAACTTTTATTTTTATGCAACCGCAATTTTGCATGAACACAATGAAGCGCACATAATGGAAAATTCGGCAATTAATTATACGCTTAGGCAACCTGTAGGCGTGGTGGGTTGCATTTCGCCATGGAATTTACCATTGTACCTATTCACCTGGAAAATTGCACCTGCATTGGCTTCGGGCAATTGCGTTGTGGCCAAACCTTCGGAAGTTACACCAATGACAGCTTATTTATTATCGCAAATTTGTATTGATGCTGGCTTGCCAAAAGGTGTGTTAAACATTGTGCACGGCACTGGCCATAATGTGGGTAGTGCAATTGTAGCGCACAAAAAAATACCCGTTATTTCATTTACGGGTGGCACTGCTACGGGTGCTGCAATAGCGGCGGTGGCAGCACCTATGTTTAAGAAACTGAGTTTGGAGCTGGGCGGTAAAAATCCCAATATTATTTTTGCTGATTGTAATTTTGAGAAGATGTTGCAAACTACTGTCAACTCATCGTTTAGCAACCAAGGGCAAATATGTTTATGTGGTTCACGCATTTTTATAGAAAAGAAAATTTACGAAAAATTTAAGTTGGGTTTTGTTGAAGAAGTAAAAAAACTTACAGTTGGTAACCCGCTTTCGAGTACTTCTAAAGTGGGTGCAATTGTAAGCGAACAGCATTACAAAAAAATATTATCATATATAGATTTAGCAAAGCAAGAAGGCGGTACGGTATTGTGTGGCGGCGCATCCGTTAAACTAAGTGGAGAAAACGAAAATGGTTGGTTTATTGCTCCAACAATTATCGAAAATTTACCATTTGATTGCAGAACAAACCAAGAAGAGATTTTTGGGCCAGTGGTTACTATTACACCTTTTGAAACTGAAGACGAAGTGCTTGAAATGGCAAATAGCACGCGCTATGGTTTGGCTGCCACTTTATGGACAGAAAACTTAACATTGGCGCACCGCATGGCTGCAAATATACATACGGGAATTGTGTGGATAAACTGTTGGCTTTTGCGTGATTTGCGCACCCCTTTTGGTGGTGTAAAAGATAGCGGCGTTGGGCGTGAAGGCGGTTTTGAAGCATTACAATTTTTTACCGAACCCAAAAATATTTGCATAAAATTATAGGTTGTGGTTCATAAATAGTTGTAGATTTATCAATATTATTTCAACAGTTTTTTTTCTTTGATGGTGTATGTCGGCTAATAATTTTGTGTTTAAAAAGTTTGTAATTAAGCAAGATAAGTGTGCAATGAAAGTTGGCACTGATGCAGTTTTGCTTGGTTCGTGGGCACAACCAAATAACCCCGCAAATATTTTAGATATTGGAACCGGAACCGGTATTTTAGCTTTGATGTTAGCACAAAAATGCAATGCAAAAATTTGGGCTATTGATATTGACCACGATTCATATTTACAAGCCATTGAGAATGTAAATAACAGTTTATGGCAGCAAAATATTATTGTTGAAAACACATCACTTCAAACATTTGCCGAAAAAAATAAAAAGTGTTTTGATTTAATAATTACCAACCCTCCGTATTTTACAGATTCTTTTAAAGCCAAAGAAACCGCCCGAAACACAGCACGACATACAGATGAATTGCCATTTAACGAACTTATAAAATGTGTGTGCGTGTTGCTAAAACAAGCAGGTGTTTTTTATATTATTTTGCCCTTTTCGGAGGCGCAAACATTTATTACATTGGCGCAACAGCAACAATTATTTTTGCAAAATAGTTTGCGTGTAAAAACGAAAATAGACAAAGAGCCTAAACGCTTATTGATGTGTTTTTCTTTTGAAAAAATGGGGCAAATAATTGAAAACGAAATAGTAATTGAAAATGATGAACGGCATAACTACACAAAGGAATATATAGAGCTTACCAAAGATTATTATTTAGATTTAGATTGGAAACAAAAACAATAATTACCTACTAATAAAATAAGTTATTTGTATGCAACAGCTTCTAATTTCTGAGTGGAATAATTTATTTGGCAATAAACCAGCTGTTGATTTTTTGCAAAATATTTTACTTGAATATTTGCCAACTTGCCGTTGGTTTGGCGGCAAATCACGCGCCATTCAAAACATTGAAATTCACAAACAAGTACGTGTTGAAACACAAGATTACTGCACGTATTGTTGTATTGTTCAATGTAATTATGATGATGGATTATATGAGTGGTATTCATTGCCAATTACAATCACAAATGATGAAACGCTACCAAATATTTTGCAATTAGAAAGCCTGTTTTTGGTGGATGCTTTGCAAATGGAAACATTCAGGAAAATTATTTATTCAAGCATATTTAGCAATTCAAAAATACATGAAATTAGTGGATCAAAATCTAAGCAAACAGTTTTAGATGAACCGCAAAATGTGCAATCAAAAATTTTGAAAGTTGAGCAATCAAACACGTCAATCATTTATAATAATAAGTATTTTTTTAAGTGGTTTAGAAAAATTGACTTGGGCATAAATCCTGATTTAGAAACTATAAAATACCTCACAGAAAAAACAACGTTTAAAAATATTCCGCTTTATGTGGGTCATGTAACTTGGGCTTTTAATAATGACGAAGCATTGCTTGGTATGATGCAAAACGCTGTTCCAAACAATGGCGATGCTTGGGTATATATTTGTGATGAATTAAAAAGTAGTTACAAAAACCTGTTGGTAGATAGTACAAAAAGTGAAATAAATTTATCGACATATTTTATTGAAAAAATAAGTTTGTTAGGTAAACGCACAGCCGAATTACACAATGCATTATGCAATGAAAATGACGATGAATTTATGCCCGAAAAATTCGACATCAATTATCAAAACTGGATATTAGAGTGCATAGAAAAATTGATTGACGCTAAGTTTAATTTACTGCAAGAAAATTTGTATAAACTTACTTTAGAAACTAAAACGAAAGCCGATAAAGTTTTAGAGGCAAAGCAAAAACTAATTAATTATTTCAAAACTAAATTAGAAACTCCGCTACAAGCCAATAAAATACGTATTCATGGCGATTATCATTTAGGGCAGGTGTTATACAGCAACAACGATTTTGTGATATTAGACTTTGAAGGCGAGCCAGATAAACCACATGCCATGCGCCGAATTAAATACACGTCTTTGCGCGATGTGGCGGGCATGTTACGTTCATTTCACTATGCCACTTATGCCGTTTTATACCAAAACTTTAATGAAAAAGAGCAGCAACAATTAACTGATTTTGCAATTAATTGGTATAACAAAGTATATAAAATTTATTTGGATAGCTACATTCAAAATGCGAATGAAATTGCGCTTCCGCAAAACAGCACTACCGAAATTTTATTGCAATTGTATATAGCCGAAAAAGCAATTTATGAAATGGGATATGAAATAAATAATCGCCCCGCGTGGCTAAATATTCCATTACAAAATCTCTTTGAACTAGTAAGTAGTTTGTAGTATTATTTAGCTAAATTCGCCACACAAAAAAATAAAAACATGACAGAATTTTTAGAAATATTAAAATACATTTTACCGTCTGTAGTAGTGTTAATTGCTACTTATTTAATTGTTCAAAAATTTATAGACCGCGAGTATTCTAAGAGTATGATGGAGTATAAAATGAACAATCAAAAAACCATTACGCCCATAAAATTACAAGCTTATGAAAGGTTGGTTTTATTAATTGAACGCATAAGTTTAAATAGTTTAATTATGCGCACACACAAAAATGGTATGAGTGCAAGGTTGCTACAATCCGAACTTTTAAAAACCATTCGCAGTGAATACGAACACAACATTACTCAACAAGTATATGTTTCTAACTCAGTGTGGGATGCCATCAAAACATCGAAAGAAGAAACTATAAAAGCGATAAATATTGCCTCTATAAAAGTGCCTGACGATGCTTCGGGGCTTGACCTTTGCAATCTTATTTTTGAATTAATACAAAAAATTGATAGGCTGCCTACCGATATTGCTTTAGATATAATTAAGAATGAAGCCCGACAATTAATGTAGTTTTAGCTTGTAAATAAAATGTCTAAAAACCTTATAAACGTTGGCATACAGTTAGTACCTCTCAAAATTGAAAATGCTATTTTTATTATTGATGTAGCAATTGCAATCATAAAAAAACATGGTTACAAAACAACCGTAACACCATTTGAAACCGTTGTAGAATGTACGTTTGAACAAAGCACAAAACTATTGACTGACATTAATAATATGTGCGAAAAGTATAATGATTTAGAGTGGTTATTAAACGTACGTTACCATTGCAATGCTGGTGCAGATGTTATTGCAGATGATAAAACCATGAAGCACAAATGAGAAAATTAATTGCGATAGTTTTTATATGCACCTTGTTGGTTACCTGCAAAAAAGAACGCCCGCAAATGCCTGTACCTACTGCCATAAAAACAAAAATATATACCAAAGTTTTTGTGGCCAATCAAGGTTTTTATCAACAAAATAACGCATCAATCACTTTGTATGATGAAACGCAAGGTTTAATATCGTCTGACTATTTTAAAGTTAAAAACCCAACTACAGAATTGGGCGATATTGCGCAAAGCATTAGCAAAATAGATTCGCGGTATTTTGTGGTTGTAAATAATTCAAGCAAAATAGTTGTGCTTGATAGCAACTTTTTAAAAACTGGAGAAATACTTAATTTGCTATCGCCGAGATATATACTACCCCTCAGCAATAACAAGGCTTACGTTACCGATTTAAAAGCCAATAAAATTGCTATTATAAACACAGCAACTTTGCAAATAACAGGGCATATAAATTGTAGCGGCTGGACAGAGGAATTGATTTTGATAGACAATTTTGCTTACGTTACCAATTACAAAAAATCGTATTTATACATTGTAAACACAACTACCGATGCCATTACTGATAGCATAGCAATTACGAAAGGAGCCGAAGCTATTGTAGCCGATAATTCGCATAATATTTGGGTGTTGTGCACAAGTATTTACAATACCGAAAAAAAATATTTGCACAAAATAAATCACCAAACAAATACACTTGTAAATACCTTTGAATTTGCAGAAACACAAAGCCCATTGCAACTAAAAATATCAAAGGATAAAACGAAATTGTATTTCATAAACAAAAATGTATTTGTTATGAATACAAGCGATTCACAATTGCCTACAAATTATTTAATTGATGGTACAGGCAAAAATTATTTTGGGCTTGCACTTAACCCTAGCAATAATAATATTTACGTAAGTGAAATACCGCCTTCAAACGGAAATTGTAAAATACATATTCATAAAAATACTGGTGAGGCAATTACAACTTTTGATGCCGGTGTTTTTGCGCAATATATTTTGTTTGATAAATAAAACACATACTAATTTGGAAAGGGTTCTATTAAGAATTAAATTAATAAAGCCTACCCTTTCTTTCTCTGTGCATCAACAACAGCAATGGTTACCATATCCACAATTTCTCTTACGCTAATGCCTAATTGTAATATATGTACCGATTTTTTAAGTTCTAAAAATATAGCGCCAATAGCTTCGGCACCACCCATTTTTTGCATTAGTTTATAGGCAATTTATTGATTTTCAAATTGATTTTTTTAGACCAAAAAAGCACCGAAAAAACACTTAAATTCACAATGCTTCTTAAAATTTCTTATTCAAAATATTGTATCAAAATATTAATTTCATTAGATTATTAAAATAAACGATAGAATCATAACTATAACAAAAATTATTAACCCTAATTTTAGATTAAACTCAAAACGTGCATCTTGATTTTTCGTTCCTCTTTCTGGATTATTTCTTTCATTTTGTTTATGCTCTGAATCCTTCTTAATCTTCTCTTCAAAATGTTTGTTGAGTTTTTGGTAAGTATTGTTTTTTAAGGTTAATGATGAAATAATTTGCTTACCAATATTTGTATTTTCCGCTATTAATTCAAAGGTTAATGATGGGTTTTTAAAGTTTTTTATTTTGTAAGTTTTTATACCAATATTTGACACTGCACCAAATGGTTTTAAAACAACCTTATCTGCATTTATTGTTTTCCACGAAAAAGTAATTTCTTCGTCATACTCGAATACCGGTTTGTTGCATTTAAAATACTCTATGCTTGGCAAAAAATTAGTTCCATAATTTTTACTATTCGATTCTGTATTGGTAGTGTTCTTATTTCTATCGTAGTTTGCTTTTTTTGCAGTATCAATAAGCGTTTCATACGCTTCTAAAATTTCTTTGAAACGTTCGTAAAAAACTCATCTCCATCATTTTTGTCAGGGTGAAATTTCAACGAAAGTTTACGATACGCTTTCTTTATTTCATCTGTTGATGCTGATTGTTTTAAGCCAAGTATGTAGTAATAATCTTTCAAAAGTATTCTAAATTTTATTCGCTTTAAATTGAATTGTTGTTGTTCTATTTTCAAATCAATCTTAAGGTTTGCTACATTTCAAATAGTAATAATCCAAAAAAACCCACCTATCCTACCCTTTCTTTCTCTGTGCATCAACAACAGCAATAGTTACCATGTCCACAATTTCTCTTACGCTACTGCCTAATTGTAATATATGTACCGATTTTTTAAGTCCTAAAAGTATAGGGCCAATAGCTTCGGCGCCACCCATTTCTTGCATTAGTTTATAGGCAATGTTGCCCGCAGCAAGGTTTGGAAATATCAATGTATTAGGGCGTTCTTTTGCTAATACAGAAAACGGAAATTGCTCTTTTAGCAACTCTGTATTCAAAGCCAAATTTGCTTGCATTTCACCATCTACAATAACATTGGGATATTTGTCGTGTAATATTTTTACGGCATCGCGCACCGTTTTTGTCTCCGCATTTTCTGTTGAACCAAAGTTGGAATACGACAACATTGCAATGCGCGGCGTAATTCCAAATTCTTGCACGGCATCTGCGGCAAGCAAAGCAATCTCTACAAGCTGCTCCGTTGTTGGGTTTACGTTAAGTGTGGTATCGGCAAAAAACATTGGCCCTTGCTTTGTCATCATCAAATACATACCGGCCACACGTTTGCAATTATCTTTCATTCCAATAATTTCTAACGATGGGCGAATAGTATCGGGGTACTTACGGGTAAGCCCAGAAATTAGTGCATCTGCTTCGCCAGTTTCAACCATCATATTTCCGAAAAAATTACGTTCATTCATAATTTTTCTGGCTTCAAATTGGGTGTATCCGCGTCGGCTACGTTTCTCAAAAAACAAGTCGCCAAAGTAGTTACGGCGCACATCTTCCTTGCGGCAATCAATAATTTTTGTGTCTCCTAAATCAATGCTAAAACTTTCGGCAAGTGCTTTTATTTTCGATTCTTCGCCCAACAAAATTGGTATTGCAAAGCCTTCATCCTTTACCTGCATTGCGGCTTTCAAAATTTTATAATGGTCCGCTTCGGCAAATACAACACGCTGCGGGTCTTGCTTGGCGCGGATTTGAATGTTTTTCATAATCTTATTGTCAAGCCCCATTCGGTTGCGCAACTCATTGTCATACGCATCCCAATCCGTAATTTTTTTGCGAGCCACACCACTATCAATAGCGGCTTTTGCAACGGCTGGCGCAACGGTAGTTATCAATCGCGAATCAATTGGTTTAGGAATAATATAGGTTGTGCCAAACGATAAATTTTTTGCGCCATACGCTAAGTTCACGCTATCAGGCACCACTTCTTTAGCCAAATTTGCAATTGCATACACTGCAGCCAACTTCATTTCTTCGTTTATGCAAGTAGCCTGCACATCAAGCGCACCGCGAAATATAAACGGAAAACCCAACACATTATTTACTTGGTTAGGATGGTCACCGCGGCCTGTAGCCATAATAATATCTTCGCGGCTAGCAATGGCATCGGCGTAAGAAATTTCTGGAGTAGGATTGGCAAGCGCAAACACAATAGGGTTTGCACCCATACTTTTTACCATTTCTTTACTTACCACATTTGCTTTTGAAAGTCCCACAAAAACATCGGCATCTTTAATAGCCTCAGTTAAATCATTGATGTTTCTTTTGGTAGCAAACAATATTTTTTGTGCATCCAAATCACTACGGTCGGCACGTATAACGCCTTTGCTGTCACACATTACAAGGTTTTCTGGCTTTGCGCCTAATGCAAAATAAAGTTTAGCACATGATATTGCAGATGCACCTGCACCATTGAAAACAATTTTTACATCGTCGATTTTTTTATCCACTAATTCCAACGCATTTAATAGCGCAGCACCAGTAATAATGGCCGTTCCGTGTTGGTCATCGTGCATTATCGGAATTTTCAATTCTTGCTTCAAACGACGTTCTATTTCAAAACATTCAGGCGATTTTATGTCTTCTAAATTAATGCCACCAAACGTTGGAGCAATAGCTTTTACGGTACTTATAAATAATTCTACATCTTTTGCATCCACCTCAATATCAAACACATCTATATCTGCAAAAATTTTAAAAAGCAAACCTTTCCCTTCCATTACAGGTTTAGAAGCTTCGGGGCCAATGTCGCCCAAACCTAGTACCGCCGTACCGTTTGAGATTACAGCAACCAAATTTCCTTTGGCAGTATATTTATAAACGTTGTCAACATTTTCGGCAATTTCTAAACAAGGGTCGGCAACACCGGGTGAGTATGCCAACGACAAATCGCGTTGCGAACTGGTTGGTTTTGTTGGTATAACTTCAATTTTGCCTGGGCGGCCTTGCGAGTGATAATCTAATGCTTCTTGCTTCTGAATCTTTATCATAATAATTAAAAATGAATTGCGAAAATAGGAAATGATATCAATAAATAGAATTGAAAAAAAATTGAATATTCAGAAACATTATCTACCCAACATTCCACAAAAATATTTTTGTCTATGATACCCGTCACTTTGTATAATGTACTACTATCGAATTTCAATTTTTGTATGTTTGTTTCAAATAATTAAAAGTAAAATGAAAATAATTATCACAACTATAAGCATTGCAGCAATTATGAATACAGCCGTGGCGCAAAATTTGGTTTATCCTACCACAAAAAAAGTAGATACTGTTGACAACTATTTTGGCAAAAAAATAGCCGACCCATATCGTTGGTTAGAAGATGACAATAGTGCCGAAACAGCAGAGTGGGTAAAGGCAGAAAATAAAGTTACGTATGATTATTTGGCAAAAATTCCGTTCCGCGAAAGCGTAAAAAAACGTTTGACACAATTGTGGAATTATGAGAAAATTTCAGTTCCAAGCAAGCATGGTGAAAATTATTTTTTCTATAAAAATGATGGTATTCAAAACCAATCTGTTTTATACAAACAAAAAGAGGTGGGTGGCGAATCGGAAGTTATTTTAGACCCAAATAAATTATCAACTGATGGCACTGTAGCCCTTGCAAGCACTGGTTTTAGCAAAGATGGCAAAACAATGGGTTATGCAATTTCTAAAGCTGGTAGTGATTGGGAAGAAATACATTTTTTGGATGTAACAACTGGTAAAAAATTACCCGATGTATTAAAATGGGTAAAGTTTTCGGGCATTGCTTTTCGCGGAAATGGCTTGTATTACAGTTGTTACGAAGCACCTGCGGCAGGTAAAGAGTTGAGCAAGAAAAACGAATTTCATAAAATTTATTTTCATAAAATAGGAGAAGAGCAAAGCAAAGATGTATTAGTTTTTGAAGATAAAAAAAATCCGCTACGCAACTTTGGTGCAAGCGTTACTGATGATGAAAGATTTTTAATTGTAACAGGCAGCGAGAGTACAAGCGGAAATTCATTGATGGTAAAAGATTTGAACAAGCCAAATGCGGAATTTAAAACCATTGTTAGCAACTTTGAAAATGATTTTGGAGTGGTGGATAATAACGACGACATTTTGTTGGTACACACAAATTATAACGCTTCAAATTTTCAGTTAATTGGCATTGATTTCAACAACCACGACCCTAAATTGTGGCGCACCATTGTAGGGAAAACACCCGATTTATTACAGAATGTTTCTATTGCAGGTAAAAAATTAATTTGTAATTTTTTAGTGGATGTTCATAGCCGTTTGTTGCGTTATAATTTTGGTGGCGAATTATTGGGTGAAATTGAATTACCCGCTGTTGGTATGGTTGACGCTATTGCTAGTCGCCGCGAGAGTGATGAAGTGTTTTTTACATTTCAAAACTGGACAACGCCCACACAGATTTATAAATATGATGTAACAAAAAATAACCGCGAACTATATAAAAAAACCATTGTTCCGTTTAATACCGATGATTACGAAACCAAACAAATTTTTTATGCTAGCAGTGATGGTAAAAAAATACCAATGTTTATTACGTACAAAAAAGGATTGCAACTTACAGGTGATAACCCTTGTTTTTTATATGCTTACGGCGGTTTTAATATTAGTGTAACACCTTCATTTACGGCAAGCCGTATGGTGTTTTTAGAGCAAGGCGGTATTTTTGCAGTTGCTAATATTCGTGGCGGCGGCGAGTATGGCGAAGAGTGGCACAAGGCAGGAACTATTTTTAATAAGCAAAATGTGTTCAATGATTTTATTGCTGCGGCAGAATATTTATGCAAAGAAAAATATACCAACAAAGATAAATTAGCTATACACGGGCGCAGCAACGGCGGTTTGCTTATTGGTGCTGTAATGACGCAACGCCCCGATTTATGCAAAGTGGCATTGCCAGGTGTTGGTGTTTTAGATATGTTGCGTTACCATAAATTTACAATTGGCTGGGCTTGGGCTACTGATTATGGCACAAGTGCCGATGAAAAACAATGTATGAACTTGCTAAAATATTCGCCATTGCACAACGTAAAAAAAGTGGCATACCCAGCCACAATGGTTGTTACCGGCGACCATGACGATAGGGTTGTGCCAGCACATTCTTTTAAGTTTGCGGCTACATTGCAAGAAAATCAACAAGGTACAAACCCTACATTGGTGCGAATTGATGTAAACGCAGGGCATGGTGCAGGCAAACCAACATCAAAACAAATTGATGAGTGGTCGGATATTTGGAGCTTTGTAATGTTTAATTTAGGTATGAAAATGTAAGGGTTGGTGTTTTTTTGTGCCTTTGTGGTTGATTTTTTACTTTGCTTTTTATAGGTTGATATTCTACTTCACTTTTACCGCTGAGAACGCTAAGAATGCAGAGGTTTCGCAGAGTGTTATATGTAAATATTCTATCACATACTTTCTTACGAAAAATAAAAAACGCTATCCAAAGTATCGTGTGCAACAATAGAATAAACCCTTTTATCCTTTTCGTTTTCATTACCTAAAAGTCGCAACAAAATATTTTCCACGCTTCTCTACCATTTCTAAAACCTCCGCTTGGCACGATGCAGAGTCGGCTCTAAAATAATCTATTTTTACACCGTTTTTATCTAAATTATCAAAGCATCTTGGAAGTGTTTCGAACTGCTGATAACGTGCAGGAGTATTGCCATTATGACACTCTATATGAATTGGCAAACGCCCTATAAATGCTATACTTGGATGGTAGCCCAACTCATGTTTGTAGCTCATTTTTGCGTCTTGCTTTTGGGTAGGTATTACAACATTGTCAAAATCCACAGTGTCCTTATTTGCACTGGGCAATTGCTTTATTTTTACAGCTAAAGCAACCATTGCATTGCTCAAATCTCGATTAAAATTAAAATCATGCAATATGCCATTTGTGGAGTGATGTGTAATAGTTGGCACTTTTAATTGTAGCAAACATACCCCACCGTATCGGCTGAGGGTATATTGTTGAAAACTTGACCAATAAACGTAGATTTAAAAACCTCATTATCAGTGAGAAAAACTGCCTTGTGCCATGCTCATTCCTAGCAAGGATTACACCACATCTGAACGTTTATATTTAGCAGTTATGCTACGATAACCTAAGGCGTCATCAATAAACTTATCAATGCCTGCAACAGTTATAGCGTTATATATTAAATTTAATCCACCACAAGGCTTTTATTTTTTTGTTGCGACTTTTAGTATTTATAAAAACATTAAATATTGAGGGCGTTTATTTTGAAAATTTTACTAATCCAAAATTTTGAACACTAATTAAAAACCCTCGTCTTTAAAAACGCCTAACCCAAACAATGCAAAATCATATTTAATAGGGTCGTTATCATCAAACATTTTTAGTGCGTTTGTAAGTTCAATTGTTGCTTTCCAATCGTTTTGGGTACGCTGCAATAAACCTAAATTACGGGCAACCCTTGCGCTATGCACATCCAGCGGGCAAAGCAATTCGGCGGGCTTTATCGTTTTCCAAATTCCGAAATCTACTCCATTGTTATCATGTCTTACCATCCATCTCAAAAACATGTTTATTCGCTTGCAAGCTGAATTTTCAATTGGATTGGAAACATGTTTTTGGGTGCGATGCAAATGTGGCAATTCAAAAAATATTTCTCTAAAATTGCTTATTCGCTGCGCCATACTTTGGTTTTGAAACGTAGTGCTAAAGCAACTTTCCAAGCCATTGTGCTTTTTATAAATGTTTTTTAATGCCAAAAAAAAGTGTTGTAAATCATCGCCAAAGAAAGTACGGTGGTTAAATTTTTTCATTGAATCAGAAAACTTATTCTCTTTAAAATGAATAATGAAATTATGGGGTTCATAATCCATTAACTTCAATAATTTTTCAGCATTATTCAATATTGATTTTCTATTTCCCCATGAAATTGTGGCCGTTAAAAATGCAATAATCTCTATGTCTTCTTTTTTAGAACATAAGTGCGGAATACTTATAGGGTCGGTTTCAATAAACTTTACGTTATTATACTTTTCAGCTTTTTCGTTTAAAAATTCTTTCAGTAATTCGTGTTGCAAAGTTTTATTAGGTAATACCAAATTATATTTCTATCGTAATTAATGTTAGTCTCAATGCGTTCAAAAAAAGCGTCAATTAATCTGAAGCATTAAAATTTTTTGGCTTCAAATCCGTTCTTGGCTTCAATACCAAATTCTATTTGTTCGTTTACTTTTTTACCATAAGTTGAGTATTTAATACTCAATGTAATAAAGAAAACCAATTGTAAAATAAATACAGTTTGGGCCAATTTGTTCCGCGCTTTAAGCTCAACAATATGGTAAATTAAATTGCAGAAAAAAGCAATGAAAAGCCATGCTAAATAATTTTGTGGTGGTATTTCTCCATCGTCCCAATACCACATGTTTAACCTACCAGCTACTTGTTCAATAAATATATCCATTAACAACATAAATATTGCCCCTAAAAAAGATTTGATAAAAATGTTTTTTTGAGGGATTGCTTTAACAGTCATTTGCCCAGCACAATAAGTAAGTATTAGCCAATTTAAACCTATCAAAAATGGAATACCTTTAATTGCAGGACCTAAACCAGTGCCATAATGATAGTAACCAAATATTTTACCTGTTGCCACACCTAAAAGTTCTACGGCAAAACCAATAACAAAAATAACAATGCAAAACCTAATAAATTTTGAAGGTGTATGTGTTTGAAAAATTAAAAGCACCAAAAAGTTTAACAGCAAAAACATGGGTGTAAATGCTTGAAAAATTTTAGGTTTATAAATGAACCCAATAATACCAACCAAATAAAAAACACACAAAATAACTTTGGTGTAAATACTTTTTTCAATTAAAACATCTTGAAACTGAGTAAATAAATTGCTTTTTTTTGCCATTATTTTTTGTCTATTTTTTCTTTAAAATACAATTCGGATGCAACAATAATTTGATTTTCAACAATACGCAAAACGCAGGCGGAAGGTTTTACAATTATTTTTTTTTCTTTGCCATCGGGCATTACAAAAACCATTTCGTTACTCATTGTTTTTGGCCCTTCAAACATAAATGCCGAAGATAAATAATCGGCAAGTTGAACACTTTTTATCTTATACTCTCTGCCCAAAATACCCACGCGAAGTTCAAAAACAGCATCTGCTACCCTTATGGCAATTTGATTTGTTTGTTGATTATACGTAATACTCATTTTCCCATTTACATGGTCGGTGTAAGTATCGAAACCAGTTTTCACGGTAACATCGGTACTAAAAAAAGCAGAATCCTTTACTAATTTAATTTCGGTATTATTTAGCTTCCAAGTATAGTTACCTTTAATATACATTACAGTATATTCAGCATTTCCCGAAATTTCACCTATAGCAGTAAGTAATTTATTTAAAGTTTCTTGGTGCAGTACTACCAACAAATCATTGTTGTTTTGTGCTAATAAATTAAAATAAATAAACCAAGTAAGTATAAATGTAAATAGGCTTTTTTTCAAATTTGGTACAGAATAAATGATACCTCAAATTATATAAACAAAAAAATAAAAGCTACCTAATATGGCAGCTTCTATTAATTTTAGTACTCGTCCTCGTTAAAGAAAAAGTCTTCCTTTGAGGGGTAATCAGGCCAAACGTCGTCAATTGTTTCATACAATTCGCCTTCGTCTTCCATTTCTTGCAGATTTTCAATAACCTCCATCGGTGCGCCCGAACGCATTGCAAAATCAATAAGTTCGTCTTTTGTGGCCGGCCAAGGCGCATCTTCTAAATGTGATGCTAATTCAAGTGTCCAATACATTGTTTGTAGTATTTAGTTGTTTTTTAATTTTTTCGCAAAAGTAAAAAACTTTGTTACAAATCAAAGTTTATTTACAGCTACTTCTTGGCAGCTTAAAACACCAATGTTTAAGGCTACTTTGAAGATTGTTCATAAAATATGTGGATACCTTAAACGTCGTTTGCTATTCATAAAAATTCACTTACTTTTGTATACAGAAAATTTTAAGCCTTTTGGCGAAAAAAAATACTAATTGATATGTCAAAAAAAGTAACCATTTTTTCAATTATTTTAGCTACTTTCATGTTAGCTATTTCATCGTGCAAAACGCATGAACGCTGCCCTGCGTATGGCAAAATAGACCAACAAAAAACCAACAAGCTACTCCAGGTTTAGACATGGAAATTATAACCTTTAATACGTTAGAAGAATGGAATGCTATTCTTCTAAAAACCAATAACCTACATTCGAGTATTATACTATTTAAGCACAGTACCCGATGCTCAATAAGTAATATGGCATATAGCCGCTTACAAAGAACTTGGAAAAGTAGCCTCCCAATATATTTGATTGATGTTTTAAAAAACAGAGACGTTTCAAATATGATTGCCCACGAATTTAATGTTCAGCACGAATCGCCGCAAATACTTGTAGTTTCGGGTGATAAATGTATTTACACAGCTTCTCATTCCGAAATAAATTTTAAAGAAATTGACGATGCTTTAAATACTATAGCAACTTAAGGACGGTTTAATTTAAGGGTTGTTTTTCAAATAATAATAAATGTCTATAAATATCTCACTCATTTTTTTGTTTTTAAACTTAGGTGGAGGCGAAATTATGCTTGTGCTTTTAGTGGTATTGTTATTTTTTGGCTCTAAAAGTATTCCTGACCTTGCACGTGGGCTTGGGCGCAGTTTGCGCGAAATACGAGAGGCCACCGACAATATTAAACGCGAAATTGAAAACGGGGTTAATGGTAAAACCGAATACAAAAATACCAAGAACACTTTTAAAGAAGATGAAAATGAAATAAACGATATTATTTCTACATCACAAAAATCAAAACCTCTTGACCAACAGGCTGAGTAGGGCTTAATTTTATTGGTTGCCAATGCCAACCATGTTTTTAAAATTAGCGTTGCGCTTATTGGACTGTTTCCTTTGCTCTTTTCAATTTACAGTTTTGCCATTTTGTTTTTGAGAAATTTCAATTCATTTTTATTACAATATGCAAATCATTATTATTGCATTAAAATAAATTACAATTAATGAGCACAATTACAATTCCTGATTTTTCTAAAACACCAACAATTGACCAAACAATGGTTGAAGAACGTTGTGCAAGGTTTCAAACAAGAAGCATTAAAAAAGAAACTAAAGTGCAGGGTTTGCACAAGGTTTTAAGCATGGTTGACCTTACAACCCTCGAAGGAAAAGATACTGAAGGGAAAGTAAAACAAATGTGTTACAAAGCACAACACTTGCACGATGTGTTGCCCGGTTTGCCTACTGTGGCGGCAGTTTGCGTATATCCAACAATGGTGGCCGTTGCCAAAGCTGCGCTCAAAGGTAGTGGTGTAAAAGTGGCAAGTGTTGCCACTGGTTTTCCGAGTGGGCAAACTACATTAGCCATTAAAATAGCCGATACAAAATTTGCTGTTGAAAATGGTGCCGATGAAGTGGATATGGTAATTAGTAGAGGGGAGTTTTTGAAAGGTAATTATGATTTTGTTTTTGATGAAATAGCAACAATTAAAGAGGCGTGCGGCAAAGCAAGATTGAAAGTTATTTTTGAAACGGGCGAAATTTCTACACTCGACAATGTGCGCAAAGCAAGTGATATTGCTATTTATGCTGGTGCCGATTTTATAAAAACATCTACTGGCAAAATTTCACCTGCTGCTACTATGCCCGTAACTTTGGTAATGTTAGAAGCCATACGCGATTACTATTATGCCACTGGTATTATGATTGGCATGAAACCCGCAGGCGGCATTAGTACAGCAAAATCGGCACTTCATTACCTGGTAATGGTAAAAGAAACGTTGGGCAATGCCTGGTTAAACAATGAGTGGTTTAGGTTTGGGGCAAGCAGCTTGGCAAACGATGTATTAATGCAACTAATGAAAGAAGCAACAGGTATATACCAAAGTGCCGATTATTTTTCTAAAGATTAATCAATTGGCAACTAAATTTAATTCTCATTATAAAATAGTCCAAACTATTTTATAATGAGATTTTGTACAAACGCCAAACAAACTTGTTGTTAATTGTGGTTTCACCGGTGTTGATTTTAAAATTATAAAATCCTTGTTCTAACCAATTTTCATTTTGTAACTGTACCTGTTGCAAGCCTATTTGCAGGTTGCATTTTTGGTTCAAAACCACTTTGCCTGTTGCATCAAAAACCATAATTGAAGCAATTACATTTTTTGTGGAATAGATATTTAGTTTTTTATTTTCATAACTAAAATAAGCATACAAATCCTTTGCTTTTATTTCATCAACTCCATTTGCTCCGCTTGCAAATGCTATGTCATCCACTTTTAAAGTGCTACCTAATTGAGGACTTAAAGGTGAACTACTCATTATTTCTATATAAGCAGTATCGGGCATTTGCTGCGAATGGTAATGAAATGGAACACTAAATCTTGCAAACGAATTTACTTGGTTATTACCTGTAAAAAAAGCATCTGCAACAGTGTCTCTTGAGCCATTAATATTACGTTTAAAAGTTACTGCGCGTATAACAGCCATATCGCCATTGCTGGGCAAATAGGTGTACCAACCCACAAGACTATCTGGATGCCCTGTAAAGGCAAAGCCCGGAATAAAAATTGGTGGGTTTGGTGGCGTACTTTGCGTGGCTATGCCTGTAAATAAACGCCCTGGCATAGTATCGAACATTTGAGTTTGAGGATTAAATGCAGTATCGGTTTTAGCTTCAACCGAATATGCCCCCGAATGAAAAACAGATGATTGTGTAACCGGCGCAACGGCTGCACCGCCCAAAGTATGATGGTTGTTGGTAACCCACCCAGTAGGGTTATTAATTTGTGACATTTGGTCTAATGTCCAAGTTTCAAAACCTCCATTTGGTATGTTTTGACTTTGTGCATTGCAAAATACTAATATTGCAATTGATAAGGATGCTAATGATTTCATGTGAAATATGTTTTTTACAAATATCCTATCAAAGGCAAATTATGTATTATAAAATATAAATTTTTTGTGTAAATTTTTGGGATGGAGCAAGGGTCAAATTTGCTATTCACATTTTCTCTTACGTTCTTTTTTTATGCGTGCTTCTAATTGCACTTCAGAAAAATCATGTAAATCATCGTATTCCGAATCATATTTTAAATACATGACGGGTTCAGTTTTCAAAAACGAATAGTCTTGGCATTTTTCGGGATGCTCTTTAAACATGCGCACCTCCACGTGATATTTTAAACTTACTTGGGTAGTATGTTTGTATTTCCAATTTCTATAATCAATGTTTCTGGTGTCGATAAGTATTATTTTTTCTACATAGTTATCATTACCAGTGAGCACAATTCTGTATTGCTTAACTACTTTTAAAAAGAATTTTGCCAAGCCTTTTGCACCCGAAATTATTTTTTTCTTGCGCGCAGAATCTTCAAAAATTTGTACAGCATGATTTTCTAAATCAATACCCAAATCTTCGTCAAAAAGATGCAAAGTAAAAGTAAAGTCAACTTCTTGGGTTTGCGCTAAACAATAATTTGATACAAATAAAAATAAATAAACTATACCACAAAACAACAGGTGTTTTTTAGTATAGTTCTGCATCAAATTTGGAGTTTTAAAAAGTGGTAAAAATCTAAATACTTGTTGCTTTTAACTGCTTAAATAATTTAAAGCCATGCTTTGCAAACGAGTATGGTTTTACACTTGGCGAACCACCGAACCTATCTAAAAACGTAATGTTTACCCAATGTATTCCATTGTTTTTTTGTTGCAATACCGAAACCAAAATGTTTGACAAATGAAAATCGGTAGGTATTTTTGCAATAATATTTTGCAATGCCGTTTTGTGCATAAGCCTATAAGGCACATTTGCATCACGCACCCACACGCCGGTTGCAAAATAAGTAAACCAACTTACCACTCGTGAAACTAAAAAACGTTGAAAACCATCTTCACGCTTGGCCCTAAAACCATAAATAACTTTGTATTTATCGGCATCAGCAATTAAATTATTAAAATATTGCGGGTCGCATTGTCCATCGCTATCAATCTGGAAAACCCAATCGGCACCGCGCTCTAGTGCAAGTTTGTAGCCCAATGCACAAGTTTGCCCATGCCCTGTATTTGGCTTGTCAATTATTTTTACTTCAGGGTATTTTGCGGCTAGGTTATTTGCAATTTGCAAAGTATTGTCTTTTGAACCGTCGTTTAAAACACATATAGTAAAGTTTTTGCAACACTCTTTTAGTTTCGGATGCCACTCTTCAACTACATGAATAAGGCTTACTTCCTCATTATACACTGGCATTACAACCCAAATATTTTCTATCATTTTACGTATCTATCTTTTATGTTTTGATAGGTTGCCAATGCACTTTCTATTGCCTCATCAGTATTCATATAAAGATAATTTGCCAACCTGCCTGCAAAGAAAACATTATTGTTTAAACATTCTTCATCGGCAAGCACTTTGTATTTTTTATATAACTCATTGTTTTCGGGCGCAGGTATTGGGTAGTAAGGGTCGCCTTCACTTCGCGAATACTCAAAAGAAACAACTGTTTCGGGGTGCTTCTGTTTTGTAACGTGTTTTATTTCAACTGTGCGCGTGTATTCGTGGTCATTTGGGTAATTTATTTGTACATACGGTTGGTAAAACTCTTGTTTCATATTTCTGAAATCAAACTCTAAACTGCGCCATGGAAGTTTGCCTAATTTACAATCGAAATATTCGTCAACTGGTCCAGTGTAAATAGTTGCTATTCTTGGCTTTGCCCAATTTTTCACTTCTCTAAAATCGGCGTTTAGCATTACCTGAATATTGTCTCTAAAAACCATATTCGAAAACATTTTTGTAAAACCATTTTCTGGTGTAAGTTGGTGTTTGTGGTCCACGTATCTATCATCATGGTTTAGCCTTACAGGAATTCTTCCGCACACACTTTTATCTAAATCTCTGGGATGTTTTTCCCATTGTTTGAGAGTATATCCTAAATAAAATTTTTCGTACATTTCTTTACCTACGCGGCTTAGTACAAACTCTTCAGAATTTTGCGGGTCATCAATTTTTTCGCGAACTGAATCTAATTTTGCTTGTGCATTTTCGGCAGTTATTTCTTCGCCAAAAAACATACTCAGCGTTGTTAGGTTAATTGGGAAAGGATATAACTCGCCATCTGTAGAGCTTTTTACGATATAGTCGCCCTGAATCCAAGTTGTAAATTCAGATAAATATTTCAGTAATTCTTCGTTGTTTGTTCTAAAATAATGTGGCCCATATTGATGAATCATTAATCCACTTTCGTGAAACCTATCGTAGCAATTACCAGCAATGTGGTTGCGTTTTTCAACTATCAAAACTTTCCATCCCAATTGTGTAGCGGCACGCTCTGCAATTACACATCCCACAGGGCCAGCGCCCGCTATTAGTAAATCAAAATCGTTATACATTTCGTGTCAATTTTTAAAGGCGGCTAACTTACATAAAAAAATTATATGTGATTGGTTTCTAAACACCAGTAAAACCAATTATGAATTTTAAAAAATGATGTAATTATTTTATAAGAATAGTCTTGTCTATTACAATTGTGAAATAGTTCTCGATTATTATTGCTGGAGCTACATCATGTCCCAATATTTTTAGTAACGCAGCTTTCTACATATTATGTGATGATTAGAAGGTAGGCATTCTTATAGCAATGTTCAAGTGCAATATTGACGATAATTTATTTTAAAGTTTTATGTGTGTTTCAACTCCTATTTCTACAAACGGTATAATTGAAGTTTATCGTTTTACATAAAATTTATAGTTAATTATTGGCGTAACATGAGGACAATAATAATTCTACTTTTGCAAAACTAAATTACACATTATGTCAACACAGGGAACCATTAAAAGATATTCATTAATTATTGAAAAAGTTGGTAGAAAAAGTCATCCTACTTTTGATGAAATAAAAAGTTTTTTGCATGCGCATGATTTTGAAATTTCGCCACGCACCTTGCAACGCGACATTAACCAAATACGCAACGAATTTGGGGTTGAAATATTGTATAATGCTACACACAGAGGCTATTTTGTAGATGCTGAAAATAGTACAGATTACAAGGCTTTTGTTCGTTTTCTGGAGGTGGTTGGCACTGCCAATATTTTGCTAGATACTTTGCGTGAAGGAAAAGAAGTGTTGAAATTTATTTCGTTTGAAAACGAAGCAAAACTGCAAGGGGTTGAACAATTAAGGCAACTTGTTTTTGCTATAAAGAACAAACGCAAAATTGAATTTTTGCACGAAAATTTTGATACTGAAAAAGTTAATTCAATTAAGTTATTGCCCTATCATTTAAAACAATACCAAGGGCGTTGGTATGTGTTTGGCAACTTTGAAAACACCAACGATTACAGAACTTTTGGTATAGATAGGATTTCAGAATTAAAAGTTTTGAGCAAAACATTTAAGCCGGATAAAAATGTAAATGCACAAGAAAAATTTGCCGAAGTAGTTGGTTTAAATTACACAGCAAGCAAACTGCAACAAGTGCAAATAAAAGTAGATGCATACCAAGCAAAATATTTAAAAACGTTGCCGCTACACTCATCACAAAGTATTGTAAAAGAAGCCAAACAGTTCGTTTATTTTACATATTACTTGCGTCCAAATTTTGAATTTACACAAAAACTATTGACACTCGGAAGCTCTACCACGGTAATAAAACCAGCATCATTAGCCAAAGAAATAAAAGACATTTTAAAGGCAGCTGTGAAGAATTATAAGTAGGTAAAATGGTGACGTATTGGCTTCCTAAAACAAACTTACACAGCCATAATTATCTTGTTGCAATAATTCATTTACCTCTTCAATATTAAATTCTTCCTCTACATAATGGCCACCATACCAATCTAAAACATCTGCATATTCTTCGTGGGTTGGGTCTTTCAAAATCTCTAAATGCTGTTCGTGTCCGCCAATGCCACCGCAGTCTTCCATAGGGCAAGCCATTTTACCGGCTGTGCAAACTGGGTATATTACAGTTGTATCAACTTGCAATATTTTTTCTAAAATAACATCGTGCGTCCAACTATCGCCAAAATCATATTCGTAAATAATTTTACTTTTTTCTTTCGCCAAAACCTCCGATATTTTTACTTTTTCGTAATTTATATTGCTTTTGTCGACACCAAAAAAACTATCCTCTTCTTGCTTGGGTGCATAAAATTTTCGGCCTTTTACAAATTGGTGCATGTGTCCGTTATCCCAACCCATTGTGGTTTGTATAATGCTATGCAAGTCAGGCAGCACCGTATCGGCTTTTACTAAAACTCTTCTCCAAATTAATGGAGATGAATATTGAAGTTCTATTTTTAATTGGTAAATCATTTAGTGGAATTTTTGCTAATGTAAAAAATGTTTTGTTTTTCTTACTCCGTCATAATTTGGCGTAGCGGTGATTTACGTTTGTGGAATAAAATTTAAAATATGGAACATCTGAATAATTCTTTTATCGTTTAATATAATAGTTACACTTTTGAATGGTTTGAATGACAAAAAGATGTTAAACAAAGGAAGCGATTTTGCATTTAAAACTCAAGATAAACTATTTATTAATGCTTATCATCCAAGTTATTTTAAGAAAGAAGAGGAAAGTTATTGTAACGAAATTATTGGTTTAGGTAAACAATGGAAATCAGAAAAATAGCTTCGTGTTTCACTAAACTTCAAGTTGAAGTATTTTAAAGTCAGAAAAAGTTAATTAAAAAATTAGGAAAGAAATAGAAGTTAAAAATTTTCAAATCAAGCATGATGGAATGTACCATATAAGTTGGGATAACCATTGCATTAGAATTTTATTGCCTTTATATAAGATGCTTCAAATGTTGAAGATTGAAGGGCTATTAACCAACGATATTAAAAAGAATTTTGACCATTGTGAGCCTATCGCATTTAAAAAAGTTAAAGCAGTGATTGTGGGAGAAGAAGTAAATGAGACACTAGAAGTTAGGACTTCAGAAATGTCTGAAAAATTTCTTGAATTCGGTGGTGAACTTTTTATGATTGATATTACAGTTATGGAATAAAACCAAATGAGAAATGCAACAAAGTTCTCCATCCTCGGCTCAGGCTATTATGTAAAATTATTTGATACACAACACCCACTTTACAATTGTTTAAAAATTTTTGGTGCTGAAAATATGAAAAGTATTTTATACGATGTAAGTGCTTTTGCAAAGCTCAATATTGCAGATGAAAAAGGCATAAAATATAAATCGTTTTATGATGATGTTCCTACAAAATCGCACCCTATTTATTGTTTAGATTATTTTTCACGGTTAGAAATAAAGCGCGAAACACACACCATAAACAAACTAGTTTTTAAAGATTTATTAGGTATAGATTCTTTATTTACACCTGAGTACAAAACCACCAAAACCGAATTAAATTTTAATGGTTTACTTGTGTTAGAATTCGACAAGGGCAACTTTGGAAGTGCAAGTATTAAAGAGCCTTTGCAACAATTATCACAACTCCATTTTAATTTGGTTTATATACCACAACTGCAACAATATTTTGTTGAGTTAATTTACTTTAATGACAAAATAATATTGCTTAAAAAGTTAGATACTTTAAATTTTGGGAACAGTGTTTTTGTTAATTGAATATTCAAGTTAAAACACTACTTTTGAAAAAACAGAAGCTATGATAAATTATCTTTCAATTATTAAAATAAATCCAAATAAAAGGTTAGGTAAACCATGCGTTCGAGAAACACGAATAGCCGTGTTTGATATTTTGGGTTGGCTAGCTTCGGGTATGAGTAATGAGGATATTATTCATGACTTTCCTGAGTTGACAATCGAGGACATTAAAGCATGTTTGGCGTATGCAGCCGATAGGGAACACAAATTACAACATGCTTAATGAAATTACTTTTTGACCAAAATATTTCATTTAGAATAATCAATAGAATTGAAACAATATTCAATAACCCAAAGCATGTTAGCGATGTTGGTTTAAAGGATGCTGACGATATAGATTTTTGGAATTATGCACAAAAAGAAAATTACGCTATCGTAACTTTCGATGCTGATTATTACGATATTAGTTTAGTGAATAGTTGCCCTCCAAAAATAATTTGGTAAAGTACAGGAAACTTAACAACCCTTGAAATAACCCAATTACTTTCCGACAAAAAAAATGCAATATTTGAGTTCTTAAACAATTCAGACTTATTAAATATTGCTTGTTTAGAAATTGATTGAATCAATTTACTAAACAATCCACCAAACCAGAATTATTAATACCAATTTAAAACCATAAAATTTCTGCTACGCCACACTTTGGCGCACCTAATTTTTACATTTGTATAAAATAGTACAAAATGGACCCCAACAATTTTACAGCCATCGATTTTGAAACTGCCACAAGTTATCGCAACAGCATTTGCCAAGTTGGTTTGGTGCGGGTAGAAAATTTTCTTGTAACACAACAATTGTCATTACTTGTGCAACCACCCAACAATTATTATTGGAATAGGTTTACAGACATTCACGGCATTGCGGCAACCAATACTGTCACTGCACCAACGTTTGACGTTGTGTGGCAACAAATAGCGCATTTTATAGCCGGCAACAATGTAGTTGCCCACAATGGTTTTGCTTTCGACTTTCCGGTACTTGCCAAAACATTAGAACTATATAAATTGCCAAAACCTGATTTTACCGAACATTGTACTTACAAGATTTACAAAACCAATTTGGCCGATTTGTGCAAGGAGCACAAAATAAAACTAAACCACCACGATGCTTTAAGCGATGCAAAAGCTTGCGCAGAATTGTTTGTAAGGCATTTGCAAAAAGGTTAGATAACGGAATTTCTCATGGTCAATTTTCATTTATCAAAGCAAAAAAGGATTTCAAATTTTAGTTAAGCAACCCAGATTGCTATCGCAGATTTACATTTTCTTATATGCCTTATCAAGATGTTAGCAAACGAGACAAGTTATGGTTGCTTTTTCAAAAAATGCCTTGGTTTGTTTTGTTAAGTTGACTCATGTGGTATCAACTCCAACAGTGAGTTAAATAAATTTGTGCAATTTGTAATACCCCAAAACATTTCACAATATTACCCACACTAAAAATTTATTATATTTTTATCCAAAATATTTAATGTGAAAAATTTACTAAAATACATTCATGGCGAAAATCCAACACCTAGAGATTTTTTTTTGGTGCATGTTTTACCATTTATGTTGGCTGGTTTTTATAGATTTTATCATGCCGATATTTTTCAACATTGGAGCTTCATACAAATGCTTTTGTATTACGTTTTTGCGTCTGAACTTATTGGTGGTTTCTTCGCAAACCTAAGTGTGTCTACAAAATTATTTTGGGCTACGCAGCCACTGAAAAACAAATTTATCTTTGTTTTTCTTCATGCTTGGCAACCTATAGCTTGGTTCTTGTTTTTTAAGTGCGATGTGCGTTTTGGCTTTGCAATTTTTATTTATGCTGCAGTATCAACAATTATATTGTTGAAAATTTCTGATAAGCTGCTTCTACCATTGTCATTATTGTTTACTTTTATCGGAATTTATTTTAGCACTTATCTAAGTAATCATTTCAACTTTATGCCTTATGGTTTAGAGTGGGTGCCGATTGCTTATTTTCTAAAATTAATTTTTGCTTTTACCATTAAGTATAAAAACTAATATGTTTTCAAAATCAATAAAAGCCTTATTGGCTCTACTTATTCCTCTATTTTCATTTTCGCAGGTGTTGCCAAATGATGATTGTGCCGCAGCCCTTAATTTATGTGCCAATGTATCGTTACTGAGCACAAATGCCACTTCTATTGCCGATGCCAATTTACCAGCAACACTTTGTTTTGTGCCATCAAACGGTGTGTGGTACAAATTTAAAGCAGCCGCTAATGGCAATGTTACAATTTTAATTTCGGGCATTGTTCCCATTAATGGTAATAGTGAACTGCAAGCTGCAATTTTTAGTATGCCTGCTGCTTGCGACATTGCAAACGCCATTGTTTTAGATTGTAACGCTGGTTCTACTATTGATTTTAATTTGAATGCAACTGGTTTGCAACAAGGTCAAACTTATTATGTGTTGGTTGATGGCGGCGAAACATTAGCACCCTCTGCCGAATGTGCTTTTACCATAAAAGATACAGGCAGTGCTGTAAACCCAAGCGTGCAAGCGGCCGCTGTAAATGCTACATGCAACAAACCGAATGGAGAAATAAATTTGAGCAATGTAAAACCGCGTACACACCCATATCAATTTCAATTAAATGGTGGTGCAGTGCAGTCCGATTCCTCATTTATAGATTTAACACCTGGTGCTTACAGCATTGTTTTAAGTGATGTTAATGGTTGCACTTTTACTAAAAATGTTACCATAAATAATATTGGTGGTTTAACATCTATATCAACACCCACCACCTCTGCAGACTGTGCCACATCGCAAAACGGAAGCATTGCAGTAAATGCCTTACCAGCAAATGCCAATTATATGTATTCGCTGGATGGTGCTGCACCGCAAGCCAGCAATAGCTTTCCAAGTGTTATAGCAGGTACGCATTATATTACAATAACAGGCACACCTTGCGATACAACCGTGCAAACAATAGTATCTTTAAATGGAGGAATAAATTCGGCAATTGGTGTAACCACAGTTGCCAATTGTGGTGCAACAAATGGCAGTATTTCATACCCAGTGGTATTGCCAGCGGCTACTGGTGGCCAATATCTGTATCAATTATTGCCAAATGGCAATCCTCAAAATACAAGCACATTTAGCAATGTTGCAGCAGGTACTTATCAAGTAGAAATATTTAACTCTAACAGCCCCACTTGTCGTTACACCGATTTGGTAACCATTACGCAATTGCCCGGCCCAACTATTACTGATACAAGCCTCATAAACGAAGTATGTGGTGATAAAAAAGGACAATTAAAAATTACAGCTAACGGGGGCGTTCCTCCCTATACTTTCTCTAATGACGGTGGTAGTACATTTGTTGCATCAAGTACTTTTACAGAATTGGCAAAAGGTGTTTATATGGTGGTTGTGAAAGATGCAAATGGTTGTACTGTAACGGCACAAATTACGGTTGATGAAACCACGCCAGGAACTTTTACAGATTGTAGTGCTGGCGAAGGACAAACTATATTGCAGGGTGAAAAAGCAATTGTAGAAGTTGAGGCTCCTGAAGGTGCTGTTATTACTTGGTTTCCGGCAACCGTAAGTGAAGGTACATTGTCCAATAATTTTAAATTGTATCCGCCAGTAAGCACAAATTATACAATGACAGCAACACTTGCCAATGGTTGTGTTTGCAACACCACAGTTGCCATTAAAGTAAATTTGCCAATAGATATTGCAAATACTTTTACACCTAATGGCGATGATAAAAATGACACTTGGTTAATCAAAAATATTTCGTCTTATAGAAATGTTGAAATTGATATTTATGATAGATGGGGCAATCGCGTGTATCACAACACCAACTATACTGACGAAACCGCCTGGGACGGCACATCCAACGGCAGTAAACTGCCTGTGGCAACTTATTATTATGTTATAAAATTTGAGTTTCCAGAAAGCTCAAACGATAATAATCCTTATTATTATGAGGGTAGCATTGCGTTATTAAAATAAAAAAAATTAGAAAAATTGAAATCAAAATTAGTACAAATAATAGCTGTTTTTTTATTGATAAATAGTGTTGTGTTTGCACAGCAATTACCGCAATATTCAAATTATATGCTCAACTATTTTGCGTTGAACCCGGCTGCTGCGGGCACACCAGGGTGTTTAATAGCAAGGTTAGGTTACCGTTCGCAATGGGTAGGGCAACAAAGCGCACCACAAACAGCTTTTTTAAGCGCACATTCCGATATTAAAAAGAAAAAAAGAATGTGGATTAATGACAAACACGCTTGGGGCTTTAGGTTTGAAAATGACGCAACAGGATACCAAGGCCCAATTACGCGTAATACAATTCAGGGGGCTTATGCTTATCATAAACCAATTGGCAACAACGTTTTTATGTCGATGGGTGTGTTTGTTGGCATACAGCAATATGAATACAAGATTGACAATGTAAAACTTCCACAAACTTCTTTTTTAGATGACCCTGTAACAGCTGGTGGCAGTGGGCGCAGGTTATTGTATCCAGATATTAACCCTGGTGTAATGGTGTATGGTAGCAATTGGTACACCGGATACTCTCTCAAAAATATTGTGATGAATAAATTGAGAAGAGTATATGGTGGCGTAGGTACTGGACGAATGGTTTTGCACCATTATATTACTGGAGGCTATAGGTTTGGAGGCAATGATGCCATGATAAATTTAATACCATCAGCCAATATTAAAATTGCTGGACACTTGCCACCTTCATTTGATTTAACCTTGATGGCAAGTTATTTAAACCAACTTGACTTAGGTATTCAATACCGTTTTATTGAAGGGTTTAATGGGATTGTAAATTTGAGAATAAAGCAATTAAGTGTTGGGTATGCTTATGATTTTAACCTTTCGAAAATACGATATGGTAGTGCCAATTCACACGAATTAATTATAGGCTATCGTTTTTGTTTAAAAGAGTTTAAAGACAATGTGCAAAAAGAACATTGCCCTGCTTATCGCTAATAATTTTATTTATTTATACCGCCTTTTACTGTTGAAAATAATTGCTCCAATACTTTTAATGCTGCTTATAACATGCAGTGCCAATGCGCAATACAAATTGAAAATTTCTGATTTGAATGAACGTCATGATGTAGTTTTGAAAAGCGGTACTCCTATTTATTTTCAATTAAAAAATAATAACAAGCCAGCTTTTGAAACTTTTAATGGAATAAAAAATTCACGCATTATTATTGGAAAAAATAGTATAAGTGTAGATAGTATTAGTTGGATTTCAATGCAGAAATACCATGACAATAACTACAGAAAATTTGTGCGAAATACCATGCCCAATTTGCATATAGTAAAAATGCCAAGCTTTGATTTAGAAAGCAGTCACTTAGCCGAAATTGTTACCGACACAGCCACTTTGCAAGTAGATAGCAACAAGTTTGCAACGCCTACAAATAAACAATTGTACCGCATGTTTTTTAGGCAAACATTTTACAATTTAGGTCAACAAGCAATAGCCCCAATTCGAGGCAACGGTTTTCAATATACTTATGCGGCTTTTAGCCTAACTACAGTTTTTGCACTCACTAAGTTTGATACTGATATAGATACTTTAATACTTGAAAAATTAAGCAATAAAAAGCTACAAAATGCAAGCAAAAACATTTCAATGTTGGGCGGGAATGTTGGTTTAGGTTTTGTGGGTGCATGGCTTGTGGGCGGTGCCATATTTAAAAATAACAAAGCTACCGAAACGGCTTTATTAGCAACACAAGCATTGGCTACATCGGCCTTATGGAACAGGGTTTTAAAATACACAACCCTGCGCGAAAGACCTTATAGTACATACGCAAACAAAACAGATGCAAGTAATTTTAGAGGCCCAAAAGAATTTAAAAAATTATGGAACAATAGCAATTATCATTCATTTGCAAGCGGACACACTTGCGCTGCATTTGCCATTGCAACTGTATTTGCAGAGCAATATAAAAATGTGCCTTGGGTTGCAGTAGGCAGTTACACACTTGCAATTGGGGTTGGTGCAAGCCGTGTAATAACCCATAAACACTGGTCAAGCGACGTTGTTATGGGTGCAATTTTGGGCTTTGTATGTGGCAAACAAGTTACATCATTCAAAAAAGATTTTCAATTGAAACACGCAAAAAGGTTTAATATAAATACCATTATTGCTTCGGTTTATATAAACGAAAATCAATACCCTGCAATCAATATTTTGGCAACCGTAAAATAATTATTGTGAAGCTCAAAATACATTTTTCCTTTATTATTTTGATGATATTATTTTTATCATCGGCAATAGCACAAAACACTATAACTGGCGTGGTTACTGATAGTGAAACAAGTATGCCAATACCTTACGTTAATATTTTTTTTAAAGGAAATTTAAAAAGTACCCAAACCAATTATGATGGTTCTTTCACAATTACAACTACCAATAAATACGATTCGCTAAAAGCTACTTACCTCGGTTACCACACATCCATAAAAAAAATAACACCTAAATTAGAAACACAAATTATTAATTTTTCTCTAATAAAAGATGTTACTAATTTAAGCGAAGTAGTTATAAAAGCTGGTGAAAATCCTGCAATGGCAATCATTCGCAAAACCATACGCTATAAGGATTTATACAACAAAGAAAGGCTAAACAATTATAGCTATAATAGCTACACAAAACTACAAGTGGTGGTTGATAATGTAGGCCCAAAATTTAGAGCGCTTAAAATTTTTAGACCATTGCTAAAGTATTATGAAAAGCTTGATAGCACAAAAGGTAAAAAGGCAAAAGCTACCGTACTAGTTTTTTTTTCAGAGAATAATACAAAAGTTTTTATTGGTGAAAAAAGTGTAAGAACAAAAGAAAAAGTAGATGCTCTGCGGTTAAATTTTGTAGGCAAAAAAAAATCTTTTCTTGCCAATCAGCTTAGTGGTAGCGACTTTCAGGACTATAACTTTAACAACAACAACGTACTTTTATTTGATAAAAATTTTCTTTCGCCAATTGCCGACGGCGCTATTATTTTTTATAAATACACTTTATTAGATACCGTATTAATAGACAATGATACGTGTTACGAAATAAAAGTAACGCCAAAAAACAAACAAGATTTAGCTTTTACGGGTACAATTTGGATTACAGATTCTACCTACGCATTAAAGAAACTTGACTTGGAAGTTACCAAAGATGTGAACATAAATTTAGTGGAGCAATTAACTATAAAGCAAGTGCTACAGGCAGCTCCAAACGGTGCATACACAAATAAAGAAATGCACTTAATGGTTGATGGTGCAAACCTTACAAAAAATTTTGTGAGCTTTATTTTCAGTGCAAGTGTCATCAATAAAAATTACGAGTACAATGTAAAAACCGATACTATAAAAGCACGAAAATTAGAATATGCTGAAAATGCGTTGGAGCTTGAAGATGATTATTGGAATGTGCAGCGCCCAATAAAACTAGATGATGCAGAGATTAATAATTTTAGCATTATTGATACAATTAGTAATATACCACTTATAAAAACAGGTACCGAAATAGCATACTTTTTAGGTACTGGCTACAAAACTTTTGGTAAAATAGATGTTGGAAGTTTGCAAAGTGTTTATGCTAAAAATTTGATTGAAGGCGATAGGTTTAAATTGAACGTGCGCACCAATATGTTTATGAGTAAAACCTATACCGCACGGGCTTATATAGCTTATGGATTGCTTGATAAGGTATTCAAATACAATGCACAATTAGAGAAAATTGTAAGTCGTTATCCATGGGTGAAAATTGGTGTGCAGCATAGAAATGACTATGACCAATTGGGGCAAAATTATAGTTACTCTAGGCAATCGGCAATTGATGCGTCGGCAGGAAGTTTGTATAATATTAGGGCTAATATTTTTAATATAGGTAAGTTGGTGCATAACATAGAATACCACACTTGGGCCGATTTTGATTTTCCGCGTGGGGTAAGTAATCGCCTGAGTTTGCAACACGTAAATAGCACAGCACTTTTTAAACTTACAGGCAACAAAGATTATTTGTATAACACAAAAAGTATCTCATCCGAAATAAAATTTGAAACAAGAATTTCGTTAGCCGAATATTATTTACAAAACGGCAATGACCGTGTAAGCCTTGGCAACCGTACATCTCCTATATTTACATTTGCTTTTTCGCACGGTTTTAAAAATTTAATTGGAAGTAATTTTGGTTACGATAAAGCAACAATAGGTTATAAACAAACCCTGCGTTTTGGCGTTTTTGGGCGCACCAATATTTTTGCAAATGCAGGAATTATTTTTACAAAAGTTCCGTTTCTTTTTTTAGAATCGCACCGCGGCAATGAAACTAATTTTTATGCCAGTAGTGTTTTTAATACTATGAACTTTTTTGAGTTTTTAAGCGACAGGTATATATCACTTCAATTACAACACCATTTTAATGGTCTATTATTAAATAGAATACCGCTAATTAAAAAACTAAAGTGGCGCGAAGTAATTACCGCAAATGCATTGTACGGTTCATTAAGTGCTAAAAATATTGCATTTAATTCTGAAAACGATTTTAATACTTTGGATAAAAAACCATTTGTAGAAGTTGGCTTTGGTTTCGAAAATATATTCAAAATTATTAGGGTCGATTTTTTGTATAGACTCTCTTATGTTGATACAAAATACAAGGAGCAATATTTTGCAAAAAACAACAATACAATTGTACCATTTTCAATAAAAGCATCCTTGGCTTTTGGCTTGTAAAAAAGCGAAAGAACGCGACTATTGAATAGATAATTTTTTCATAAAAATTCTTTTTGCAACTGGCAATAACGTTTCATCAAAAGGAAAAGCTAATTTACTCTCAATAGCATATACAGCAGGGCTTGAAAACACTTTATGTTCGCGAATAATTTCTGATTTTATGTAATTGTAAGTATGCGTATATGATGATGTGTAGCTTTTTAAATAGTTTGTTTTTAAGGCGCTGTATTTATGATTAGGCTGCTCAATAGAACTTATGTGGTATTCATAAACGCGGGTATCATTTTTAACCCCGCATTTTACAAACAAATAGCCAAATTTATTTTGCAAAGAAACCAACCCAATTGGTTCAATATTTATATCGTTTTCCACAATATCAAATATTTCTTTTCCTTGGTCTAAATATTGCAGAAATTGTGGCAATGAATATTCTACGATATTCTCAATTTCTTGCATCAAAATTTCGTCTTTCAATGCTTTTTCATACATCAAATTTATTGTGTTTGTGTCAATGCCCGTAAGTAGTTTTGGAAATTGAGCTGCGAAAATATTTTTACTATCCTTAAACCTTTTTGTGTTTTCATAATGTTCAATTAATTCGGCTAAATCCGGATAAAGTTTTTGTTCATCAAAATGCTTTTTAACTTTTTGTAAATAAGCCAATAAAACATATTTTTTGTATTCAAAATCAATGTGTTTTTCAGTAATCCAATTATAACTTAATGATTCCATAATGAATAAAATTTAGTTGCAATGTTTACGATGTTAAAAAATAATTGTTACAATTTATTTCAAATTCAAAGGTAAAATACGTTTCACTAAGATAGTTTTCAATTAGTAAATTTTATACTAAAATAGAATCTATTAATTTTAGCATTTCGCCTTCGCGTTTGTCTATTCCGTAGTTTTCTATAATTCTGTTGCGTGCTGCTTTGCCTAATTTTTCTTTATCGCATAGCAATGCTTTTTCTATTACTTGTTTTAATAGTTGCGGGTCTTTTTTTGTGAGGATAAAGCCCGTGTTGTCAATTATTTGAGGTATGGCTCCTGCATTTGCCCCAATAGGTACACACTCGCAAAGCATTGATTCTGCAAGGGTATTGCCGAAACCTTCACTCATTGAAACTTGCAAATAATATTGGTGTTCACAATAAAAGGTCCTAAGTTTTTCGTACTCAATAAAGGGTACAATTTTTACATTTGAAGGTGCGTATAATGCAGATGTATCTGAATCTCTACCAATTATTGTAAAGTTGCATTGTGGCAAAAGTTTCGCGGTTTCTATAATCAAATCAACACCTTTTATTTTTACCCTGCTTATACTATCGAGGTTTGCAGCAATGGTCAAAAAAGAATTTGGATTGCGGGGTTCATTGTTGTAAAACCATTTTTCTAAAACAAAACCGTTGTGAATTACTTTGCTAGGAGTTTTCAAATTTTTGCAATGATACAGAAAACCTTGTCGCGGAAAATCGTCAGGTTGGTAAGTGTATTCGCTATTTACTAAATAGTCGGAAATTGGAGCTATTACGGAAGATAATTTATAAGACCATTCGGTAATTTTACCAAGAATTTTTTTATTGAAATTACCATAATTTACACTAGGGAATGAAACACTATCTATGCCGCCAGCAACTATAATTACTGGTATATTAAAAATTTTGCCAAATGCCGATGGCACTATTGTGTGATAACCACCAAACATGCAAAATATTAATTTTGCCCTTCTGTTTTTAATCAAAAAAACTAGTTGCCGTAACCATAAAAGTGGAATAGATAGTTGCGATTTTATTTTGAATTCAAAACCTAAAACATTAAATTTTTTCCTTAAAATAATGGTGTCGATACCAATAAAAGAAGTGTATAAATGGTAAAAATAAAGTGCGTTTTTTTTATCGGCGTTTTGCATAAAGGCAAAAGTATAATTAGAATTTGATTATACTTTATTGAGAAAAAAATTTGGCATCATTTTAAAAAATACTTAAACGCCACGTGAAAATAAAAATTAATGATTGGCAATTATCTTTTTTGAATACGTGTTTTCATCTGTAATAACTTCAACAAAATAAACCCCGTTTGATAGTGATGTTGTATTAATTTCGATTTTACTTTTTATGTTTTGAATGTTTGATTTTACTTTATTTCCTAACACGTCAAATACATTAATTGCGTTAATATCTTGGCTATTACCCAATGTAACCGCTACAAAATTATTTGCTGGGTTAGGTGATATTTGTATTTGCGAAATGGTGGTTTCGGTGATGGAAGAAAAAGGAATACTATATTTATAAAAATCGTTTAAGTATGTTAGTGACGAACTACTACCAGTGCCAATATATGGGGCATTTGCTGTTGTAAAAAAAGCTGGATAGGTTCTTGTTTCATGATTCTCAAAGTTATTAATAATTGCACAAGTATTTGAAGTAGGGTCATATTTATAAAAGTCATTAAAATAAGAGTTTCCATCATAACCAAGCCCAACATAACCATTGCCTCCTAAAGAAAAATGTGCAGATGAGTTTCTTGCTGCGCCAGGATAGCTGGCAATTGAATTCCAAACAATCGTTGCAGGATTGTATCTATAAAAATCAGAAAAATTTGTACCGCTGTTATATCTTAATCCAACATAAGCATAATTGCCAATAACAAAACCAGATGCACCATTTCTTACCATAGCAGGAAAATCAGCTTTTTGAAGCCATGTGTCGGTTGCTGGAGTATATTCCCACAAATCGTTTAAGTACCCACCAGCTCTGCCGCAGGTTACATATCCTTTAGTATTTATTGCAAAGCCAAAAGCATCCTGTCTTACAAAGCCTGGAAAATTATTTTTCTGTGTCCAAGTATCTGTCAAAGGCTCATATTCCCAAACGTCTGATTCTAAGTTGGGTGAAACCCCTAACATCAGGTAACCTTTATTCGCTATTTCAAAACAAGGAGCTGACCAACGCGCTATTCCTGGAAAATTATTTTTTTGCAACCAAGTATTTGATGTAGGGGTGTATTCCCACACTTCATTTTGTTGTACACCATTACACCCGCAAACCACGTAGCCTTTTCCATTTAATGAGAAGAAGTACTGTATCTGCTACTTCCACCAAAATTTGCGATACTGTTCCAAGTATAGTTTTGGGCGTTTGCAATAACTGAAAAAACTGCAAGTAATAAAGTTAAGTGTATAATTTTTTTATTGGTTTATTTTTCTAAAATGAAATCTAAGATAAGGTTTTTCTTCTCACGAGGTACAAAAAAGAAATCTTCTTTTAACTCTTCAACCCCAATTGTTTCTTTCTGAACTAAACCATTGGGGGTAATATTGTATATTAGATAATCGTATGGTTTTAAGGCTTCAAAAAGCTCTTTTTCAATTTGATTTTTTATTACCTCACACATTATTATTGGACGGTGATTTTGAAGTACATTTTTTGCACCTGCCAATACTTTGTGTTCATTAGCTTCTGTATCTAATTTTATTAAATCAACTACTTTACCAGTTTGTTTTACATAGTCGTCTAACATAATTGTTTTTACTTTGTGCCTTGCAATATTTGCCTTTTTGTTTACTTCTAAATTTAAGCTTCCATCACCTATTAGTTGTTCCTCAATATCCGAAAATTTTTCATTAAAAGTAACTGCAAATTCTGCGGTTCCATTAAAATCTGTAACAGCATAATCCTCTACATCAATATTTGTAATTCCATTTAATTTTGCAGTAGAAATAAGATTCTTTTTAATGCCTTGTAAAGGCTCAAAAGCAGTAACGAGGATGTCTTTGTTGTATAACTTTGCAACAATTGAATAGTAACCTAAGTTAGCACCAATGTCAAAAAAATTATTGCTATTTTTAGTTAGGTGAATAAATGGTTTTAAAGATGAATATTCAAATCCTTCAACACCATACCAAAATAAAACTCTAACCAAATTACTAGTTGGATTGCAATTGAATTTTATTACTTTATTTTCTGGTAATTTTATACTTACCAATCCATTTATTGCAAAATATGCTGAGGTAGGCAATACTTTTCTAAATGGTCTTAATGTGTTTCGTAGAATAAAATTAATATTCTTGTTGTGAATTAATGGCATAATGATTTAATATTTGTGCAAATGTAATTTTTAGAAATAGTTATGGAATACCTCTTTGAAAGAATAAGTAAATCAACATTGCACCATTTAGTTTATTTGTATAAAGAAACTTTTAATGCTGCTGCTAATATGGTTTTTTTCGAACAAAAATTTAGAACTGATTATACAGGCGCATCCTACATTGGTTACATTGCTTTTGATGACAAAAAAAATCCTGCTGCATACTATGGCGTTTTTCCTCAAATAGCAGAAATTTATTCTAAAAAAGTATTGTGTGCACAGTCGGGCGATACCATGACGCACCCTAAACACCAAGGAAATGGACTTTTTATAAAATTGGCTAAACTTACTTACGAACTTGCAGAAAAAGAAGGTGTAAAATTTGTATTTGGCTTTCCAAACAATAATTCATACCCTGGTTTTGCCAAAAAACTTGACTGGACTTTCAATGAAAAAATTAATAAAATTGAAATTAAAGTTGCAACGTTACCTCTTGCTAAAATTGCTAAAAAATTACCTTTCTTAAATCCATTATATAAATTTTATTGTCAACTTTTTATAGGCAAAAAAGTAGTTGATAAAACTAAATTTTCAAATTTCAAGAAAGATGCTAACTCATTAGATTTTACTAATGAGTACTTAAATTATAAACAATATTTTGAACACTATTATTTAGCTGAAAAGGATTGGCAAATTGTTTTTAAAATTGATGGTTTACTTTGGATTGGCTTGCTAGATTTTAAAGATGAGCAGCAACTTTTATTAATAACAAATAAATTGAAATGGTTGTGTTTCTTCTTAGGCATTGATAAAATAATTTACTTAGCAAGTCCAAGAAATTATACACTTAACATCTTGTCAAAAATTCAAAAACCGGTGGAGCACTATTCAATTGGTTTTTTAAATTTTGATAAAGAAATTGATGCTTCAAGTATGAATTACACTTCGTTTGATATTGACACCTTTTAAGCTAAAAACCATCACTACCAAAAGCGTTACTAATATGAAAAGCATTTGCGTAAAAATTAGTGGTATTGCTTACTGACAATCGTGGTAAAATATCTTTATTTTCTTTGTCTTTTTCTGTTTTATAGTCAACTAGTAGCATGTGAGTATATCCTTGATTTTTGCAAATATTCAAAACATTTGTATTATAACTACCATCTGGAAATGCAATTGATACAATTTTTTTTTGCAACAAATTTTCTAGCTCATTTTTAGAATTTGTTACTTCACTTTTTACAAGTTCCTCATTTATATTTGCTAAACAAAAATGGTTTACCGTATGCGAACCAATTTCGAATAATGAATTACTCGCAAGTTCCAACACATTTTTATCGCTGACCATTTTTGTGAATTCAGCATTTACGGTATTCATAAGATTCGAGACTTTATAATCGGCAATTACTTGATTAAAAATTTCTAGTCTATCATCACCAGTTTTTCTAAAAAAATTATATGCAGTTTCATTGGTAGTTATATTTACTAAAGTTCCATTCTTCTTTTCAAAATTATCATTACCAAATTTAAAAACTTTATTGTCCGATTTTGCGAATAATACATCTATAATATCAGGCCAAACATTGTATTCCGGGTTATTCAGTGTTGAAGAAACAATATAAAAACTTGCTTTCAAATTATATGCTTGCAAAATTGGTGCAGCAACTTTTAAATTATTTAGGTAACCATCATCAAAAGTTATTGCAATTGTTTTGCGTTTAGGTTTGTAATTATTTTGGTACATTTCAAAAACCTCTGCAACACTTTTAACATCAAAATTTATTGACAAATACTTGCATAGTTTCTCAAAGTCAGATGCCAACATGTGCCTGCCGTTAATACAACCAACATTGCTGTTGGTAACACCGTGCAAACATAAAATAAGCATATTGTTGTTTGAAAGTTGCCGAACAATAGCATTACCACCAATAGCATTAAATACAGGAAAAATAATATTGCGTGATATGTTTTTTACTACGCTCATCAAATAGTTTATTATATTTTTGACGCCAAAATAAAATAAATTGGGAGTAATTAAAAGACAAGGTATAACAAATACAGTTGTTATTTATATAGGGTTGTTCGTTGGTTTTATTAATGTAATATATATTCAACCAAAACTGCTAACAACAGAAGTGTTGGGTTTAATAAGAATATTATTTGCCTCATCATCAATTGTAGCAATGCTTTTGCCTTTAGGTATTGGCAGCATTACAATCAAGTATTTTCCAAAATATAAAAATGATACCGGACACCATGGATTCTTCGGACTGTTATTTCTCTTTACCATTATTGGTTTTATTATATTCTCTTCTCTCTTGCTTTTGTTCAAAGGGAATATTATTGAAATGTACCAAAAAGAGTCGTTTTTATTTACTCAATATTTTAATGTTATAATTCCTTTTTGTTTAGTAATTGCTTTCAATGCAATTTTTGGTATTTATTGTCAAGCACTATTTAAATCAACTATTCCTGCTTTTTTAAATGATGTGGTAATACGTGTAATAAATATTGCTTTGGTTGTACTTTATTACCTAAAATTTTATTCGCTTTCAACTTTTATTTACTCATTTACTTTGTCATATTTATTGCAGACATTTTGTTTGCTTATTTATATTTATAAAGTAGATAAACCAAAATTAAGAATAGACTTTAAATTTTTTAAAACACAAGACTACAAAGAGGTAATTAAATATGGTTTACTTTTATCTATCACAGCGTTTGCATCATTAGGTATCAAATACACTGATACCATTTTTATAGGTAAATATTTATCGCTTTCCATGGTTGGCATTTACTCTATTGCAGCATTTATTCCTACCATAATTGAAGCCCCAGTTGGCGCTATTGAACGCATTTCAAATGCAAAAATTGCTGACTCATGGTCTAAAGATAATCTGGCAGAAATAGAAAAAATTTATAAGGAATCTACAAATTATCTAACCCTATTTGGTGGCTTACTTGTAACAATGTTGCTGATTAATATTGATTTTCTATACACATTTTTACCCCAGGTTTATTCGGTTGCAAAACCAGCAATTTACATACTATGTTTTAGTACATATTTTAATATGATTACTGGTTTAAATGGTAGTATAATTTTTAGTTCTAAGAACTATTATTGGGGTTCATTATTTCTTATAATAATGTTAGTGTGTTCCATCACATTAAATATATTGCTTATTCCTAGGTTTGGTATTATTGGAGCGGCTTTTAGTAATGCCATTGCTAGCTTTGCATTTAATTTATTAAAATTTATTTTTATTAAAAACAAGTATCAATTTCAACCATTTAATTTGAAACATTTGTATTTTATTATACTTGTATCAGTATTGGTTTTTGTATTTAATTATTCAATATTTGAAAATAATTTATTAGAGCTAATAACAAAAAATAGTCTCGTTTTGGTTTGCTATTATTTTGCTTCGAGAAAAATAGAAATAGTAGAAAACAATTTTATTACAGAAATATTTACACATTTATATGACAAACTTCGAAGCAGATAAATTTTGGGAACAACGCCTCACTAAAATTGGTGGATTAGAAGGCGTAGGCTATGCAAAAATTGGAAGGCAATTTAATTATTGGGCTTACCAAGTGAGGCGAGTAGCTTTCAATAAAATTATTGCACCAATTAAAAATATTTTGCCAACCGCCAAAGTGCTTGATATTGGCAGCGGTACAGGCTTTTATATAGATGCGTGGCAACAAGCTGGCGCAAAAAATATAACTGGTATTGATATTACAGAAATTGCGGTGCAGAACCTTAAAAAAACATTTCCGCACCAGCAATTTGTTACGCGTGATGTGAGTGAAAATTTAAAATCGGCGCCCGAATTGGTAAATGCTTTTGATGTAATATCAGCAATGGATGTGTTGTTTCATATTGTGGATGCTGATAAATTTGAAGCGGCTGTTGCCAACATTTCTGCCATGCTTAAACAAGGCGGTTATTTTGTTTATACCGACAATTTTGTTTCTATTGAAGCTACCACCGCCAAAAAGCACCAAGTATCGCGCACCAAAGAAATGTTGCTACAATTGTTCGAGAAAAATAATTTGAAGGTAATTGAAATGAACCCGTTTATGGTGCTAACAAATTATCCGGTTGATAGCAAAAATAAATTTTTACACGCCTATTGGTTTATGTTAGAAAATTTATTGTATGTAATAAAACCACTCGGCAGTATTTTTGGTCCATTGTTATTTAACATTGACAAAGCATTGCTAAACTCAGTAAAAAAAGGCCCTACAACTAAAATTGTGCTGTTGAAGAAAGTATAAAATCTTCGACATAAATTTTTAATCCAAACAAACATGAAAAAAAATTACTTACAATCGTGTTCAGTTGCGCTACTTTAATTGCAGTATCACAAAACACAACATTAACCCTTAACCCAGACTTTGATAATAGCCTTGGCTACCACGATGGTTGGGATACCGATGTAAATGTTTATGAAAATACCATTCAAACTGCGGCTTATGCAAATCTGGCTAGTGGCACACCAAACTATAACCGTGCACTTTTGCATTTCGATTTATCTGGTATTCCAACTGGTGCAACAATAGTTTCAGCCAAAATTAATTTGTATGCATCGGGCAATCCTGGATTATTAATTGGGCATTTTGGTACAAATAATTCAGCTACTTTACAAAGGGCTACAAATACTTGGAATCATAGCACCGTAACTTGGAATAATCAGCCGCTAGCAACTGACACCGATGAAGTAGTGTTGGCAAACTCAACTTCTCTAATGCAAGACTATTTGAATTTGGATGTAAAAAACATGGTAGAAAAAATGATTTTACCAAACGCCAACAATGGCTTTTTATTCAAACAACAAATCGAAAGCTTCGACAATGGTTTAGTTTTCTGTTCATCTGATTTTTCTGATAATACAAAATGGCCTAAACTAATAGTAGAATATCGTTTGGAGAAAAATTCAATCAATGAAATTTCGCAGAGCAATAATTTTAAAGTTTCTCAAAACGAAAATTTCCTATTAGTTACGTCATCCAAAAACATTAAAAGTATTGCTATATATGATATTGAAGGGCGATTGGTTATTTCTTATTCTTCACAGAATTCTACATCAGAAACCGTAAATATTCAAAATTTAATAAACGAATTTTATTTAGTTGCTATAAAAACGAAAGATGAATTGGCGTACAAAAAATTTATTGTGAGGTAATTGTTCGAAACCTATTACCATTATTTTAAGTTGGTATTTTAAAACAGGCTGCAAAATTATTTTTGCAGCCTGTCATATTTTATACAACATGATAATTCATAATTATTTGGGATTTAATAAATAACCAATTCAATTGAATTCCTCCCTCCAAAACTTTCCACTTTGAAATAACATTTGCTTGCCTTACTTTCGCCAAACAAAAAAATAAATACAATGCGTCAATTACAATTTAGAGAAGCCTTGCGTGAGGCCATGAATGAAGAGTTTCGTTTAGATGAAAAAGTTTTTCTTTTGGGCGAAGAAGTTGCCGAATACAATGGTGCTTACAAAGTGAGCCAAGGCATGTTGGATGAGTTTGGTGCAAAGCGTGTAATAGATACTCCCATTGCAGAGCTTGGTTTTGCGGGTATTGCAGTAGGTGCGGCCATGAATGGTTTGCGCCCAATTGTAGAGTTTATGACATTTAATTTTTCATTGGTAGCCATTGACCAAATAATAAATTCGGCAGCAAAAGTAATGAGCATGAGTGGTGGTCAATATTCTTGCCCAATTGTTTTTCGTGGGCCTACAGCATCAGCAGGTATGCTTAGTTCGCAACACAGCCAAGCATTTGAAAACTGGTATGCAAACTGCCCGGGTTTAAAGGTTATAGTACCCTCAAACCCTTATGATGCAAAGGGCTTACTAAAATCGGCAATTCGCGATAACGACCCTGTTATATTTATGGAAAGCGAACAAATGTATGGCGACAAAGGCGATGTGCCAGAGGAAGAATATTTAATTCCGATTGGCGTTGCTGATATAAAACGAGCTGGTAATGATGTTACAATAGTTTCATTTGGCAAAATAATAAAGCAAGCATATATAGCCGCTGAGGAGTTAGCAAAAGAAGGCATTGATTGCGAAATTATTGACTTGCGCACTGTTCGCCCTATTGATTACAACACAATTATAAATTCGGTAAAAAAAACAAATAGGTTGGTAATTGTAGAGGAGGCTTGGCCATTGGCTTCACTGTCATCCGAAATTACTTTTAAAGTTCAAAAAGAAGCTTTTGATTATTTAGATGCACCAATTTTACGTGTAACTTGTGCCGATGTTCCGTTGCCGTATGCACCAACTTTAATTGATGCTTCGTTACCAAATCCAACACGAATAATCAAAGCAATAAAGCAAACAATGTATGTGAAAGGGCTAAAGTAATTCACATTACTATAGATTCAAATTTTTTGTTAATATTAAATTAAAAAAAAATCAAACATGTCTAAATCTGAATATGAAAATTTCAAAAAAATTCTTTTTAGTTAAAACGAAAGAAATAAAGAACAACCCAAATGAGGCTAAATCAGTCCTCGTTAACGCTGGTATTTTTACCCAAAATGGAACTTTAAAAAAAGTTTATAAAGATATATGTACTCAACAAGGTCTAATTTAGTACTAGGTTTTCATGGTTGTGATGAAAACATTGCACATAAAATAATTCTGCAGGAAATTCCATTTAAAATAAGCACAAATAAATACGATTGGTTAGGCGAAGGAATGTACTTTTGGGAAAACAGTCCAGCTAGGGCTTATCAATTTATCAATGATGTATTTGAACATCCCCAAAATGGCAAAGCTGTAATCACTAAACCTTGCGTAATAGGTGCAGTAATTGATTTAGGTAAGTGTTTAAATTTAACCGATTATTACAGTTTGCTATTACTTAAAGATACATACAATTATTATGTAAAATTGCAGGAAGAATCGGGTTGGGAAATTGAAAAAATGTAAATCCAAAAACGAAATTAACTAATAGAGACAATTTATGGAGACAATTAGATTGCGCAGTTATTAATTTGTTTCATAAAATATATGAGGATGTTTATGATTCTGTAAGGGGCGTTTTTGTTGAGGGAAATGAGTTATACCCAACTGCAGGATTTAGAGATAAAAACCACATTCAAATTGCAATTAAAAATCCTGAATGCATAAAAGGTTTCTTTTTGCCAATAGCTAAGATTGCAAAATAAATTTTTACATTACTTTACTCTCTAAAATTCAAATCAAAAATAATTGTTTTGAGTGCGGATAAATTTAGTAGTTTTAGAATTACAAATCACAACGTCATATGTTTTCTTTTAAGATTAATTTTTTGAAAACTTTTTTGCATAAACTAAACAATCTCGGCAATATTTGTTATTGCATTAAATAAACGAAACATGACCAACACAATAATACCCAATACACTTACGCCAAAAGATTTTGTAACCGACCAAGAAGTGCGCTGGTGCCCTGGTTGCGGCGATTATTCCATACTTAAACAAGTGCAAACTGTGCTGCCCGAGTTAGGTTTAAAACGCGAAGAAATTGTTTTTATTTCGGGAATTGGCTGTTCATCACGGTTTCCGTATTACATGGAAACTTATGGAATGCACAGCATACACGGCAGAGCCACAGCTATTGCAACTGGTTTAAAAGCAGCCCGCCCCGAACTTAGTATTTGGATTGTTACCGGTGATGGTGACTCACTTTCTATTGGTGGCAACCATTTAATACACCTGCTGCGACGCAATGTTGATGTAAATATTTTATTGTTTAACAATGAAATTTACGGCCTCACAAAAGGACAATATTCACCAACATCGCACGAAGGGCAAATAACCAAAAGTACGCCAATGGGCGCTATTGACCACCCTTTTAATCCTATTGCATTAGCGTTAGGTGCAAACTCCACTTTTGTTGCGCGCAGCATGGATAGAGACCCTTTGCACATGCGCGAAATGCTAAAGCGCACCAATGCACACAAGGGTACTTCGTTATTAGAAATATACCAGAATTGTAATGTTTTTAATGATGGTGCATTTGAAGTTTTTACTGAGAAAGTTACTAAAAAAATAAATACCATTACGCTAGAACATGCCAAACCATTGGTGTTTGGAGCCGAAAATAAAAAAGGAATTGTTTTAGATGGTTACACTCCTCATATTGTTGATGTAGAAACTACCTCGGTAAACGATTTATGGATTCATGATGAGCATGATTATACCAAAGCTACAATACTTTCTAGGTTTTTTGAAAGCCCAACCGAATATTCTTTTCCTCGTCCGTTTGGTATATTTTATGCGCTACAAAAATCATCTTACGAGGATGATATGTTGGCGCAAATAACAGCAGCAATTGCAAAAAAAGGCGAAGGAAATTTGAATGATTTAATAAGCGGAAAAGATACATGGGAAATAGTTTAGTGAATACTAATATTCCTTCAATAAAATTTCCATATCTTGTATTAAATTTTCAACTTGCGTGGAGTCTGTTCCATCATAAGTACCTCTAATGTGCTTGTATTTATCAACCAACACAAAATATTCCGAGTGTATAAAATCATTCACGCCGCCATCGCCTTTTGTATCGGCATCTAGCAAATAACTCTCTCTAAATTGCTTGTACAAAATGGGCTTATTGCCAGTTACAAAATACCACTGATTGTTATTGGCGTGGTGCAATTTAGCGTAGTCGGCAAGTACGTTTACCGAATCGTGTTCGGGGTTTACAGTATGCGAAATAATTTTAACTTGTTTATTGTCTTTAAAATGTTCAGCAACCCTTTCCATTTGTGTACTCATAATAGGGCAAATGCTTTGACAGGTAGCAAAAAAAACATTGGCTACATAAATGCAACCATCGAAGTTTTTTTCAGTAACAATTTTCCCTTCTTGGTTTATAAAACTAAAGTTGCTTACGTAATGAAATAGCGTGTCCTTGCCATTTGATGAAAGTTGTTTATTGCCATAATAAGGCAATATTTTTGATGGCTTTGCGTTGCGAAAATTAAATAATCCCCTGAATAAAAACCACGCTGCTAATGCAATAATTAGTATGGCTGTAATTGTTTTTTTCATTGCTATTTCTTCAAAAGTTCGTTATATAATTTTTCCATATCGGCAACCAAACGTGTATAGTGATAATTTGTTTTTACAAAGTCCCAACCCTTCAAACTCATTTGTTTGCGCACGTTTTTATCTTCTACTAATTTTAGAATACTTGCACAAAATCCTTCAAAATCGCTTAACGCATGTAAAAAGGCAGTTTGATTTTGTAGTACTACATTTTCAATGCCTCCTACCCGTGTTGATACTATTGGTTTATTGGCTGCCTGCGCTTCAATTAAACTAACTGGCGTACCTTCGTTAAACGATGTAAGACATAAAATATCTAAACCTGCCAACGCCCAATCGGCATCTTTTATCCAAGACGTATAAGTAATTATTTTTATTTCTTGCTGCTTTGTAAACTCAACAAAATCAATACCTTTAGATGATGTGTAGGTTAGCAGTTCATCCCTACTTTCGCCATCGCCAATAATAAATGCACGTACTTTTTTCGAAGTATTGCTTGCCACATTTTGTATCGCATCTATAAACATGTGATGATTTTTTACAGGTACTAATCGGCCAATAATTCCAATGGCAATTTCATCGTCATCCAACAAATATTTTTTTCTAAAATCGGCTCTTTTTTCTTGTTGATTATCCTGAAATTTTTGCAAGTCGAAACCCAAAGGAACAATACGCACTTTTTCCGGTTTGCAAATTTTATGTTCTAAGGTAAGCTCTTCTTTTTGGCGTTGACTAATGGCAATAATCACTGTACTTTTTTTTGCCAAATAGCGTTCTATTGTTTTATAAAAAAGCGTTTTCAATTTCCCAAAATATGAATGAAAAACATGGCCATGAAATGTATGAATTATAACTGGCACTTTGCAATTGTATGCAGCCAAACGCCCCAATGTACCCGCTTTTGCCGCGTGTGTGTGTACAATGTCAGGCTTAAATTCTTTAATTATTTGTTTTATTTTTTTGTATGCGGCAACATCGTTTTTAATGTCAATTTCGCGCAACATTTCTTCAACAATAATTGGTTTTAAGCCCAATTTTTCTAAAATAAATTCGGAGCTATCTTCGCTTGCATCTTTTTGTCCGCCTACCAAAAGTGTTTCATAATCGCTACTTAAATATTTTGATAAATAAGCAACATTATAGGTGGGGCCACCTAAGTTAAAACGGTTTATTATGCGCAGTACTTTCACGTGTTATTTATGAGTTAAACTAGTTTTTTCCTCGTGGTTGCCTATACAATAAATACTGATAAATAAATATCATTACCATTGTAAGTGTGCTGCTACACAGCATACGCCAAAAGGTTTTAAAGAATTCTGAAAACCTAAATGCTTCTAAAAAAAAGAATATAAAATGATGAAGAAAAACCATAATGCCAGCGTACCAAACATACCATCCAAAACCTAAATAATTAAGTGTTGGCATAGCCGATGAATCATACCCTTCGCGAGGAGAAATAAAACGCAATATTGGTTTGCGAATATACGCCATTAGCACACTTACCGAAGCATGCAGCCCATGTGTATCGCTAAATAAATCTATTAAAATACCCATGCTAAAACTACTCAACAGCACTATCCAAATGGGAGTTTCAAATGGCAACGACATCAAAAATAAAATATATAAATAAGGATTAATATAACCGCTTAATTGTATATTATTTAATACAAAAAGTTGCAATAAAAGCAACACAATAAAACGGCGCAGGTGTTTTAAAATATCAATTATCATTTGCGTTTTGTTGTGTTTGTTCCTCCAATGTTTTTTGTTCTTCTTTCAATAAATTTTTAATTACATACACATGCGTTATGTTCTTTAAATTGGCAGAGAATTTTACTGTTAAGCTATAAAAATTATCACCCGGTTTTGCACTTACTTTTTCTATTGTGCCTATCAAAATATTATCAGGAAATATTGCAGAGTATGAATTGGTAGTTACAGTATCGCCCTTTTTTAATTTTACATGCGTGGGTATATCGTCTAATGTTGCATAGCGGTAATCGCCGCCATCCCAATGCAACGAACCATATTCATTGCTCTTTTTTATTTTTGCACTAATCTTAGCATCTTTATTTAAAATAGATAAAACTGATGTGTAATGATAGCTTACTTCTTTGGTTATACCCACAATTCCGTCGCTAGTAATTACTGCCATTTCTGGTTGAATACCTAAATTTTTTCCTGCATCTAAAGTCAAATAATTATTGCGTTTGTGCACTGTATTATTTACAATTTTTGCCGTTACATATTCGTATTGCAAATGATAAACAGAGTCTTTTTTTGTATAAATTTTCCTATTAAAAACACCAAAAGCATCTTTGTTTATGTTATGCAATCGTGCATTTTCCTCTGCCAATTTTTGGTTGGTTTCTTTAAGGTGAAAATATTCGTTTACATTATTTACGGTAGTAAAAATATTGCCCACCATTTGATTTGATGTGCTTATAAAACCAGCCCTGTGATAGGCATTGTTTTGAAACAGCAAATACAAGCAAAATGATTGCAGCACAATAAATAAAAACAAGTTGGCGTTTCTATAAAAAAATACAATCAGATTACGCACCTTTTCGGGGGATTTTGAATTTTAAATTTTGAATTTTAAATTGACAAATAAGCTAATTATCAAATTTGCTAATTAGTATGTTATCTAATCAAAAACTGGAATTTACCAATGTTTTTTAATGCTATGCCAGTACCACGTGCAACGGCTCTTAGTGGGTCATCTGCTATGGTAACGGGTAGTTTTGTTTTATGACTAATGCGTTTGTCTAAACCGCGCAACAATGCACCGCCACCAGCTAAATGAATACCCGTGCGATAAATATCGGCACTTAATTCGGGTGGTGTCATTTCTAATGCACTTAAAACGGCCTCTTCAATTTTTGAAATTGATTTGTCTAAAGCATGAGCAATTTCTACATAACTTACCGATATTTCTTTCGGAATACCAGTCATTAAATCTCTACCATGCACAGCATAATCAGGCGGCGGATTATCTAAATCAACCATAGCTGCACCTACTTCAATTTTAATACGTTCGGCACTACGTTCGCCAATCATAATGTTGTGTTGGCGGCGCATGTAATCTTCAATATTTGCAGTAAAATCATCGCCAGCAATACGTATAGATTTTTCGCAAACAATACCTCCCAAAGCAATAATTGCAATTTCGGAAGTACCGCCACCAATATCAATAATCATATTTCCCATTGGCTCTTCCACGTCAATGCCTATACCAATAGCTGCTGCCATAGGTTCATGAATCATGTAAACTTCTTTTGCGCCAGCATGTTCGGCACTGTCACGTACTGCACGTTTTTCAACTTCTGTTATTCCTGATGGAATACAAATAACCATTTTTAAAGATGGCTGAAACAACCTGCGGCCCGGATTAATCATCTTAATCATGCCTTTTATCATTTCTTCGGCAGCCTCAAAATCGGCAATTACACCATCTTTTAGCGGGCGAATAGTTTTAATATTCTCATGCGTTTTACCGTGCATTTGTTGTGCTTGACGGCCAACAGCAATTACTTTTCCAGTTGTTCTGTCGCGCGCTACAATTGATGGTTCATCAACAACCACCTGCCCATCCTGAATAATAATTGTATTTGCAGTGCCAAGGTCAATGGCTATTTCTGAAGTTAAAAAATCGAATAATCCCATATTTTAATTTGTTGATTTGATAATGAGTTGATGTGCTGATTCAATACCAAACATTTATATTTTTATCTGTTTTAAAATTTTATGAATTTCATTTTAATTATCAAATCATCACATTAGATAATTATCACATTAGTTTGTTAGTGTTTAAAATGTCTATATCCTGTCATAACCATTGCCACATTATTTGCGTTGCAATAGTCTATTGATTCTTTGTCTTTTACGCTTCCACCCGGCTGCACAATGGCTGCAATACCTGCTTTGTGCGCAATTTCTACACAATCCGGAAACGGGAAAAATGCATCCGATGCCATAACTGCGCCTTCCAAGCTAAAGCCAAATGTATTGGCTTTTTCAATGGCTTGCTTTAGTGCGTCAACACGCGATGTTTGCCCTACGCCACTGGCTAAAAGTTGTTCGCCTTTAGCTAAAACAATAGTGTTGCTTTTTGTGTGTTTTGCAATTTTTGCAGCAAAAATCAAATCGTGCAATTGGTCAAGATTTGGTGCTGCTTCAGTTACAGCGCGCATGTCGCTAATTGTTTCGGTTTGTGTATCTCGGTTTTCTTGCAAGATACCATTTAGTGCACTGCGATAAATGTTTTTGGTATCAATATTTTTTTTCTGTTTTAGAATGATGCGATTTGCTTTCTGCATCAATATTTCTGTAGCCTCTGCGCTGTATGAGGGTGCAATTAAAACTTCAAAAAATAATTTATTTATTTCGGTTGCAGTTGCCGCATCAATGTTGCGGTTGCAAATAAGTACACCACCAAATGCGCTTACATTATCGCACGAAAGTGCTGCTTGCCAAGCCTCTAATATTGTTTCTTTACTTGCTATGCCGCAAGCGTTGTTATGCTTTATGATGATGAATGTACATTTGTCAAAATCGGCAATCATATTTACTGCCGCATCCACATCCAAAAGGTTGTTGTAGCTAATGTGTTTGCCATTTAACTTTTCAAACATCTCAACAAAATTACCCCAAAAAACACCTTGTTGGTGCGGGTTTTCGCCATAGCGCAATGGGTATTCAGTATTTTCTGTAAGCCTTAAATAAGGCTGGTTTTCTTGTTGGTTAAAGTGATTAAAAATTAAACTATCGTAGTTTGATGTTTGTGCAAAGGCTTCAACAGCCATGCTTTTGCGAAACTCTAAAGTAGAATTTCCGTTATTTTGAGTTAGGTGTTCAAGCACTTTTGAATATTGTTTTTTTGCAGAAACAATAAGCACATCGTTAAAATTTTTGGCTGCAGCACGAATTAATGAAACGCCGCCAATGTCAATTTTTTCAATGGTTTCAGCTTCTGTGCCACCTGCTTTTACGGTTTCTTCAAATGGGTATAAATCAACAATTACCAAATCAATTTCGGGTATTTCAAACTCTTGTAATTGAGCCACGTCGTTTTCTAATTCTCTACGGCTCAAAATGCCGCCAAACACTTTTGGATGAAGCGTTTTTACACGTCCGCCCAAAATAGAAGGGTAGCCAGTAACGTTTTCAACTGCAGTTACAGGTATATTTAAACCTTCAATTAATGCTTGTGTGCCTCCAGTCGAAAGTATTGTTACACCTTCTGAATGTAGCAATTTTACTAACGGTTCAAGCCCATCTTTGTAAAATACAGATATTAAAGCAGACTTAATTTTCTTGTTCAATTTTTTAAAATTTCAGTGTGCTAAATTAGAAATTAAAATACCGATATATCAAGGGTTTTTAAAAGTTTTGAAAAGATTATTGACAACGGTGATTTTTTTGGGTGGAGACAAAGTTATTTTATCAAATTCAACTTGAAAATAGAAATAAAACTAACGTAAATAATCACTACATATAATACACAAAGAAAAAGTGGTCAATTTTTCATCATGCTTTCATAAGGTGTGCGGTGCAAAATTGAACGGCCCAGCGTAACCTCATCGGTATATTCCAGCTCATTGCCAACCGAAACACCACGCGAAATTGTAGAAATATTTATTTTGAAAGGGCTTAGTTTTTTATAGATAAAAAAGTTGGTTGTATCGCCTTCTATCGTTGCAGAAAGCGCCATTATTACTTCGGTAATTTCATTTTTTTCAACACGTTCTATCAGTGAGGCAATATTCAAATCGCTTGGCGCAATACCATCCATCGGCGATATTAAGCCGCCCAAAACGTGGTATAAACCTTTGTGTTGTGTAGTTGATTCTATTGCTACAACATCTCTAAAATCGGCTACTACACAAATAATGTTTTGATTGCGGTTTTTGTTATTACAAATTTCACAAATTTCGGCATCGCTAATATTGCAACAGGTTTTGCAATATTGCATAAGGTTGCGCATTTTTATAAATGAATTTGCAAATTGCTCTACCTCATGTTCTTCTCTTTTTAGCAATTGCAAAGCCATTCGCAAAGCCGATTTTTTGCCAATGCCAGGCAAACTACTAAAAGCATTAACAGCTTCTTCTATTAATTTTGATGAGTAATTCAAGGTTATATTTTCTTATAAATATTAATTACTAAAGTTTTTCAACTGTAAACTCTACACGTCTATTTTTAAAACGTCCTTCCTCTGTATCGTTTGTGGCTATTGGTTTTTTGCTACCATAGCCTTTTCCACTCAAACGCGATTTGTCAATCTTTTTATCAATTAAATAACCAATAACCGATTTTACGCGTTCGTCTGATAGTTTCAAATTTGCAGCATCACTGCCTTTGTTATCGGTATGCCCTGTTATATAAATTTTCATTGATATATTTCGTAAAAGTGCATTTGCTAAATTATCTAATTCATCAAAACTTTCTTGCTTAATAATTGATTTTCCGGTTTCAAAAAAAATGTTGCTTAGCCCAATAGTTCCACCAACTTCCAAAGGTTTTAACTCCACTTTATTTACGAAATTGAAACTATTTACAGAGTCTGTTACATCAATATTTAGTACAGCCGGAAAATATCCTTTTTGCCAAACCGTAACTTTGTTTTTTCTAAATTGTTTTAGTTCGCAACTAAACTCAAATGGTATTGTAGAAGTTATTGCAGGAGGTTTTATTAAGGTATCATTATTGAGTATTATAGCTGCCGCCAAAGGCTTTTGGGTGGTTGCATCAATCACAACATTTTGAACACTCATGCTTGTTCGCAACACTTGTACAATTAATATTAACGAGTCACATTTTTCTTTTTTATTGTTAGTGCAAACTTCAACACGCATTGTGTCATACCCAAAAAATTTACGTTGAGGTATATAATCTAAAAAATCGGCTTGTTCCGTAACTTCTAATATTGATGAGGTATTGAAAGATTTTGCACCACTAAAAAATATATAATTTTCTTTCTTTAATAAATTAGAAATTGTACCATAAATGGTTTTGTTCACATTGGTTTCTAATCTTATGGTGTCCATCTTTTTATTCAATTCATCAATGTCAGCAATGGCAATTGTATAAATATCCGAACTACTTTTTGCATCTTCACCACTGCAAAAATAGGCTGTTACAAAAGAGGTATCTGCAATAAAATAAGCATCAAAACCAATTGTATTTATTTTGTTTCCGAGGTTTCTTGGTTTTGTCCAATTTGTCCACGAATCATCTAAGCGTTCACTCACAAAAATATCTTCATCACCAAAACCACCTAAGCCATTGCTTGCATAAAAAATTTTTTTACCATCGTTTGATAAGAAAGGTGAAAGTTCTAATCCGTTTGTATTTATCGTTTTGCCCAATGTTTTGGGTTTTGTCCAGCCGCCATCTAATTTAAAGCTTACAAACAAATCTTCGTTGTGCACAGGGTCGGTAAACATGCTTAGCAGCATTATTTTTTCATTTGGAGTTACATAAAAAGACAAAAAACCGTTTTCAGAAATTTCTTTGTCGGCAAAAACGTCTGTCGGTTTCGAGAATTTTATACCATCAACAACACTTACAGAAATGCCTTGTTTTACAGTACCATACACATTGCAACAATACGCTTTACTTGCATCAGCATTAAAACCAGCAAGCGAATTATGTTCTATATTATTAATAGGCTTACCTACATTTAGTGCTTTTGTAAAATTGCCGTTCACATCTTTTTCTGCAAACCAAACATCTTGCCCTGCTTTGTCTCCGCCAATGTTTTCGGTGTATGCGCTGCGTGTAAAATATATACGTTTGCCATCGGGCGTAATTTTCGGATTTAATTCATCAACGTTGATTAGGTTAATTTCTGAGCCAAGTAATTTGCGTGAATTATTTTGTCCGTACCCTTTAACAGTGAAGAGAAAAATTGAAATTATATATAGGAGGGTAATTTTAAAATAAGGCATTTTATTTAATAATAAATTGATTTTTTTAGGGTCAGCGAAAATATAAAATATTAGTTGCCACATCACCAAAAGTTTGTAATAAACAGTAACAAATTTTTTTCAAATAAAAAGGTTTGTTACGCAAGTTACAGTACAAAACCGAAATGTATAGTGTAAAAAAAAGGCGTAAAGCCTTTATTAGATTGCAATTTCAAATCGAAAACACGGTAAAATACCAAATTGAAATATAAATTTGTGTATAAAGTCTAAAAAACTACTTTTGCAGACTTTTAAAAATAAAAGATGGCAACAGAAAATAAAGAAGAGATGTTAGTGGATGTGCAAGGCGCATATACCAAAACTGAAAAATACATTGAAGAAAACAAGAAAAGTTTAGGAATTATTCTTGGAGGAATTTTATTAGTAATAGGCGGCTATTTTGCGTGGAGCAGGCTTTACGTGCAGCCGCAAGAAGAAGAAGCAGTAAGCAAAATGTTTTATGCACAACAATATTTTGAGGCAGATTCGCTTGATAAAGCAATTAAAGGAGATGGAAACCATGATGGTTTTTTAACTATCGCTGATGAATATGGTGTTACAAAATCAGCCAATTTAGCTCATTATTATTTGGGTATTTCATATTTGCGAAAGGGTAAGTTTGAAGATGCAATTACTGAACTAAAACAGTTTGATACTGATAACATGGTATTAGGGCCAGTGGCAACTGGTGCTATGGGCGATGCTAATTTAGAGTTAGGAAAATCAGAAGAGGCTATTTCATTGTATTTGAAAGCCGCTAAAATAGGTGATAACAAATTTACAACGCCTATTTACTTAATGAAAGCTGCGGGTGCTTATGAGGATGCCAAGAATTATGAAAATGCTTTGAAAATATATGAACAAATAAAAGCTGATTTCTCTACAACTAATGAGGGTCGCGAAATTGAAAAATATATTGCACGTGCCAATACTTTGAAGGGTGCATAGATTTAGCGTAAAATTGTTGCAAAAGAAAAAAATAAATTTACTTTTGCGCCGCTCATAAAAAGGTATTTAATGCCCGATCGTCTAATGGCAGGACAGCAGTTTTTGGTACTGCGTGTGGAGGTTCGAATCCTTCTCGGGCAACGCAACGAAAAAAAAAGATTGACACTACGGTGTTAGTCTTTTTTGCTTTAAGGGAAATTCAAAATTTGCAAGCAGTTGTATAAAATTAAGTTTTGGATTAATCAGAAACATCTTTAGTTTGTAAATTGTAAACTAAAATTTTATTTTACGAGGTGAGTATAACCCAAATACACAATTATTAGTTTATACCAAAACAAGTTGGCTTTTAAAAAACAATCATGTTTGTAACGTTTGATAACAATGGGATAAGGCATATAATAATATAAAAGGTTATAATTATTTGATAATCTAAAAATCTATTTTTCTTTAGCATAGAACAATATAAATTAGTAATTTCCGTTTAAAGTGTTTACTAAATTAAGAATCGTTTGTTTGTATAAGGATAATTTTGTTCAAGTATAATTTTGTATCTTTTTCTAAATTGTTATCAATACTTTATTGAACTTATAATTATCTTTTAAGACAATAGTGTTTTATATTTACCGCAATTGAACAATTATTTTATCTTAGCCAAAAATTATTTATTACATGAGCAAAGTAGCTTTAATAACGGGAGTTACCGGACAAGACGGGGCGTATTTATCAGAATTATTATTAAGTAAAGGTTACATTGTACATGGCGTTAAACGCAGAAGTTCAATGTTTAACACCAATAGAATTGACCATTTGTATCACGACATACATGAGCGCGGAAACTTTTTTCTGCATCATGGTGACCTTACTGATAGTACAAACTTAATTAGACTAATACAGGAAACAAAACCAGATGAAATTTATAATTTGGCTGCAATGAGCCACGTTAAAGTTTCGTTTGACACACCGGAATATACTGCTAATGCCGATGGTATTGGCACATTAAGAATATTAGAAGCAATACGAATTTTAGGATTAGAAAAATCGGTTAAATTTTACCAAGCATCTACTTCCGAATTGTATGGCTTGGTGCAAGAAATTCCGCAAAAAGAAACTACACCATTTTACCCTCGCAGCCCTTATGGGGTGGCAAAACTTTATGGTTTTTGGATTACTAAAAATTACCGCGAAAGTTATGGTATGTATGCTTGCAATGGTATATTGTTTAACCACGAAAGTCCTCTTAGAGGTGAAACTTTTGTAACCAGAAAAGTTACTCGTGCGGTTGCAAAAATTAGTTTAGGATTACAAGACAAAATGTACATGGGCAATATTGACTCTGAACGCGACTGGGGCCATGCACGTGATTATGTAGAGGGTATGTGGAGGATGTTGCAACAAGAAGTTGCCGATGATTTTGTGTTGGCTACTGGTGTAAAAATTAGTGTTCGAAAATTTATTGAAATGAGTTTTGGATATGTTGGCATTAATCTTAGATGGGAAGGAACTGGAGTTGACGAAAAAGGTATTAATATTGCCAATAACACGATAGTTGTTGAAATTGACCCCCGATATTTTAGGCCCGCAGAAGTTGATTTGTTAGTTGGTGACGCTACTAAAGCAAAAGAAAAGCTTGGTTGGGTGCCTAAAACTACTGTTGAAGAACTAGCAAAAGAAATGGTAATGGCTGATGTTGAACTATTTAAAAAAGACAAATATTTAATTGACGGCGGACATTCTATTTTAAATTTCCACGAATAAAACTACTACCAAACGCTTATGCTACAAACTGTTTTTGCTAAGGATAAACCAATTTACTTGAGTAATCACTTGAATGAAGAGCTGATGAATGCCTCTCAATTAATTGTGCAGTATAATGGAGAAAGTGATATTGAACTAACTGTTAAGCTATTTGAGGATAATAAAAACATTAAAAGCTTACTGCTTCACAACGAAGATTTTGAAGCATTGCACTTGGCTTTTATATCACGATATAAGACCATTGAAGCCGCTGGTGGTTTGGTTTTTAATACCAAAGGCGAGGCTCTTTTAATACATAGATATGAACGTTGGGATTTACCAAAAGGAAAATTAGAAATTAATGAAAGCCCCGAAATGGGCGGAGTTAGAGAAGTAGAAGAGGAATGTGGCATAAAAAATATCAAAATAGAAAAAACATTACAAAAAACATATCACTGTTTTGAACACAACGGCGAAAAAACAATGAAAATTACACATTGGTATAAAATGATTTGTACCGATGAAAATCCGCAACTTACCCCCCAAACCGAAGAGGGAATAACCGATGTAAAATGGTTTAAAATAGAGAATTTGAATGATGCATTAAAAACAGCTTATGGCTCAGTTTTAATGGTGGTTCAAGAAGCTATAAAGGGATAATGCAATAAGAAATACATTTATAGAAAAGATTTTCCTACCCATTGTTTTGTTTTCATATTTGCTGTGTATATATTTTCTTTAGCAATTGCTTTTATTCGATTTTAGGTTGATGATAAACAAATTTTATTTGGGGGGCATAAAATTGAATAATGTATCCTGACTCTCCGATACTTTAAAATTATTTAGCGACTGCATATAATATGCAGGGCAATTCGCAGAAAACAAAAGAAATAACTAAATTTATTAGATTAAAACACCCCAATTATTTAATAGGTTTATTACACGCAGCTACCTTACACATACTGAACGGTCAATATGAAAAAGTGCCAGAATTGTTGGGCGCAAAATTGGAATTAAAAAATTTGTTCCCCGAAAGAAAAATATTTCACGTATCTGAATTAACTTCCTTTTATAAAACCAACTCTCGGACTTGATATAAAAGCCTTGCCACGTCAAACCAAAGCTGCACAAAAATTTAATCATCAAACAATTAATAATTTATATGAAGAAGATTTCAAAATTCCGACAGTGAAATTACATCATATATTAGCGCTACCAAGGCAAACCTTAATTGAAGATGTAGAGAAAATATTAGACGATGTAGAGAAAAGGCACGAATACCTTATGAGTGAAAAGTGAGAATTTGGCGGAGATTCTTTTGCATTGCACGCTATGTTTTTATAATCCGAATTAAAAGCAACAGAAAGTTTACCAAAAGTAATTTCTTTTTTAAATGGCAGCGAAGAGTTTTTAGACTTTTGGCTCGGGTACGAACTAACAGAAAACATTTGGCGTTGCTTTTATAATTTAGGATTTAGCCAGCCAAATAAATTGCAAGATTTATTGCTCACCCCTGGTGTTTTTACTTACGTGAATACTGCAGTAGTTGAGGCGCTTTTTCAAATTGGGCTTTACAACGAAGAAAAAAAGCAGCAAGTATTTGACGTTTTCAAAAATGTATTTGCAAAAATGAATGAAGCTAGTATTGATGACAATTTAATTGACAGTATCATTTTAGCAAGAATGGTAAGCACAAGTATTACACTAAAATTTAAGGATTTACTACCTCATATAAAAAACGTTGTATGAGAAAAACTATGTGGATGATTCGTTTTGCGGTAACTATAATGATGTAGCTATAGAATTTGAATCAGGAAGAATAGGTTTGAGGAAACAGGCAACTATTTCGATTTTTGAACTGTATAAAAAATTTGTAAAAAATATGGCCATTAACAACAATGATGGTTTAGAAGCCGCACGCAATAGATTGAAAGAATTAGCAGCAGCACCTATAAAAGGCAACGAAACAAAGATAGGCCGCAACGACCCTTGCACTTGTGGCAGCGGCAAAAAACATAAAAAGTGTTGCGGGGTGTAGTACCCAAAAAAGCATAATTTGTTTTTTCGCTTTTTTACATTTGCCTTATTAGTTCTTTTGCTCTGTAGAAATTGGAAACTAACCAAATTGTGAATTATAAATATACATGGAGGGTGTTATTAATGGTTTACATTAAACCGATTTCAACACTTCTGAAAGAGAATTTTTTCTGTCAAATATTACATCTTCAAATTGAGCAAAATGTGCTTTGCCAAATTTTATTTTCATTAGTTCTGATGGGCGTAATTCTTGCCCTGCACCTTTGGTTTCGGCAATAAAATATATTTTCTTTTCACCTTTTAAAACAACTGCCCAATCAGGATTGTAATTACCAATTGGTGTATTTATTTTAAACCAGTTTGGCAACTTAAAATAGAATTCAACCTTGTCACTTTTCTCACAATCTTTTGCAAAAGGCATTTCTACTGTTTCTGAATCTAAAGGAATAAAATTATCGTAAATTGTTTTTGCAGAATCTTCAACCACAAATGTTTTTTTATCATCAAAATATATTTCAAAATTTTCGTCATTAAACAATTCCATTTCGTAAATTTTGTTTTCAATTTTGGTGTATTCAATTCCATCAACAACCAATGCGTGAAGTTCTTTGTTAATAACGCTTACAGCGTTATCCAAAAACATTTGAGGATTTATTAGCAATTCATTTATTCGCCCCGATAATTTAATAATTTGCAAAATTGTATCTCTAGTCAATTCCGTTTTATTTTGAATATAACTCAATGCATCAGGTATCACAAAATTTTGCTGATAAGTTTCGTTTTCTTCGCTTAAAATTTGTCCGCTTACCCCTGCATCGGTTATGGATACTTGGTATTTTTTTGAATTGATGGAAGACGCTTTTGTTGTTGGCATTTCTAAATCATCAGCCATTGCTTTTGCAGTTTTATTTATTAAGCTTTCTGTACTATAATTTACACTGTATTTTGTGTGAAATTTATCTTATTCCAAATTTGCAAAAACTTTTCATCCATTTCAAAACCCTTTCGGTAGTTTATTTTTACTCTGCTGTTTTTGTTTTTTATTTTGCCCGAAAATGAAACACCACATTCCTGCTCAATTTCATGTTGCAATTGTTTTGCAAAATCTTCATAACGTTCGTTTGCAACCACTGTGAGTTTATTAATGTTTGCATCAAAAATTCTTTCCCCATTTTGGTTAACCGAAAGACGCAAACCCCTCCCAATTTCTTGTCGTTTCTTTATCACACTTTTTGTTTCATTGAGTGTGCAAATTTGAAATACATTCGGATTGTCCCAGCCTTCGCGCAGCGCAGAATGGCTGAAAATAAAGCGCAAAGGGACATTCATCTCTAATAACTTTTCTCTTTCTTGCATTATCAATTTATAAGTGCTGTCATCTACTTGGCTTTCACCATCTGTATCTCTGAATCTGCCTTTTTTATCTGCCGAAAAATATCCGTTGTGTACCTCATCTGCAGAAAACGAAATTAGATTTTGGTATTCTTTTCTTTGAATTTCCGCATTGAAAATTTCTTCAAACCACAATGCAAATTTCCCTTTACTGGAATTACCTGCTTCGTCATAATCTTTGTAATTTTTTACTTTATCAATAAAGAAAAGCGACAACACTTTTATGCTTAACGGTTTGTATTTTTTCTCTTTTGCCAAATGCTCTTGCACAGTTTTCTCAATCATGTAGCGCATCACTTCATCATTCATGCCGCCCTGCGATTCGCCAACACCAAGCACTACACCATTGTTTAAGGTAATTTGTTTTTCGCCAAAATCAATTTTTTCAATTTTTAATCCATCATACTTTCCGTTTTTATTTGAGAGTAAAAACAAATCTAATTTACTGCCTTTTGCGCTTACTGATTTTCTATCAATTCCTTTTGTGGCAACAACATCAATTTTAATTTTTGCGGTAATATTAATCCCAATTCTATTAACATTTTCTAGCTGAATGTAGCTGCTGTTAAAATCATTTTCACGCATTATGCTATCCACTTCAATATGCTTTACAAGCCCCAAATCGTAAGCATTTACAGGGTTTAACGAATACTTTAAATTATATGTATTTGTATGTGTGGCAGAGTAGCGCAATGTGCAAAGCGGCATCAAGTTTTCTATTGCTTTTTTACCCGCTTCGGCTTCCATATTTTGTGGCTCATCCACAATTACAATTGGGTTTGTGCTTTGTATAAATTCAATTGGTTTTTTGCCAATTAATTTATCATTCAGTTTGTTTATAATTCTTTCGGAACTATTAAAAGCCTGAATATTCATTACCAAAATTTGTATATTGTTGCTTGATGCAAAGCCACGCAAGCCCGAAACTTTTTTGCTGTCATAAACTTCATAATTGATAGCCGTTTTGTTACACAAATTTTGAAAATGTTCGTGTGTTGCTTTTAGGTTTTGAATTACGCCTTCTCTAATGGCAACCGATGGTACAACGATTACAAACTTTTTGAAACCATACAATTTATTCAACTCATAAATGGTGCGCAAATACACATACGTTTTGCCCATGCCCGTTTCCATTTCTATTGAAAAATTAAAGCCAGTATCATCAAAAAGAGAAGTAGCAATTTTGTTTCTATCTTGAATTGTTTTTACATTTTCAAAAACCTGTTCTTCACTTAATTTTAAATTATTTCCAAAACCATTTTCGGTAAGCAACACGCCTTCATTATCAATTGTAAATCCAAAGTCGCTATTGCTTAAAGGTTGTCCTTCAAAAATATCGGTAATAGATTTTATTGCATCGTTTTGGTATGCTTGGTTGCTGTCAAAATTTAATTTCATACATGCTAATTTTTAAAATTGTGATTTTGTGCTTGTCTTTTTGACGTTATAACATAACGCTCCAACGGAGCTTTGTTTATCGCTTTTTCAATATTCTACAAACAGTTCACTCCTATGGAGTTTTTCAATTTCAGTCCCGTTAGAGACGTACTATTTGTAGAAAAGAAATTGCCAATAATAATATAGCCCCAGAGGGGCGAAATGTTTATCCATCTTGATTTGAAGCGCAACATTTCACAATTATTTCTCATTTTTTAAATGGTTTTAAATTCAATATCGGCATCGCGCATTTGCAATACTGTGTTGGTTTTTAGCTTATCGTTTCCAGCAAACAAATTATCTAAACACAAAACCTTTAGTGGTTTTTGAGCAATGATTTTTTCAATAATTTTTTCGTTTACCTTTTCTAATACAACAATCAATTCGTCTTTTACAATTGCGAATTCTGCATCATCAATTTTTCGTATTTCAATTTTATCCGTAAGCAAATAGCCCGCTTTTAGTATCAGTTCGTACAACATGTTTTGGGTGTTGCTTTGTTCTTTTACAGGATTTGCAAAAGCATCTAATTGTGTTACCAAATTTTGTTCGGTTATATCATTGCCACGCCAAATTTTAAAGTTGGAAGAAACAAGTTTGAAGGCTTTAAAACCATTGTCAATGGTTAGTTCTTTTTGAGTTGCTTTTTCTTTTTCTATTTTCTTAATAACCCTTCTAATGCGTTCCTTGCTAATTTCTGCGATGGTTTTGTAACCAGCTTTGTATGCTTCGCTTTTCTCATCGCACAATTCGGGTAATTGTACCAAAATAAATTTTCGATTGCCTCCATCTGTATTGAGTTCCAAAACAGCTTGTGCTGTCGTGCCTGAACCTGCGAAGAAGTCCATAACTACATCTTCAGTTCTTGTTGCGATTTCAAGTAATCGTTTTATTAGTAATGTTGGTTTTGGTGTGTCAAAATACTCCCTATTTGAAAGTAGAAGCTCTAATTCATCTTTCGCAAATTCCACACTTCCACGTTCTAAAAGTAAATTTAAATAGGCTCCATTGACGCCAATTTCAGTTAAGTATTTTTTAAACTTAACTATTGTTTGCCCCGATTTATCTTTTGTAAATTCTAATAAATTTTGAGACAAATATTCATCTTTGGTTTTCTCTCCAATTGTCCACCTTTTCCCTATTGGTGGGTAAATATTTTCATTAGTGATTGGGTTTAAGACGCCATATTTCATGGTGTTTCGTTACAAACACCTTTATCTGTTTTAAGTATGCTCTCAAGTGCGTAAACTCCGTTTGAATCCTTTAAATTAAAGTCTATGTCAATTTCCCTTTTATTCAATGTTGTTGAATTTTTATTTTTTGAATAGAGCAAAATATATTCTGTGATATTCCCCAAATAAGTTTCCGTGTTTCCTGCTCCACCTTTTTTCTTCCAAATAATAATTGCAACAAAATTTTCCTCCCCAAAAATTTCATTCATCAGCAATCGTAAATTGTGAACTTCATTATCGTCAATGTGTACGAATATTACACCATCATCTTTCAATAAATTTTTTGCAAGAAACAATCGCGGATACATCATGCTTAACCAATTGCTGTGGTAATGTCCGCTGTCTTTGGCATTTTTGCGAAACATTCCTTCTTTCATCAAATAGCCAACTTCGTCTTTTTCGCCAATTCGTTTTTCGTAATCCAATCGGCTTTCTTTAAAATTATCGGGGTAAATAAAACTATCGTTTCCTGTGTTGTAAGGCGGGTCTGTAATAATGCACTTCACTTTGTTGTAATACGATTTTTGCAGCACCTTGAGTACTTCCAAATTTTCACCTTCAATAAAAATGTTTTCCGAAGTATCAAAATTTATTGATTCATCGGGCATTGGCTTTAGCGTGGCAGTAGTGGGTACTTGCAACGCTTTAAATGCATCCGATTTGCCAGCCCAATTGAGTACATAGCGTTCGTTGCTTACAAAATAATTTTCGCCAATAGTTGCTTTCAGTCGTTCCAAATCTACCTTCCCTTCCGAAATAATATTTGGAAATAATTTTTCAAGTTTTTCAATATTGTCAAGTGCAATATTGAAAGATTCTAAATTCATTTTCTTGCAGTTTTTACACCGCACCACCAACATTTCATGAAAAGAATAGAGCAAAAAAAGAGGTGCAATCTTCCGCTTGAAATTCTAACAAAGATAGGCACCTGAGAGAGCCCAAAGAGAATAGAATACAGCAAAAGATGCACCCTTTCGGGCGCATCACTTAAACTGTTTCCTTCTTCCTTGAAAATTTGCCGTTTTACCGTAGAAGAAACGTTAGCAATGCAATGCGTTAAAATTTATATTTTTTTTAAATCAAATTATTATTGTTTGTATTATTATGTGAGGCAAATATAGTTTTTGGTTTTTAAAGAATAGTAGAACAATTGCATCACAATAAATTTCATATTTTTGAAGTTCTAAAAAGACAATAATGATAATAGAAGCAAAGAAACTAACTAAGAAATAGTTAGAAGAAAAACTAGCTTCACTTCAAAAAAAATATCATTAAATAATTTATGAATACACACAATGTTTGGAATGATTTTATAAAAGAATTTAAAGTTTTTTTGAGACTCGAAAAATCATTGTCAAACAATAGTATTGAGGCTTACTTGCGCGACATTGGCAAGCTCAAAGAGTATTGTGAGTTAATGGATATAAACATTTTTCCGCAAGTATTATCTTACAAACACATAAGTCAATTCGTAATTTATATAAATGATATAGGCGTTGCCGCAACTTCGCAAGCACGCATTATTAGTGGCATTCGGGCGTTTTATAAATATTTATTAATTGAAGATATTATAGATGTTGACCCTACCGAACAAATAGATTTGCCTCGTTTGCAAAGAAAGTTACCTGATGTATTAAGCAATTTAGAAATTGAATCACTAATTAGTAGCATTGATTTAAGTAAGCCCAATGCAAATAGAAACAAGGCAATTATTGAGGTATTATATGGCTGTGGATTAAGGGTTAGTGAACTTTGTAATCTTAAAATTTCAACCGTTTTTATTGATGATGAATTTATAAAAGTAAAAGGCAAAGGTAGCAAGGAAAGGCTTGTACCTATTGGCAAGCCTGCATTAGAAAGTTTAAAAATATATTTGCACAATGATAGAACACACCAAAAAAATTTACCCAAATTTGAAGACTTTATTTTTCTAAACAATAGAGGCAAAAACCTTTCGCGCGTTATGGTTTTTTATATTATAAAAGATGCTGTTTCAAATGCGAAAATCGCCAAAAAAATTAGTCCGCACACACTGCGTCATTCTTTCGCATCACACTTGGTAGATGGTGGTGCCAACCTTCGTGCAGTGCAACAAATGCTGGGGCATGAAAGCATTACTACAACCGAAATTTATACACATGTTGATAGCGCCTATTTGCATCAGGCAATAATAGATTTTCACCCAAGAGGGAAGCTGTAACAACAATTCTAATAATTAAATATCGAAACTATTTAATGATTTTTATCCCATTGTTTCAAACGAGAATTATAATGCCAATGCTGTATGAAAATAGCACAAGAGTACCGTTTGCAACAACGAGAGAAATTAGACTATATTCAATGTGCAATTGGTATAAATTGGCAAGCTATGGTTTCACAACTTTTTAGTTCCAAAAAATTATGTGCGACTATTCAAAATAACCAAAATTATTTTTCATCTATTTGTTGGTTTGGCTTCATTTATTTATTTTGTGAAATTAAAGTTCGCTACAAAAAAGTTTTTATAAAATAACTTGCATTAGCTGCTATACCTAATTATGAAATCTTAAAATAACAATATGAAAGTAGAAATATGGAGTGATATTATGTGCCCGTTTTGCTACATTGGCAAGCGTAATTACGAAGCAGCCATCAAGCAATTTGACAATAGTGCAAATATTGATTTGGAATGGAAAAGTTTTCAGTTAGACCCAAATATTCCTAAAAAATTTGAAGAGAAAGTAAACGTGTTTGAGTATTTGGCACAACGCAAAGGCATTAGTTTAGAGCAATCTAAACAAATGCATGAAAATGTTTTGCGTATGGCAAGCGAAGCAGGGCTGCAGTATGAGTTTGATAAAGCCATTGTTTCCAACTCATTTGACGCTCACCGTATTATACAACTTGCAAAAACAAAAGGGTTAGACAACGAAGCCGAAGAGTGTTTTTTTAAAGCATATTTTACTGACGGTAAAGATTTGGCAGACCACAAAACGTTGTTAGATTTAGGTATTAAAATTGGTTTAACAGCACCAGAAATAAATCATGCTTTAGCAGATGATGAGTATGCCTATAGGGTAAATGCCGATGTGCAAGAGGCTAATAATATTGGTGTAACAGGTGTTCCCTTTTTTGTGTTCGACAGAAAGTATGCCGTATCTGGTGCACAGCCACCAGCAGTATTTTTACAAACACTTCAAAAATCATATTCCGAAAGTAGCAATACAAATGTGCCGCAATAGATGGCCATAGTATTTCTTTAGCTCATTTGTTTGTACTAATTTCTTACCAAGCAATTTGTCAATGGTTTAATTGTGTATTAAGAAACCTTATAACCTTGTTTCGTTAGTGCATCAATTACTTTTTGGCGGTTATCGCCTTGCACAATTATTTCATTTTCTTTTGCACTGCCGCCCACACCACATTTTGTTTTAAGCATTTTGCAAAGGGTTTGTAAATCATCGTCATTGCCAACAAAACCAGTAACCAAAGTTACTATTTTACCTCCCCTATTTTTTTTGTCGATACTAACTCTTAGCCTTTGTGTATTTGGCAAAAGTGTTTCTGCGTTATCGCTAACATCTTTGGTTATTTTCAACTCTTTATTTGTTGAAAAAACAAGCCCATCAAACGAATTAAATTTTTGCTGCATGTGTGAAATTTGAAAAATTTATTTATAAATCTCAAAACTATCTATTAAATACAACTTCTAACCAAAAACCAATTTCAATAAATCAGTAATTCTTGAGGCTGGGTCTTTTCTAATTTTAGCTTCCTCTTGTGCAACTAATTTAAAAATTCCTTCCATTGCTTTTGTGGTTACATACTCTTCTAAATTAGGATTTGCTTTTGTAACAAATGGAATTTTATTGTATTTTGTTGCTAACGGATTCCAATATTTTGTAATTTGAACTGCTGCCAAAGCAGCTTTAACAACAGGTAAAAACTTTGCTTTTAAATCAGACGTAGTTTTTGTTTTTAAGTAAGAGGTTGCGGCATCATCATTGCCTTTCAAAATAGAAATACCATCGGTAATAGACATGCCCATAATAGCATTTATAAAAATAGGAGCACCATCTTTTGCGGCCTTTTCTGCTGCACGGTTTAGTGTTTCTACAAACTTTTCGGTAGCTGGTTTCATACCCAATTTATCAAGCGTTGTTTTTACTTGAATTACTTGCTGCGGAAAAGGTATTTTTATATAACTGTTTTTATAAAAACCATTTAATGCAGAGGCTTTTGTACTTGAATTATTTGTACCAACTTTTAAGGCATCGCGCAAGCCATTTACAATATCAGTTTGCGTCATTGGTTTGCCATCATTGTTCAAAATTGTATTGGCTGCGTTGCCAATGTTTCCGCCATTACCACCTACGGCTGTGCCTACTGCATTGCCAATGTTTTGAAGAACATAGCCGCCTTTTGATTTTCCGTTTTTTTGCGCATGTAACAAAGTGCTAAAACCCAAAACACCCATCGCTAAAAATAATTTTTTCATTATAATAAAATTTGAATTTGCTGATTAACCAATAACTTTGCCAAATATAATTTTTAAATTATTTTTTGATGATGAATTCTAATATAAACGTTGAGATAATAACTATTGGAGACGAAATTTTAATAGGGCAGATTGTTGATACAAACTCCGCTTGGATGGGACAACAGTTAAATATGCATGGGTTTAAAATAGTGCAAATAACATCGGTTCAAGATAACCGCGAACATATTTTGCAATCGTTGGCTGAGGCCGAAAAACGTGCCGATATTATTTTAATTACGGGTGGTTTGGGCCCTACAAAAGACGATATTACAAAAACAACTTTGTGCGAATATTTTGACTGTAACTTAAAATTAGACAATCAAATTTTAGATGATGTAAAAACAATTTTCGCAAACATGGGACGCGAAATGACGGATGTACAAAACGCACAGGCAATGATACCAAGCATAGCGAAAGCGATTAGAAACCACAATGGCACTGCACCTGGCATTTGGATAGAGACGGAAAATAAAGTTTTTGTTTCGATGCCCGGCGTACCTTATGAGATGAAAGGTATTATGACAAGTGATGTAATGCCAATGTTACAGGCTAAATTTTCGACACCGGCCATAGTGCATAAAACAATACTCACGCAAGGTATTGGCGAATCTATTATTGCTGAAAAAATTGCCGACTGGGAAAATAATTTACCCACACATATTAAGTTAGCTTATTTGCCATCGGTTGGTAGCGTGCGTTTGCGCATTTCTGCTTTTGGCAAACAAGATGAAATTTTAAGTAGGGAAATTGAAGCTCTTACAAAAACGTTAATGCCCCTTATTGAGAATTATGTTTATGGTTTTGATGAAGATACTTTAGAACAAAATATTGGGAATTTATTGTTGAATAAAAATTCAAAATTGGCTATTGCCGAAAGTTGCACAGGCGGTTATTTATCGCATTTGGTGAGTAAAGTACCCGGTGCATCAAACTATTTTGTTGGTTCAATTATTAGTTACGCTAATAATATTAAGGAAGAATTTTTGGATGTGAATAATAACGATTTGAATACTGTAGGTGCAGTAAGCAAAGAGGTTGTAGAGCAGATGGCAACTAATGTGCGCATCAAATTTAATTGTGATTATGGAATTGCAACGTCGGGTATTGCAGGCCCAACGGGTGGTTCGGACGAAAAGCCAGTTGGCTTTGTGTGGATTGCAGTTTGCAACAAAAATAAAACCTATTCGCAAAGTTATTTAATGGGTAGCCACCGCCAACGCACCATTGAGCGTACTGCACTTACTGCGTTAATGATGTTGCGGAAATTGTTGGTTGAGTAAAAATTGTAGCGTTCAAGTTTCCTTAAGTTGTTGAATATCATTTGAAAATAATTTTAGCTTTAACGCCCGCAATCAAATTTTATGAGTAAAATTAAATTCTATTTCAATACAAAATCACTCACTTACGAACAGGTGCAGTTGCGCTTTTGGGATAGAATTAAAAAAGCACTAACGTATGTAGCAACAGGGGTGGTTTTTGCAGCAATAACAATGCTTGTAGCGTATAATTTTTTTAGTTCGCCTAAAGAAAAACAACTGAAAAGAGAAATAGAAAAGTTGAATTACCAGTATGATTTATTAGATGTGCGGTTAAACGAAATAAGTGTTGTACTCAGCGACTTGCAAGAAAGAGACAACAACATTTATAGAACTATTTTTGAAGCCGAGCCTGCCGAAAAATCTATTGAAAGAGCTGGTTTTGTTTACGGTAAAAACTACAAAGATTTAGAAGGATTTGATAACTCAAAAAAAATTATTGAAAGTACAAAAAAGTTAGACATTTTATCTAAGCAACTTTATATTCAATCAAAATCGTTTGACGAGGTTGTAAAGTTGGCAAAAAATAAACAAGCATTATTGGCCTCGTTGCCAGCAATACAGCCCATCTCTAACAAGCAATTAAAACAAATGGCTTCGGGTTTTGGTTATAGAATTCATCCAATATATAAAACGCAAGATTTTCATCCGGGTATCGATTTTAGTGCTGCGCAAGGCACGCCTATTTATGCCACAGGCGATGGTGTAATTGAAACTGCCGATAATTTGGCACAAGGTTATGGCAATCATATTATTATTAATCATGGCTTTGGTTTCGAAACATTGTATGGGCACATGAGTAGATTTGCAAAACATGCAGGGCAAAAAGTAAAACGTGGCGAAATTATAGGATATGTTGGTAGCACTGGGCTTTCAACTGCACCACATGTTCATTATGAAGTAATAAAAAACGGAGAAAAAATTAACCCAATCAATTATTTCTATAACGATATTTCGCCAGCACAATACCAACAGTTAATAGAATTGGCGGGCAAAAACAACCAATCATTTGATTAAGGTTTCGATATAAAAATTATTCTGTAGCTTATTTTATTTTTTACTGTCGAGCATAAATGCAGGCAACAGAATCATTAATACCAATGGCGATTGCACCAAGCCCATAATTTGCCTCGCAATACTATAACCCTTAATATACTCGTTAAAAAACAACCCGAATAAATAGCTACTAAATGCTATCACAACCAATAATAAATAAATACCTAAAGTAATTTTGTTATAAGATTTTTGTTTGAAGAAATACTTAATGCTGCCAAACGTAATAGTGGAATAAACAACTGCAAACACTAGTGTTAACAGCCATTTGGTGTAGTATAATTTTTTGTATGACCATGTTTCTATAAAATTTAATGAAGTGGGCATATAGTGTTCGTTTGGAGCATTATAATATGCAATAGATGCTTGGTAATTAATGTTCACGAATAAAAAATCGCGCAAAAACCCTAACAGCAAAAACAAAACTACAATTGATAAGTATAATAAATAGGTGCGTTTCACAGGAGCTAGAAAAATATTTGGGGTTAAAGAAAAACAAAATTATTGCTTATCTTAAATTGAATTTTTTATATTCATTTATCTTTAATGGGAATGCTTGCTATCAATTACAAAACGTATGGTGCAAGTCACTTATTTGTGCTAGCAAAAAATTCTTCTCATTGTTATAAATTACATGGTGCGCATAGGCGAGTTTGTCATCGTCCGACATTTGTTTTTGCATAAGCAGCCGCACTTCTTGCTCAGAAATATTATTGCGTTGCATTACATTTTTTATTCGCATTTCTATGGGACAATTCACCAGTATAATTTGGTTGCATTGCTTGTAAGCACCGCTTTCTATAAGTATAGCCGCTTCTTTAATTACATATTTTTGATGTGCGTTTGTACGGCACCATTCATCAAAAACAACCGCTAATTTTTCATGGATAATTTTATTGAGTTTGCTCAACTTTACATCATCAGCAAACGCAATTTTACCTAATGTAATCAAATTTACTATTCCGTTATCAACCACATTGTCGTTTGCAAAAACAAACTCAACTGCTTTAATTATCTCTTCATTAAAGTATAGTTTTTTAGCTTCGGCATCAGAGTCAAAAACAGGTATTCCATAACTTTTAAATACCTTGCAAACCATTGACTTGCCTGAGCCAATTCCACCAGTTATACCAATTACTTGCATATTATTTATTGGTTAAAATAAACTCAACTTCGCTGGGGTTAAGGGTAGGGTTTTTTATATAAGGAGGATAACTTTGAAGTTGCAATTGTAATTTATTTGAATGCAATAAATCTACATTTTGGGTTAGTGCAACAACCTTAAAATTTTGTGCTTTTACCTTTTTATATTTTGAAAGGGTAACTAAAAATTTTACTTTGGTGTTCGACGGAAATGGTTTTATATTATAGTTGGAAACACCCGTATTTATTGATATTGGAACTTCAATTTCTGTTTCGGTAAATTTATCAACTGGTATTACAACTACTGCTTTTGTAGATTTCAAATTAAGTTGTATTAAATCGTCAGTCATTTTAAAATTTACAACTCTTACTACATTTTGCTTAATATTATTGAGTACCAAACTATCTGTTTCTATATAATTAATTCTATCTAAAATTTGTTGCGGCCCTTTTAGCAATACTTTGTTTGGCGATGTTCTAATACTATCGGCAAACGAAAATTGCGACAAAAAATTATAGCTTATTCTGTATTTTACTGGTACAACTTTTTGAGATTTTGCTGCCAAATAAAAATTAATGGTGTTCGGGAAAATTGATTTTATTTTGAGGCTATTTCCGAGTTGTTCTGCAATTTGGTTTGTTTGCGATTGCAACTCCAAAACAAACTCATCACCATTGTTATACTTGCCAATTTTCTTTGGTGGCGTGGCATCAATCAACACTTTGTATAGTGGTTTAAAAACGGAGTTAGAAAGTATTACAAAACCCGCAGCATTAACTTCTAAACGCAATTCGTTTGGCAATTTATAAGTAAGCATTTTGTCTTCGGGTAGGTTTTCATAGCTTGCTTTTACGGTAATGTATGTAGTATATTCTTTGCTTAAAACAATGAGTACCCAAAACAAAAATGAAATACCAACACAGCTAATAAATACAGAAATACTTGTATTTATTTTAAACTTTTTTTTATCGTTTTTAGAACTTGCCACAACCTATTTTAAATGAACCGTTTTATTAAAATCGGCTGAAATTTGCACATCAATTTTTGAATCGTTTTCAATTTCTACAAACCCATTATTGCTATCAATTATAACTTGTATCAATATTTTTTTTGATGCAAATAAATTTTCAATTTGAGTTTTAGTAAGTGGAATATTCATTACGCCTAATTTATTTGTTACTAAAAAATCAGCTTCAAAAATATTGTCATCCGAAATTTTTTCACCCAATTGACCATTGCTATTAATAGTAAATAAATTTACTTTAATAGAATTATGAAAATAGTTTTTTACAAAAAAATGCAGCGTTCCATTGTTTACAAAATCTTTGTCATCATTGTTTAAGCCCAATGAAATAGTATCTTGTAGCAATAGTTGATTACTTTTTGTATTTAAAGGTATTCGCATTAATAAATTGGCCTTAAACAACCTGTCGCTATAAATAAAATCGGTACCGTTACTAATATTCCCCAACGGATTCATTTGCACTTGCATGGTATATCCTAACTTATTAGGCAATATTTCTATCAAATCTTTTATGTTAGAGTTTGTTTCATCAATATTTAATTGATAATTAGAAAACTGATATGGATTATCTAAAGCCCTATTTATATTTATGTTTTTATTAATTGATGCGTGTTGTAAATTTTTAGTTGTATTGCTTATGGTATTAGATGTTTGAAGGTTTATAATTTTTAATTTAGCATCTACACCTATGCCATTTTCAATATCCAAAGCACACGATATTTTGCTCAAATTAAAACTCCCCGATTTAAAGTTTTTAAACACATCTAAATTAGTAGCTGTTGGGCCAACATCAATTGTACTTTGTCCAAAATACCCTCTTGCATAATATGGCTTTAGTTTTTCAAACGTAACCGAAAAAGTAAGTGAGTTAGAGTTGTTAATAGTTGTTTGTTGTGCACTACCATCAAGGGTTATAACAGTTTGTGATGTTATTTTGTTAACGGTGTTATGCGCTACGCCTGTTAAATCAATATCATAATTACTTAAATCGATAAAGCCCGAAATGGTACCGGGTATTGTGGCATTAGTTGCTGCTGGCACTGTAACCGTAAGGCTCAACGAAACGTCATTTTTTATTGCCGATGGAATAGTGTAAACAATATCAACAGGTTGTAATATTTTATTGGTTAGAGAGTAATTGAGTTTGCCACTTTCAACAATCATGCGGCTAATGCCAGCTTGCCCCGTAGGCAGTTGCACCTCTTGTGGCACATTAAATATTTCGACACCGGGGTATATTGTTAGCGAACCAAATGGCAAACCATAGGTATAATTTACGGTGGTATCGGGTATATTAAATAACAAAGATTTATCTAATTCATACAAAGTGCTTTTGTAAATAATGCCCGTTTTGCCATCAGTATTTTCTAATAATGAGTCGGCAATAAAATTATTTAATGTAATGGATGTAGTTGCCAAGGGTAGCTTGTAGTCAGCATTCCAGCTAAGTCCACGATTTTCTTTTTTACAAGAAAATAGTAATATGCCAATACAAAAAAGAAAGTATTTATTGCGTTTAAAATTCATTGCGGAATGCAAGGTAATAATTTTGGTTACGCAATCATTCATAAGTCAAAATTTATAATTCCCTACACCCTCACGCCAATCACACAAATGTCATCTACTTGTTCTTCTTATCCTCGCCATTGCAATGGGTTTTGTAAAAGCATCGCGTTGTTCTTGCATAGGTAAATGTTGCTATCTAAACATTCTTCTAATAAGGTATAGAGTGCTTTACCAAATTAATTCAGCTCTATGAAAATCAATTTTGTGTTTAATTTCCGAAAACGAAAATTAGTCGCACTACACCAAACAAAAAAGCGGTAATAATTTTTTAATAATTTTTTTTGTATTACTTATTGGTGTTTATTTTTTGTGTTTGTGAATGCTGTGTATTTCATGAGATGCTCCGCCAGTGCATAAAAATAACCTAATTTTTAAACACAAATTTTTGAAAATACAAGTTAGATATAATACTAATTTTAGTAGAGTTTTAATAATGTCCGTAAAGTGAAATTATTACAATTTGTTTGGATTCTACTTTGTAAACTATGCGGGGTTCCAAGTTTATTCTTCTTGACCAATAACCACTATAATTAGCTTTAAGCGGTTCGGGTTGTCCAATTCCTTAAAACGGAGTTTTGATACAATTTTCCAAAAGTGAATGAATTTTCTTCGCCATTTTAATGTCGTGCTGTATCCACCATCCTAAGGCTTGACAAGCTTTTGGCATAAAAACAACTCAGGTATTCAACATTTTTTTCAGTGTAGTTAAACTAAGTGGAGTTGGCTTTGCTTTGCCTTTCTCATACTCTTCAATGCTTTTTAATATTGCTGGATTTGTAATTTCATTCGGCATTATTTGCTTAGCATTTTTGATAAACGAAACCGATTTAAAAAACTCTTCAGCAAAAGTCTTTTTATTATCAGCAATTTCTAGTAGGTATTTCATGTTATTATTTTTAACAAATATAGAAAACAATCCATAATTCAAATTCCCCTACACCCTTACACCAATCACACAAATGTCATCTACTTGTTCTTGTGTGCCGCGCCAGTTTAGGTGAAAATCTAACAAATTTTTTCGTTGTTCGTCCATGCTTAAATGTTGCATTGTAAGCACAATTTCTTTGAACCTTGTTTTGCCTAATTTTTTGCCACGTGGGCCTCCAAATTGGTCAGCGTACCCATCGGTAAACAAATAAATGGTATCGCCTTTTTGTATGTCTATTTTGTGGTTTGCAAATGGTTGCACATTATCGAATTTTCCAATGGGTTGTTTGTTGGGTTTAAACTCCAGCAAGGCAGCCCCTCCTAAATCCTCCCCTAAAGGGAGGACTTGCTGCCCCTCTAAATCTCCTCCAAGGGGAGACTTTGAAGTACTTTGTGTTTCGCTTGTGTTTCGCAAACTCCTCCCTTGGGGGGCTGGGGGGGCTGCCTTCACCATCCACAACGGATTATTTGCACCGGCTCAAATTAATTCTCCATTGTCGGTATTGAGGCTGCAAATAGATGCATCCATTCCGTCTTTTACATCGTCATCATTAATGAAATTTTCTTTTACTAGTTCGTTTACTTTGTCTAAAATTTCGGCTGGGGTTGTAAGTGCATATTCTTTAACGGCGCGGTTTAGTGCATTGCTACAAACTACCGATACCAATGCGCCAGGTACGCCATGGCCAGTGCAGTCGCAGGCTGCGAATAAAATGACAGCCCCTCCTAAATCCTCCCCTAAAGGGAGGACTTGCTGCCCCTCTAAATCTCCTCCAAGAGGAGACTTTGAAGTACTTTGTGTTTCCTGCGTTTCAGCTCCTCCCCTTAGGGGAGGTAGGGTGGGGCTGCTCATCCAATAAAAATCACCTACTACAATGTCCTTTGGTAAATATAAAATGAAGGAATCATCCAAATATTTTTTTACAATTTTAGGTGTGGGTAGTATAGTTGCTTGTATGCGTTTGGCGTATTCTATGCTGTCGAGGATTTCGGATTTTTGGTGTTCAACTAATTTTTTTTGTGCAGTTATAAGGATGTTGTCTTTTTGTTTACGGCGCTAGCTGTTGTAGCTTACTCCTGCAAGTATTAGCATAAGTATAAAGCCTCCAATGAAACTATTACGGATATTGCTTTGCAAAATGTCTTTTTTTTCTTGCTCAGCTTTGCTGAATGCTTCTTTTTTATCAAACTCATATTGCATAACGGTTTGTATTATTTTTTTATCCTTCCTAAGTTGCAAAACAGAATCCATGCCGTATGAAAAAACTGTAAAATTTTCCAAAGCACCTTCGCAATCACCTAATAAATTTTGTATTTCACTCAATATCTCATAGTCGTCTATATCCAAAAAAGATATTTTTTTACTCACCATTATTGCACTTTCTATATAACCTTTTGCCTGATTTAATGCTCTTGTTTTACTGCCACCGAATAACTTATTTAATAGAATATTGTTACTATCAATTGCTATTTCTAAATAAACCCTTCCAATATCACTCATATTTCTTGTTGAAGCCTTTTTGAGTTCTAATTCATTACAAATTCTTAATGACTCAAATTCATATTTCAAGGAACTCGAGTAATCGCTTTGGTAATAATATGTCTCTCCAACATTGCTGAGTACTCTTACAATATTTATTTTATCATTTAATGCCTTATAAATGTTTAACGCTTTTAAACTATAATTTAATGACTTTTGGTATTTTGCATTGGTAAGTAAAGTATTCCCAATATTGCTGAGACTTAAAGCGACACCAGCCTTATTTTTTAATAGTTCGAATATTTTTAATGCCTTATTATAATACAATAATGCTGTTTTACTATCGTCGAGTTGAATGTAAACATTCCCAATGCTTACCAACCCATTGCCAATTTCTTTTTTATCTCCTAATATTGCTGTAACCTTTATTCCTTTTAAAAAATACTCAATGCATTGAAATTATCATATTTACTAGCAAAATTAATGCCTATTGTCATATTTGATTTTGCTATTCCTTTTTTCCAATTCAGTTTTTCGGCAAGATACAGTGCTTTCTTTGCGGCAGTTATACCTTTCTCTGGATTGAAGTCTTTATATAAAAAGCCAAGCTCATTTAGGATAATTACTTTGTTTGTATCTTCTTTTGCTTTTTGAAGTTGTATAATTAGACTATTAATATTTGCTTGAATTTGACTTTCAGCCAACAAACCTCCCCCACCCAACACCAAACAAAAAAGCAGTACTAATTTTTTCATAAATTTTAATTTTTGTATTACTTATTGGTGTTTATTTTTTGTGTTTGCGAATAATTTGAGTTTCATATATGTTTTGTTGATTCTTAAATATTCTAAAAAATATATTCTTACTTGAAGTTGAATAATTTCAAAAATGGTTGTAAAAATAAGGCTCTGCAATATATGATTGATAACATCTAAAATTTTCAACTGGTTCATTAATAACTGCAGCGACTAGGTGCAAGCGATGAAGAAAAATATATTTTGCATAAAGTAGCGCTTCTCTCAGTTTCTTATCGCCATAGTACCTGCGTACTGCGCGAATATCTTCTGCATCGAAACGTTCAAACACGCGCACAATTACCCAGTTGTCATATTTTTCGTAATTGAGGGTGTTGTAGTCAACATCCCAAAATAAATGTTTGGGTAAATTCATATTGCAATGTAGCATAATTAGTATTTATTCATAATTTAATATTGATAAATGAAGTCTATTTTATTCTTCTATGCTTTACCATGCATGGTTAAACTCAAACACATTTCTTCATTGTTTCTATTTTATAAAACATTCCATTCCGAAATTTTAGAAAAAAATTCTTTACTATACTAAACAAACTAGGTTTTCAAATTATCAATAGGTGTAACCTTATATTTTCAAATATGTATATCCCATTGTTGTTAAACGGTACAAGCATGGTTGTTTTTTTAAAGCTAAATTGTATTGGTACACTTACTTTTAAGCTTAAATAATACGAACAAACCATTATAAACAAAAAAGGTCAATTTAATTTTTCGAACATTATTCTTGACAGAAATATTCTGCGGTGAAGTTTAGGTTCAAAATCAAATTTCATTAATTGCAATATATTTTTACCTTCGCGCCAAATTTAAAAACGGTAATATCTTTTTTTGATTGTATGATGCGCACATTTACTAAATTTTTACAGATTACTTTGTTAGCAATTTTTGTTGCTACAACACCAATATTTGCTGACGAACCAGAAACCGTTGCTACCCAAGAACACGCAACTGAAGAGGCGCACCACCAACCCAAAAAATTTAATGCTGGCAAGCTTATTTTAGAACACGTTTCTGATGCGCACGAGTGGCACGTTATAACGTTGGGTAGCGGCACAGAACACGAACGCCATATTTCATTGCCATTGCCATGCATAGTGCAACACCCCGACAAAGGTTGGATGCTATTTTCGTCAAGCAATTTCATAAACCACGAAACCCACCAAGAACAAGAGTATGAAGGTTTAAAAATGGTACAAAACCATATTTTTACAACTGCTGGCGTTAAAGTGTTAGACTTATCAATAACCAAAAATGTATTGGCATTGTTTATTAGCTTAACGCTGATGTGCATTATATTTATATCGGTAGCTGGTGCATATACTCGCCGCAAAGGGCAAGCACCAAAAGGCTTACAGTCGTTTGTAGAACCACTTATTGTTTTTGTGCGCGATGAAGTTGCAAAACCATCAATAGGACACAAATACGAAAAATACCTACCATTTTTATTAACTATTTTCTTCTTTATTTTCATCAACAACTTAATGGGACTAATTCCTATTTTGCCGGGTGGTGCAAACGTTACTGGAAATATTGCTGTAACAATGGTATTGGCAATTATGGTATTTGCAATCACAACATTTTCGGCTAAAAAAGCATATTGGATTCACATTATAAACACACCGGGTGTTCCTTGGTGGTTAAAGTTTCCAATTCCTTTGATGCCAATAGTTGAGTTAATGGGTGTTGTAAGCAAGCCGTTAGTATTGTGTTTGCGTTTGTTTGCGAACATTACAGCAGGGCACATTATTGTATTGGCATTTTTTAGTTTGATATTTATTTTTGGCGAAATGAGTGCTGGCGTTGGCTACGGAGTAAGTATTGCATCGGTAGCATTTACAATATTCATGAACTTTTTAGAGTTGTTAGTTGCCTTCTTACAAGCGTATGTTTTCACATTGTTGGCATCACTATATTTTGGTGCAGCAATTGAAGAACACGAACACGATGTGGCACAACACGATGCACACTAAGAAACTCATAATTTAAAATTCATAATTCATAATTTATATAAACCCCTTAATTAATTACAAAATGACAACATTAATGATGTTATTACAAGAAGCAGGAAACATGGCAGTAGCAAAAGCTGGTGCTGGTATTGGTGCTGGTTTAGCTGCAATGGGCGCTGGTATGGGCATTGGCCGTATTGGTGGTTCTGCATTAGAATCAATTGCACGTCAGCCAGAAGCATTAGGCGATATACGCTCTAACATGATTGTTGCTGCTGCTCTTGTAGAAGGTGCTGCCTTCTTCGCAATCGTTGTGTGTTTATTGATTTTGTTTATCTAATCAATTTACATCAAAACAAAAAAACTACGGCGACAACGGTTGGTTGTGCCGTAGCTTTTTTAAAGTAATTTTAAATTTTATATGGTAAATTATAAATAATAAAAATTTATCAATCTATAATTCATAATTTATAACTTATAATTAAAAAAAATGGAATTAGTTACACCGGGCATAGGCTTATTATTTTGGATGACAACGTCATTCTTAATTGTTTTCTTCTTATTAAAAAAGTTTGCGTGGGGCCCAATTTTGGGTATGATAAAAGAACGCGAAAAATCTATTGAAGACGCTTTGCAAAAAGCTGAATCAGCTAAAGAAGACATGAAATTGTTTCAAAATCAAAATGAAAAATTGATGAACGAAGCAAAAGCAGAACGTGATGGTATGTTGCGCGATGCACGTCAGTTACGCGAAACAACTATAGCTGAAGCAAAAGACAAAGCTACTGCCGAAGCAGAGCGTATTATAACGGCTGCAAAAGCTGAAATACAAAACGAAAAGAAACAAGCTATCAACGAAATTAAAAATCAAGTAGCTGTACTTTCAATTGAAATTGCTGAGAAAATTTTAAAATCGGAATTAAGTAGCGACGAAAAACAAAAAAGTTTGGTAAACAATTTATTAAGCGAAATTAAATTAAATTAAACTTCGCAATTTTAAATTATAAATTATAAATTTTAAATTATCGGCTGGTGCAAAACACAAAACTTTCAAATAGATATTCAAAAGCCTTGCTAGACTTGGCTTTAGAGCAAAACGTGTTAGACGAAGTGTATAACAACATGAAACAATTGATAATGATGGTGGATGAAAACCGCGACTTGCAATTGTTATTGAAAAGCCCAATTGTAAAGGCCGACAAAAAAATAGAAATATTTAATTTACTATTTGCCGCTTTCAATAAACTATCAAAAGACTTTGTAATTTTAATTACAAAAAACCGACGTGATAGCGATTTAAACAATATTGCCAAAGAATTTATTTCGCTTTACGCAGATTATAAAAACATACAGCAAATTGTTGTAACAACCGCTACTGGCTTAGATGATACACTAAGAGCCAAATTGAAAGAATTAACTTCAAAAGCAACAAACTCGGAAGTTGATATTATTGAAAAAACAAACCCTGCATTGTTAGGTGGTTTTGTATTGCGCATTGGCGACAATCAGTTTGATACAAGCATTGCTACCAAAATAAGAAAGGTAAAACGAGAATTAACAGAAAGCAAATTATAAACTTAATATAAAGCGAATTATAAATTATAGATTGTAAATTATAAATACGAACCAATGTTGAAAGCAAATATTAAAACTATATTCGTCTAACACCGCTATCATTCTTGCGAAGGCAGGAATCTCGATTTTAGTTGCGGCTTCCGCCGCAAGCACAGTAAGAAAAACAATTTTCAACATTCATTCGCACAAAAATTATCAACAATCTTAAATTTTAAATCAAATAAATTAAATCAAAAACAATATAAACAATGGCAGATGTAAAACCAGCAGAAGTTTCTGCAATTTTAAGACAACAGCTTGCAGGCTTTAAAAGCGAAGCTGAATTAGAAGAAGTAGGTACAGTGCTACAAGTAGGTGATGGTATTGCACGTATTTATGGCTTATCAAACGTACAATCAGGTGAGTTAATTGAGTTTGAAAATGGTTTAAAAGCCATAGTTCTAAACTTGGAAGAAGACAACGTGGGTGCGGTAATTTTAGGTTCTTCAAACACCATTAAAGAAGGTGATGTTGTAAAACGTACCCGCAAAATTGCTTCTATACCTGTAGGCGAAGGCTTATTAGGACGTGTAGTGGATACTTTAGGAAACCCAATTGATGGTAAAGGTGCTGTAACAGGTGAATTATTTGAAATGCCTTTGGAGCGTAAAGCACCGGGTGTTATTTATCGCCAACCAGTTACTGAACCATTGCAAACTGGCGTAAAAGCTATTGATGCAATGATTCCGATTGGACGTGGACAACGTGAGTTGGTTATTGGTGACCGTCAAACTGGTAAAACTGCCGTTTGTATTGATACCATCATCAACCAAAAAGAATTTTATGACAAAGGCGAACCTGTATATTGTATTTATGTAGCTATAGGCCAAAAAGGTTCTACTGTAGCATCATTACAAAAAACTTTAGAAGATGCAGGTGCGATGAAATATACAGTTATTGTTTCGGCAACAGCATCAGACCCTGCACCAATGCAGTTTTATGCACCATTTGCAGGAGCAGCTATTGGCGAATATTTCCGTGATACCGGCCGCCCAGCATTAATTGTTTATGACGATTTATCTAAGCAAGCCGTAGCTTACCGTGAGGTTTCATTGTTGTTACGTCGTCCACCAGGGCGCGAGGCTTACCCGGGCGATGTATTTTATTTACACAGTCGTTTGTTAGAGCGTGCTGCAAAAATAAACTCTTCCGATTTAATTGCTTCGCAAATGAATGATTTGCCCGAAGTATTGAGAGACAAAGTAAAAGGTGGCGGTTCATTAACAGCTTTGCCAATTATTGAAACACAAGCAGGCGACGTTTCTGCATACATTCCAACCAACGTAATTTCTATTACTGATGGTCAAATATTTTTGGAGTCGAACTTGTTTAACTCAGGTGTTCGTCCGGCAATTAACGTAGGTATTTCGGTATCGCGCGTAGGTGGTAATGCTCAAATCAAATCAATGAAAAAGGTGGCTGGTACACTTAAATTGGACCAGGCACAATACCGCGAATTAGAGGCTTTCTCTAAATTTGGTTCTGACTTAGATGCTGCTACAAAAGCAGTATTAGAGAAAGGTGCACGTAATGTTGAAATTTTGAAGCAAGGACAATTCTCTCCACTTTCGGTTGAGAAACAAGTGGCAATTTTATATTGTGGCACCAAAGGTTTGTTGCGCAATGTACCGTTGAACCGTGTAAAGGAATTTGAAGCAGAATACTTGCAAATATTGGAGCAAAAGCACAGGACATTGTTAGATGATTTACGCGCAGGTAAACTAACTGATGATATTACCAATACATTGGAACAAGTTGCACAAGATTTGAGTAAAAGTTACGAAAAGTAAGAAATTTGTCAATTAGCTAATTTGATAATTAGCTAATTAGCAAATCATCAAATTATTTAATGACATCTAAACAATTAATAAATAAAATAGAATCGCTACCTATTGTTTTGCAGCAGCAAGTAGAAAATTTTGTTGAGTTTTTGATTTATAAAACAACTGTTTTAAATAAAAGGAGTATAGGTAAACGTAAGTCGGGAAGTATGAAAGGCATGATTAAAATGTCGGATGATTTTGACAAAACTTCGGACGATTTTTAAATATAACTTTGTCATTTCGGCGGAAGCCTCAACAATATTGAGATTACTGCCTTCGCAGTAATGACAGACTTAAAACACTTCTTCATAAAAGAAAAAGTGAAGCATAATATAATTTGAACAAAATTAGCTAATCGACAAATTAACACATTGGCAAATTAATTAGAATGGCAAACTTAAAAGAAATACGAAATAGAATAGTATCGGTAAGCAGTACGCAGCAAATTACCAAAGCCATGAAAATGGTTTCGGCGGCTAAGTTGCGCAGGGCACAAGATGCTATTACACAAATGCGCCCGTATGCTAACAAGCTAAAAGATTTGTTAGAGAACCTTAGCGCATCGCTTGAAAACAGCAGCGAAGGCAAATATGGCGAACAACGCGAAGTGAAAAATGTGTTGATTATTCCGGTTACTTCTAACCGCGGTTTGTGTGGTGCATTTAACAACAATGTTATAAAACGCACCAGCCAAATTATTAGAGAAAACAGCAATACCAAAGTTTCGGTGTTGTGCATTGGCAAAAAAGCAGACGAGTTTTTTAAACGTACCGAATACCACATTGTAGGTTCCGATTTGCCACGCCACCTTAATGAATTGTATGACCACTTAACGTTTGATTATGTATCACCTGTGGCGCAACACATTATGGATGCTTTTGTGAACAAACAATTTGACAAAGTTATTTTGGTGTACAACCAATTTAAAAATGCAGCAGTACAAATACTTACCGAAGAGCAAATGTTGCCTGTAATGCCTCCTGCAAAAGTAGAAGGCGTAAAAGCAAGCAAGGTTGACTATATTTTTGAGCCAAGCAAAGAATTTATTGTATCGGAGTTAATACCAAAGTCGTTAAAGTTGCAATTGTTTAAGTCAATTTTAGATTCGTATGCAAGTGAACACGGCGCACGTATGACTGCAATGCACAAAGCAACCGACAACGCTGGTGCACTAATAAAAGATTTAAAACTAACATACAACAAAGCCCGCCAAGCAAGTATTACCAACGAAATATTGGAAATTGTTGGTGGCTCAGAAGCCTTGAACGGATAAGGTTGATGTGGTGATTAGCTAATTTGACGATTTGATAATTAGCACATTATAAAATTGACAATTTATAAACCCCTAACTTTTAAAGGTTGGGGGTTTTGTTGTTATAGTAATAGCATGTTTAAAAATTTCTGCTTTAAGAACAATTAATAATCAAGTGTATTTACGCTTGTACTAGTGGCCGTTTTGCAAACTGCAATAAATTCCGTCAACCCATTTGCCGAATTCCCCTTAAAACTAACCCCGTTTAGTTGCTATTTTTAACCATCTACGCATTTTCTTTTTCTTGTATAGTTTATTCATATACTATTACCTCAACTCTTAAATAAATGAAAACATGAAAATATCTTTTCAATTTATAGTATCACTTTTTATAAGTGTATCAAGTTTTGGACAAAATTGTGGTCCGTAGTCAGAAATAACTTTAGAGCCAACTCCAATTGAATGGCAAACGGTTTTTGAAGCTAATGGAAATTTATTTACAGGCTCTACAAATCGTCTATTAAAGTCAAAAGATTACGGTAGTTCATGGAAAGAGTGCATTATATACGATAATACCGGACTGGGGTGAATAACTTTATTAAAGTAATTTGCTCACCAATTAATCAAAGTTATTATTTTTTCTTAGAGGGAAATGGCCATGTTTTTTATAGTATTGATAGTGCCAAACATTTCTACACTTTTCAAAGTTTCAATTTTTTGCCAAATGATATGTATATTGTTAATGATTCATTGCATGTTATAAATTCTAACGGTAACTCAGCAATTATAAAAGTAAGCAATGTACCCAACAATAACCCAAGTTATATAGTTTATTTGAATGGATTAAAACCATTTACCAAAGCAGGTAATTATTATTTTAGTTATTATAATGGTTTGCTTCACAGAGGCACTGGTAGCCCATTTAACTCTGTAAATATTTCTGCCAACCTTCCCGCTACTGGGTATTTACACAATTTAACTGCCATTGGAGGATACATTGTATATTGTAGATAGTGTTCCAAAAATTTATAAAGCAACCGACCACGGTAATACTTGGAATGTTTTTGCAAACTTTAGTGGGCAAGCTTTTGAACTTTATTTATCTGGATACGACAATAATTTATTTGTATTTATGAGTAGCATAGGGGCGTATTATAGTGCAATCACTAAAACATCAGATAATGGCGCTACCTGGCAAACAATATACCTTAGCAGTTCTAATTTGTCACATATTACAGTTGACACTAATTTAATTGTTATTGCAAATTATAATTCGGGAACTAGTCTTTTAAGAATAAATGATGCAGGAACAAGTGTTATAAATGCTAAAGAAACCAACTTTAATGGTCATGTTGGAGAAGTAGCTTTTAAAAATAATTTGATGATTTATGGTGCTATACCAAATTTGAGTCTCCAAACCCCTACATACCTTTCAACTAACTCAGGACAAAGTTTTACCGACATTTCAAACATAGCTAACATAAGTTATTTAAAGAAAGCGTGTATAACATCTAACCGAATATTTTTGACAAATAATGGATATTATAATGGAAGACAATCAGCAGATGGCGGAAATACTTGGCTACCAACAATTAACTTTGTGGAGTTTGCTAATCGTGGAGATACTGTTTATGCTTATGATATTGGTTACTGGGGACAATATACAAATAAGGTCTATCGTTCCTTTAATGGTGGTATTAGTTTTGATTCTACAGCCTTCCCAAATCTAAATCTTTATAATGCATTTATTGGCAAACAAGGTATTTTTTTTACACTTAAAACCGCAAACAATAATGGATTATTAGACTTATTCTATTGGGCTGATAATGCGCAAACAATTTCTATTGTTAACACAATTAATTCTAATACTATTTTTAATAATTCTTCAATTTTTAATCTTGGAGAATTTGCTAATCATTTATTCGCCTATACCTTAGATACTTTAAATAATTCTATTATTCACTTAAAAATATCTGACAATTTTTTTGCAACCGCAGTAGATGCAAATATAGATTTTCAAAATACGAATAACCCTTTTTTATCCTACATGAATAAATTTGGAAATTCAGTTTACTTCAGTACTTCTTCAAGTACATATTTAACTAATGATGGATATAATTGGGGAATAGTAAATGATATGTGCGTAGATAGAATTGTAGGAGTTGATAATAACAAAATGTTAGCAATAAAAGGAACAACAATTAATCAAACATATTCTACTAAACTGTATGTAAAAACAATAAATAATCAATGTAACGCATCATTTACTTTACTACCCGATACAAATATGCTACACCATTGGTTTGCCATTAATAATAGCTCTGGGGTTGGTCCTCTTAGCTTTTCGTGGAATTGGGGTGACGGTTCATTAGCTGAAAGTGGAATAAACCTTTCACATACATATTCAACCGCAGGCTATTATAACATTTCTTTAACATTAACTGATGCAAGTGGTTGTTCAAGTATATATTGCGATTCATCAAATTATATTTCAAGAGGTTCAAATAATTTAATAATTTCTGTAAGTGTAGTAAATAACACAAGCCTTACCAATGGTTTTAATGCCAATAATTATGAATCTAAAAAAATTTCAATCTTCCCAAACCCAACAACCTCAAGCGTTTATCTCACCAACACCGGCAACAAAACCATAACCATAACAAACATAACAGGGCAAAACATATACACAAAACAAAAAGCACAAGCTACCGAAACCATTGATTTATCTAATATTTCTAAAGGTATTTACTTTGTAAAAGTTGGCACTGAGGTGAGGAAGATTTTGAAGGAGTAGGCGATGTGCTAATTAGGTGTTGCAATAATTAGCTTCTAAAATAAAAGGTGCAAGGAATTTTCTTTGCACCTTTTTTATTTTGAAATTAGAAAAATATATATTAGTTTAAAAATAAATATGAAAGCAGATACTTCATTGATAAACAGAATAACGGTAAATGCCAAAGTTATGGCAGGTAAACCAACAGTAAGAGGAACACGAGTTACTGTTGAGTTAATACTTACTGCATTGGCAGCAGGACTAAGTTTTGAGATGATAATTGAAGAATATGTTATTGTTGAAAAAGAAGATATTCAGGCGTGTTTGCTATATGCGTCGCAGTTAGTGAAGGAAGAAACGATTCATGAAATTGCTGCATAAATGAAATTTCTTGTTGATGTAGGTGTAGGCAAAAGTGTTGAATTATGGCTACGCACCAAAGGCTTTGGTGTTAAATGTATTATTGAAATTGACCCAACACTTACAGACAAAAATATTTTGCAGCTTGCTAATACAGAACATAGGATTGTTGTAACTATAGACAACGATTTTGGCGAATTGGTTTTTAATGGGAAACATAGTATGCATGGGGTGTTGCTTTTGAGATTAGAGGATGCCACAGGGCAAGAAAAAGTAAAAATTATTGAACAAATTTTCGAAAATTATTCTTCCTCATTACCTAACAATTTTTGCGTATTCCAAAACAACAAACTTCGTGTAAAGGCGTTTAAAAAATGATTATTTCTAAAAAGTCAATGTCCTATAAGCCTGTTTTAAAGTATTTCGCTTTTATAAATTTAATTGACAAATTATTAAACCCCTAACTTTCAAAGGTTGGGGGTTTTGTTTTTATTTATTGTCAAGATAATTTTTAACTCAGAGTACACAAAGTGAACGGAGCTGCACAGAGAAAACGCCTAGGGTTTGTTCAACAACATCAAAAAAAATAAAAGGTTTTGTATTTAAACTTAAATCCAAAATGAATACGATTGTAAACTCTGTGTAACTCTTAAACCTTTGTGTACTCTGTGTTTAGAATTTGAAATAAGCAGATGTCAATATTATGTTTTGCTATAATTATAAAAGTAAAATAAACAAGTACTCATCCATAAAATAATAATACGCTACACTAATTCATATCTGGTAGTTTAAAGATTGAGGTATATTTTTGTAAAAAAACTTATAATGGTAACAATACACCCACAATTTATTATAGATACTGTTGGCAATAGATTGGTAATTCATCCTTATTATGAATATAAAAATATGCTTGAGGACTTGGATTAACTTGAAGACATTAAGCTTTATGACAAAGCAAAAGGCAGTAAAGAGAAATCATTGACAATTGACGAAGCATTTAAGCAAATTGAGGCAAAACGCAAAGGTTCTAAATAATCGTGTATTCAATTCCATTGAAAAACACAAGTCATTAAGGCAATTGAAAAATTAATGAGCCTTATTATTCCAAAATAAAACTGCAATTTATGGCTTGGTAAATAACCCTAGCCCAAGCGGATACAAAAAGCTTAAGGGCAGAGATGGCTTTAGAATTATGGTAGCGAACTACCGAATAATTTATGATGTGTATGAAACAAGCTTATCAATAGATATTGTTGAGGTTGGACATCGAAAAGATGTTTATAAGTAACAGTCTTAGTTCAAAATGCAAAGTTTAAAGTAACAAACAATTTAAACTTTCTGCGTTCTAAAAATACCTAGTTATACTTGCTAAATATACCTATGTGTAGGTACGTTATTTTCATGTTTACATTTTACTTTTGTAACTGATAAAACAAATGTATTTAACATCAAAAAATAAACAGATGAATAAACTTTACTCAACAATTATTCTTGCAATTATTCTTTCGCTTCCTTTTGGGGAGAGATTTGGAGCAGCTTATGCCCAAGCACCCAATTGGACATGGGCAAAAAGCGCAAATGGTACCGGAAACGATAATGCTACAAGCACCTCTACCGACACCGCCGGCAATGTATATGTAACAGGTACATACTATGAGGCTTCCATCACTTTTGGGGCAACTACGTTAACCAATGCTGGTGGCCACGATATTTTTGTTGTAAAATATGATGCTGCGGGCAATGTGCTATGGGCGAAAGGCGCAGGAGGTGCAAGCAATGATGAAGTTAGGAGCAACACCACTGATGTGGCTGGCAATGTGTATATTACAGGTTATTACAATTCAATTTCCATAACTTTCGGAGCAACTACCTTAACCAATGCAAATAATTCAACCGCCTCTGCTGATGTGTTTATTGTAAAATATGATACAGATGGAAATGTAGTATGGGCAAAAGGCGCCATAAATACGACTAATGATGTTGGTAATAGTGCTACTACCGATGCTGCTGGAAATTTATATGTAACAGGTTCATATTACTCTTCCATCACATTCGGCACAACTACATTAACCAATGCAGGTAGCATAGATATTTTTATTGTAAAATACGATGCCATGGGCAATGTAATATGGGCAAAAGGTGCAGGTGGTGTGGATGATGAATATTCTAATAGCTTATCCACCGACAGTCTCGGCAATATATATGTAACAGGTTATTATACTTCGGCTTCCCTTACTTTTGGGGCTAGCACAATAACCAATTTAGGTGGCCAAGACATATTTATTGCAAAATACGATGCTTCGGGCAATGCACTATGGGCAAAGGGTGCTGGTGGAGCAGGTTCTGATAACACTAATTGCATATCTACCGATGCTTCGGGCAATGTATATGTTTCAGGTTATTATGATTCTCCATCCATAATCTCTGGAGCAACAACCTTAACCAATGCAGGAGGTGTTGATGTTTTTATAATAAAATACGATGCCTCGGGAAATGTATTATGGGCAAAGCGCGCTGGCGGCACAGCCGATGAAAGGGCTTATAGTATTGCTACCGATGCTGCCGGAAACGTTTACATAGCAGGTTTTTTTCTATCTTCTTCTCTTATTTTAGGAACAACTACAATAACCAATGCAGGCATTGCTGATATTTTTATTATAAAATATGATGCTTTGGGCAATGTACTTTGGGCAAAGGGCGCAGGCGGTACAGGAGTCGATGTTTGTAATGGCATCAGCATTGATGTATCGGGCAATTTGTTTGTTACAGGCTATTTTGGTAATCCGTCCATCACTTTTGGGGCAACTACATTAAGCAACACAGGCAGCAATGATATATTTATTGCCAAATTAGGTGCTATAACAACAGCAATAAAAGAGACTACTTTTGAAGATGGGATAAGTATTTACCCAAATCCTACAAAAGATATTTTGAATATTGTTTGTCATTGCGGTGAAAGCCGTACAGCGAAGCAGCATGGCGCAAAAGAAAATACACTTGCCAATAATCTAAATCTAAATGAGATTGCGGCTTTCACCGCAATAACGTGCATAAGTATTGTTGACGTACTTGGCAATGAGGTAGCAACAAGTTATATTTCCAGAAACACTTCCTCCCCTTCGGAGAGGCTAGGTGGAGCTTCTTTCAACATCCAACATCTCAAAAATGGTATTTACTTTGTAAAGGTAGGTAATGAGGTGAGGAAGATTGTGAAGGAATAAAGGTTAATTAGCTATTTGGCAAATTACAACCCCCAACTTGCAAAGGTTGGGGGTTTTGTTTTAATAGTATACTAAAGCAAATTAGGTTTTCGAATCGTCGATTAGTATAACCTTATATGTTCTTATATGCCTTATCCCGTTGTTATCAAACGGAACAAGTTATGGTTATTTTTTGAAAAGCTAACTTGTTTTGGTATGTGTATAATATCATATTTAAAGATTATGGATAGAATAATTTTTAACACAGGGTGCACAAAGATTGCTTCGTTCCACGCAACAACGGGGGGTGCACAGAGTAAGAGCCTACTGTTTGTTCAACATCAGCAATAAAATCAAGTATTTTGTATTAAAACCTCACGTTACGCAAAAGATAGCTATCCCTGCCTTATATGCCTTATCCAGTTGTTATCAAACGAGGCAAACATGGTTGTTTTTTAAAAGCTAAATGTTTGGGCATAGTTCAATAGCTTTCTATATTTTAATACCGTTGTTATTCATAAAATAGTAGATATAGGTATTGCTTGCAAGAAAATGAAGCAATAGAAAAGTATTTCAACCAAAAATATTGATACAAATTTCTATTATTGCAACAAATTATATTCACATAAATACAAAACAAAAATAATGGGAAGAGCATTTGAATTTAGACGCGGACGCAAAGAAAAGCGTTGGGATAAAATGGCAAAAACATTTACCAAGTTTGGTAAATTAATTTCGATAGCGGTAAAAGCAAGTGGCCCCGACCTTGATGGCAACCCTAAATTGCGTGTAATAGTTCAAAACGCAAAAAACGAAAACATGCCAAAAGACCGTATAGAAAATGCTATTGCAAAAGCTGCCGGTAAAGATGCAAGCACGTTTACAGAAGTAGTATATGAAGGCTACGGCCCTTACGGAATAGGCATCTTGGCTGAGTGTGCAACTGATAACCCTACGCGCACGGTGGCCAATCTTCGCATGTATTTTACGCGCAATGGTGGCGAGTTACAAAAAACTGGTTCGTTAGATTTTGCTTTCGAAAGAAAAGGTGTTTTTAAACTAAACCCCGAAGGTTTAAACATGGAAGATGTAGAGCTTGAATTAATTGATTTTGGCTTAGAAGAAATATACAAAGACAGTGAAGGAATACTGGTGCTAATGACAGATTTCAAAGATTTTGGTGCTATGCAAAAAGCACTCGAAGAAAAAAAAATAAATGTGTTGAGCTCCGACTTGCAACGCATACCAACCACAACAAAAAAATTAACCGAAGAGCAAGAAGAAGAAATTTTTGATTTACTTGATAAATTTGAACAAGACGAAGATGTAAGTGCAGTATATCATACCATGGAATAATTTTAAAAAAGCCTCAATATTTTGGGGCTTTTTGCATGTAAATGCAAATAACAAAACACAATAATAGTTTAAGCTTGATGCAAACCACAATTGCCAACAACAACACTTTGTACAACGAAGACCTTGCTGCAATACCGCAAAACAAGCGCACTTGGAACACTTGGAACTACGCCGCATTGTGGATAAGCATGAGCCTGTGCATACCAACTTACATGCTTGCAAGTTCACTCATACAAGGCGGCATGAATTGGTGGCAAGCCATACTCACCATATTTTTGGGTAACCTTATTGTGCTGGTGCCAATGATTTTGAACGGACATGCAGGCGCAAAATATGGCATACCATTTCCGGTATTGGCACGTGCAAGCTTTGGTGTGGCAGGTGCAAATATACCCGCTATGTTGCGCGCCATTGTTGCCTGCGGGTGGTTTGGCATTCAAACCTGGATTGGTGGTTCAGCACTCTTTCAAATGTTTAGTTTGTGGTTTCCGGCACTCAATAATTTGCCACAAATATTTCCACTTTCGTGGGAATTAAGTACTGGCCCTGCAATAGCTTTTGTGCTATTTTGGTTTGTGAATATGTATGTGGTTTATTTGGGTGTCGATAGCATAAAAAAACTATTGGTTTTTAAAGCATTCTTTTTGCCAGCGGCGGCTTTGGCACTTTTGTTTTGGGCTATTTGGGCAAGCAATGGTTTGGGGCCAATACTTTCGCAACCATCAAAATTTACGAACAGCAATGATTTTTTTACCTACTTTTTTCCTGCACTTACGGGTATGGTTGGCTATTGGGCAACACTATCATTAAACATTCCTGATTTTACGCGATATGCCAAAAACCAACGTGCACAGGTAGTTGGGCAAATGATAGGCCTGCCACCATCAATGGCATTATTTGCATTTATAGGCGTGGTGGTAACATCGGCCTCAGCAATAATATTTGGCAACACCATTTGGGACCCATTGGTATTGGCCACAAAATTTGAAAGTAAATTTATAGTAAGTTTTGCCATGATAGCAGTGGCTTTGTCAACCTTGGCAACCAACATAGCGGCAAATATTGTGAGCCCAGCCAATGATTTTGTAAACCTATTCCCAAACAAAATTAATTTCAGAATTGGTGGATACATAACGGGTGTAATTGGCATCTTAATATTCCCATGGAAACTAATTGCCGACCCAAGCGGATATATTTTTAATTGGCTAATAGCCTACTCTAGCTTGCTTGGGCCAGTAGGTGGCATTATGATAGTTGATTATTATTTTATACGCAAACGCATTTTAGATGCCGACGATTTGTATAAAAAAGTTGGTAGCTATACTTATAAAAAAGGATTTAATATTAGTGCCATTCTTGCGCTTGTATTAGGGATAATGCCAAACCTTCCGGGCTTTTTACTTAATATAAAAGTTGTTACTGCAAGTGCCTTTCCAATGTGGGTTTCGCACCTATACAATTATGCTTGGTTTGTTGGTTTTATAGTATCTGGGGTTATATATTATGTGGTGATGAAAAAGAAAATACATCTGGTATAATATTCAATACTATTTTCAATTAATTCTAATTCTAAGAATCTTATACCCTAGTGGGGCGTCGTCTTCGCTTTGCTATCATTTCGCAATGTGCGCTGCTAAATTCCCAATTGTCCTCGTTTATCAATGTTTAATTTGTATAATATTGCTATGATGCTGCTATCGCGGTTTGAACGAGGATCATTAGAGTTTAGTACTTTTACTAAAAGTTATCTATTCTCTTAATTTTTCTTTATAAAAAGTAACAAAAAACATTTTCTCTTTCTCTTCTTTGTCTTGAAACAAAAAAGCAAAATTCATGGCTGAATAAAAAACATCTAAAATAAAAGAAAGATTTTTACCAGCCTATAAGGCAATCCAATTGGCTTTTGTTTTTTGAATATTTATTTGTTGTGCGGATAGCTGTATAGGCTTTGGCTTCAAAGGTTCTATATGAATGTTGCCAATAAATCTTTCTTTTATTTTTTAACGATGTTTTTTATAATGCCGACCACTGCAACTCATAATTTATACTTTATAATTCATCATTTACAACTTATTTCACCACCAAAAACTTACCCCTACTTGTAACCACCACGCTACCGAAAGCGTCAACGCTTGTGGTTGTATAAAAATAAACTCCGCTTTGTAAGTTTTTATTTTCATAAATAGTGCTACTACTTTAGGGCATCTCTATTTAATAAAATATAATCATAATTATTTGATTATCAAATAATTATGATTATATTAGTGGTATGAAAATAAAGAATATAACAGAGTTTTTTGACGAACAAAACGTATTGGAAAAGCTTACCAAATTGGGTGACCC
>Ga0209181_10000069_pt1 | contig 158866 bp, 123 predicted proteins | sample MAT05_FD_187208 | JGI IMG/M metagenome (GOLD analysis project Ga0209181, IMG submission 187208) | Freshwater microbial communities from Lake Fryxell liftoff mats and glacier meltwater in Antarctica - MAT-05 (SPAdes) (version 2) | ecosystem: Environmental > Aquatic > Freshwater > Ice > Liftoff...
CAGCGACGCCGTGTGCCGCGCGCTCGCGAAGAAGGCGGCGCACATCGAAGGCCTCGAGATCCTGGTGCGTGATCACAAGGACGACCTCCGGAAGGAAGGCGTGCGAACCCGTCGCTTCGTTTTGCCCGGCGCGCCCGCGAATGCTCCGGTCGATGCCGAAGCGGTCATTACAGCCAGGGAGCTCGGCATCACCTACCCACTGCGACCCTTCGCAGGGCTCGCGACCGGCCTCTATGTGGACCAGCGCGCGACGCGTAAGTGGCTCGCCCCGCAGGCCGCGGGCGCGCGCGTGTTGAATCTGTTCGCGTACACCGGCGCCTTCTCGCTGCACCTCCTCACGAGCGGCGCCGCCCACGCGCTCGACGTCGACCTCGCCGGACCGGCCTTGAAGCGGGCCGAGGAAGCCGCGGCGTTCAATGGGCTTGGCGCGCGGCACGCGACCGTGAAGGCCGACTGCCGCGCCTACCTCGCCGCCAATAGCGACCTCTTCGACATCATCATCGTCGACCCGCCGACGGCCGCCCAGGGCGGTGACGGCTGGGTCTTGCGGCGCGACTACCCCGAGGTCCTGCGCCTCGCCTTCACGCGCCTCGCCCCCGGTGGTCTCTTGCTCGCGTGCTGCAATACGCTCGGCGGCAAGCCCTACCCGCTGGTCGACGCAGTGCACGAGGCCGCGCGCATGGCCGGGGTGCCGACCCGCGACATCGCGAGCCCGCCGCTTGGCGAGGACCTGCCGCAAATCCAGGGTTTCCCCGAGGGTCGCCCGCATCGCCTGGTGGCCGTTCGGCGAACGTGATCGGGCACGGCTTGTCACACAGCAGCCGCCGGCCTACGCTTGCGCCATGGTCTCGGTCGCTCCTCCAATTCCCCCGCCCTCTGTTCGTATCAAGTCCGCTGTCTATCGATCGGAAGTCGGGCGGGCCCGCAAGACGAACGAGGACGGCGTGCTCTGCCTCACGAAGACCCCGCTCTGGGCGGTCGGAGACGGCACAGGCGGGCCCGAGCCGGCGCGCGTGGCGCTGACCGTGCTCAAGGACAACGCCGCGCAGCTAGCGGCGAAGAACGCCGACGTCGCGCACAACCCCAACACCACGAGCCGGCTGGCGGTCGGCCGCTACCTCGAAGCGCTCTTCGCGAAGGCCAACGTCGCGGTGATGGAGGCATCCGACGAGCTCAAGACGCGGCGCATCGCGACCACCCTGTGTGCCGCGACGATCGTCGGCCAGCACGCGTTCGTGGCACACGTCGGTGACTCGCGCGCCTACCTCTTCCGCCAGGGCGCGCTCCGCTGCCTCACCAATGACCACACGATCGCCGCGCTGCAACTACGGCGCGGCGACATCACCGCCAGCGAGTTCAAGACCTCGCCGTTCCAGCACACCTTGGCGCAGGCGATCGGCATGAGCCCCGCGCTCGAGGTCGACCTGCTCGAGCTGCGCCTGCACCCGGGCGACATCCTGCTCGTGACCAGCAACGGGCTCAACCGCGCCCTGTCCGATGAGGAGATCGGCAAGTGCCTCGGGGCCGAGAGCGACGCCGACGCGCGCGCCGACCTGCTCGTGCGCACGGTCGACGAGCGTGGCGCGCCCGACAACACCACCTTCATCCTGGTCGAGACCGAAGGCGCGCCGCCGGGCAAGACCGCCGACGCTCCGGCCCCTACCCCGACTGGCGCGACACCGCGTCCGGCGATCGCTGGGCAGCCCTCTGGGCCTTCGCTCGAGGCTCGCGGGCAGCCCTCTGGGCCTTCGCTCGAGGCTCGCGGGCAGCCCTCTGGGCCTTCGCTCGAGGCTCGCGGGCAGCCCTCTGGGCCTTCGCTCGAGGCTCAAGCCCGAACCTGCTTCCTGTTCAAGAACCTCACCGAAACGGAGTGGCACCAGATCCAGCCGTACATCGAGTTCATCGACGCGCGCCCAGGCGAGACGCTCGTGCGCAAGGGCGCAGATTCACTCGGCTGCGGCGTGCTCGCGAGCGGCCGCCTCAAGACCGATCTGGGCGCTGGTGAAACGCGCGAAATCGAGGCGGGCGGCCACTTCGGGGCATTGGCGTTGGCGACCGACGGCCCCTCGCAAGAGACGGTCACGGTGCTCGAGCCATCGATCGTCTACACGCTCGCGAGGCCACGCTTTGGCGAGATCCTGAGGCTGAACCCGACGCTCGGCGGCAAGCTCACGTTGGCGCTGCTCGAGTCGCTCGGCAATCGGCTCGGGATCCTCACGGCGCGCCTGGGACAAATCCTCGACACCGCCAACGGCAAGCGCTGACGAGCCAGCCGCAGCGCCTTCGGCTGCCGTTGCCGGCACGCACCGCCCCTGCCACCGCGAGCAACTTCCATGCACCCGATCCTGCCGCTGACCGCCCTCCTCCTGACAACGCTCTCCGGCAGCGCGTTCGCCCAGCCGGCCCCCCAGATAAAGCCCCTGGCCGTTGGCACCCCGGTCACGCTGGCCAGGCCGACCGACCCGGACGATATCTTGTTGCGCCTCGTCGGCGTGCGTTGCGTCGCGGCGACCAAGCTCGTGCGCAACGCCGATGGCAGCTTCGATGGCAGCGTGACTGCGGCGCCGTGACGCTCGAGGGCAAGCGGCTGGCGCGCGACACGGACGTCGCCAGTCCCCCCATCATGGTCGGCCAGGCGCCCGCGGTCCCGGCGACACTGCCGAGGATCGCGAGCGGCGACGTCACGATCCTGGCGATCGGCAGCAATGACCTCTTCGCCGGGCGCGCCGCCGAGATCGTCGGCAAGGTGTGCACCGTCACGCAACCGCTGACGCGCGACGCGCAGGGCTACTATGCGGGCGAGGTCACATGCGGCACCCATCGCTACTACTTCGCCGCGGTCCAGGTCGCTAGACCGCCGCTCAAGAAATGGCCATCGACTTCACCAGGCCGTCCCGGTGCGACTTCCTACAAACACTCCGGGATCGTCGCCAGGGCTTTCAGGAGCTTCTGCTTCTGAGCCGCCGAAGGCGGAGGATGGGAGCATCCCGAACGCACCACGCGGAACCCGGTTTCCCCAAGCCGCACGCCCTTGGGGAAGTCCGCCCGGTCTCCGTCACGAAGGAGCCGTGCCGCATTGGCCGACAATCGGCATGTGCCGCGCATCCGCCCCCAGGCTCCAAGGGCCTCGACACTGTCGGCCGCAATAACGAGATAACGTTCGTGCTCCGCGCCCGGGGTCAGCACCACATCGAATCCATCTGGCCCCCCAAGCGGCACCCGCGTCCGCCCCTTTACTCGCCCCGAGAGGTTCCACTCGTTCGGGAAGATCACGAGCCCTTCACCATCGCCGTACAGATCAAAGACCCGCACCTCGAGATCGCGATCGGTCGTGAGGTACAGCTGCGAGCGGTCGCCCTCGCAGATGACTCCGCCGGGCCCCGTCGGGATCTCGAAGTGCAGACTCTCGTCGGTAAAGCCCACCCGCCGAAGCCCCTCGGCGGTTGATGGCCGTGACACCCCTTCCTTCTGCAAGGCCCGGGTCGTCGGCCCAGCCGCGCAGCGCGCCGAGCAGGAGGTAGCTGAAGGCGGGTCGGTCGAGTCCGGGCAGCGGACCCGCGAACTGGTCGGACTTGCCCGCTGACAACACGACCACGTTGCTCACCAAGGGCTTCGCCCGGTCGACCAGCAACACCGGCTGCAGACCTGGAGCGATCGCCTCGCCGTTCCGACTGCGCCCGTTGAAGCACGCGTCCGCGATGAACGTGACGGGTCCGCGCTGGCCATTGCCGAGCGCCGCGAGAAGCTCCGACTGACGCAGGCTCTGGCTATAGAGCTCACGCGGCGATTGCTGCGCGCCCCACCCGACCAGCATGCCCTCCGACTGGTCCTCGGCCGGCGCGCCGTGTCCGATGAACACGACCCAGATCATCCCCTTCGGGTCCGCCAGCGCCGAGAGCTCACCCGCCTTCGCCAACATCTCCGACGGCGTGCCCTCCGAGTCCTTGAGCCACACGACCTTGTCCGGTCGCAGCCCGCGCGTGCCCTCGAACCAGCGCACCCACGCCCGCCCGTTCGCCTCGGCACCCGCGATGTCCGGCAGCTTCGCGTAGTCCTCGATGCTCACGACCAGCGCCACATCACGCTCGCCCCCGCCCACCTTCGGTGCCGGCTCGTCGAGCGAGGGCCACCCGTCGGCGCCCCATGCGAGACACGGAGCGAGCGCCACCAGGACCAGAGCTTTCAGGAGTTTGATCATGTTCAGTCCCTGCCAATAAGAGATGCCGTCGAGAACTTGCGAACCGGGGCGGTGTCGGGACCGGCCTACGCTGGCGGCTGCGCTCGCCGCTCCAGCCGGTCGCCGCCAACGCCCGCTGCATCCAAGCCGGCCCCAAGGGCCCAAGGGTTCAAGACACCAAGGCTACTGCGCGCTGCCTGCGAGGCGGAAGCCCAGGTCGTAGTCGCGGTAGACGGGCCCGTACCCGCCGCGATCGGCGGCCCGCGCGCTCCCGGCGGTGTCGTTCCAGCTACCACCACGGTTGACGCGCAAGGAGCCACTGTCAGGGCCGACGGGGTCGGTGGCTCCCTCGTAAGCGCCGTACCCGTCGCCGTTCCACTCCCACACGTTCCCGAGCATGTCGAAGAGACCCCAGGCGTTCGCGCGCTTCTTCCCGACCGGATGGCTCTCGCTGTCGGAGTTGCCAGCGTACCAGGCCACATCGCCCACCTCGCCGTAGCGCGCACCCGTGTTACCGGCCCGCGCCGCGTACTCCCACTCCGCCTCCGTCGGCAGGCGATAGCCGCCACACGTCACTCCCACGAAGCTCACCTCGCCGCACTCGTAGCGTGCATCCCCGGGTGACCCGGAACAGCTGCTCAGCCGGTAGCACTGCGCTTTGCCATCGCGCTTCGAGAGCGCGTTCGCGTAGGCCACCGCGTCCCACCAGCTCACCTGCTCGACAGGGCAGTTGTCGCCACAGCTCGAGAAGCTCGACGGGTTGTTCCCCATCAGCCGCTTCCACTCCCCCTGCGTCACCTCCGTCTTCTGAAGGTAGAACGCCCGAGTGATGCGCACCTCGTGCGTCACCTCACTGTCGAAGCGGTCGGACTCCGACGTCGGCGAACCCATCATGAAACGGCCCGCCGGGATCAGCACGAACCCCGCCGGAGCCCCCGCGCTGTTCTGGGGACCCGAGGTGTCCGCCACCTCGCCGCCGCCTAGCGGGAACGCATTGCCGCCGTCCAGTGACGACTTCACCTGGCGTGCCTCGACCAGCTCCGACATCCCCGACAGCTTGCCGTAGGCGCCCAGGAACCCCGCCACCAGCTCCTTCTTCTTGCCGAGATCCACCACCGACAGCTTCAGCGCCTGCCGGATCTTGCCCCAGTCCGAACGCATCTTCCCGACCGTCGCCGCCACCTCGCGCCACGATGCCGCGTTCTGCCGCGCACGATCCGCGTGGGGGTTGCCACCCTTCACGTTCAAGCTCGCCACGGCGTCCCAGGCGGTGGCCTTGTCCTCCGGGCTCGCGTTGTCGCTCGCCTCGACCTCCTTCGCGCGACGCACCGCCACCGACAGGTTCTCCGCCTGCTGCAGCGCGTCGAGATCCGGGTCGTCGCCGACGATCACCTTTTCGGCGATGCCGGCGAGGTCGGGACCTGGCTCTTTAGCACCCTTGACGATCACGCGGTCGAGTCCGTCGCCAACGCCCTCGGGGGTCTGGTTGCGGCCGCGCACGGTCGCGTTCAAGGCCTGACGCGCATAGGACACGACCTCGTTGGCGGTCACCGAGCCGTCGCCGTTGCCGTAGCCACCCTGGTCCGCCCAGCCGCGCAGGCCGCCCAGCACGAGGTAGCTGAAGGCCGGGCGCTGCTCACCGGGAAGCTCGCCCGCAAACTCGTTCGACTTGCCCGCGGCCAAGAACGTCGTGCGCGCCGAGACTGGCGGCCGCGAGGCCGGGATCGTCGCCATCTTCGAGCGCACCGGCGCACCTTCAGTCGTGCGGCCCGAAAAGCAGCTGTCGACGATGACCATCGTCTGGGCTTGCGGGCCTCTCTCCGCAAGCTCCAGCAGCTCGGATTGCTTCAGGCTCTGCGGGAAGAACTCGGTGTCCTCTTCCTGGGCGTTGGGCCCGATGAGGTAGCCCTCGCGTGAGTCGTTCGCGGCGCCGTGCCCGATGTAGACAATCCAGAGTGTGCCGCCCGCTGGCAAGTCCGTGAGGAGGTCATTGACCGCCTGGCGGATCTTGTTCGGGGTCGCGTCGTTGTTGTTCAACCACTGCGCCCGCCCCGCCGGGATGCCGCGACTCCGCGTGAACCACTGGTACCAGGCGCGGCCATTCTCCGACGCTCCGAGGATCTGCGGGAGGTAGGCGTACTTGCCAATCGAGATGACGATCGCCCCGTCTTTCTCGCCGCCCTTATGGGCCGGCGCTGGGGTCGTGAGCGCGGGCCACGGTCCCTCGGCGCGCGCTGGGCCTCCGCTTGCGCCGATCACAGAGGTGACGAACAGGCACAAGGACAACGCGAGCAAGAACGCTCGGGGCAGACGCGAAAATGACATGAGAGGCTCCTGGTCGGTGACAGCCAGATGTCGGAGCCTAGCTGAACCCGTGGCGTTGGGGAACTGGTTGGTCGGCGGCCACGCCAAAGGCCGCTCAGCGGGTCTTGTCGGCTGTGAAGAGTCGTGACATCCTTTCTTGGCAGTTGTCATTCAACCCCAACCCGGAGGCACTTATGGGTGAGATCATTCGCGCGGGCGCGGCCCGCGAAGACATCATCAAAGACGCGCGCACGACCTTGGAAAAGGCCAGTGTGCGCGACGACGCGTGGAAGCTGCCGGCCGAAGAACGGCTCGGCACGGTGCTCACACTCGTCGACAGTCTCGAAGTGGAGCGCAAGGCGCTCGAGATCACGGCCGGCCCCCTGACAGCGGCGGTCGACAAACAGAACGGCGCGGCCGACCTCGTGCTCGTGCGTGAGGTCGAGTCGCTGTTCGACAAGGGCGGCCGGCGCCGCAACGATCCGCTGCTCGCGGTGCTCGCCCCTGGCGGCGCGGCCGCATACACCGACGGCCCAACCGATGAGCAGCCACTGCGCATGAAGCTGTTCGCCAAGCTGCTGAAGAAGGTCGGCCACAAGCGCATCGCCAAAGCGGAGACCGACGCTGCCAGCGATCGCGTCACCGCGGCGGTCGTCCCGTTGGCGGCCGCCATCGACGCAGCCAAAGAGCCAGTCGCCGAGCTCGCTCTCGTCGATCGCACGATCACAGCGCTCGCCAAGCTCCTCCGGATGGAGCTGGTCGGGCTCAAGCAGGGCTGGAAGTCGGCAGGGTTCTCCGAGGCGGAGATCCACGAGGTGATTCCCGATAGCCCGTCGGCGAAGAAGCCCGACAATGCCGGCGGCACGGGTGTCACGGTACCTGGCAGCACTGGCGGCGCGACGATTCGATAGCCTCGTGCGGCCAGCGTGCAAGCTGGTGAGTTGGTTCGTCTTCGACTCACCGAACGTCGCCAGCTCGTCACGCTGACTTTCGCACTCGGAATTCCGTGATGGTGGCAGCTCCGGGCGCCCGACCTCGCGGGGTCTGGCGTTCGGATCTCGATCTGCTGGATAGTCCCTCGCGGAAGTGCCACCCAGAGCGAGTTGCAGGCGCTCAACGCCCGGGCGATAAGACGATCGAAGGCGCCCACAGGTCCGATTCCCTCGAAGGACTCCCAGCGCTAGCGGCCTTCGACCATTGATTCCCGCGAGGATCGAAGCTTGTGGCGACACGCAAGCCGCAGACCCTCGACCTATCCACTTGGAGCAGTACATGGCCCGGTCACTCGCAAAGCTACCCTGGTTCCGTTTCGCCGCGTCGGTCGGAGTGCTGACCTGCTTGGGCTGCCCCGATAAGCAGCTCAGTCCAGACAACGACCACTCGCTGGACGGCAAGCGCACCGAGCGGGTCGACCCGCCCGAGGCGAGCGTCTACATCCGCGCCTCGTTCGATGACGACCCGAGCTCGATGATCGGCCTGTTCTTCAAGGAGGGTGCCGACCCGAGCACGCTCGACGAGAACGCCGGGTTCAAGCTGCGCTGCTCGAGCTTCGTGAGGACGAAGATCGTCAACAACAACCAGTCGGTCGAGCTCACCTACAACGCCTCGCAGAACGTGATGGCGAGCCTCGGGGTGAAGCCTTTCGGCAAGGCCAGCTATGACGACACGATGCAGGCGGGGCTGCTGGTGAAGTACAAGCTGACTCGCAAGATGGTGGCCGAGGTCGAGGACATCGACGGCTTTGCCCGCTGCTGCGATGCGGCTCCGGGCGAGTGCAGCGAGCTGATGGTGGGCGAGTACCTGTTCGGTACGGGCGAGATGTCGCAGTTCGCGGGCAGCGAGAAGGACGTGAAGGCCAACGCTGACTACAAGGTGGCGTCGGCCGACTTCAGCTTCAACCGCGCGAAAGGTTGGAAGCGCGTGACCAGCTTCGAGAACGTGTACTTCGCGTTCCGCACGCGGGCCGGGCGACCCAAGGACAAGACGTGTGACACCGATGGCTGGACACGCCAGGTTCCGTCGAGCCTCGATGGCAAGTTCTTCGTCGGGGTGTCGAGCCGCTCGGGCAGCGAGGCCAAGGCTCGCGAGCTGGCGATGCTCGACGCGCGGCGGCAGGTCGTGAAGTTCCTCGGGCAGGCTATTTCGGAGACCTACAAGGGGCGTTCGACGGTGATAGAGGACATCGTCGAGGACGAGACGCTGGTCGCGGCTGGGGCTGCGGCCGTTGCCGAGCGTGTGAAAGACAGGTGCTGGGCGGCGCCGGTCTTGACGCGCACGAGCGAAGGGCCGCTGACCGAGGTGAGTGTCCTGGCCTACTTTCCGGAAGCCGAGTTGTTGGCCGCGCAGAAGGCCGCGGTCGAGGCGATGGCGAAGCAAGCCGAAGCGGATGGGAAGTCTGCCAAAGGCAAACAGCTTCGCGATATCCAGAAGACACTCTCGCCACGTTGATGGAGACGTCATGCAACGGTTGACGCTGTTCACGGGCTCACTGGCACTGGTGGTTGCGCTGGTCGCGCCACGCCCCGACGAGGCAAGAGCCAGCGAGGGCCTGGTCTGTGAACAGGGCCAGTTCTCGCCGCCGGACGCGATGTTCGACTACGAGATCGGGTTCGCGAGCCGGACAGATCCCAACCCGCAGTCGGCGGCGGAGATGAGTGCACGCGAGAAGCTGGCGGCGAGGCTGTGTGGCTCTTCGGTGCCGTGCGAGGAAGTTCGGCGCCTCATGAAGCTCGAGCAGGTCGGGCGAAGCGGCGAACGCGTCTGCGCGATGGTGACCGTGAATCGGTACAAGCTCGCAGATGTGATCGCCAACGTGGGGAGCATCGAGCCCCTCGACCATGGGCTCGCCGAAGTGGCCAAGGTGCTGCGGGCTGAGGTTTCGCGGGTTCTCCCGGCCTTGCGGGCGCCGAAGGTCGCGATCGGCACGGTGAGTGATGGCGGCGGCAGTGAGACGGCGATGGTCGGGGGCGAGCGGGCGCGTTGGCTGGCGGCGCGAGTGTCGCTGGCTCTGCGCGAAGCTGGCTTTGTCGTCGTGACTCCGAAGCGAAACAACCTCGGCGAGATCATTGGGCGGGGCTACGACGTGCTGGTCGAGGCCGCGTCCTGCGAACGCATCGAGAAGGGCTCGGCGATCTTCGAGGTGTCGTTGACCGGCCACCTCGCGGATGGGATGCGCATCGATCTGCGGCCGGCCTACTGCGGTGTGACGGCCTTGCAGAAGGAAGGCGTGTCGCGGCCATCAACCGCCGAGGGTCTGCGGCGGGCGGGCTTCACCGACGAGGGCCTGCACTTCGAGATCCCGACCGGACCGGGCGGCGTCATCTGCGAGGGCGACCGGTCGCAGCTGTATCTCACGACCGACCGCGACCTGGAGGTGCGGGTCTTTGATCTTTACGGCGATGGCGAAGGGCTCGTGATCTTCCCGAACGAGTGGATGCGCTCGGGACGCGTAAAGGCGCGAACACGGGTGCCACTTGGGGGTCCCGATGGATTCGATGTGGTGCTGACCCCTGGAGCGGAGCACGAGCGGTATCTGGTCATCGCAGCCGACAGCGTCGAGGCGCTGGGGGCTTGGGGTCGAATGCGCGGTACCTGCCGCTTGTCGGCCGATGCGGCGCGCATGCTGCGCGACGGAGAGCGGGCGGACTTCCCCAGAGGCGTTCGCCTTGGGGAAACCGGCTTCCGCGTGGTGCGTTCGGGTTGCTCCCATCCGCCGCCGTCAGCGGAGCAGAAGCAGAAGCTGCTGAAGGAGCTCGCGACGATTCGGGAGTGCTTGTAGGCCGGCGACCGGAGCGCTCAGGTTCGCTTGGCGGCGAGCTGCTCGGGCCGATGGGGCGTACAAAGTCGATCGCCATTTGCGGGGCGGCGGTCTAGGTTCCGCCGATGAGCGACAACGACGTGACGGGCCCCATCAATATCGAAGACGCGGGCAAGACGCTGGAGGCCATCGTGCGGCGCGAGCTGGGGGGCGTGCCCTGGTCGCGGGCGCGGGATCTCGTGCGCAGCGGGCGGGTGCACCTCGATGGGCGGGCGGCGACCGACCCTGCGGTGCGCTTGCGTGCGGGGCAGCAGCTCGAGGTGTGGCCGGACGCGTCGCGGGTGCCGAAGCTGGCGCTCCGCGCCGAGGAGGTCGCCTATGTCGACGACGATGTGCTGGTCGTGCACAAGGCCGCGGGCACGCTGTCGGTGCCGACCGAAGAGGGTGAGAAGGACACGCTGACCGACCGGGCGCGGGCCTACTTGCGGGCTTATGCGCGGGCCCATGCGGAGAGCGCGCGCGACGACGAGCTCGGAATTGTGCATCGCCTGGACCGCGATACTTCGGGGCTGCTGGTGTTCGCGCGGTCGTTCGCGGCGAAGAAGCACCTCGGCGCGCAGTTCTCGGAGCACACGGTCGAGCGGGCGTATCTCGCCATCGTGCATGGGCGCGCGGTCAACGCGAAGCACGACACGATCTTCGTGCGTGACCGCGGCGATGGCCTGCGCGGCACGTTTGCGCGGCCGTTTCCGCATGGGCCGAAGTCGTATCCGACGCGACCGCCGAACGAGGCACAGCAGGCCGTGACCTACGTCGACGTGATCGAGCCGCTGCCGAAGAAGGGCGCGACGCTGGTGCGTTGCCGGCTCGAGACGGGGCGCCAGCACCAGATCCGGATCCACCTGTCCGAGGTCGGCAACATGGTGCTCGGCGAGACGGTCTACGTGCGCGAGTTCCGCGGTAAGCGCCTGACCGCGCCGCGGCTGATGCTGCACGCGACGCTGCTCGGGTTCACGCACCCGCGAACCAACGAGCTCGTGCGCTTCGAGTCGCCGCCGCCCGAGGACTTCATGAAGGTGTTGGCGAAGCTGCGTTAGCGCGGCGACGGCAGCCGCAGGCGATACGGCAGGCTGGGACGGCAGCCGCAGGCGATACGGCAGGCGGGCCTTTTGTGAGGGGGCCGAGCGTGCTAATCGCGGACGCGATGACCAGCGCCACCGAGAGCAAGACCCCACGCCGGCCTGAATCGCTCGACGATGAAGCCTTTGCCGCGCGTGTCCTCGCGGGCGACGTGCGTGCCGCGGCGCGCTTGATGCGCTTCATCGACGACCGCAACCCGCGCGCGATGCCGATCCTGAAGCGCCTGCATCCGCATGCCGGCCGCGCTCACATCATCGGTCTGACGGGCAATCCTGGTGCTGGCAAGTCCACGCTCGGGGCGGCGCTGGTGGCCTACTGGCGCGCGCAAGGCAAGCGGGTCGGCGTGGTCGCGGTCGACCCGTCGTCGCCGTTTTCGGGCGGCGCCATTCTCGGCGATCGGATCCGCATGGCCGAGCACGCGGTCGACGATGGCGTCTTCATCCGCAGCGTCGCGACCCGCGGGCACATGGGCGGGCTGTCGCGGTCGGCCAACGACATCGTGCTGGTGCTCGACGCGATGGGCTACGACCCGATCCTCGTCGAGACGGTCGGCGTCGGCCAAGACGAAATCGACGTCATCAAGGTCGCCGAGACGACCGCGGTGGTGGTGGTGCCGGGCTTGGGCGACGAGATCCAGGCGATAAAAGCCGGTTTGCTCGAGATTGCCGACGTGTTCGTCGTCAACAAGGCCGACCGCGATGGTGCGCTGCGCGCCGAAAAAGACCTGCGCATGCTGCAGTCGCTGGGTGCTACGCCGACCTGGGAGGTGCCGATTGTGCGCACGGTCGCGACCGCGCGTGAGGGCATCGGCGACCTGGTCGCGGCGCTCGAGGCGCATCGCGCGCAGCTCACGACGGACGCGAAAGCCTCGTTGGAGCGGGCTCGCATGCGGGCCCGGCACGTGCTCGAGAGCCTCGTGCGCGACCGCATGAGCGCGGCCTTCGAAGCGGCTCTGGCGGGTGATGCTGTGACTCTGGATGCCGTCGCGACGCGCGAGCGTGACCCCTGGACCGAAGCCGATCGCCTCTTCGAGATCGTAAGGCGCGGCGATGGCAAAGCGTAAGGCGAAGTCCACGCCCGCACCTACAAGCACGCCCACGCCCGCACCTACAAGCACGCCCGCGCCCGCAAGCACGCCCGCGCCCGCACCTACAAGCACGCCCGCGCCCTTGAGCACGCCCGCGCCCAGGTCCTTCGCCGCGCTGGTCGCCGTAGCACTGGCCGCACTCGCGCTGCTGCCCGCCCCACCCGGCCACGCCTTCGTCCCACTCTACGACGCGGGCCGCGTGCTCGCCGCGCTCGGCCTGGTGCTGGCGCTCGTGCATCGCCTCCGCCCGCACGCCATCACGCGCGCGCTCGCCCCCTGGTCGCTGGCGCTCATCGTGCTTGGCCTCGGCGCTTTGCTCGGCCGCCACACCTGGGACTTTCGCGCGTTCGCCGAGGTGCATCAGGCCGACTTCGGATTCCCCTCCGAGCTCGCCTGGGTCGCGCTCGCGGTCGGCCTGCGGCGCGCACACGCCCGCGTCAACGCCTCAGATCCAATAGCCTTTGGAGCCATTGCGTTCGGCCTCGGCTGGGGCCTCGTAGCACTCGTCATCCCCGAGCCGACGATCGCCGACACCGCGACCGCGCTCGGCACCTCGTTCACCAGCCCGACCACATCTCCACTCCGCGCGCTGCTTGCCATCACCCTGCTCGCATCGCTCGCCCTCGCACTAGCGACCGTCATCGCCGCTCTCCGCAAGCGCGCCCTGCCCTTCGCCGAGCCCTTCGCCGTATCGCCTTCGGCTGCCGTTGCCGGGTTCGCACGCGCCCCCGCCCTCCTCCTCGCCACCGCCCTCGCGCCCGCGGTCGCGCTCGCGCTCTCTGGCCTCACCTCCGAGACGCCCCTGCACGCGATCGCCGTCGCCATGCTCCTGACCACGATCACCCTCGTCAGCGAGTCCGTCCTGAGCGACCGCGAGACGCACCCGAGCCCGACCCGCGACCGCATCTTTTTAGGCGGAACGCTCGCCGTAATCGCCCTCGTCTGGCTGCTGCTCAAGTCGCAGGCGCTCGTTCCGTCCAACACCGACGAGAACATCTACTTCTACATGGCGAAGATCCTGGGCGACGGTAAGTGGCCGTACGCCGACTACTTTTTCGCGCATCCGCCGCTGCACGTCGTCCTGCCCGGCGCGGCCTTCGCGGTCTTCGGCTACTCGCTGACGTTCGCGAAGCTGTTCCCGATGCTCGCCACGCTCATCGGTGGCTTCGCGGTCTGGGGCATCGCGCGGCGCGCGTTCTCACCTTTCGCCGCGCCGCTCGCGTTCATTCTGTATCTGTTTGGCGCCGAGGTCCTCAAAGCCTCGTCGAACATGACCGGCGTGAACATGACGGCGATGTGGCTCTTGCTTGGCACTTGGCAATCTATGAAAGGCCATCCGATCCGCGCCGGAGCGCTCCTCGGCGCAGCCGTCACGACCGGCTTCTACTCGATGGCCCCTGCCCTCGCGGTCATCGCGCTCGGCTTCTTCTGGCAACCGCTCCCGGTCGACACCGCGACCCCCTCAACGCCCGTCCGTCGCCGCCCCGGCCTGCGCAATGGGCTCGGCCTGCTGGCCGGCTTCGTCATCGTCGCAGGCCTCATCAATATGATTTTCTTTGGCATTGGCGGCGACACGTTCCGCGAGGGCGTCTACGCGTATCACCAGGCCAAGGCCTTCGAGAACCTCGACATGGTCGAGCTATTCGGCGGCAACCCCGGCTTTCCCGCGTCGCTCTTCCGCAACATCGGTGCGCTGGTCGCCAGCTCCGACTTCGTCAAAGAGATCTTCTATCACCCGCACTTGTGGCTCGCGGGCCTCACGCTCCCGGTCGTCGTGCTGGCGCGCTGGCTCTCGGCGCACACGACCGTACGCCAGCCGCTCTATCGCATCGCCTTCCCGAGCACGTTCTTCCGGACCGGACCTGAGGGTCGCGCGCTGGTCATCTGGCTCATCGCGCTCGCATTGTTCGTGCAGTACGCGCTCTTTCGCGAGCTCTACAGCTTCTACTTCGGGCTCATCTATCCGTTCCTCGCGCTCGCCGCGGCCTACACAATCTGGCGCGGCCTGACCTTGCTTGTGCCGCTCGCCAGCACACACAACTCGCGCACGACCTCGCCCGCACGCCCGCTCATCGCCGCCGCCCTGGGGCTTGGCGCGGTGCTCGCGCTCGGACTGCACGGCGTCGTCAGCTACAAGAACCAGGTCGTCTTCGACGACGAGCTCGAGCAGGTCGGCGGCCGCAACGACTACACCTGGACCGAGCCCCCGGTGCTCTCGTCGCTGAGCGGCATCACCAAGCTGCTCTTCTGGAGCTCCGACCGCCTGAAGCCCGCCATCGAGCCGGGCTATCGCCACTATCTGTGGACCAAGAAGCGTACGTTCTCGGTGCTCGACGAGGTCGCCGACTACATCCGCGCGAACTCGACAGAAGACGAGTCGCTAGCCGGCGGCTCGACACTCGCGCCTCTCTTGGCATTGATGTCCGACCGCCACATCGCGGGCTACGAGATCGACACCAACAGCAAGCGCTTCCAGGCCAAGCTCATCACGGAAGCGGTCTACTGGCAGCGCGTCTGCGACGACCATGTGCGCTTTCTGGTGGCCGTGCCGCGCACCTATTTCACGTCGGACAAGCTCGACAACATGCCGCTCGTCGCGCGCGCATTCACGAAGGACAAGACCTTCATGGATCCGACGCTGCAGTACAACGCGCCCTTCCCGATCGTCCTCTACCGACGCATCGACGGCGCCCCATGCGGCCCTTAGGGTGCTCACCACGCATCCCCATCCGCCCCGGTTGATCCCGCGAGCGTTCCTCGTCATCCTCCCGCCCGCCTCACCGGAGACGCCCGCATGCAGCTCGCCCGCACCCTCTCGCGCCCCCTCGATCGCGCCCTCTCGCGCCCCCTCGCCCACGCCCTCCTCGCGGCCCTCGCGCTAACCGCGTGCGGTGATGACCCCGCGACCCCGGCGGACACGCGCGATGCCTCCGACGCCGCGGACACCACAGTCCCGACCGACACGCGCGTCGACAGCGAGGCCAGCGAGACCACGAACCGGCTGTGCGATCCCATCCTCCAGTCGGGCTGCGACGCCGGCGAGAACTGCACCTACATCGGCGCCGAGACGGTCGCGACCTGCGTCGCCGCTGGCCCAGTGCCGGCCAACAACGTGTGCTCGGCGGAAGACCGCTGCCAGCGCGGCGTGTGCCTGTCGATAAACCAGACCGGCAACCGCTGCTATCAGGTCTGCGGCGAGAACACCGACTGTGGCGCCGGCACCACCAACGAGTGCATCACCCTTACGAGCACGCCGTTCTCGGTCTGCAAGATCCCCGGCCTCTACGACCAGTGCAACCTCCTCGCGCAGGACTGCACCGACGCGACGAAGGCCTGCTACGCGGTCGCCAATGAGGACGAGCCCATCTGCCTCTTGGCCGGTAGCGGCGCACCGGGCTCCGAGTGCACCTCGGCCGGCTCATGCGTCAAAGGCCAGGCCTGCGTGAACTCGGTCTGCCGCAGCCTGTGCGATCCCGACGTGGCGACCTCGTGCGGCGCCACCGCCACCTGCCGCGACTTCTTCGACGACACCGGCTACTGCGCGCCGAACTGATTCGAATTCCTCAGCATTCTGTAGTGGCCGATTTGCTCGGCCGACCTCACAGAGACTCGCTGACTAACGCCGCCGCACGCTGACGACGATCGCCGACAACACCACCAGCACCACTCCGACCGCGGCGTGACCGACCAACAGGTGCGTCACGTCGCGCGACGGACAATGCAATTCCAATAGCGCGTAACCAAACGCGCCACCCGCCGCCAGTGCCGCGCAAGCCCGCGCCAACACAGGTACCGAGGCGCGCTGCATCAGGAACGCCGGCACACTGACCAGCGCGCCCGTGGCAACTCCAAACAGCAGGCAGCCGAGCCCCGATCTGCCATCCGCGTGCGGCGCTTGCGGCAACAACGCGAGGCTCACCGGCACCGCGACAGCCATCGCAATCACGCCCCAGCCCGCACCACGCAAAGGCCGCTGGTGCATACCGCGCAGGCTCACCGCGAAGCTAGCAGCGGCCAGCAGCGCGAGCCCGCTGAGCCCCAAGGTCAGGCGCATCATGCCGGGCCCTGCCAACGACTCGCGCGTGCCCGTCGCCAACAAGGCGATGGCCACCACGACCAGCGCAAACCCGAGCGCCATCGTCACGCGCACGCCAGTCGGCAGCTCGCGCAACCTCTCCAGCCACCCCGGAGGCGCCGTCGCCTCGGCACGCACACGCCCCCAAAGCGCCGTCATTTCGGCTTGCGACAAGCCCGGCGCAGGCTCACGAGCAGCGCTCGCCAAGCGCTTCTCCAGCCCGTCCGATTCCGTTGTGCGTTCGCCTGACATCATCGGCTGTAAGCCTCACCCGTGCTCGCGGTTACCTCGTCGCCAATCATCGCGCCAATCATCGCCGTCATGGCTCTCCGAGGATCTGCCGCAGATCGCCATAGGCCCGATGCGCCCGCACTTTCACAGCCGACACGCTTGCCCCGACCATCTCCGAGATCTCCGGGAACGACAGGCCGTCGAACCAGTGCAGCACGATCACTTCGCGTTGAATCTCAGATAGCTGCAGCAGCGCCCGCTGCACCAGCCGGTCATTCACGGACGACGCCTGTGGTTCGACCGACGGCTCGCGAATCGCACCCGGGTCCTGCAGGTCGACCGGCACCTCGCGCGAGCGCACCCGGCGTCGCCCCTCCTCACGCCGCACATTCAACGCGATCGTATACATCCATGGCCGCAACAGGCGCCCCGACTGGAAGTCTTTGCGGGCCCGATGCACGTGCAGGAAAGTCTTCTGTACGAGGTCGCCCGCGTCCGCCGCGGCGCGATCCCCAAAGCGCGAGAAGAAAGTGTGCAGCCGCGTCGCATAGCGCCCGAACAACGTCGCGAACGCGGCCTCGTCCCCGCGGTCACGGTAGCGCTCCATCAGCGCCTCGTCGCTCTCCGGGTCGCCTGCCAAATTCAGCCTATATCCGTAGCCGCTTCCGCAGCAGCTGCGCTGGCCCGACGCTCGAGGATCCCGCGCACCGCGCTGACGATCTCGTCGAGCTTGGCGCCTGGTCCGAACACGTGCGCGACGCCCTGCGCCTTGAGCTCGGCCGCGTCGTCGGCCGGCACGATGCCGCCGACGAAGATCGGGATGTCGACCGCGCCGCGCAGCGCCAGCTCGCGCATGACCTCGGGCACGAGGTGGTTATGCGCGCCCGACAAAACTGACAGGCCGACCAGGTCGACGTCCTCCTGCACCGCGGCCGCCGCGATCATCGCGGCGGTCTGGTGCAGGCCCGTGTAGACGACCTCCATGCCGGCGTCGCGCAGCGCGCGCGCGACGACCTTGGCGCCGCGGTCGTGGCCATCGAGCCCCGGCTTACCGATGAGGACCCGGTACCTGATATCTGCCATCTCACTTCCCCTTGAAGTCGGCTGTGCGCTTCTCGAGGAAGGCGAGCGTGCCTTCGCGCATGTCGTCGGTCTTGAACATCGAGCCGAAGAGCATCGCCTCGAACTCCATGCCGACCTCGAGCGTGAGGTCGTAGCCGCGGTTCAGGCTGCGCTTGGCCGCACCCACCGCCAGCGGACCCTTCGAGGCGATCGTCTGCGCGATCGCCTTGGCCTGCACCAACAGCTCGCTCAGCGGGTAGACCGCGTTCGCGAGGCCGATCTCCAAGGCACGCTGCGCCTTGATGATTTCGCCGGTGAAGATCATCTGCTTGGCGATCGCGCGCCCGACGACGCGCGCGAGGCGCTGCGTTCCGCCAAAGCCTGGGATGAGTCCCAAGCCCACTTCGGGCTGTCCGAAGGCCGCGTTCTCGGACGCGAGGATGAAGTCGCAGGCCATCGCGAGCTCGCAGCCGCCACCGAGCGCGAACCCGTTCACGGCCGCGATGACGGCCTTCGGGATCGACTCGATGTTGGACGTGAGGCTCTGCCCGAGGCGCGCGAAGTCCTCGGCTTCCTCCTGGTTCATCGCCTGCATCTCGGCGATGTCGGCGCCTGCGACGAACGCGCGGTCACCGGCGCCCGTGAGGATCATCACGCGCGCATCGCCGTCGTGGCGGAACTCGAAGAAGGCGCGGTGCAGCTCCGAAAGCGTCTTGCGATTCAACGCATTGCGGACCTGCGGGCGGTTCACCGTGAGCGTCACGATGTAGTCCTCGCGCTCGTAGCGGAGGTTCTCGAAGTACAAATCCGCCATTACGCGAGCGCTTCAATGACGACCGCGACCGCTTCGCCGCCACCCAGGCAAATGGCTGCCGCGCCGTAGCGCCCGCCGGTCTGGCGCAGGTGATGCAGCAGCGTGACGAGGATGCGGTTGCCCGAAGCCCCGATCGGGTGCCCCAGCGCGACCGCGCCACCGCGCGGGTTGACCTTATCGAGCGGGATCCCGACCTCGGCCGCGACCGCCAGGGCCACGACCGCGAACGCCTCGTTGATCTCGAACGCGGCGATGTCGCCGACGCTCAGGCCCGCCTTCGCGAGCGCTTTGTTCAACGCACCGACCGGCGCGGTCGTGAACCACTCAGGTGCTTGCGCATGATGGCCGACCGACACGATGCGCGCGAGCGGCTTGAGCCCCAGCGCCTTCGCCTTGTCCGCCGCCATCAGCACCGTCGCCGAGGCGCCGTCGTTGAGCTTCGAGGCGCTCGCCGCGGTGATGGTGCCATCCTTCTGAAAGACCGGCGCCAACGTCGGCACCTTGGCCGCGTTGCCGCGCCCCGGCTCCTCGTCCTTCGCCACGACGATCGCCGGGCCCTTCCTCTGCGGCACCTCGACCGGGGTCAGCTCCTCGTCGAACCTGCCCTCGGCGATAGACGTCAGCGCACGCCGATAGCTCTCGATCGTGAACGCGTCCTGGGCCTCACGCGAGATGTGCTTGTCACGCGCGCAGAGCTCGCCGCAGTTGCCCATGTGCTGGTCGTTGTATGGGTCCCAGAGCCCGTCGAGGATCATCGAGTCCTCGATCTTGCCGTGCCCCATGCGGTAGCCGTCGCGCGCTTGTCGCAACAAATACGGCGCGTTCGACATCGACTCCATGCCGGCCGCCACGATGATGTCGGCCTCGCCCGCGCGAATCGCGGTCGTCCCGAGCAGCACCGTCTTCATGCCGGAGCCGCACACCTTGTGCACGGTGGTCGCCCCGACGCTGTCGGGGATGCCGGCCCCAATCGCCGCCTGACGCGCGGGCGCCTGCCCCTGACCTGCCTGCAGCACATTGCCGACGAGCACCTCGTCGATTTCGCCCCAGGCTTCCTTCGGCAGCCCCGACCGGTTCAACGCGGCAGCGATCGCAGCCGCGCCGAGCTTGGGCGCCGCGACGCTCGCGAGCGCGCCGAGAAACGATCCGATGGGGGTCCGAGCTGCACCGACGATGACGACTTCACGCATAGAGCCTCCGCGCGCGTCGTTAGCACCGGCCAGCGCGCGATGTCAAAAGCCAGAAGATCCGTGAGCGGGCCGCGGCCCGACGCGAGCTGGCAGGAACAGACCAGCGGCCTTCACGCTTGACAGGCCGCCGCTCGAAAGCTCGTATACGTCGCCTTTCGCCTACCCCTGAGGACCGCAGCTCATGCGCATCGCCACCGCCCTCGCCCTCCCATTTGCCGTGCTCGCCATCGCGCCCAGCGCCTTCGCGAAGCCCGACAAGGACCTCATCGAGAAGTCGATGCTCACCCTCGAGCGCGGCGCCAAGGCCGGCGACTTCGACGTACGCGCCCTCGCCATCGAAGGACTCGGCAACGGCGATAAGAAGCGAGCACTGACGCCGGTAAAGGATGCTCTAGTAGACCCGCAGTGGAACGTGCGCTCGGCCGCCATCGGCGCCCTGCGTGCCCTGAAGGACCCGCAGTGGGAAAAGGAGGCACAAAAGGCCGTCTGCGAGATGGGCGTCGACCCCGAGCTCGGGGTCATCCCGCTGGTCGAGGATCTCGGACCCGCGAAGGCGGTCCCCATCATCCTGAAGGGCCTCGAGGCGAAGGACTGCCCGCGCCCCGACCGCTACGTGATGGCCTTCATCCGCAAGGGCGGCGACTGGTTCGTGCCCGCCTTCAAGGCCGGCCTCAAGTCGCCCTCGGCCGACGTCAAGGCAGCCTTCGACAAGGAGCTGCCGACCCTGCCGCTGGTCGCCGCCCTGCCCCTCTATAAGGAAGGCTTCGCGAAGTACCCGCCCGAGCTGCAGAAGTCGCTCCTGCGTCGCCTGGCCGAAGCCAAGGTCGAGGACGTGCAGGACATCGGCTTCGTGAAGCCGCTGCTCAAGTCCAGCAAGGACGCCGACACCCAGTTCCAGCTCGCTTATCTGCTGGCGCTGCGTGGGGATGCGAGCGGCAAGGCGACGCTGGTCGCGGCTCTCTCGGGCACCAGCGTCGTGCAGAAAGTGCTCTCGCTCCAAGCCCTCGAGAAGATCGCTGACGCCGAGATCTACGAGCTGATGAAGAGCATCATCAAGGACCGCGAGACCCCGTACGAGCAGCTCATCCTCGCCTATCGCGTCTACCTGAAGTCGGGCTCGACCAAGCTCGTGAGCTACCTCGAGGGCGAGCTCAACAACACCGACGTGCCGCAGCGCGCGGCCGCCGTGTACTTCCTCGGCATGGCCAAGGGCAAGGCGGCGCTGGCCGAGCTGCATCCGCTCCTGAACAACTCGCCCGACACGATTCGCATGGCCGCTGCTCACGCAGTCGGCGAGCTCGCCTCGCGTGAGTCGATTCCGGTCATCCGCGACGCGCTCGCCCGCGAGACCAACAAGACGATGAAGCTCGCGCTGTTGGAAGCCCTGGCCGCCATCAAGGACGCGGAGATCATCCCGGTCGCCCGCTTCTACATCGCCGACTCGGACGTCGATGTGCGCCGCATGGCCGTCAAGGCGTTGGTCGGCGTCCCCGACGCGAGTTCGGCCGCCGACCTCGAGATTGCGTCGCGCGACCGCCAGAAGGACATCCGCGAGATGGCCCTCTTCGCCATCATCGAGCAGGACCCGGAAAATCGCCTGAGGCAGTTCGGGACGAGCCTCGAGTGGCTCGCCCCCGACGCGCTCTACGCGTTCGTCACCAAGCACGGCGACAAGGCCCAGAGCCACCTCAAGATGACGCTCGCCTCGAACCGCGACGACCTCCGCTCGATCGCCTGGGCCCTCACGAAGAAGCTCAGCAAGCCCGTGCAGATCGCCATCGCGACCGACATCGCCACGCGCAACGAACGGCAAGCCCTGCGCCTCGCCGCCCTCCAGCGCCTGGTCGAGCTCCAGGGCAAGGACGCCATCCCGACCCTCGAGGCCTTCGCCAAGGATCCCGACGACAAGGTGCGCGTGCTCGCCATCGCCTCGCTCGGCCGCCTCAACTACAAGCCCGGTATCGAAGCCCTGCGCGCCTCGCTCGACGACCCGTCGGAGCGCGTCCGCGTCGCTGTCGCCGGCGCCGTGCTCAAGCTCTGACGGTCGGAATCCCACGCTGCCGCTCGCAGCGCTGGGGACCTCGGGTTTAGCGTGGCGCTTGCCCACCACCGCCTCCGACTGTACAGTCCCGCGTCGCGAGCGTCCGCCCCCGGGCGCCTCGCACGCGGCTCGCCTCGCAAGCAGCTCCAAGGATTGCGCCCCATGCGAACGTTGAACACGACGCCCCGGCTCTTGATAACCACGCTCGCAGCGACGCTCGGGATCGCTGCCTGCAACGACACGCCGATCGCGAACCTCGAGAAGTCGTTCACGTTTAAGGTGACCAAGGACACCGGCGACGCGGACCCGATCAAGATCGACTTCCTGTGGGTCGTCGATAACTCGAGCTCGATGTGCCAGGAGCAGGTTGGTCTCACGACGAACTTCAACAAGTTCGTCGACCAGATCAAGACCGCCTTCGACATCGATCCGCGCATCGCGGTCACGACCGTCGATACGCAGTGCGATGTGAACAACACGTCGATCTTCTCCTCGAAGGGCAAGTTCAACCAGAGGGCCGCCAAGGCGTTCCCTCCGCCCTGCCAGATCACCGCGCGCCTCGAGTGCCTCTCGGACGATGACTGCGAAGGCATCGACTGCGAGATCTACGGCAGCTGCAGCGGCAACCAGGGCGAGTGGACGTGTCGCGTCCCGGCGACCGCCGGCTGCACGACCAACCCGAACGGCTCGGTCAACACGACCTGCCGCCGTCGCTGCACCGACGACCAGGAGTGCAAGGACCTCTTCGGTGACCCCGCGTTCGTCTGCCAGAAGCCGTCGAACAGTCAGGCTGACTGGGGCTGCATCCGCCCGCCCGACTCAGCCAGCTGCCCCGATGAGCTGCCCGAGTTCCTGACCGGCGACAACATCGACCTCTTCCCGTGTATCGCGACGGTCGGCGTGAACCAGGAGAAGTGCCTGAAGTTCGAGCAGCAGATCCGCGCGGGCTACATGGCCCTCGATCGCAACGGCATCCAGGCCGACCAGGCCAAGCGCTTCCTGCGCGACGATGCCTACCTCGTCGTCGTGTTCGTGTCCGACGAAGAGGACTGCTCGATCGCCGACAACGCCACGGTCAGCGAAGACTTCTACGAGACCTGCGGCCTCTTGAAGACCACCGACGAAGGGGGCCCGCTCGTGCCGGTCGCCCACTACGTCAACAAGTTCAAGAGCTTGAAGAACGATCCGGGCAAGGTCATCGTCGCCACCATCGCGGGTGACTCGCTCGCGACGACCCCGTCCGCGCAGGAAGCCGACCGCGCCGCGTACATCGCCTCGAAGGGCGACCCGAAGGACTGCTTCCACCAGTCCTACATCTGCAACTCGACCAACGGCACCGCCGACTACGGCAAGCGCTTCGCCGACCTGGTCGCCGGCTTCGGACCCAACGGCACCTTCACCAACATCTGCGCCGCGGCCGGCATCGAGGTCGCGCTGCAGCAGATCGCCAAGACCATCGTGACCGTCGTCAACAAGGTCTGCTTGCCGCGCCCGGTCCTGACCGGCCTCACTGTCAAGCGCACGCGCAACGGCGTCACCACCGAGCTCACCCTCGGCGACGGCCCGAACACCTACCGCGTCATCCCGACCGCCGAAGAGTGCACGCTCAATAACCAGCTCCTGCCTGCCGTCGCGTTCTTCGATGCCCCAATCCCGGGCGAGTCGATCGAGATCAGCTACCAGGGCGACCCGCAGTTCGACTGAACCGGAGCGGAGCTTGCTCGCAAGGTGTGACCGCATGTAGAGTCGGCGCACTTCTTGGGAGGTCGGCGATGGGTACCCACAGCAAGCTCTCGATGGTCATGCTCCTGCCGGCCATGGCGTTGGCTTGCAACGACGCTCCCGTAAAGAACCTCGAGAAGACGTTCACCTTCAAGGTCACCAAGGACACAAGTGGAGCCGCCCCGATCAAGATCGACTTCCTCTGGGTGGTCGATAACTCGACCTCGATGTGTCAGGAGCAAGTCGGCCTCACGACGAACTTCAAGACGTTCGTGGACCAGATCAAGACCTCGTTCGACATCGATCCTCGGCTCGCGGTGACGACGGTCGACGCACAATGCGAGGTCAATGGGACCTCGGTCTTCTCGGCGCGCGGCAAATTCAACACGCATTCGACCAAGTCATTCGGTCGGCCTTGCCAGTTCACCGCGAACGTCGAGTGCCGTGCCGATAGCGACTGCGATGGTCTCGATTGCGAACTCTTCGGCAAGTGTGGCGGTGACCAAGGAGCCTGGGCGTGTCGGGAAGCGACCTCGGAGGCCTGCGTCACCAACCCCAATGGGTCGCCCAATACCTCCTGCCGGCGACGTTGCGCGACCGATGAAGATTGCGCCTCTGTATTTGGCGACGCTGCCTATCGCTGCCAGAAGCCATCTGCGAGTCCGGAAGACTGGGGTTGTCTGCGCGATCCCGACTCGATCAACTGCCCGGACGAGCTGCCCGAGTTCCTGGATGGCAACAACATCGACCTCTTCCCGTGCATCGCGACTGTCGGTGTGAACACGGAGAGCTGCCTGGACTATGAGCAGCCAATGCGCTCCGGGCTCATGGCGCTCGACCCGGTCGGACCCCAGGCGGACCAGGCCAAACGATTTTTGCGCGACGATGCCTATCTGGTCATCATCTTCGTGACCGACGAAGAGGACTGCTCGGTCGCTGACACCGCACGGCTCAATGAGCAGTTCTATGACACATGTGGCCTCCTGAAGACCACGGACGAAGGGGGCCCGCTGGTCCCGGTCGCTCACTATGTCAACCAATTCAAGGGTCTGAAGACGGACCCCGGGCGCGTGATTGTGGCTGCAATTGCCGGTGATTCAACGGCGACGGATCCCGCCACTGTCGCGCTGGAGCGGAGCGAATACATCGCGTCGAAGCTCGACGCGAAGACCTGCTACAATCAGACAACGATTTGCCAGAACACAACGAGTGGGCTCGCGGACTATGGCGCCCGATTCATCGAGCTCACTGCTGGGTTTGGACCCAACGGCACTTTCACCAACATCTGCAAGGAGCAAGGAATCGAGGTCGCGCTCCAGCAGATCGCCAAGACGATCGTAACGGTCGTCAACAAGGTCTGCCTTCCGCGCCCCGTGCTCGAAGGGCTGACGGTGAAGCGCACGCGCAACGGCGTCACCACGGTCCTGACGGAAGGCGATGGGGACAACAGATACCGCGTCATTCAAACCGCCGAGGAATGCACGACTGGTGGGAAGCTGTTGCCTGCACTCGCCTTTTCAGATGTGCCAATTCCGGGCGAGTCGATCGAAATCAGCTACCAGGGCGATCCCCAATTCGAGTAATGCAAGCACGTAACAACCTGATCGCCCTCCTAATCGCTTCGTCCCTACTCATCGCGGGCGGCTGTGCCTCGGCACCCGTCGTGAGCGATGCTCCAGTCGGGGCGACGCTCGAAGTCGAGAACCGCACGACCGAAGACCTCTCGCTGACCGTGCGCGGCCGCACCGAGGCGATCGTTCATTCGGGCACCCGCGTGCGCGTGCGCCACCTCCTGCCCGGCAAGGTCGCGGTCAGCGCGCGCGCGACTCAGGGTGGCGCAGGCGCATTCTCGGCCGCGACCACCGTCGACCTCATGATCGGCCAGACCCAGGTGTGGTCGGTCGTGCCCGATCAGGCCGGCGGTGCGCCGCTGCCCGAGGTGCCGGGACTGGCCGCGTTGAAGGTGACCAACCCGACCCGCAAAGACGTGAGCGTGCTGGTCAACGGTGTGCGTGTCGGGCGCGTGTTCGCGGGGGCTGAGCGGGTCTTCGACGACCTGCCTTCCGGCGTCACACACCTCTCGGCGCGGCCCGACGACGGCACGGCGCCGACCGACCTCGAGCTGCTGCTGGTCGCCAACGAAGAGATCCCGTGGCGCTTCGAGCAGGTCGGCGCCGAGCTGCAGGTGATGAACGGCACCAACGAGGCGATCGAGCTGACGATCGATGGCGAAGCGCGTGGACGCATCGCTGCTGGGGAGACCTGGACGAGCCTCGAGGCTCCCGGACTGCGCGTCTTGCAGGCGCGCTCGGAGCCGTCGCGCCGCCCTTACGAGTCGGTGCTCGACCTCACGAAGGCAGCACCGTCGGTCTGGAAGGTCGAGGCGGGGCAGTCGGCGCTGATGATCGAGAACGGCACGGGTGAGCCGCTGCTGTTGGCGGTGCCGGGCAAGGACCCGATGACGCTGGCGGCACGTGGTCAGGCGCGCTTCGATGACCTGCCGACCGGCGCCATCGAGCTGAAGGCGACCGGCGAGCTGACCAAGGGTGCCTACGCGGCGCGGCTCGAGCTGATGCCGGCGCAGGTGACGACATGGGTGGCGGGGCCGGTCGCGGGCTCGATCCGCATCGACAATCGCACCGCCCGTGTCGTCACGGTCTACACCGCGGTCGGCGGCAACGAGGTCGAGCGTGGCCACGTGCAGCCCAACAGCACCGCGCTCATCCGAGATTTACCCCGTAGTAACGTACAGTTGAGCGCTATCGCTGTCGGGGTCGCGCGCCGTCAGACAACTACCATCGACCTGTCCGATGTGCCGGCCGCGACCTGGGTGGTGTCCTCGGTCACGGGCGCGGTGCGCGTCCAGAACGAGCGCGACGAGGCCATGGACGTGTTCGTCGATGCGCAGCGCGTCGGCGAAGTGGCTGCCAAGGCCGAGCGTACCTTCACCGGCGTCGAGGTCGGTGAGCGCCTGATTGAGTGCGTCGGCAACATCACCGGCATGGCCTATTCCGATCGCGTCGCGGTCACAGAAGAAGTGCTCGCGGGCCTCACCGTGCGCGACGCGACCGCGTGGGTCGTCGTCGAGAACAAGAGCGGTGAGCCCGTCACCACCCGGGGTCTCCTCGCTGAGCAGGTCGCCGAGATCCCGGCCGGCGCGACAATTCGCTTTCGCGTGCGCGCCGGCGCCCAGCGACTGTCGCTCGCGGGTCGCGACTCGGGCCTCGTCTTCGCGCATTCGATGGAGGTCCTCGCTGGCGAGACCGGCGTGTGGCCGGTCGCTATCGAGCCGGGTCGCATCCTCGTGTGGAGCCGGCTTGGCGAGATGGTTGCGGTCAGCATCGATGACCATGCCCAGGGCACACTGCCGCCCGATGAAACGATGGCGATCGGCGAGCTGGCGCCGGGTCGTCATCGCATCCAGCTGGTCGGGCTGCGCACGGGCATCGTGCGCGCCGAAGAGGTCCAGAGCATCCCCGGCGGCGACGTCAAGGTGACGTTCGCGACCGAGACCAGCGTGTTGTTGGTCGAGAATCGCTCGCAGGAGCGGGTCGAGGTGACCATCGACGGCTCGCTCTATGGAAACGCTCTCGGCGGCGCCATCCACGCGTTCGGCCAGGTCCCGCCCGGCAAGCGCGAGGTCGAGCTCTACTTCACCACCAGCCGGCGCACCCAGCGAGTGGCGCTCGACCTGCGCGAAGGCCAGCGAGCGCGTGTCGTCGCCGAAGCGCCGATGGGCGTGCTGGTCATCGAGAACAGCTCGCGCCAGTCGGTGCGGGTCACGGTCGACGACGAGCCTGTCGCCATCGTTCCTGCAGATGCCGGACCGACGCTGGTCAACGCGCCCTCGGGCAGTCGGCACGTGCGCATCGAACGAATGGGCGACCGCACCGAGCTCGGCTTCCAGCTCATGGTCCGCGCCGACTCGGCCATCCATGTGCCCGTGCCGCCCCGGACGATGCGGCTGGTGGTGGTCAATCGCACCGATGCCGAGCTCACGTTGTTCGCTAGCGAGCATCGCATCGCGACCATCGCGGCCCGCTCGTCCGAGATGTTCGACGAGCTCGCCGAGGGCGATCAGCGCCTCTTCGCGAAGGATGCCGAGGGACACATCACGCACGAAGAGCGGCGCAAGCTCCACGCGGGTGAGACGGCGACCTGGGTCTTGGCGGCGCCCTGAGCGGACGATAGCCCCGGTACTTTTGGGCTCGTTCAAGGCTTGGGCGAAACGCTGGCGAGAGTCTTCGGAGCGCGACGAATGCGGCCCGGCGACATGTGGCATGCCATTTGAAGTCCGCGCTTGACTCCCTGTGCCATGGACTTAGGTTCGGCCCCGTCACCAAGCCACCGCGGTCGCGGTGGGACAGCGCCCCGCAGGGGCCTTAGTCGCGCCCCACAGGCACATCGCCGGGGCACTCACGCACAGGGAGAACACAGTCATGGGCAAGATCATCGGCATCGACCTCGGTACGACCAACTCGGTCGTCGCGATCATGGAAGGCGGCGAGCCGAAGGTCATCACCAATGAGGAGGGCGGTCGCACAACGCCGTCGGTCGTCGCCTTCGACGACAAGGGCAACGTGCTGGTCGGTCAGATCGCGCGGCGCCAGGCCGTCGTGAACCCGACCAAGACCCTCTTCTCCGTCAAGCGTCTCATCGGCCACCGCTTCGAAGAAGTCGAGGCTGAGCTCGGGCGCCTGCCGTACGAGGTGGTGAAGGCCGCCAATGGCGACGCGCACATCCAGATCGCCGACAAGCGCTACTCGCCACCGGAGGTCAGCGCCAAGGTCTTGGGCAAGCTGAAGAAGGCCGCCGAGAACTACCTCGGTGAGGCCGTGACCGAAGCCGTCATCACGGTGCCGGCGTACTTCAACGACTCGCAGCGCCAGGCGACCCGCGACGCGGGACGCATCGCCGGCCTCGAGGTCAAGCGCATCATCAACGAGCCGACCGCGGCCGCGTTGGCCTACGGTCTCGACAAGAAGAAGCAGGAGATCGTCGCGGTCTACGACTTCGGCGGCGGCACCTTCGACATCTCGATCCTCGAGGTCGGTGACGGCCTCGTCGAAGTGAAGGCCACGGCCGGTAACTCGCACCTTGGCGGCGACGACATCGATCACACGATCGTCGACTGGATGGTGGGCGAGTTCAAGCGCGACCAGGGCGTCGATCTCGGCAAGGACAAGATGGCCCTCCAGCGCCTGACCGAGGCGGCTGAGAAGGCGAAGATCGAGCTGTCGGCGGCGATCGAGACCGAGATAAACCTGCCGTTTATCACGGCGGACCAGACCGGCCCGAAGCACCTCATGCTGAAGCTCACGCGCAGCAAGCTGGAGCAGCTCGCGGACGACATCTTCCAGCGCACCATCGAGCCGTGCCGTCGTTGTCTCAAGGACTCGGGTCTCAAGAACACCGAGATCAACGAGGTGTTGTTGGTCGGCGGCTCGACCCGCATCCCGAAGGTCCAGGCGCTCGTCAAAGAGTTCTTCGGCAAGGAGCCCAATCGTTCGGTGAACCCCGACGAGGTCGTGGCGCTCGGCGCGGCGGTCCAGGGCGGCGTGCTGGCCGGCGACGTGACCGACGTGCTCTTGCTCGACGTGACCCCGCTGTCGCTCGGCATTGAGACGCAGGGCGGAGTGATGACGGTGCTCATCGCACGCAACACCACCATCCCGACCAAGAAGGCCCAGATCTTCTCGACCGCCGAGGACAACCAGCCGGCGGTGACGGTCAACGTGCTCCAGGGTGAGCGCAAGATGGCCGGTGACAACCGCCCGCTCGCGAACTTCAACCTGTCGGGCATCCCGCCGGCGCCGCGTGGTGTGCCGCAGATCGAGGTCGCCTTCGACATCGACGCCAACGGCATCGTGCACGTGTCGGCCAAGGACAAGGCGACCAACACCGAGCAGTCGGTGACCATCACGGCCAGCTCGGGCTTGTCCGAGGCGGACGTGCAGCGCTTCGTCAAGGAGGCCGAGAGCTCGGCCAAGGAAGACGAGGAGAAGCGTCAGACCGCCGAGGCAAAGAACGGCCTCGACAGCCTGAAGTACCAGGTCGAAAAGCAGCTCAAGGAATCCGGCGACAAGCTGGACGACGCCGAGAAGGCCGAGCTCCAGGGCGCCGTCGACGCGGCGAAGACCGCCCTCGAGTCGAACGACAAGGGCAACATCACGCGCGCCAAGGACGACCTCGAGAAGAAGGCGCACAAGCTCGCGGAGAAGCTCTACAAGGCCACCGGCGGCGCGCCAGGTGGTGACGCGGGTGCTGGGCCTGCGGCCAGCGGGGGCGGCGGTGGTAGCAAGGATGACGTGATCGACGCCGAGTTCGACACGAAGTGAGCTGAGTCACCCAGCGTGAGCTGAGAGAGGCGCGGAGAAATCCGCGCCTTTTTTTGTCTCGCGCCCGCGCCCACAAGCACGCCCGCGCCCGAGCCGCGGACTCTAGATCTCGCACAACGCCTGACGCGCTGCGACGATCGTCGAGCCGATGTCGTCGTCGGTGTGGGCGTTCGAGATGAACCACGCCTCGTATTGCGAAGGCGGCAACATCTGACCGCGCTCGCGCATCGCGCGGAAGAAGCGCCCGAAGCGCTCTTTCGCGGACGCGGGCACGTCCTCGAGCCGCCGAACCGGAGCCCCCATCTGCTCCGTGAAGAACAGGGTGATCATCGAGCCGACGCGCTGCACGGTGCCTGGAACGCCGGTCGCGGCAAGCGCCTCATTGAGCCCACCCTCGAGTGCTTTTCCAAGGTGCTCGAGGCGCTCGTAGACGTCGCCCCGGGCGAGGATCGTCAGCGTGGCGATACCGGCTGCGACCGACACGGGATTGCCCGAGTTGGTGCCGGCCTGATAGACCGGGCCCTCGGGCGCGATGGTCGCCATCAGCTCCGAGCTCGCGCCATAGGCGCCGATCGGCATGCCGCCGCCGATGATCTTTCCAAGGCAGGTGATGTCGGGCTTTACGTGATAGCGCGACTGCGCGCCGCCCAGGCCGACGCGAAAGCCGGTCATCACCTCGTCGAAGATCGACAACGCGCCGTGCTTCTTGCACATGGCAACGACGCCCTGGAGGTAGCCGGCCTCGGGCGGGACGACACCCATGTTGCCGACGACGGGCTCGAGGATCACCGCGGCGATCTCGCCCGGGTGCGCTTCGAACAAGTGCTCCATCGCGGGCAGATCGTTGTAGCCGCAGACCAGCGTCTCGCGTGCCGTGCTGCTCGGCACGCCGGCCGAGTCGGGCTGGCCGAGCGTCATCGCGCCCGAGCCGGCCTTCACCAGCAGGTTGTCGACGTGGCCGTGATAGCAGCCCTCGAGCTTGATGATCTTTGAGCGTCCGGTCGCACCACGCGCGAGGCGCAGCGCCGACATCGTCGCCTCGGTGCCGGACGACACCAGACGCAACCGTTCAATCGACGGGATCGACTGGACGACGAGCGCCCCGAGCGCGCTCTCGAGCTCGGTCGGCATGCCGAACGACAGGCCCTGCGTGAGCTGCGCGCGCATCGCGTCGAGGACTTCGGCGCGACCATGGCCGAGGATCATCGGGCCGAACGCGCCGACGTAGTCGAGGTAGCGATTGCCATCGATGTCGATGACGTAGGCGCCCTCTCCTCGTGCCGCGAACACCGGGTCGGCGCCGACCGAGCGACACGCGCGCGCCGGGCTGTTCACGCCTCCGGGGAAGATCTTCTTGGCGCGGGTGAAGGCGGCGTCGGAGTGCTCGTGCGGCATGGTGTCGGGTCCTTTCTTCGAAGCGGTCAGAGCTGGGCGAGCTTCAGGTCGAGCTCAGCCTTCTTCGATTCGAGCTCGGTCGAGAGGTCTTCCCAGTCGGACATGAGCCGCTCGTGCTGGCGGATGAGCGTCTCGCGGCGCTGGTAGGCCTCGCGGATCTTCTGGGAGTCCTTCAGGAATTCAGGACTCGCGAGCTGGCTGTCGACGGCCGTGAGGTCGCTCTCGACGGTGGCAATCTTTGCTTCGGCTTTGTCGAGCGCTGACTTCTTGTCGCGCGTCGACTTGCTGAATGCCTGCCGCAGCTCGGCCTCGAGGCGCTTCTTGTCCCGGAGCGAGGCGGCCCGCCCCTCACCAGCGCTGCTGCCCGCGGCGGCAGCGCTCTCGGCCGCGGCCAGTGCGGCCAGCGAGGCCTTCTTCGCCTCGTACTCATCCCAGGTGCCGGGGTAGGACTCGATGGTCCCGTTGTCGACCTCGATGATCACGTTGGCGACCGCGTTGATGAAGTGGCGGTCGTGGGAAATGATGATCAGCGTGCCTTCGTAGTCCTCGAGCGCCTCTTCGAGCACGTCACAGCTCGCCATGTCGAGGTGGTTGGTCGGCTCGTCCATGAGCAGCAGGTTCGCGGGATCAAATAGCAATTTGGCGAGCGCCAGGCGGGCCTTCTCGCCGCCCGAGAGCACGATGACCTTCTTGTCGACGTCCTTGCCGGAGAAGCCGAAGGCGCCGAGCATGCCGCGGCACTGCGGGAGCTGGTCGAACTTCGCGACCGACTCGAGCTCCTTCAAGATGGTGTTGGCGCCGTTCAACGTGTCGAGCTGGTGCTGCGCGTAATAGGCGCGCTTGACCTCGTGGCCGAGGATCACCTCGCCCCCGTCGGGCTGGACGACGCCCGCCAACATCTTGAGAAGCGTCGACTTTCCGGCACCGTTGGGGCCGACCAGGGCGACCCGCTGACCGCGCCACAAGGTCAGGTCGATCGACTCGTAGACGACTTTATCCGGGTAGACCTTGCGCACGTGGTCGACCTTGATCACCTCCTTGCCCGAGCGCGGAGGCTTCGGGAAACGGAAGCGCGGCGCCGAGTCGGCGTCGTAGGAGACCTCGATGCGCTCGACCTTCTCGAGCGCCTTCACCTTGGACTGGACCGCCTTGGCCTTGGATGCCTTGCTGCGGAAGCGCTCGATGAAGCGCTCGACGTGGGCGATCTCTTTCTGCTGCTGGGAGGCGGCCTTCTCGAGGCGTTCCATGCGCTCGACCTTTTCCTCCAGGTATTTCGTGAAGTTGCCGGTGTAAACCTCGATGCCGCGCTGCCCCAGCTCGGCGATCGACTGCGAGAAGCGGTCGAGGAACGCGCGGTCATGGGAGATGGCGATGATGGTGCCGGGGTAGCTCTGCAGGAACTGCTCGAACCACATCAACGTCGCGAGATCGAGGTGGTTGGTCGGCTCATCCAACAGCAGTAGATCGGGCCGCGCGAACAGCAACCTTGCGAGTGAGACGCGCATCCGCCAGCCACCCGACAGCGTCGGGATCGGCTTGTTCATCGTGCGCTCGGTGAAGCCGAGACCGGCGAGGATGCGCTTGGCCTCGGCATCGAGCTGGTAGCCACCGAGCTGCGCGAAGCGGGTCGTGGCGGCTTCGTAGCGCGCCAGCAACGCCTCGTCGGGGCCGCCGGTCGCGTGCAGCTTCTCGTCGGCCAATGCTGCTTCAATCTGCTCGAGCTCGGCCTGCAGCGCACGCGCCTCACCGCCGGCCTCGAGCACCGCTTCGAGTGGCGTCGCCGTGCCGAGATCCTCGGGCTCCTGCGTAAGGTGGCCCAGGCGGCTCCCCTTCTTGCGGATGACCGAGCCTTCGTCGGGGCTCTCGATCCCGGCGATGATGCGGAAGATGGTCGTCTTGCCAGCGCCGTTCCGGCCTACGAAGCCGACACGCTGACCAGGGGGCACATGCCACGACACGCCATCGAAGAGGGTGCGGGGGCCATAGGACTTCGAGACCGAAACGAGGTGCAGCACGGCCGGGCACTTACCGCTCCTGCCCGGCTACAGGCAAGCATCGTCGCGTCGCGCGCGCAGGTCGCGTCGCTCCGCCCGTAGCTCCGGGTTTCACTAATCGACGCGGCACGATAGCGAAGCTTGATAAGCTGACGCGGCTTCGTGTAGAAGCCCTCCCTTCGCTGCGCCGGCCCTCGCGGTCCCGGCCACCAGCGAAGAGGAGTTCATCTCTATGCTGATGCAACCCAAGAGCTTCGTCGAGCCCGTAACGTTCCACTGCCGTGGCTACGCCAAGCGCATGTCCGTGCACGACTGCATGGCGACGTTCGTCGACGCAAACGCCCTCAACCAGAAGGACAAGCCCTGCTTCAAGTGCTCGCAAGGTCAGGACAATCGTCTGAACTACGCGAAGTCCTGAAGGCGGTCTCGCTGCCACGTGAGCCGACCCCCATCGGTCTCGTGGAAGCTGCCCACGGCACCGTGTGTTAGCCTCGGGTCGTGCGCTCAACCTCGTCCCGGCCTCAGTATCGCCTTCGGCACCCTTGGCCGCTGTTCACTCTGACTCGACTGTTGGTGCTCGCGTGCGCGTTGGTCGCGCCGCATCAGGCACCAGCGGCAGAGCCACGTCCGGTGCGCCAGGCCGAAGGTGAAGACACGGGTCGTGGGCGCCGCGATCGGCAGACCGGAGACGGTGAGCCGCGTCGCGATCGCCGCAGCATCGAAGGCGGCGACGCCACGAGCGAGCTATCGAAGAGCGAGCCGATGTTGTCACTCGTGTGGCGCGAAGGCGGCTGCTCGATCGACGGTCATCGCTCGTTCGTCAAAGCTTTGCTGGGCCTCGATAATACGAGCGACGCGATGAGCCTCGAGCTCTGGGGCGATTCCCACGAGTATGTGCCTTTCCAGAAGGTATTCTACTACTTGCGTGTGCCGCGCGCGGCCTACATCACCATGTTGTGGATTGGCCCCGGGCCCAACCACGACATCTTCGTGCCGTTCCAGAACCTGCGGATCCCCGCCAATCGTGACGTGTCGGTCGACCCCGACAGCATCATCGTGCCACCGCTCGGCCGCGAGCAGTGGGTCGCCGTCGCGAGCCTCGAGCCGATCGAGCTGCCCTGCTACGCGACCGAGACCGACCACCTGAGCTGGCTCCAGCGCGTGCGCAAGCTGCCTCATGGAGTCGGGCGGTGGGAAGTGCGCTCAAAGAAGCAGTGAATTACTGGTTGCTCTCGCCTCGCCACGGCTTCGCCTGCTCGGCGAATTGCGTCAGCTGCCGAGCTTGCGCGGCCTGCGCAGCACGAACACGAGGATGCCAGCGATCCATGCGAACGGTACCTCGCCGCCGCCTGCGCAGCCACCCGAGGGCGTGACCTCGCGACGGCTGATGCTGCGCGACGGGGTCAGCGCGTGGGTGGCGCCGTCGGGTGCGTGCGTATCGACGGGCTCGCTCGAATCGATCGGCGTGGTGTCGGGCACCGACGTGTCGACGACGCGCGTGTCCTCTGGCGTGGTATCGGGCTCGATGATCTCCGGGCTCGGCTCGACGATCTCCGGCACGGGCTCGATTGTCTCGACCACCTCGGGGCCGCTCTCCACGGGCTCGGGGCCGGGCTCCGGCGAGTCTGCGACGCAGGCCGCGCCCACGCACGAGCTACTGGCGCCACAGGCGGTCGTCTCGAGCCGACCGTCGACGCACGCCCTCGCGACATCGCCCTGGCAGTCGCGCAACGCTGGGTCTAGGCGGCACGGTTCGTCCGGCACCAGATCGAGCAGCTCGTCGGCGGTTCCGGCGAAGCGGTTCGTGTCGACGTTGCCCGCGATGCCGTTGACGGCGCCGGTCGACGAGTACTGCCAGAAGGTCCAGTCGGCCCAGTCCTGCGGCAGTCGCGGGCACTCGGCGCTGGTGTAGTGCGCGATCCAGAACGGGTAGCTCGACCAGGCGGCCGAGTTGACGTTGTCGTCCCAGAAGTAGCTGCCGGAGTAGATGATGGGACGCACGCCTAGCGTGCTCTCGATCTCGTCCATCCAGATCCCGACCTGGGCCGCGACCGCGGCGGGTGCGAGGTCACCGTTCGCCTCGACGTCGATGACCGGCGGCAGCTCGCCCATGCCGTAGAGGTCGAGGTGATCGATGACGATCTGGGCCTGCTGGAGCGCGTCGCGATTGGGTCGGAAGAACTGGTAGACGCCACGCGGGATGCCATTGGCAGCGGCACCTGCCCAGTTCGCCGGGAACTGTCCGTCGATCGTCGTGATGCCGTCGGAGACGCGGATGAACGCGTACTTCACGCCGGCCGCCTTGACCTTCGCCCAGTCGATCGTGCCCTGCCACTTCGACACGTCGATGCCGAACAAGGTCGGCGAGTGCACCACGCACAGCGGCGCGGTCTCGAAGGCGACCGGCCGTTCGTCCTGAAGATCGCTTGGCGCATCGCCGCATGACGCCGCGAGCGCGCCGGTGATCATCAACGTCGAAAGCCGGGGAGCGAGGCGCTGGATCTTCATCGGTAGCAACCTACCCGAGGGAAGTCAGTGACGCCACGGTTCCCAAGCAGCCGACACTCAACGCGTCACTCGCAAGAAAACGTGCGGGTGTTGCGGCTCTGTAGCTCGCCGCCGGACCAGCTGGCCTGCTCGACCCAACGCCCGCCCTGGTCGTAGGTCGTCGTGGTCCAGCCGTCGTCGTCACCGACCCCGTCATAGTCGTAGGCCTCGCGCACGACGCGACCAGCGTCGTCGTACTCCCAGGTCTGCACGTAGGTCCCGTTGCTGCGCTGCTGGACGAGGCGGCCGCCCGCGTCGTAGGCCCACGATGTGACCTGTTCCTGGGTGAGGATGCCTTGCTCGTCCGGGCGCGAGACCCGGCTCTCGGTGGTGCGGCCAGCGGCGTCGAGGTCGCGCGTGTAGAAGACGCGCAGCTTCAGTTCCGTGGGATCACAACCTTCGGCGCAGGGGTCGTAGGCCGAGTCGTAGAGCGGGATCGCCGCGCGTGAGCCCCACAGATCGAGGCCGACCAGGCTGTGCGTGAGCCAGCGTCCGTCGAGGTCGCGGGTCCACGCCTGCCACTCGAGGAGGCCCGCTTCGTCGTCGACGAGGTCGCGCTGGATGAGGCGGCCGGGAGCTCCTGCATCGACCTTCGTGTCCCACGTGAACTGCAGCTCGCGGCCGTAGTTGACGGTCGTCCGTGCGGGCGTGTGCCCTTCGCTGTCGGGGTAGACCTCGGGCGAGACGGTGAGGTCCATGCGGTCGACGACCAGGTTGCCCGCGTCGAAGCTGCGGCTGCGGCGCGTCTCGGTGATGGGTCCTGCCGGGCTCGAGACGGTCTCTGTGACCATGACGCCGGCCACGAAGCGGGTGTCGCTCTGGAGCTTGCCCCAGCCACGCGACTGCGGGTCGAGGCCGTGCACACCGACGTGCGAGTACCAGGCGAGATCGCCGTAGTTCCAGCCGTAGGTGTTCGCGCCGTAGGCGAAGCCGATGCCATTGGGGCGCTCGTCGCGCGCGGTGCCGAGTTCGTACTCGACCGCCGTGCCGGGGTAGCCGTACTCGTCCGAGGTCGGCAGGATGAGGCAGCTCGCGTCACTGACCTGCGGCACCGCGTTGGCCCACGGGTCGCCGTTCCACACGTCGTTGATGACCACGCCGAGCGTGTCGAGCGTGCCCGGGCCGTAGCCATCGGGCGACTCGAGCGCCGGGTCGCGCAGCACGGTGCGGCGCGCGACGTGGTTGGCGGCGTCGAAGGTCCAGGTCATGCGGCCAAACATCAGGCCGTCGCGCTTGCGCTCGACCAGGACCGGGCGGCCCGCGCCATCGTAGAACCAGTCGACCGACCAGGTGCTGTCGCGGAAGGTCGCATCGGCGCCGGCCAGGCGGCCGTCCTCGTAGCGCCAGGTGGTGTGTAGCGGCAGCTCGATGGGGTCGTTCGACGAGCCGTCGTAGTAGTTGCGCGCCTCGTTGCGCTCGACCAGGCGGCCGTCGACCCAGCGCTGGTTCATATAGACGTGGGCGAGGTTGGCGCGTTCGATCGCGAACTCGGTGAGGTGGCCAGCGCTGTCGTAGCGAAAGCGATAGGCGTCCTCCGTCGGCGCGAAGACGAGGCCGCCCGACCACTTGCGCTGTCCGTAGATCACCTCGCTGCGCTGGTCGTTCGCGTCGAACGTGACTTTGAGGAGGTTCCAGCTGCTGTCGTAGCCGTACTCGATCCAGAGCACGTCGGTGCCGACCCAGGTGTAGCGCGTGACCTGCTGGTCGTTGCTCCAGGTGTAATAGGTCGTCTGGTCGACGAGCTGGCAGCTGCGGTCGAGCGCCTCGGCCGGCACTGCCGGCAGCACGATGCTCTGCGGCGGCTCGTAGGCCTCAGGCTGGCACCACGTACGCGTCTCGCCGGGTTGGCCCGGATCACCTGGGTCGCCGGGGTGGCCCGGGTCACCAGGACCACCAGGGTTACTGGGGTCGTCGGGATCGTCCGCCGGGTCACTGGGACCATCGGGCTCATCGACCAAGTCGTTCGGGTCGTTCGGGTCGGGTTCGTTGGCCGCGGGGGTGCCGCGCTCGGGTGCCTCGAAGCTATCGAGGCAGCCGGTCAGGCCCGTGGTCATCATCAGAAGGCTCGTCAGCGCGCGCATGATCATGTTCGAAATCTCCTCGCCCAAGGCGTGTCCTGAGCCAGGTGTTCGCAAGACATGTGCCGCTCGATCGGAGACCACTTCATGCTGATAGCTGCAACTCTTTCCGGCACTTAGACAGGCAGCACAAGCAACCGCAGCTTACAGCGGGGAACACCCTGCAATCTGAGCTTACAGGTGCGACGACTCGCTGAACCATGATATAGCCCAGCGAGCTTTTGCCCTGGAGACGCGCATGTCGACCGACGAAGGAACCACGCCCCCGCCCGCGGGCGACGCCACCACTGCTCCTCCGAAGGCCCCGGCCTCGGGTCCCGGCCTCGCGGCCGCGCTCGGCATCACCGATGCGTTGAAGCGCGGTTTCGCCGACTACCTCGAGCAGCACCACGTGGTCCCCAAGTCGGGCAACGAGCTCAACGTCGACCTCGACTTCATGAAGAACCACGCTGGGCCGCTCCTCGCGCACCTCCTGCGCAGCGCGACGCAGTCCGTGCTGCCCAAGGATCTGCGCTTCACGGTGCCGACCCCGCCGCCCGCCGACAAGCCGGACCAGGCGCCCGTCAACGTCAACTTCGACCTCGGCGACTTCCTGTCGAAGCTGTTCAACCCGCCGTCGATCAACCCGCCGCGATGATCGGCTGGGGTCTTCGTGGCCTCGGCATCGGCAGCGTGACGGCGCTCGGCATCGCTTTGGCGAGCGGCGCTGGTCTTGCTGCGCCACCCCCTCCCAAGCGTTCAACACCTCCCGGCGAGGACCCGCTGGCCCGCGCGAGCTGGTCTGACTTCCTCTCGCGCAGCGAGGTCGGTGCCGACGTCTGGTCGAAGGCCCACCCCGATTGGGACGGGCGCGGCGTCGTCATCGCCGTGCTCGACACCGGCATCGACCCGAGCGTGGCCGGCCTCGACAAGCTGCCCAGCGGCGCCCCGAAGCTCATCGAAGCGCGCGACTTCTCGGGCGAAGGCCATGTCGCGATGAGCCGCGCCGAGGTCGTCGGTGACGTCCTGCGCGCCGGCACGACCAGCGTGCGTGGGCTCGCCGCGGCACTCGCCAAGAGCGGCGCCAAGCCACTCCGCCCGAACGACTTCTGGCTCGGCGCTTTCGACGAGAAGCAGCTGAAGAACGGCGCGGTCGAAGACCTCGACCACAATGGTCGCAGCGACGATCGCTTCGCCGTGGTCGCCTTCCGACGCGCGCCTGACGGCGAAGAGGTCGCGCTCGTAGACACCGATGGAGACGGCGATCTCGCCGACGAGATCCTGCGCCGCGCCTATGCCGCGGACTTCACCTGGTTCACGTTCGGCGGCCAGCGCAACGACGCGAGCAGCGACAAGGCGCCGGTCGCGGTCGCGTTGACGCCCGTGCTCGACGACAAGCGGGTCGAGCTGCACTTCGACGATGGCAGCCACGGCTCGCACTGCGCTGGGATCGCGGCCGGCTTCGGCATCGAGGGCCGCAAGGGCTTCGACGGGATCGCTCCCGGCGCGCGCCTCATGTCGCTCAAGATCGGCCACAACGCCTTGTCGGGCGGCGCGACCACACGCGGCTCGATGGCCGAGGCGCTCCGCTTCGCCTCACGCTGGGCCCGCGACAACAAGACGCCGGTCGTCATCAACCTCAGCTACGGCGTCGGGAGCGAGGTCGAAGGCGCCGGCGACATCCAACGCATCCTCGATGACGAGCTGCAGAACAACCGCTGGCTCGCGGCATCGGTGTCGGCAGGCAACGCGGGCCCCGGCCTGTCGAGCGTCGGCAACCCGAGCGGGACGCTCATGGGATGGTCGGCCGGCGCGCTGGTGCCGGACGCGGCGTGGGATACGCTGTTCGGTGCAAAGCGCGGCAAGACCAAGAAGATATTCGCGTTTTCGAGTCGTGGTGGCGAGCTCGACAAGCCCGATGGGCTGACGCCCGGGGTCGCCTGGTCAACCGTGCCGCCGTACCTGAAGAAGGCCGTCAAGAACGGCACCTCGATGGCGTCGCCGCAGGCCGCAGGCGTGATGGCGCTCTTGATCTCCGGCGCGCTCGCCGAAGGGCGGGCCTGGACGCCTGGCATCGTGAAGCGGGCGATGCGCATATCGGCGCGCCCGATCGATGGCTACTCGAGCCTCGAGCAGGGTGCCGGCATCGTGACCGTGCCGGGTGCCTGGGACGTGCTCGCGCGTTCGGCTGCGAAGAACGATCCCGCGGCCTTGGAAGTGGCGGCCTGGAAGGTCGCGACGCCAGTCCCCGGCCGCCCGGGCACGACCGCGCCCGCGTCGTACTGGCGGGTCGGTGGCTACGCGCCGGACAAGGACGAGCGCATCAGCTTCAAGGTCGAGCCGAAGTTCTATGGCGATGTCGGCGAGGCGGCGGTCGGTCGCCACTTCGACACGTTCGAGCTCGACAGCGACGTGTCGTGGCTGCGTCTCGATCGCGGCAACGTCGGCATCCGCGGCAACACCATCGTCGAGATCCAGGTCGGTCTCGACCGCGGCGCGCTGGATCGCACCGGCCAGCATGTCGGTCGGATCCGCGCGAAGCGCAATGGGATCGTCGCGTTCGAGCTGCCCGTCGTGGTGATCGTACCCGAGACCTTCCGCGGAGGCGGCCGCGGCGAATGGACGCGCGCGTTCGGTGGCAAGCTCGAGGCCGGTGACGTCGCGCGTGTGTTCGTCGAGGTACCGCCTGGAGCGACCGGCATGCGCGCGCAGCTCGCGATCCCCGGGCGAACATACGGCAACGTATGGTTGGTGCCGTTCACGCCGGAGGGCCAGGATTTCGAGGCGTTCGAGCATCGTGCCTCGTCGCTCGACGCCTTGTCGGCCGACATCGGCATCGACGGACCAGACCTCGTGCCCGGCACCTGGGAGCTCACGATGTTGGCGCCGATCGCGAATCGCGCGGCGTCCCCATTCGAGCTGACTGTCACTTTCAGCGCGCTGAAAGCGCCCGATGAGCTCGCGGTCGACAACGGCACCGATGGCCTCACGACCGCTTCGCTGGCGCTCACCAACAACATGAGCGAGCCGTTCCGTGGCACCATCGCGGCGCTGGTCGACGCATATCAGCGCGACAAGTCGTACGCGATCAAAGGCGAGCGCACGAAGATCGCTTTCGAGATCGCACCCGGCGACGCGGGCGTAGACTTCGAGCTCGAGCTCGCGAGCAACGTCTGGGATCGCTTCACCGACGTGGCCGTGAACATCGTCGACGGCACTGGGAGCGCCCTCGAACAGGGCGCCTTCGGCCAGCGCAAGACCGCCATCGGCATCACCGCGGCGCCCGGCAGCTACCACCTCGAGATCGTTGGCGGCCACGCGGACAAGGACGACGAGCGCGAGTGGAAGGTGCGTGTGGTCGAGCGGCACCGGCTCACGCAACCCGCTTCGTTCTCGGTCGATGCGCCCGCTGGCATGCCGCTGCCGACCTTGTATCCCGGGGTCGAGACCCACTTCTCGCTGTCGCGGGCGCGGCTGACCGCGGCACCGACCGGCTTTGCTCATCGTGTGGTCGCGACCCTCATCAACCGCGACGGCTCGACCTGGACCCGGCTGCGTATGCCGCTGGTCTCGAGCAAGTGACGAGAGCCTCCAGCGAAAGGCGCAGCCAGACATCGAGAGCCTCCCGCGAAAGGCGCAGCCAGACATCGAGACACTCGCTACTTACGCTTGCCGAAGAGCCGCCCGAGAAAGCCCGAGGAAGGCACGTCCGGATCGCGCGGACCGCTGTCGGGTGCACGCGCGACCAGTAGCGGACGAACCCGCTCGAGGTAGGCCTGCACCTTCTCGATGCGGCGCTGGGTCGCCTGGAACTCGCGGTCGCCGCTGCGCGCCGAGGGTCCGAGCGCCGAGTGCAGCTCGGCGGCTTCGGCCGCGATCGCCTGCACACGCTCGGCCGCGCCTCCGTACGGACCGCGCTGCAGGAGGTCGCGCTCGATCAGCTCGAGCTCGCGAAAGCTCGCGTCGTAGAAGTGGTTGCCTTGCGTCGGCGTGACCAGGTGCGGCGCGGTCGCACCGGTCCGAGGCCGCGCGATGCGGGGGCTGGCGGTCGCCTCCGGCGGCGCCAGGCGTGCTGACACGGTCGCGCGTGCGATCGGCGCAGGCAAGATGGCGGCTCCCGGCGATGCGGCCGACGATGGCGACGCGGTGGACGGGCGCCCGTTCGCGGTCGGCATCCGCTGCGACGGAAGGCGCAGCGAAGGCGCCCGAGCCGCGAGCGAAGGCGAGGGATCGGGGCTGCGTGCGACCCGTTGTTCGGTCGCCGGACGCGCGGTCGAATCGAGTTCGGAGGTGCGTGGACCGACTGCACGAGGCGGAACAACCGGCATCGGCGGGAAGTCGGTGCGGGCGCGGACCCGCGGTGCAGGCCGCGGCGGCGGCACCGATGGCAGCGGCGGCAGGTGGAAGCGCGATGCCCGCAGACCACGACCATCGGGGTTCGAGGCCTGCTCGGGATCGATCGGCTCGCGCGCCTCACGCGCTTCGCGCAGCTCGATGCTCACCGCCGACGGGTCGACACCCTCGTGATGTCCCTGTAGCGACCGCGCTTGCTCGGCCGAGCGCAGCTCGGAACCAATCGTATCTGATGATGAATCTGCCTGCATATCGCCGCTGGAATCGCCACGTGACTCACCTCGCGCCTCGACCGTTCGCGTCTTCACCCCAACCCGCGGCTGCACCCGCTCGACCAGGCTCGCGTCATGCGCAAGCGCCTCGAGACGCCGACGGATCGCGTGCGTGTCCTCGCCCGAGGCGATGCGCGCGCGCGCCAACAGCAGCGGATCGATGCCGGTCAGTGCCAGCCGCGACCGCTGCCAGCGCGGACGCAAGCACCCATCGCGCAGGCTCGCGAGCGCGCGCACCAAGGTCTCGGGCATGTCGGGCGAGCGCTCCATGCGTCCCGCCTCTTCTTCGGCGAGCCGCACCAGCGCCATCTCGATAGCCTCGGGCGACATGCGCCGTACCCGGTCGCGACCCGCGGCCGGCACATCGACCCAGCCGCCCCAGCGTTCGATGTCCTCGCGCGGCGCCGGGCAGCGGCCGGCCATCACCTCCGGATCGAGGCCCGCCGCGCGATAGACCGACTCGACCAGCGAGAACGTCGCCTCGATCCAGTCCGGGATGGCACTGCCTTGCCCGCTATAACCGAGCTCGCCGATCCGCCGATCCAACCCGCGGCGTCCCGTGCGATGTTGCTCAGGCAGCTCACCATCGCGCAGATGGGCGACCAGCGTCTCCCAGATAACCATGCGCTGCTCGTACGGCAGCCCCTCGAGCCGCTCCGCCGCGCCTTGGGCATCGTGATTCTCTAGGCGCGCTATGGCCAGGAAGCGACTGCACCACTCGGCGGCGGCGTCCCCATCGAGGCCGAAGCGCTCTTCGATCACGGCCCAGCTCGCGCGCAAGACCTCCGCCTCTTCGGGCGGCGCGGGCCGCGCCAGCACCACCCCGAGCGGCACCGCGAAGTGCGCGTCGGCGACCTGCGCGAGGTCGACCGGCGCGACCAACACCAGCTCGCGCCCGACCCCCGGCAACACCAGCAGACGCATACCGAGCGTCTGCCGCAACGCGGCCCCGACGATGGTCCCGGGTCGCAGCCGCTGCCGCGTCACGCTGGTCTTCTTCTCGAGCCGCGCGAGGAAGCCGGCGCTCCCGAGGAGCCCATCGATTGTTCGTGCGTCGAGCCCATTGGGGTCGACCGAATGTTGGATGATCGTCAGGACCAGCGCCTGCAGGATCGGTCCAAGGCTCTGTGGATAGCCGCGCAGCGACTCCTCCGAAAAGAGCGCGGCGAGCCCCGGCAGCTCCGAGCGCGTGCGCCGTCCCAGCGCCTGGGCGCAGAAGCGCGCGAGGTCGGCCTCGGCCAGTGAGGCCGGTGGCAGGCTCGCCATCAAGGTCGTGATCGACATCGCGACTAGCCCCGCTCCGCGTGGGCGGCCTTGAGCGAATTGCGGGTGCTTGCGAGCGTCAGGCGCTGTTCGCGACGGGTGCGCGCCTCGGCGGCTCGCAGGCGCTCCTCGGCGGTCTCGAGCAACAGCTCACGTACTTTCACCGGCTTGCGATCAGGGCCGAGCGCGACGAACGTCAGGTAGGCCGACGCGGCGTGCGTGCGCGTGGCTGATATCGGATCCCCTGCCTCGACGCGGACACCGACCTCCATCGACGTGCGCCCGACGTAGTTGACCATCGCGCGCAAATTCACGACGTGCCCGACCTCGATCGGCGCGATGAAGTCGAGCGCGTCCATCGACGCGGTCACGCACTGCGTGCCCGCATGCCGCATCGCGGCGAGCGCCGCGCACACATCGATCCACGCCATGATCTGCCCACCGAAGATCGTACCGAGCGCGTTCGCGTAGGTCGGCAACACGAGTTCGTTCATCTCGACCGCGGATGCGCGCGGACTGCCTTCGGTCAACTGCATGATGTTCCCTGGTGCTCACGCTCGAGAGGCCAACGCCTCGGCCCGCGACTTATCGCCCGCCCTGGTGAGGCTGGCCAGATTCGTGAGCGAAGGCCCGCCGAAGCCAGACTGCCCCCGAATTGTCGGTGCTGTGGCCCGAGCATCGTGCTTGCGGGGTGGGCCCAGATGTGAGGAGGTTCGGCCATGCTCCCGACTCGTTACATGTGGACGAACCTCGGCCTGCAGCTCGCGTATCACGTGTGGGAGCCCGGGCCGGAAGCGCCCGCGAATCCTGAGACGCTGGTGCTGCTGCACGGCTATCTCGATCACGGTCGCTCGTTCGATCCCGTCGCGCAGGTGCTCGCGCGCCGCTTTCGGGTCCTCGCGCCCGACCATCGCGGACACGGGGACAGCGGCTTCGTCGGTGTCGGCGGCTACTACCACTTTCCCGACTACATCCTCGATCTCACACGCCTTTTCGAGCACTTGCAGCTGGAAGTCGCGCTGCTTGCGGGTCACTCGATGGGGGCCAGCATTGCGTGTTATTTCACCGGGGCCTTCGCTGAACGGGTTCGAGGCCTGGTGCTGCTCGATGGCATCGGGCCAGCGCATGTGCCCGCCGATCGCAGCCCGGCGCTCATCCGGCGCTGGGCCAACGACTTGCGGCTGGCGCAGGCGCGCGGCGCTGGTTCCAATGACGCGATGGACTCGCTCGAAGAGGTCGCGCGCCGGCTCGCGCGCACGTCCCCGGGTGCCACTCCCGAGCGCCTCTTGACGCTCGCGAAGACCGCAAGCCAACAGAGCGAGGACGGCACCTATCGCTGGCGCTTCGACCCGATGCATCGCACGACCAGCCCGATGCCGTTCGACCTCACGCGCTTTCGCGCCTTCCTCCAGGCGATCCGCTGCCCGACCCTGGCGGTCTGGGGCGAACGCTCACCGATGCGGCCACCCGACGCGAGCGAGCGCATGGCGCTCATCCAAGACCACACCCAGCTCGTGTTGCCGGGCGCCGCTCACAACCTCCATCACGAGCGCCCCGAGGAGCTCGCCGCCGTGCTCCTCCGGTTCTTTTCGGGGATTGGCTCGGAGCTCGGCTCGTGAGCTCGCCGCTGCGCATCCTCATCGTCAACATCAACCTCGCGCCGACCATGCTCGAGGGCTGCAACGCTATCGCCGCCGCGCTCGACGCGATCATGAAGGACCCGCCAAGCCACCTGGGCAACGGGCTGAGCGGCCACGAGCTCGAGGTCCGGGTGCGGCCCTGGCGCACGCTGTTAGACCCGACCGGCTCGCTCGCGAGCGACCTTCAGAAGTGGGGTCCGTCCGGGGTGATCCTCGGCCCCAACGAGACGCCGTTCCCCGCTTACCCGGCCGCGTTTGATCGTTTTCTCGCCTGGATCCGAGCGCGCCGCGGCCCGACGCTCGGGATCTGTGGTGGCCATCAAGCGCTCGCCCTGGCGCACGGCGCGCCGGTCGCTCCCGTGCACGCGGTGCCTGCCGCCAGCGACAGCTACGAGGGCATGCCGAAGGTCCGCGGCGCCACGCGTATCCGCCTGATGGGCGATGTCGACCCGCTGATCGTGGGCCTCCCGGAAGAGCCCTGGGTAATGGCGAGCCATGTCGACGAGGTCAAAGACATCCCGCCGGGCTTTCGCCTGCTCGCCCTCGGAGATCCTTCGCGCATCCAGATCCTGCGCTCCGATCGGCGTCCGATGTGGGGCGTGCAGTTCCATCCGGAGCGCCCGTTGCCGCCCGAACAGGTCGAGCCCGGCGTGCGCTCACCGGGCGAACTCCTGCTGGCGAACTTCCTGAAGCTCGCTGCGGGATAGGTCCGAACGAGCGTTAGTCGTACTTCAAGGCGAGTTCGATCGCCTCGTCGATGACCGCTTGCAGCTCGGAGTCCATGCCCGGTGCGGCACGGCGCGCACGTAGGAACGCGATCCCTTCGTCGCGGCGACCGGTGAGACGCACCGCGAGGTGCAGGCTCGCGACCGCGGACGACCGCTCCTGCAGGGCCGTGAAAGCAACCCCAGTCCACCACCACGCCTCGCGGTTCTTCGGCTCGACCGACAGCGCACGCAACGCCGCATCGAGCACTCCCTCCCACTCCTCGGTTGTCGCCCGCACTTGCGACAGCCCCAGCAGCACCTGCGCGTCGTACGGGAAGGTCTTGTCGAGGGCGTCGAGCTTCTGCTTCGCCTGACGCATCTGCTTTTTCTGCACGAGGTTCAGGGCCTGCAGCTTCTTCGCGTGGAAGCCGCGCGGCGCGCTCGACCACTGCGAGGTCAGCTCACGCACCTTCTGGATTGCGGTCAGCTTCTCCTCGAGGATCGGCATGCGTGCGTCGTGGTTGTCGATGAGGTCGCCGATCAGGGTCGGTAGCGTCTGCTCGTCGTGATAGCGCGGGAAGAGGGCGTCGGCCGGCTCGAAGCGCGCGCCCGACCAGCGATGCAAGTGGTCGATGTAGGTCCACTGATAGGCGGGCCCGCGACGCCCCACACGCTCGCGCACGACGATCTCGATGTGGCCGTCGCCGTCGAGATCGACGAAGTGCAGCGACTCGACGTGCGGCACATCGAGCACCACCCAGCCCTGCGGACCGAGCGCGGCGAGCTCCATGAACTGATAGAAGCCGGCCTGACCGCCTTCGCCGCCGAGCAATATCTCCGGGTCGAGATCCCCATTGAGATCGCGGATATCGACGACGCGGAAGCGCTCGCCAGACAGGCCGGTTGCCGCCCAGAGCGGCGCAATCTTGTCGCTGCCGACGCGCAGGATCGACGGCGCAAATCGCAGCTGCTGCTCGGCCAGCACGCTGGTCGGCACCAGCAACACCTCGGGCTCGTGGTCACCATCGAGGTCGAGCTTGTAGACTTTGATGAGCTCGTTGGGCGCTCGCTCCGGCAGGCGCCCGAGCACCTCGGACACCTTCACCCAGGTGCCGCGCTGGTTCTTCGCCATCCAATCGGTGGTCTGGAACTGGTATATCTGCGCGTCGGGGTCAGACAGGATCGACTCGGCCTCGGCCCCCTTCAGGCGGAACGGATCGCCATCGTTGAAGCCGAGGATGCCGAGGTCATAGCGACCATGCCCATGCGGCTTCGGCACCGCGTTCGCGTCGCGCGCGACCAGGGCGATGGATGCGACCATGAAGATCGCGGCGCCTACGAGGCGGGGCCAACGCCCGCTCATGAGCCAGGTGCAGGCGGTTGCGCGGAGTCGTTTGCGGCGGGCTTCGCGCGGCTCTTGCGGTCCGCCTCGCGCTTTTGGCGCTTCGCCTCTTCTTCGACCTGCAGCAACGCCGCGCGACGCCCGAGCACGATGCCGAGGATCAGCCCGACCAGCAGGACGGAAGGAATGAAGAAGATATGGGCGGAGGTCATGGAGCATCGTCCCCAAGGCGGGCCAACCGCTCGCGCAGCACCACCATTTCCGCGTGCAGCCGCTTCTGGCGCTGCGACACGATGACGAAGAACGCGAGCAGGATGGCCCACAAAGCAAGATACGCGGCCGTCAGGAACGGTACGTTGGTCGTATTGAGCTCAGCCAGCTTCTTGGCGCTCACCGCGCGCGAACGCTCGATATCGCAGTTGCGCAGGAGCCCCTCGAAGTCACCGGGCTTCACCTCGGGCAATGGCGCTTCGGGAGCCGCGCCGCCGAACGAGGTTGGCTTTTCAGGCCTTGGCTCGGGCGGTTCCTCCGCAAGCGCGCTGCCCGATACGGTCAGCGCCAGCAACAGCGTCGTCAGACGCAGCACTCGCACGTAGTAGGCAGAGCCGATCATCGCTGGTCCTCTCGGTCCGCGAGCTCGAGGTAGCCTTCTTCGAGGTCGTCGACGAGCTTGTGATGCTTGGAGCGCAGGTACACGAGGTAGCCCGCGAAGATGAGCACAGCGCCGACCGCGCTCGCGAAGGCGGCCTGCATGAGCGGCGTGCGGATGCCTTCGCCGTTGATGACGCTCGGGTGGTTGCCGCCCCACAGGTCGACCGCGACGTGGATCAGATAGACGGCGGGCCCGCCGATGATGGCGATGCCGGCCGCGAGCTTCTTGCCGCCCGCGTCACGCTTCGCGTAGCCGCGCAGGATCAGGTAGCCGATGAAGAGGAACTGCGTGAGCATCATCAGCACCAGCCGCGGCTCCCAATTCCAATAGGTATTCCACACCGGCTTTGCCCAGAGTGGCCCGGTCACGAGGACGATCACCCCGAACAGGACGCCTATCTCGGCGAGGCCGTAGGCGACGCGGTCGATGATGTTCGCGAGCGCCTCCTGGCCACGGCGGCCGGCCAGCACCAGGTAAGCGATCGACGCGAGCGCGCAGCCAACCCAGCCAATGAGCGCGGCGAACGCGGACGCTACGTGGAAGTAGAAGATGCGCTGCACGTCTCCCATAACGCGCTCCGGCGGGGCCACAAGGAGCGCCATGCACAAGGCGCCGACGAGCAACACCGCGCACACCCAGGGCATGATGGCCGGGGCCGGTCGGACACTTTCGGTAGCTGCGTTCATCGCGCGCGGTCTAACAGAAAAGCCCTCGTCCTTCCAGGATCGCAGGCGTCACGCCACCATGGTGCGCGCAAAAACCCAGGGCGCGAGCGCCAGATAGAGAAGGTCAAAGCCGATCATCAGCGGCAGGAACCCCTCCGGCTCGCCGAGCGCCGGATCGAACGCATGCGCCGTCAGCTTCACGCCCGCGACCAGCACCGGTACGATGACCGGGTAGACGACCACCGGGATCAACACTTCGCGCATGCGCACGTCGGCCAACATCGCGCCGAACAGGGTGCCGATCAGCGCAAACCCAAGCGTGCCCAACGTCAGCCCGAGGACCAGCATGCCGATCCCCGCGAGCGGCAGCTCGATCGACACGAACAGCAGCGCCAGCGGCACCACCAAAAGCTCCATCGCGAGCATGAACAGGAAGACCCCGACGGCCTTGCCCCAGAAAAGCGCGGCAGGCCCACCTGGCGCCAGCATCAGCCCCTGGAACGCGCCGAGTTCACGCTCCTTGTCCATCACCCGCGCCACCCCGAGGTTGCCCGCGAACACCACCGTCACCCACAGGAGCCCGGGCGCCACCGCGCGCAGCGACTGCGGATCGAGGTTGAACGCGAACGCGAAGATGACCACGATCAGCACCCCGAAGAGGCTCATCGTGAGGAACACTTCGCGCGTGCGCAGCTCGACCGTCAGGTCCTTCGCGAGGATGTGGAGCGCTGCCCGCGCGGTCGTGGCGATCGCACTCGGCATCACTGGACCAGCCTTCCGGCGCGCAACCGCACCTCGCGATCGACGCCCCCGAGGGCAGCCATGTCGTGGGTCACCGCCACCACACAGCGACCGCGAGCGCGCGCCTCGGCGAGCAGGACTTGCAGGAGTTTGATGCCCTGCGCGTCGAGCCCGGTCGACGGCTCGTCGAGTAGCCAGATGTCCGGGTCCTGCAGCAGCATGCGCGCCAGTGCGAGCCGCTGGGTCATGCCGCGCGAGTAGGTGCGCACGAGCTTCTCGCCCGCGTCCGCGAGGCCGACACGTGTGAGCAGGGCGCGGTCTTCTTCGATGCTGCGTGCAACCCCATAGAGCTTGCCGAAGAAGCGCAGGTTCTCGTTGCCGGTAAGGTCTGGGTAGACGAATGGGGCGTGTCCGACAAACCCCATACGGCACCGTATGTCGCTTGGCAGGAAGCCGACGAAGGTCTCACCGAAGACCTCGACGCAGCCTTCGACAGGTCGCACCAGGCCGGCAAACATGTGTAGGAGCGTGGACTTGCCAGCGCCATTGTCGCCAACCAGCGCGGTCAGCGACGCGCTCGTCAGCTCGAGCGTCACGTGTCTGACCGCCCAGCTCCGTCCAAAGCTGCGCGATACGTCACGCGCGGCGAGCACGACCTCGCCTGCAACCGCGCCGACGCTCATGAGCGAACGGGCGCGCTGTCGCCGCTCGGCGTGCGCCTACGGCCGACCGCGAGCACGACGAGAAGCCCGACGAGCAGAGCTCCGAGCCCGGCCGCGAGCGGCCTGAAGAACACGTGGCGATCGGGCGTGCCGCGCACATCGATGAGCACCACCTGCCCGACGGCCGGCTCGTCGACGAGCAGCATCGTGCGCTCCTCGCCGCCGAGGTAGTCGCGCACCAGCACTTCGGCCGGGTTGCGGAACGCGATCTGCGGCAGGACCCGCTCGGGGCTGCGCACGACCATCGAGATGGTGCGGGCCGTCACGGGCAAACGAAGCCCATAGGTGTGGTCGGTCGAGCCGGCAAACGGCACGAGGTAGACGATTCGCACCATCTGCCCCTCGGGCATGACCTGCCCGCGGAACACGAGGCGCCCCCTCTCGATCAGGAGCCGCCCGCTGTCGGGATTCTGCTGCATCAGGAACTCGCGCGAGTCGGGTCGCTGCGGCAGGAACGCCTCGACCGGATCATCGCCGGGAGCCGGCGCGACCAGCGGCATCACGAGCCCACCCGACAAATCCGTGTCGATGACGGCGTGGGTCGGGTTCTCGATCTGGATGAGGTGCTCAATCTGCATGCCGGTATCGCGCGGAGTAAGCGTCAGCCGCACCTGCATCGTGAGGTCGCTCGCATCACCCGTCGGCTGGCGGACGACGACGTTCACCGGCTCGATGCGCCCGTCATTGGGCGCCGTCAGCGCGTTGCGCTGCTCGCCGCCCTTCCAGCGCACGACCAGCGTGTCCGACTCGGCGGTGTTGAACGGCGGCAGTCCCTCGAAGCGCGCATCGCCCGCCGCGTTCGAGGTCGCGGTCCAACCCTGCACGACCTCGGGCTCGGCCATCTCGCCCGGACGCGGCATCCGCAGACGCTCGATGCGCAAGGTCGCCGCGGCACCGGGCAGCACCGCCCCCGACGGATGGATGAACGTGACGTGCGCGCGTACGGTCGCGAGCTCCGGCTTCGTGGGCGTGGGTGTGGGTGTGGGTGTGGGCGCCGGTGTGGGCGGCAAGGGCTCGGCCCCAACCGCGAGCGCGACCAACATCATCAAGAGCGCGTTCAAGTCCGTCCTCCAGACTCGAGCGCGGCCTCCGCCTCACGCTCGGCGTCTCGTTCGGCCCGCAGCACCTCGAGCCGGTCCATCACGCGCACGGCCTCACGCTCGAAGTGGCGCTTCAACCCGGAGTGGTCCGCCTCGGACAGCTTGCCGAGCGAGTTCTCGTGATCGAGGTCGCGCAACGTCGCGAAGAGCCGCTGCTTCTCGTCCTCGAGCGCCAGGATCTCTGGATCTTCATACACCTCGGCCCGCCCGTCGGCCTCACGCCACGCGCGCACGAGCCTCATCATTGCGAGCAACGCGAAGATCACGACGACCGCGAACAGCGGCACCAGCAAGGCTGTCGCGGGACTCATGCGTCGTACGCCTCGAGCTCATCGCGTAGGCGGTCGCGATCACCGACCGAGAGGCTGGCCTTCTCACCGCGCGCTTCGCGCGACAATCTCGCATCCGGTGGCGCGTCGAACCGCCCGGCCTCGACCGACGGCATGCGTCCAGCGGCCAGGGCGCGCCTGCGATTGCGCCACACGATGAGCCCAATCACCAACAGCACCCCGAGCACAGCAGCGGCCGGCAGCCAGTAGGAAACGACTTGCTCGTCCGAGGTGCGCAGCACATGCGCCTCCCACGGGCCGCCGTCCTGGTTGGCGTTGTTGTCGGCGAGGTAGAACGCGAAGATGTCGTCCTCGGAGACACCCGCCGCGAGCAGCAGTCGGAACGTCTGCACCCAGCGCATGCGATGCGAGCACGTCGCGCGCGTCGCCTCGAGCGTCATGAGGTACTCGCCCGGGCACGTCGTCCGGGTCGTCTTCAAGAGGTGCGTCAGCGCCTCCGGCTCGAACCGGATGCGCGTCTCGAACGCGCGGTCGACCTCGATGATCTGGCTCAGCACGAGGTACTTGGCGCGCCCCGAGGCCACATCGCTCGGCGCCTGTTGGCTCAACAAGTCCAGCGCGATGCGCCGATCGCGCGTCGCGCCTTCGCAGCTACATGTCGCGTCGCCCAACGCGACCGGCCGCAGCTCACCCGGCGGCAACGGACAGCCACAATCGAGCGTCTGCAAGAGATCATCGCCCGGCTCGCTCTGTGGCGGCTCGAACCCGGTCGGCTCGGGCTTACCTGAGTCCGCATGCGCTGCCCCTGCCAGCACCACCGCGCCGATGATAGCGATGAGGACCATCACGCCCGTCCGCACCACCTTCGTAGAGACGCTTTGAGTAGCAACGACCTCGCCCTCGCCCACGGCGATGCGCGCATGCGCCGGCTCGAATCCTTCGACCGTGACCGGCACCTCGCTCGGCACCTTGCCGCTCGACACGAAGGACGACACCGCGCGCGCCAGCCAGCGCGGCGTGAGGCAGATCACCGCGCCCAACAGCATGCACAGGCCACCTATCCACAGGAAGTTCACGAGCGGGAAAACCACCGTGAATACCTTTACATACGGCCGCCCCATGTCAGGCTGCATCGACACGTAGAGGTCGACCAGGAAGTCCTCGCCACCGATCGCGACCTCGGTCGTCGAGGTGTTCTTCGACTTGTAGTAGCGCGACTCGGGGACCAGCGTCTGGCCCGTCATCCTGTCGACGACCGACACCGCCCCGGTCTCCTCGTCGTCACGCAGCGACAGCACCCAATCAGGCACGCGGGCACCGCCGAGGCGGGCCGCAAACAGCTCCTGTGTCGGCTTGTCGCGAAAGCGCAACGTCAGCTCCGCCGTTCCCGCGCGCAGCTCGGCCGTGACGCCGGGGATTGCCGCCGCTGCGAACGAGTCGCGCGCGGCACGCAGCTTCTCCATCGCGTGCATCGGCACCTCGTTGACGAGCTTGCCGTCGCGGAACTGCCAGACCTCCGTGAGTGGCCCGCGCGCTGCCGTGTCGAGCGCGTACTCCTTGGCGAAGTGGCGCGCGAGGAAGTAGTCGGCGACCAGCGCGCGCCGCTCGACCGCGTCCTTCAGGCGCACCTCCATGAACGGCTCGTCGTACTGGGTGCGCACATGGAACGTGCTGACCTTGCGCTCGCCGAGCCACTTCTCGAGCCGCTTCACCGAGCCTTCCGAGACGGTCGAGCGCAGTGGCATCACGACGAACGTCGCGTCCGAGACAACGCAGCCCTCTTCGTTCGAGTAGTAGTGGTCCCGATCGACCAGGGACAGCGCGTAGCGATCGACGAGGTGGGTGTCGCCGACCGCCATGTGCCGGTCCTTCTCCTCGTGTTTGAAGGCTTTGCCGGTGAACGCGAGGAACATGAAGATGACGCCGGCATGCACGATGTAGCCGCCGTAGCGCCGCGGGTTCTTGAACAACACGACCAGCGTGCTGCCCCAGTAGCCGCCCAGGCCCTGGGCCTTCCTCACCTTGGCGGCGATATGGAACTCGCGGCCGACCGAGAACAACACGAAGGCGCACATCCAGTAGACGAGGATCGAGATCCAGTCGCCGGTGTCGAGCCCCTTCGCCCATATCTCGTAGCCGGCGCTGAAGTCTATCTGATGCACCCGCGCGTTCGCGGCTGACTCGGAAACGAGCACGATGGCCGCGCCGACGAGCGTCATGAGGCTGCCCCAAGCGAGCGGCCACATGAAGTTCTTCCTGAAGTTACGGGCAGTTGCCTTGCGCCACGAGATCAGCGGCCCGACGCCGAGCACCGCCAACAAGGCGATGCCGATCGGCACGAAGACCTGGTTGAACTTCTCCTCGTCCCAGACGACCGGCTCCTCCAAGCCGAAGAGGTTGCGCACGGTCTCAGACTCGGTGAACTTGCCCATGAGCGTGCCGTACAAGACGACCGCCGCGCAGAAGACGAAGATGATGTTGTTCAGGACGAACATCGCCTCGCGCGACATGAACGACTCGATGTGCGCCTCGGACCGCAACGACTTCCAGCGCCGGCTGATCAGCACCACCGAGAACACGAAGATGATCGCCATGTACCAGAGGAAGTAGTCGGACAGCTCCGAGTCCGCAAACGCGTGGATTGACACGATGATCTGGCTGCGCGTCATCCATGTCCCGACGATCGTCAGGAGGAACGTCAGTGCGAGCAGCACGACGTTCCAGCGCTTCAACATGCCGCGCCGTTCTTGGATCATCACCGAGTGCAGGAACGCCGTCGCCGTGAACCACGGCACGAGACCCGCGTTCTCGACCGCGTCCCACATCCACCAGAAGCCCCAGCCGATCTCCATGTAGGCCCAGCGGCAGCCGAGCAAGAGACCCACCGTGAGGAAGGCCCACGAGACGATGGTCCAGCGGCGCGTGTCGGCGATCCACTCGTCGTCGAGCTTCTTGGTGATGAGGGCCGCCATGCCGAACGCGAACGGGATGGTGAAGAGGATATAGCCCGTGAGCAGTGACGGCGGATGGAACGCCATCACCGGATTCTGCAAGAGGGGATTGAGCCCCTGCCCGTCCGTCGGTGCCTCCTGAGCCATCCAGGTGTCGAACGGGCTCGTCTGGAACACCATGAGGATCAAGAAGAAAAGGATGGCCATCGCGAGCAGGCTGGTCACCCACGAGAGGTACTCGGCCGAGCGGTTGCGCTTCGTCTGCACCGCGATGTTCGAGAAGACAGCGAGCGACGTCACCCAGAAGAGCAGCGCCCCACGCTCTCCACCCCAGAAGGCGGCGAGCTTGTAGACGAGCGGCATCGCGCGCTCGGAGTACTGCGTGATGTACTTCGACTCGAACGCATGCGTGAGAAAGCCATGGGTCAGGATGACCGCCATCGCGATGCACATCAGGCCGACCGCGAAGAGCCCGTGGCGCGCCCCGCGCATCCACGTCTGGCGCTTCGTGATGGCACCGATGGCCGCTGTCACCGCGGTCGCCAACGTCACGAGGAAGGTCGTGACGAGGATTAGCTGTCCGATCTCCTGCATCAGCTTCTCGGACCACCCTGTGGTTCACCGGGGGCCTTGCGATAGCGGTCGTAGAGTTCGTCCGAGGCGGACGGCCCGTTGCCCTCGGCCTCGTACTTCGACGGGCACTTCATCGTGAGGCGGGTGCTCTCGACGTGGCCGCCCTCCTTGCTGAAGCGGCCTTCGACGATGCACGACTTGCCGCCCTCGAAGTTGTCGGGCGGGCTCTCGCGCGAAACGATCGGCAGCTCATGGCCGTTGCCATCGACCAGCGTGAAGTGGGTCAGCGGCTTGCCATCCTCCATCGTCGCGAGGATCGAGCCTTCCTTGATCTGGCCTCGCACGCGCACGTCCTTGTCGTCGAAGCGATCGGGCGCGGTCGCGACCGTGCCGACCTCGAGCTCGTAGCGACCACCAGTCGCCGTCGCGACGATGAGCACGGCGATGCCGACCGCGACCAGGCCGATGACGATGTAGCCAAATGGAATGCCGCGCCGCTGCGGAGGACGCGTGGCGTCTTTGTGGCCACTGAGGCTCGCTTCGGCGGGATGGGTCTCGGCGGATGTCGACATCGTTCAGCCTCCGGTGATGCTCATCGATTGCATGGTGCGCTGGTCCGCCTGAAAGCGGTGGCCAGGGCCTTTCGCGAATAGCGCGATGCGCAGTGTCTCGGCCAGCGCTTCGTCGCTCGCCCCTTGTCGCATGCGGTCACGCAGCGAGAGATCACCCGGAAATGCGAGGCACTCCTGGAGGATCCCGGCGGCCGTTACGCGCACGCGATTGCAGGTCGCGCAGAAGTGGTCCGAGACCGCGGTGATGAAGCCGATGTCGAGCGGCTTGCCATCGACTTCGGCACGCAAATAGCGCGCGGGTCCACCACCCACGAAGGCGCCGCGCTCGGTTCGAATTCCGGGCTCGATGCCGTCGGCTGCGAGGCGCGCGCGCATCTCGCTGACCGGCACGAACGACTCGGGCCCCCAGCGATCGTCGGTGCCGATCGGCATGTACTCGATGAAGCGCAGCACGAAGCCATGCTCGCCCGCGAAGCGCACGAGCGCCGGCAGCTCGTGATCGTTTTCGCCGCGCACGACAACCGCGTTCAGCTTGACCGGCCCGAGGCCCGCCGCCTTGGCTGCATCCAGCCCAGCCAGCACGCGCGCGTGCGTGTCGGGGCGCGTGCGCGTCATGCGCGCGAAGGTCCCAGCATCCAGCGAATCGAGGCTCACATTGACGCGGCGAAGGCCCGCCTCGCGCAGCGGCTGAGCCAGCTCAGACAAGGCCAGGCCGTTGGTCGACAGCGCGATATCCTCGATGCCCGGCACGCTCGCGAGGAGCCGCACGAGGCGCGGCAGATCCCTGCGCAAGAGCGGCTCACCGCCCGTCAGCCGCAAGTGCGTGATGCCGAGCCGCGCGAACACCCGCACGAGCCGGTGCAGCTCTTCGAACGTCAGCACCTGCGCGCGCGGCGCGAACGTCAGACCCGCCTCGGGCATGCAGTAGACGCACTTGAAGCTGCAGCGGTCGGTCACCGATAGGCGCAGGTAGCGCACCGCCCGCCGCTCACCATCGTAGAGGCCGAACGGCAGGTGCCCCGCGAAAGGTGATGGGCCCACGGCGGCTGGCGATGCGGCGGAAGCCCGGGCCTCGAACGCGGCGCGACCATGCCCGATGGGCAAAGCGGTCGTCGTCAGGTCGGTCAGGCTCACGCAGCGCACCGTCTTTCGGCCTGGTCTCTAGCGCGCCACCGTGCCCGCCCCAGCCAAACGCGGGTAACGTAGGCTCACCCCACCCCATAGGCAAGCACGAAGCCCCGACCAACCTAGCGCGGCGGAGCCGGATCAAGGCGTGGACCGTCCGCGTTTCGGAACCAATCGCTCTTCAGGTGGCGATCGAGGCAGGAGGCGAAGAGGCAGTCGCGAAGCGCATTGGTCGAGAACAATACCCTATCGTGCGCGGACTGGGTGCGGATGAAGACCGCGCGCGCCTTGGTGATGTCGCGCTTACTGAGCTCGCTACCCTCGATCTGCTCGTGCACGTACTCGACGCCGGCCTTGTCGAAGAGCCACATCAGCCGCTTGTTCTCGATGGTCGGCATCTCGCCCGAGTAGAAGCTCACGAGCTTGTGCCGCTCCGCCATCGTGCCCTGACTCGCATACGTCGCGGCAACCCAGTTCTGGAAGCTGCCGGTGCGGCCGTAAAGCGCATCGAAGAGGTAGACCTCGTTGACGTTGAAGCCGCCGACTTCCAGGCAGTACGACACGACCCGAAAGCCACCCGAGTGGGCTGACAGCACGACCTTGCCGATGCGCGCCTTGGTCGGGATCCCGCTCTTGTCGAGGCGGGCTTGCAGGCTCGGGGTCTGCAGCGTCTCGCGCACCTCGGTCAGCAGGTTCACGAGCCCATCCTGCTCGTCGAGCTTGCCACCCGCCATGTCCTCGGAGTTCACCGGGCCCTGCGGGAAGATCATGATCGCGTTCTGCTTGGAGTCGTAGAGCTGTTCTCGCAGCTGGTGCCGCTTCATCGCCTCGCCGGCCGTGTCGCGATATCCGTGAAAGTGCACCAGGGCGTCGATGCGGAAGTCGTCCCTGACCCGGAAGTGCTTGGGCACGAACGCGATGACGGTCGGGTCCTTGTAGCGTGACCCCTTCGCCGGGAACGGCGCCGTCTCGAGGTCCATGGTGATCGTGACGCCGCGCTTGCCGACCTCTACGTCCCTGATCTTCTTGGACTTCTGGCCTGCCTTGGGATCGGCTGCCCGGACGTTCGAGACGAGCCCGGCGACCAGCGCCATGCCGGCTGCGCCCGCGAGAAAGCTACGGCGTGAGGGGTCGAACGTCATGAGCCGGGACACTCTCCTGGTGGATGCTCGCGTGGGCCTCGGCAAAGGCAGCCGTAGGCGATACTGCTGCCAGAGCCGAAGGCCGCGTCGCGCTGTCGAAGAGCGCGCCGCCGAGCAGGAACCCAACGCCCACGACCGCAGCACTCTTCCACTGGCGAAGATAGATGAGATGCCCCACCCACGTCACTGCCAGAATTCCGAGCCCGACCAAAGGATACCAGGCCTTGACGCCGGGCTCTTCGACCGCGGCGGCGAGCTTCGCCGCGATGGCGAAGACCGCGAGCAACACGTAGAGCGCCGGCATCACCGAGTTCGCGCGGTAGGGGCGCGCCAGGTCCGGCAGCTTCACCCGCAAGACATACATCGCGAACACGGTCAGCGAGCCGGTCACGAACATCGCAAGAGAGGTCATCTCACCGATGGCATCGGCGGTGCCGGTCAGCGCGATGAGGCACGCGAGCAGCGCATGGAACCACAGCGCGCGGCGCGGAACGCCGCTCATCGAGAGCTTGCCCATCGGCTTCCAGAGGGCTCCGTCGCGGCTCATCGCGTAGCCGACGCGGGCCGCGGCCATGATGGTCGCGTTCACCGACGTCAGGATGGCGAGCATGATGGTTACGAGGACGATGGTGCCCAACACTGGCGAGCCGAGCGCGTTCGCGACGCGCGTGCCCTGCTCGAAGCCGAGGGCCGGCGAGCCCTTGCTGGCGAGCCCCGACATGCCGAGCACGGCCACGAACATGGCGATCATCACGAGATAGAGGAGCGTCACGGCGATGGTCGCCGAGAACATCGAGCGCGGGATGGTCTTGCCCGGCTCCTTCACCTCGGAGGCGACGTAGATGATGTTGATCCAGCCCGAGAAGATGAAGTTGACGGCCAGGAACGCACTCGCGATGCCACCGAACGTGAGCATCTCCGGCAGCGCGCCGAGCTCGTCACCGGTTGGCGGCACGACCACGGCCGGCTGCGCGATGAGCACATAGCCCCCGAGCCCGAGCATCAGCACGATCGGCGAAAGCGTCAGGATCGTCTGCGCGCGCGCCGACAGCGACGTGCCGAGGTCATTCAAGAGCGTGAACAGCAGGATGATGCCGATGCCGCCGACCTGTGCCCCGTTGAACGGCCCGAGGAGCGGCTCAGTCATGTTGGGGAAGGCGGGGTATCCGAGCAGCGGTCCGATTTGGTATTGGGTCGTGGCGATGGCGAGCGTGGCGGTCGAGCCAGCGAAGATGGCCGCGAACAGCACCCAGCCCGACGCGAACGCGACCGACCGGCCGTAGGCGGCGCGCTGGAACACGTAGTCGCCGCCGGCCTTGGGCATCATCGCCCCGAGCTCGCCACAAGCGGCCGAGCCGGACAGCGCGAAGAAGCCACCGAGCAGCACCATCGCGATGACCATCGGCAGTGAGCCGACGCCACGCGCAATCTCGTCGGAGAACAGGAAGATGCCGACACCGATCATCGAGCCGGCGACGATGCTGAACGCGCCGACGCTGCCGATGACACGGGCGGGTTCTTCGTGGTGAGGGGCGATCGGAGAGGTTATGGGCGCGAGCTCGACTTTGGACATGGCGTCGCGGAACGTCCTGCTGGAGGCACCGATTCCGTGGGCCGTGTTGCTCACGAAAGCAGGTCGCGACCGTTAACACGGCGCGGCGCATTCGTCATGAAAACCTGGGGCCGATCCGAGCTCTGAAGGGAATCGTCTTCAGGTCGCCGGGGGCTTCCAGAGGCGGGCGATCTGCTCGTGCGTCGGGTTGTCAGCAGGCGCATTGGTACAGATATAGAGGCGACACTCCGTCGGGCGCGCTTCGTATATGCCGCAGCCCGCGAGCCCGTCGGCGGCGAGGCCGAAGAAGATGCACTGCCCGCGCAGCGCTCTATATAGACCGTCGGTGCGGCTCGCGGTCGGGATGGCCGGCTTGCCGTCGATGCCGAGCTTTGCCGGCGCGAACACGTGCACGGCTTCGCCATCGACCTCGATGGCATCGATGACGAGGTACTTCCTGACGAACGCGTCGGGCTCCATGCCTTTCAGCGCGGCGGCCGCCTCGACCTCACCGGGCGCGAACCAGCCGGGGTTCGACTTGCAGCAGAGGCCGCGCCGGATGCAGCCCTTGCTCGGGTCGGGGTGGGCCTCTTGTTCGTCCCAGGTCCAGTAGGGATTTTCGTCCTCGATGGCGTCGAGCGTGTCGCCGTCCTTCAACGTCGCCGGGTCGACGGGTGGCGTTGCGGGCGCGAGGTCGGGCCGCTTCTGAATGGATTCGTGCAGGATCCGGAACGTACCTTTGGGCTTCATCGGTTATCATCCTCGCCCATGTTTTGGATCTATCCAAGCCTCCTGCTGCTGCTAGGCGGCGGTGACCTCGTCGATTCGCCCGCACCCGCACCTCCTGGCGGTCTGCCGAGCGTCACGCAGACAGCCCCGGCCGCGCCCCGCGTGACACTCGGGCTCGAGGTGTTGCTCAATGAGCGGCTCGATCTGATAGCCGACAAGAAGGTCGGCCTGCTCACTCACCCGGCCGCGGTCGATCAGGATTGGGTGCCTTCTATCGATAGGTTGGTGCAGGCGAGCAAGGCGGGCCACTTCAAGGTCGTGCAGCTGTATGGCCCCGAGCACGGCATTCGCGGATTCATGTCGGCCGGCGAGAAGACCGGCGCGGGCAGCGATCCGCACACCGGCCTGCCGGTCGAGAACCTGTTCGGCCTCGGCAAGAAGGGCCGGCCGTCGGTCGCGACGCTCAAGCGCATCGACGTGCTCGTGGTCGACCTCCAGGATCTCGGATCGCGCACCTACACTTACATCTCGACCCTGGGGGAAGCGATGCAGGCGGCCGCCGACGCGGGCAAGAAGGTCATCGTGCTCGACCGGCCGAACCCCTACGGCGGCCTCGTGTTCGAGGGTCCGGTGCTCAAGCGCAGCCAGCGCAGCTTCATCGGCTGGGCCACCTTCCCCGTGACCCACGGCCTCACGATCGGGGAGGTCGCGCGCTACTACAAAGAGGTCGAAGGCATCGCCTGCGACCTCGAGGTGATCCCGATGCGCGGCTGGCGTCGCGACATGGACTGGACCGAGACGGGCCTGAAGTGGGTGCCCACGTCGCCTGGCATTCCGCACGTCGAGAATGCCTGGCTCTACACCGCGACCGGCATGGTCGGTGGGATCTCGGACAATGTCAGCGAGGGCGTCGGCACGACATTGCCGTTCGAGCAGGTCGGCGCCGAGTGGATTGCCGCCCCCGCGCTCGAGGACGAGCTCGCCAAGCTGCACCTGCCGGGGGTGCGCATCCGGCCCACGACCTTCCGCCCGAACTGGTTCACCTTCAAAGGGAAGATCCTCCACGGCGTACAGCTCGCGGTCACCGATCCGACCGTGTTCAGGCCGATCAAGACCGCGCTTGCCCTGCTGGTCGCTATCGAAAAACTCTATCCGGGGCAGGCCACCTTCCGCGACAACCACGCGCGCGTCTGGGGCACCGACCGCGTGCTCGAGCTGGTCAAGGCCGGCAAGACCGCCGACAAGATCGAAGCGACCTGGCAGAAAGACCTCGCTGCCTATGCGGTTCGCCGCGCCACAATCTTGATGTACGACTGATCTCGTTCCCCGGGAGGGCGCGATGAGACGGCTCGGTGTGATGTGGAGTGGAGCCACGGTGCTCGTTGCGGCCCTCGGTTGCGATGGGGCCGGCGCGAACTCGCACGTCGCTGATGTCGACGTAGCCGAGACCGCCAAGGGGAACGATCCGGACGGCGCCGGTCCCGATGTGGCGCACGACGAAGTCGGCGCGGAAGATTTCGAGATCGCTCCCGAGGGTGAAGTCACATCCGAGAGCGATGTCACTCCCGAGAGTGACACGACGCCCGACATCGATGTGTCAATCGGATATTGCCAAGGCGCGGTCGTCGAAATGACGCAAGTGCACGGCCTACCTTATGTGATGGTCGGGGTCGATGGCACCGAAGGCTACTTTCTGGTCGACTGGGGCACGACCGCGACCGCCATCGATCCTACCGGATTCAATCCGTATTTCCCAGAACCACTGGCAGGCTCGAGCGACCGCTGGGACGGCTTCTCATTCTTCGGTCCGTGGGGGACCGTGCGAATGTCACAGCAGGATTTCTCCTGGTTCGACGGCCCGATTCGCCAGGCTGGCATTCTCGGCACCGATTTTCTCGCGCTGAATGCGTTCGTCGTCGATTGGGACGCGGGTACGCTCGCGCGTGCTGAACCCGGCGCTGGCTGCACGGATGCAGCGCTGCTCGAGGCCGGCATGAGGCCGCTCTCGACGGCTGGCTACTATGCGCGCGACCTCGACGAGGTCTTTGCGGGCATGCCGAACATCCCGACGATTCCAGCGCGCGTCGGCGCTGCGCAGGCCCCCGCGCAGATCGATACGGGCTACGACGACGCGCTCGTCGGACCGGCGATCAATATCAACCACGCGTTTCGCGCGGCCATCGCGGACGCTTCGTTGGTGCGCGCGCCCGAGCTCGACCTGGTGCTGACGACCTGCGTTCCAGGTCTCGTCGAGTCGGTCGACGCGTGGCGCCTGGCAATCGGTGCGACACTCGAGCTGGTCGGCGAAGACGACAACGCCGTGCGCAGCTACTCCGATGCGATCCTCTTCGAGAAGGACACGCCGGCGGCCGCCTTCCGCTGCGGTGGCATCGGCACCTGGGCGACGCCCGGCGCCCAGCTCGGGGTCTCGTTCGTCGCTCGCGGTGGACGCGCGGTGTTCGACCCTGTGCGCTCACGGGTGTGGTTGCCACGGGATCCATGATTCGCTCTTGGCATCGCGGCTGGCTCTGTTGACCAGGGACGCGCGAACGCGCACCTTCACGTGGGGCAGACGAGAGGGGGCGTATGAGACGACTGGTCGTGCTGTGTGCTTGCCTGTTCGCGGCATGCGACGAGAGTGGGCGTGCGCCACCGGACACGCGCACGCCAAGTGCCGATGCGGACGAGGTCGCTGACGCGCGACCGGATGCCGGTACGGACGCGAGCGCCGACAGCACGACTCCGGACGGTAGTGAGTTGGAGTATGCGATCGACACCGCCGCGCCGCCGTCGGTGCGGCGCCTCAGCACGCGCGAGCTCGAGCACACGTATGCCGCGGTCGTCGGCATGGTCCCAAAGGCGCTTGCGCAGGTGCCGCCGGACCCGCGCGACTTCACCTTCGATCGGGTCGTCAACGCGCAGACCGTGAGCCCGCGCCATGCCGAGGCCTACGACGCGGCGGCGAGCGAGGCCGCTGATTGGCTCATCGCGGAGCGACGGCTCGACGACCTCGTTGCCGAATGTGGCGACGCGATCCTGCCGCCAGCGGTGGGTCAGTCGTCTACGCAGACGAGCGGCATCGCGCTGGCCGCCTACCCGGATTGGGCGTTGACGGCGGGCGAAGGCAACCCCGAGCGCCTCATGATTCGCTACGCTGAGGAGAGTGGCGTCTCGACCAGCTTCGCGGCGCCGATCGATGGACGCTATCGGCTGACGCTCGATGTCGAGCTGGAGCCATCGTTCGACATTGCGCTGTCGGTCGATGGCGTGGTCGCAAACTCCTGGCGCACGACCGGCGACAACGACCTCATCTTCGAGGTCGATCTGACGGCGGGGAGCCACCAGTTCGCGTACGACTTCGTCTACGACGGCAGCTCAAACCCGTATGTCTGGGTGCAGGCATTGACCGTGAACGGTCCCATCGACGGAGGCGAGACCCGCGATGTACAGGCGCGGCAGGTGTGCGCCGATGAGCTCATCGATGTGCTCGTCGCGCGCGCCTATCGCCGACCGGCCACCAACGCCGAGCGCGAACGCCTGCGAACCCTGCACAATGGCCGAGTCGGCGACGGCTGGGGCGATGCGACGCGGGTCTTGATCCGCGCCATCTTGGGCAGCCCGAAGTTCCTCTATCTCATCGAGACTGGCACGCCGGTCGCGGCTGGACGCTTCGCGCTCGACCCATGGCAGGTCGCGCAGCGGCTCTCGTATGCGTTGTGCGAAGGTCCGCCGGACGCGCCGCTCGTGACCGCGGCGACCAACGGTGAGCTTGTGACCGACGCGCAGGTGGCCGCTCAGGCCGAGCGGCTCATGGCACTACCGTGTGCCGAGGAGACGATCGCTCGCTTCTATCGACAGTGGCTGTGGCTCGAGAAATTGCCTCAGACTGCCAAGGACCCGGCGATCTATCCGGACTTCTCGACCACCACGGCCGAGGCGTTCGCGCGTGAAGCCGACCGGTTCCTGCACGCGCTGACGTTCGAAGAAGGCGCGGACATCGCCGAGCTGTATCTCGCCGATCACTCGTGGATCGACGACACGACCGCCGCGGTCTACGGGCTCGCGGTGCCGGGTGTCGGGCCCACCGGCGAGCTCGTGCGCACGATGCTGCCGGCGGAGCGCAGCGGGGTCCTGACGCTGCCAGGCGTGCTCGCGGTGACGTCGAAGTTCAAGCAGACCTCGCCGGTCATCCGCGGGGTCTATGTGCTCGAGCAGCTCTTGTGCGACGAGCTGCCGGCGCCACCCGACAACGTCGATACGACCCCGCCTGACATGGACCCGACGCTGACCTCACGCCAGCGTTGGGCGTCCCACTCGGAGTCGCTCGCGTGCGCTCCATGTCATCAGCGCATCGACCCAATCGGCTTCACATTCGAGGAGTTCGACGCGATGGGCAAGCACCGTACGAGCGAGAACGGGCTGCCGGTCGACGCCCACGGCGCGGCGCCGATCCTCGGCGTGCGCGATTCGACCTTGAAGGGTGTCGGCGACCTCGCGAGCCTGGTGGCGAGCTCCGAGTTGGCGACCACCTGCCTCGCGCGCCAGTGGTTGCGGTTCGCACTGGGGCGCATGGAAGAGTTGCCCGATGCAGGCTCGATCGCGGCCGTGGCCGCCGCGCTGAAGGGGCCGGACGGGAGCCTGCGCAAGGGGTTCCTGGCGCTGACCGGGACACGGGCATTTCGCGAGCGGGTCGAACGGGTAGAGGAGGAAACGCCATGAGCATTTCGCGTCGTCGCTTCCTCGGGACACTTGGAGCTGCTGCTGCAGCGGCAGCCTCAGTGCCGTTCATCGCGCGCATGTTGCCGAGAATCGCGCGCGCGGCCGAGGGCGATGTGCCCAGGCGCCTCGTCGTCATCTACACAGGGCAAGGCCACCACATCGATCAGTTCCTCGGGACGGGTGCACCGACGTTAGGTCCCGCGCTCGAGCCGCTCGTGCCACACGCCAACAAGGTGCTGCTGCTGCACAACCTGATGGGCCACAGCGGTCACTACGAAGGGCACGCTGAGGCGCTCACCGGGCGGCCCAACGGCGAGACGTTCACCGCCGCGGGCGGGCCGAGCCTCGACCAGCTGATAGCGCAACGGCTGCAGGGCAAGACGGTGCTGCCGTCGCTCGAGCTCGGTTGCTACAGCGGCAATGGGGCCGATGGGATGATCGCGTATTCGGCGGCGGGATTGCCGATCCCGTCTGCGCCCGATCCGCGCGGTGTGTTCGACCGCATGTTCCGCCTGATCAACCAGGACCCGACCGCGGCGGCGAACAGGCGTGGCCGCGACGCGAGCGTGTTGGATGCGATCGCGAGCGACTACGGCGATCTCAGTGGCGCGCTCTCACCGGCGGCCCGGCGTCTGCTCGATGCGCACCTCACCATCGTGCGCGAGCAGGAACAAGCACTCGCACATCCGGTCGAGGTGCGCGCGTGTGACCTCGGAACGTCCCCAGTGGCGCCTGCGGAGGGTGTCTATGACTACCCGACGACCGCACGTCTGCAGGTCGACAATATCGTCGCGGCGCTCGCGTGCGATGTCACGCGGGTCGTCACGTTCAGCCTCGGCTATGCGCAGAACACGACCACCCATCGCTGGCTCGGACACAGCGACGACTTCCATCAGATCGCGCATGGCGCGGCCGAAGGCTCGTACGACAAGTTCTTGGCAATCGACCGCTGGCAGGCCGGCGAGGTCGCCCACCTGTTGGCGCGCCTCGACGCGATCGGGGTCCTCGACGCGACCGCGGTCGTGTGGGTGTCCGAGCTCGGTCTGCATCGCTTCGACCACTCGAAGACGAACGCGGGCGTCGTGCTCGCCGGCTCGGCTGGCGGCTTCTTCCGCAGCGGCCGAACTGTCGACATGGCCGGGGCGCATTATCAGGACCTGCTGCTCACGCTCGGGCATGCCATGGGCGCGACCGACCTGACCACGTTCGGCGCGTCGGGCAAGAACGTGCTCACCACGTTGAGCTGATTTCGACGCTCAGGCGCCGATCGAAAGCAGTTCTTCTTTGGTCAACGCACGGGTCTCGCCTTGCGCTAGATCACCGAGCGTGAGCGGTCCGTACTGCGTGCGATGGAGGGTCGTGACGACCGCGCCGAGCGCGACGATCATGCGCTTTACTTGATGATACATGCCCTGGTGCACCGTCATCGAGCCGGTGTTGGAGCCAGTGATGACGAGCTCGGCAGGCATGCAGACCGTGTCGTCCTCGAGCGCGATACCGGCCGCGACGCGCGCGACGGCATCGTCGGGCAACATCCCGTCCCAGGTCAGCGCGTAGGTTCGCGGCACATGGCGCTTCGGATGGGTCAGGCGATGGAGCAGCGCGCCATCGTTGGTCAACAACAGGAGGCCGGTCGCGTCCTTGTCGAGGCGACCGACCGGCGACAGGTCGCGCAGCCGCAGCTTGGTCGGGACGATGTCGATCACCGTGCGGTCGCGGGTGTCACGGGTCGCCGACACCACGCCGGGGGGCTTGTGGAGCATCAAGACGATCTGCCCCGGCAGCGACACCGGGCGATCATCGACGAGCACCGATGCGTCGGCGGGCACGTGCGCGGACGGATCCTTCGCACGATTGACCACGATCGCTTCCGCCGTCGCCTCCTCGGTTTCGGAGGCCGGCGCGGGTGCCGCCAACGCGATATCGACACGACCAGCGCGTACGAGGCGCTGGGCATCAGTGCGCGAGATCTGGAGGGCATGAGCGAGGAAACGATCGAGGCGCGGTAACGACATCGCCATGCGTATGCGTGAAGCGTGCGAGCTTGTCGAGGTAGCTCATGACGCGTGTTACCCGCGACGCTATGGCTGGGCATGCTTGTCATTTCTCGACCTCGCAAGGTGTGCTACGGCAGGAGCCGTGCGCTTTCGTGCTCAGCTCTGGCCGCTCACAGTCGCCTCCGCCGCTCTTGCGACGAGCTTTGCCTGCGCCACGGCACCTCCCGCTCCTCCGCCTGACGTCGTTCACTCGCCGCGACCGAATGATCCCGAGCAGGTGTCGGACCGCTACATCGCGCTGGTCGTGGCTGCCAATGATGCGGCGCGCGCGGGCGACTTCGCCAAGGCGCTGGCGCTCGCGGACGAGGCCCTGCGCGAACGTCCCTTCGGGATCGAAGCCGGCGTCGCCAAGGTCGAGGCGCACCTCGGGCTGGGTCAGCGCACGCCCGCGCTCGACTTCGCGGAGCGGCTGCGCGACCGCAACCCCGAACGCGCCGAGGCGCACTATGCGTGCGGCAAAGCCCTGTATTCGCTGGGCCGGCTGAGTCCCGCACAGGACGCATTCGCCGACGGAATCGCGCGCGCGCCAGGTGACCGACTGCTGCAGCTCGCGCAGCTGACCGCGCTGACCCACGACCCCGACGTCCCGCTGAGCGAACTCGAGGCGCGCGCCGCCGAACTCATAAACGGCAGCGCGGACGACGCCGACGCGCTGCATGCGCTCGCAATGGCGAACGAGCTGCGCGGCGACAACGCGGCCGCCGACGCGCTCTACGTGCGGGCGATCGCGGCACGCCCACGCCATCCATTCGCGCACTACAACCTCGCAATGTTGCGCCAATTCCAGGCCGGAATGGCCGCGGCTCGTCCCCACTTCCTGGCCTTCCTCGACCAGGCGCCGCCATCCGCGATACGCGAGGTCGAGGCCGTGAGAAAGCTCCTGAAGGAGACCCCGAATGACTGACACTCAGAATGCCAACTCCGCCATCTCCGCCGGCCTCGCCCCGCTCGCACAGGTCGACCCAGAGATCGCACGCCTCATCAAGCTCGAGACCGACTACCAGCGCGACCAGATCCGCCTCATCGCGTCCGAGAACTACGCGAGCTCGGCGGTCATCGAAGCGACCGCTACGGTGCTGATGAACAAGTACTCCGAGGGGTACCCGGGCAAGCGCTACTACGAAGGCCAGGTCTACATCGACCAGGTCGAGCAATTGGCAATCGACCGCGCCAAGGCGGTCTTCGGCGCGGACCACGCCAACGTCCAGCCGCACAGCGGCAGCCCCGCCAACCTCGCGGTCTACACGGCGTTGCTCAATCCCGGCGACACCATCTTGGGCATGTCGCTGCCGGGCGGCGGACACCTGACGCACGGCTGGAAGGCCTCAGCCACCAGCAAGTTCTGGAAGGCCGTGCAGTATGGCGTGCACCCCGAGACCCACCTCATCGACATCGACCAGGTGCGGCGCCTCGCGCACGAGCACAAGCCGAAGGTCATCGTCTGCGGGGCCTCGGCCTATCCGCGCATCATCGACTTCGCGGCCTTCAAGGTGATCGCCGACGAGGTCGGTGCGTACCTCTTCGCGGACATCGCCCACATCGCGGGCCTCGTCGCCGGCGGCCAACACCCAAGCCCGGTGCCCTACGCGGACGCGGTCACGACCACCACGCACAAGACCCTGCGCGGCCCGCGCGGCGGCATGATCCTGACGACCAAGAAGCACCAGAAGGCGATCGACAAAGCGGTGTTCCCGGGCCTGCAGGGCGGCCCCCACATCCACAGCATCGCGGGCATCGCGGTCGCTCTGCGTGAGGCCGCGACGACCGACTTCAAGGCGTACGCCAAGGCCGTCGTCGACAACGCCAGGACGCTGGGCGCGGCGCTCGTATCGCACGGCTTCTCGCTGACGACCGGCGGCACCGACAACCACCTGATGGTGGTCGACGTGACGCGCCGCGGCGCGGGCGGCGGGCAGATGGCCAAGGCGCTCACCAAGGCCGGCATCATCTCGAATATGAACGCGATCCCGAACGACAGGCGCCCGCCGGCCGACCCGAGCGGCGTGCGCATCGGCACCCCGGCGGTCACGAGCCGCGGCTTCGGCGCGGCCGAGATGGAGCAGATCGCAGGCTGGATCGACTACACCGCCAAGCACATCGACGACGACGCGAAGCTCAAGGCGATCGGCGAAGACGTGCGCGCCCTCTGCCGCCGCTTCCCGGCGCCGGGGATCCCGGCCTGATGCGACCTCACGTGCGAGCGCTCCTGACGTTGTTGCTGTTGTGGGGCGCGGGCCTCGGCGCTCATGCGCGTGCCAGCGAGACGGTTCGGGAGCGCTTCACGCGAACGCTCGACCAGATACGACCCGACGCGCGCGACCCGGTCGAGGTGGTGCTCGCGCTGTGGCAGGGGCACGAGCTCGCGCCATTGTTGCCCGATGGCATCGCGATCTATCGTTCCGCGCTGAGTCGCATTCTTCAATCGAAGAGCGCGGCGCGGCTGCCCTATGTCGTCGGCGAGGCATCGCTCGCTTACGGCCTCTTACTGGCCGAGACCGGCACCCCGACCTTCGCGCCGTTCGGGCGCGCGGGTGTGCTTGAACACGGCCTGGTGCTGGGCCCCCTGCCCGGCTCAGGTTCTGGGGACACGGCCTCCGACAACGCGACCGAGATGGTCGGCAAGCACGGTACGACCGGCTGGCGGCGGTTCGAGCTTGGCGCGACCGCGGAGATCCCGCTCGGCGACTACATGCCGTCGAGCGGCGATGCGCATATGCGGGTCGGCTTCGCCTTCGAGACGCGCGACACGTCGCTGCGCATCGTGCTCGGGACCAATGGTCCCTTCAGGGCCAGCCTCGATGGTAAGTCGATAGCGTCCTTCGTGGGCGAGCGCGAGCTGAGCGACTGGCAGCACGACGTGCCGGTGACCCTCGCCAAGGGCTTGCATTGGCTGGAGATTTCGGTCGGGCACGGCACGTTGGCGCCCGAGCTGAGCGTGCGCTTGTTGCCGCTGACACCCAATGCCTTGCCACTGATCGTGCTCGCAGTCGACGCACCGCCGAAGGCGACGGCGGGCTGGTCGGCGCCGACGAAGGCACCGCCGTCCCTGCCCGCACTTGCGGCCAAGGACGGGTATCAGGCCGCCCGCTTCGGGCTCTGGGTCGACCCGAGCCCGCCCTCGGAACGCCAGGCGGCGCGACGCATCGAGGCGGCGATCAACGATATCTCCGGCAAGGCCGCGCTCTCTCCACGAGTCGCAGCCGCTCGCACTGCTCGCTTGATCGAGCTGACCTACCTCCTCGGGCGCGCCGAGGTGACCGACACCAGCCGCGCGACGGCCGCCTTCGAGCGCGCTGACAGCCAAGCCGGAGGCCACTCGCAGTCGATCGCCGCATTGTTGGATCTGGCCGAGAAGAGTGGGCTCGCGGCGCGCGCCGACGCCCTGGCACGACGCCTCGCGAAGCTCGATCCGATGCATCCCGCGGCGCTCGGACACGCGGTGCTGCGCCGCTTCGAGCTGGCCGATGCGACCGCTGCATTGCCACTCTTGCCGACCGGCGGGTCGAGCTGGCTCGCGTTCAACGCACGCCTCATCGCGCTCGAGGCAACACTCGCCGAGACGGCCGGCGATCTGCTGCGCGCGGCCCATGGCTACCGCCGGATGGCGATGCTGCAGCTCGGCGCGACCGAGCCAGTGCAACGCTCGGTCCAGCTCTACCTGCGCGCGAACGATCCCACACGTGCACTCGCCACGCTCGACGCGGCGCTCGCGTACCACCCGATGGCGGCCGACCTGCACATCCTGCGGGCGCGTGCGGCGGCGGCGCGGGCACTCGGCGCGGACGAGCTGCAGGCGATCGTGGACGACCTCGACAAGCTGCGCGACTTCCATCACCAGAGCCCGGCCTTCGAAGAGATGCGTGGTCGACTCTTGTTGCTCACCGCGGCGGCGGCTCCGACGGGCTCCACGATCGCTGCGGGCGCGCGCGGCAAGGCCATCGAGGCGTTCGATCGCGCGCTCGAGCTGGCACCCCAGAACCGCGACCTCGCCGACTATCGCAGCTCGCTCGTCGCCGAACGCGGCCTCGCCGATCGATGGGCCGAGCCGACCGAAGCGCTGATCGCCGCATCCAAGGCACATCCGCGCGGCTCCGAAGGCGCCATCTACCTGCTCGAGCGGGTGGTCAGCGAGGTCTTCGCGTCCGGCCTCGCATCGCAGTTTCGTCAGGTCGCCGTGCGGATCGATCAGAAGTCCGCGGCCGGGCGCTTCGAAGACATGGTCTTCACATTCACACCGGGCGAAGATCGGATCGAGATCCTCGAGGCCGAGGTGATCCGTACTGCCCCCGACGGCACGGTGACTCGCATCCGCCCGCAGCAGGTCGGCGAGCAGCAACAGCAAGGCAAAGCCGAAGGCGTCTACACGCTGACCGCCTTCAAGGTCGTGCGCTTCCCGGCGCTCGAGGTCGGCGACCTCGTTCACGTTCAGCTGCGCAAAGACGAGATCGGCAGTCGCAACCTGTTCGGTGACTTCTTCGGCGTCTTCTTCCCGCTGTCCGGCGAGTTCCCGAAGGCACGCGCCGAGGCCATCGTGGTGGCGCCCGCCAACCGCAAGCTCTACTTCAAGGGCGCGCACCTGCCGCCCGCGACCGAGTCGACCAAGGACGGCATGCAGCAGATCACCTTCGCCGCAACCGACCTGCCGGCCCTCGTGATCGAGCCCGCGATGCCCGGCTATGGCGAGGTTGCCGCGTGGGCATCGGTCTCGACGTTCGAGAGCTGGAGCGCGCTCGCCACCTGGTATCGCGAGCTGGTGCTGCCGCAGATCGAGACGCCGCCGGATCTGGTCGCGATCGCCAAGAGCCTGGTCGCCGGCAAGACCGACCTCGAGGCACGCGTCGCGGCGATCCATCGCTGGGTCGTGACCAAGACGCGCTATGTCGGCATCGAGTTCGGCATCCACGGCTTCAAGCCATACAAGGTCGCCGAGGTCGTGCAGCGCGGCTACGGCGACTGTAAAGACAAGGCCTCGCTGCTCGTCGCGATGTTGCGCGCGGTCGACATCAAGGCCGACTTCGTGCTGGTGCGCACGCGCGACCTCGGCGCCATCGAGGGCACGCCCGCCACGCTCTGGGCCTTCAACCACGCCATCGCATACGTGCCCGAGCTCGACCTGTACCTCGATGGCACCGCCGAGTCTTCAGGCCTGCGCGAGCTGCCCGAGCTCGATCAAGATGCGCAAGTGATGCGTATCGACCTGCATGCGACGACACCACCGGTGCTTACGCGAATCCCGCTCCAGACGGCGTCCGAGAACAAGGTCATAGCAAAAGCGCGCTTCGTAATCGACGCAACCGGCGACGCGACCGCGGACCTGATCGAGACGATCCATGGCACCTCTGCGGGCCGCCTGCGAGGCCGTCTGCAGGACCCGACACGACGCGATTCAATGATCGCCGAGATCATCGCGGGACAACATCCAGGCACTGTGCTCGAGAGCGCGAGCTACGAAAATCTCGATGTGCTCGGGCAGCCGGTGTCGATCAGCGCGCGCGTGCGGCTGCCGAAGATCGCCAATCGCAGCGGCAACACGCTCGACCTGCCGCTCGTATTGGAGCCGGGCTCGCGCCTCCTGCAGATGGCCCCCCTGGCCATTCGCAGGCAGCCGCTCGTGTTGCCGGTGACCGAGCTCGAGGAGAACACCGACACCTATGTGTTGCCCAAGGGCGCGCGTCTCTCATCGGTGCCGCCACCCGTCAGCGTGACCTCGCCGTTCGGCAGTTGGTCGATGGAGATCCGCGTCGCCTACAACGGCGAAGTCATCTCGACTTCACGCTGGGAGCTGACCCAGACCCGCGTGAGCCCCGACGATTACCCGGCGTTCCGCCGCTTCCTCGAAGAGGTCACGCGGACCGAGACCGGCCGGCTCCGCATCGAGCTTGCGCCCTGAACGCTATACTGGCGCCCACGCGCGCCTGCGCCCGCCCGCCATAGCGCTTGACCAAACGACCGCGCTCGGCAAGAGTCCCGCCCGCATGGACTCGAGCATCGTCGATCGGGATGGGCAATGCCCACGTTGCGCCAGCAGGGACATTGAGCGCGAGGTCATTCTCCAGACCAGCGCCCGTGTCGTCTCCGGCTTCGTCTTCTTCTGCACTGTCTGCGGCTTGACCCGCCGCGGCCTCGCGTCCGATCGCGAGGCCTGGTGGAACCTGCATCGCGAGTGGAAGTCGCCGCACGTGCCCGAGGACACCTGGGAAGACTTCGCAGCGCGCTGGCCGAAGAAGGTCGAACGCGCCACGTATGGCCGCGCGGAGCCGCTCGGTCCGATCCTGCCGGTGCCGACCGAGCGCTGATCCAGCTCGTTTACTCGTTGCTTACGTCGCGAGCGACGCCCAACAATCCTGACAAAGGCGCATTCTGACGCCGACTTTGCTGGATCTGCCGTGTGCGGCGCGGAACAAGACACGCTCGCATTTTGGCGCTACCTTGCGCCCCCATGTCTTCGCCACCACGCGATGGTGACGCCCCCGTCACTGACAACCCCGCTGAACCGCCTTTGGCTGCTGATGATGCGGGCAACCAGTCCGTATCGACTTCAGCTGCCGTTGCTGGCAAGCCCGCCGAAGCATCTCCTGCTGGAAAGCCTCAAGCAGCGACGGTACCGACCGCGGACCAGGTCGAACGGCCGCGCCGCGCGACGGGTGAGCCGACCACCATCCTCCAGCGCTCGCGCCCGTTCCGGCTCGATCATGGCCCACCCGCAGGCGGCTATTCGCCCGCTCCTGTCCTGCTCGCGACGCCGTCCAGCGACGGCGACGAGCTCGACCCAGCGCGCCGCCGAACCCAACCCGAGTCGAGCGGTGACTCGAAGTTCGCCGCCTTCACCGGCGCGACCGACGCACTCCTTGAGTCCTTTGCGAGCGAGCTGGATGGCCATCGCTATTCCTTTGAGTCCGAAGGCATTGCGGGCCTCGTCGACCCCGACGCGCCACCCGACAAGACCCTGGCGGAGCGCATCGGCCTGCCTTCGCTCGCGACCCCGGTCGCCCTCCTGTCACTCCCTGGTGAACGCCCCTTCTCGGTCACGATGTCGCGCAAGACCGGGCGCCACCAGGTCGGCGAGGTCCTCGGCGAAGGCGGCATGGGCAAGGTCTTCGCGGCCAAGGACGTCGACCTCGGGCGCGTCGTGGCGCTCAAGACCCTGCGCGAAGAACATCGCTCGAACCCGGCGTACATCCAGGCGCTCGTGTTCGAGGCCCGCCTGACCGGCCAGCTCGAACACCCCAACATCGTGCCTGTGCACGAGCTCGGCACGCTGCCCGACGGCTCGCCCTTCTATACGATGAAGCTCGTCGGCGAGCTGTCGCTGCAAGACGTCCTGCGACAGCTGCGTGAAGGCAGCCCGCTGGCGGTCAAGCACTACACCCGCAATCGCCTGCTGCAGTACTTCCGCGGCATCTGCATGGCGGTCGAGTACGCGCACGCGCGCGGTGTCATCCATCGCGACCTGAAGCCCGACAACGTGCTCATCGGTGAGTACGGCGAAGTCCAGATCCTCGACTGGGGCGTGGCCCGCGTGCTGCCCCACGGTGGCCGCCCGAGCTACTTTGCCGGGCGCATCGAAGAGATCGGCATCGTCATCGGCACGCCTCACTACATGTCGCCCGAGCAGGCCCGCGGCGACACGCACCACGTCGATGCGCGCAGCGACGTCTACTCGCTCGGCGTCATCCTCTATCAGCTGCTGACGCACACGCTCCCACACGCCAAAGCGACGACGGTCGAGCAGCTCGACGCGCTCTTGTCCGATCCCGTGCCGCTGCCTTCCGCGCGCGCTCCCGACAAGGACATCCCGCCCGCGCTCGAGGCGATCTGCATGCGCGCGCTCGAGCCCAAGCGCGCCGATCGCTACCCGTCCGCGCGCAACCTCTGGGAGGAGATCGAAGCGTTCCTCGAAGGCGAGCGCGAGCACGAGCGCAAGCGCGAGCTCGCCGACCTGCACGTCGCGCAGGCCGACGGTGCGGCGCAGCGGTTCTATGCCGCCTCGCAGGAGCTCCTGGGTCTCGACGGCGAGGTCCAGCGCGACGACATCGCCGCCCGCCACCTCGACCCGCTCGACGTGAAGAAGGCCGCCTGGGAGCGAAAGCTGCTGGCCGGCGAGAAGCGCATGCTCGAGGCGCGCCTCTTCGCCGAGGCGGTCACCGGCTACCAACAGGCGCTTGCGCATTTGCCCGGTCACGTCAGCGCGCGCGAACGGCTTACCGATCTCTACCAGCACCAGGTGCAGCTCGCGCGCATCCGCGGCGACATCTCCGAGCTCATCCTCTATTCGGACCTCGCGCGCGTGCTCACTCCGCCACCGCCCGATGCCGTCGGCCGTATCCACGTTCGTAGCTACCCCGAAGGCGCCCACATCCGCATCCTCGAGCTGCGCTCGGACGGCACCCACGAGGCCGTCGCGACCACCGCTCCGGTCGTCGACCTCAAGCTTCCTCCCGGCAGCTATCTCATCTGCGCGAGCCTGCCGGGACATGCCGAGCGGCGCGAGACGATCGTCATCGAGGCCAACCACACCGAACAGGTCCTTATCTCGCTGAGCCAGTGGGACGCGGCCCTGCCGGTCGTCGCGCGCGGCGACGACCTCACCGCCATGCGCGAGGCGTTCACGGCCGTCATGGCCGAACGTCGCCTTGGCTCGATGATGGTCACGGGCGAAGCAGGCCTCGGAAAACGTAAGCTTCTCGACGAGTTCGGCGCTTGGCTCGACGACCTTCCGCAGGTCGTCGCCTACGGCGCGGTGCGCCTCGACAGCATGCAGCGGCACGTCCCATTCCACGCGATCTCCGAGCTGCTCGCCCATCGCGCCGGCATCGGCCGCTTCGAGTCGCGCGAGATTGTGCACCAGAAGCTGCGCGACCTCGTGCGCCGCCCCTGGCTCGAGGAGCTCCCCGAGGGTGCGTCCCTGCCCCACGACGTCGACAACAGCCTCGCCCAGCAAGCCAAGCTGCTCGCGCGCATGCCCCAGTTCCGCACGCCCGGAAGCGAGGCGAGCAACGAACAGGCCATGCTCGTCTTCTCGGCGGTCGCTGCGTATCTGCGCAAGATCGGCGAGACGATGCCGATCGTGCTCGCGTTCCGCGGCGCCGAGCACTTCGACCGACTCTCGCGCGACCTCCTCTTCTTCCTGGCGGAGCGGCTCGCGAACGTGCCGCTGTTCTGTCTGTTCTTCGCGCGCAATGATCTCCTCCAGCTCAAGTGTGACCAAACGCTGCGACTCCTGCCGCTCGACCGCGACCGCATCCGACAGCAGCTTTCACTACTCTTGCGCGGCCCCGTCTCCGAGGAGGCGCTCGACCTCGTTAGCCGCATGTCACGCGGCAACGCCTTTCAGGTCGCCGAGTTCGTGCGTGTGCTCGCGTCGCGCGGCGAGCTCCTCCATGACGGCCGCCAATGGCGCCTCGGCCCCGATGCCACCGATCGTCATGGCTCGAAATCGGTCGAGGACCTGCTCGCCGAGAACCTCACCGACCTCCCGGCCAGCGCCGCCGAGGTCCTCGCCCGCGCCAGCATCCAGGGCACAGCCTTCTGGGCCGAAGCGCTCGAGACCGACTTCGGCCGCGAACTCAACGCCGAGCTCGACGTGCTGCTCGCGGCCGAGGTCATCGTGCTCCGCCCCGCTAGTCGCTTCGTCGCAACGCGTCAATACGGCTTCCGCCAGGACGCGCTCCAGCGCCGCCTCTATCGCGGCCTACCAGAGCCGGTTCGGGAGAAAGCGCACGCGACCTTCGCCCACTGGGTCGCCGAGGCCAGCGTCGGCAGCCTCGCCGACTCCGCGTTCGCGGCCCACCACGCCGAGGCGGCCGGTGACTTGGCATTCGCGGGCGAACTCCGCCAAGCGCTCGCGAAGGAAGGCGCCCGCTGGGAGCGCCACGGCGGTCCCGCGTGGTTCCAGTGGCCCGCCAATCTGGCCAGCGGTGTATTCGATCTCTGAGGCTTTCTGCTCGTTCGCGAAGTGGGGCGCGCGGCCTGAAGCCGCGACGGAAGCAGGCCTGATGGGACTCTAGCGAGCGACGATGGCCCGGCGCGTCCCACGAGCGAACTGCGGTGGTGCCCCTTCGCCCGAGGTGATACGCAAGGGCTCCCCAAAGGAGCGCGGACAGGTCGTTCGGGACCTCATCAGCGCCCGGGTAGTCACCACGCAGCAGCCTCACACTGCTGAAGCCAACACGCGCCAAGGTGCTGCATGCTGTTTGTCTGGGCTGGCTTCTTCGTCCTGATCCTGATCCTTCTCGCGATCGACCTCGGGGTCGTGAACAAGAAGAGCCACGCGATCACCATTCGCGAAGCCATCCGCGCGAGCATCGTCTGGATCTCGATCGGCATCGCCTTCTCCGGTGTCGTCTACCTGGTCTATCACTTCCACTGGGGTGATCTGGGCGTCGGCGGCGACAATGCCCTTCCTATCGACGGGATCGAAGCGACGTCGCAGTACCTCACCGCCTACCTCGTCGAGAAGTCGTTGTCGGTCGACAACATCTTCGTAATCGCGCTGTTGTTCCGCTACTTCAAGGTCCCCGCGACCTACCAGCACCGCGTCCTCTACTGGGGCATCCTCGGCGCCATCGTGTTCCGCGGGCTGATGATCGGTGCCGGCACCGCGCTCGTCTCGAGCTTCGACTGGATCTTCTACGTCTTCGGCGCGATCCTCGTGTTTACCGCCTACAAGATGCTCTTCGGTGGCGACGACGATCCCGACGTCGAGAACAGCCGCCTCGTACGCTGGATCCGCAAGGTCCTGCCGCTCAGCGATGGCTACGATGGCGAGAAGTTCACGACGATGGTCGACGGCAAGCGCAAGTTCACGCTGCTGTTCCTCGCCCTCATCGTCATCGAGGCGATGGACGTCGTGTTCGCGGTCGACTCGATCCCGGCGATCTTCGGCTTCACGACCGAGTCGTTCATCGTAATGACCTCGAACATCTTCGCCATCTTGGGCCTGCGTTCGCTCTACTTCGTCGTCGCTGGCGCCATGCAGGAGTTCCACTACCTCAAGATGGCCGTGTCGGTGATTCTGCTGCTCGTCGGCATCAAGATGTTCGTGCACGACTTCGTGCACATCCCGGCTGTCTGGTCGCTGGCCGCCGTCGTCCTCATCCTGGGCGCCGGCATCTGGATGTCGGTCGTCAAGAACAAGCGCGACGCACGCGCCACGACCGTCGGGGGCAGCGATTCGTCGAAGCCGGGCGAGTAGCCAAAATTTTGATGCGGTCCTCTGGCGTGGCGCGAGGAGTTGTCGTAGACACTCCCCCGAGCCGGGCCACCGGCCTCACCCCCCAGGTCCTCCGAGTCTGCCTAACGGCATCGGAGACCGGTGGTGCGCGCGAGGGGGGACACCAGGTGTTCTATAAAGCGCGCGTCCGACTCACGAGAATCCTTTAGGAGGGACTCAACATGAAGACTTTCGCAATTATCATGGGTGCCACGTTCGCGATGTCAGCTGGCGCTTGCGGCAAGAAGGCCGAGCCCGCAGCCGGTGGTGAAGCCGCTGCTGGTGGCGATCTTCCCGCAGCCTGCAAGAAGTACCTCGACACCGCCAAGGCGTGCTTCGCCAAGGCCGGCGAGGGTGGCAAGGCGGCCGAGGGTGCCTTCAACCAGGTTGCCAAGGGCTGGGAAGATGCGGCCAAGGCCGGCGGCGCTTCGGCTCTCGAGGCCGGGTGCAAGCAGGCGTGGGACATGGCCAAGACGAGCTACGGCTCGATGTGCCCCGACGTGAAGTGGGAGTAATCCCCTTCTCGACCTGAGCCTTGCGGCGCAGTTCTCCGAAGCCCCGCCTCCGTAAGGAAGCGGGGCTTTCGGTTTAAGCGGGCTGGACCGAATCGAGAAGCCGGGTCGCCTTCGGCTGCCGATGCTGGGAGCCCACCGTATCGCCTTCGGCTGCCGATGCTGGCAGCCGTCGCAATCTCAGGTCTTCTCCGCGAGCACGGTCCAGCGCGCCATGACCGTCTCGAGTTCGGCCTCGACCGCCGTTTTGCGTGCCGACAAGGCCCAACCGTCACGCCCGTCACCGGCCCACGCACTCGCATCGAGCAGCTTCGGCGCGAGCAGCGCAAGCTCGGCCTCGAGCTTCGCGATGACGCCCTCGAGCTTCTGCAGCTCCTTCTTCTCCGGGCCCGACAGCGGTACCGTCTTGGGCACGACTACCAGCGGCTTCGCGTTCCCGGCCTTGTCAGCCTTGGCCTGCGCCTTCTTCGCGTCGTTGTGGGCGGTGCGCATCGCGTCGAGCTCGGGGCCGCGCAGGCGCCGATAGTGGGTCCAACCACCGGGCTGGATGAACAGGTTGCGGCGGGTCTCGCCACCGACCCGCTCGGGCGGCAGGTCTTCAAACACCAGCAGGCGCGTCGCCACCCGGTCGAGGAACCAGCGGTCATGGGACACGACCACGACCGTGCCAGCGAACCCGAGCAGCGCCTCTTCCAGCACGGCGAGCGTGGCCAGATCGAGGTCGTTGGTCGGTTCGTCCAGCAGCAGCACGTTGGCCGGCTCCAACAGGAAGCGCGCCATCGCCAAGCGATTGCGCTCGCCGCCCGACAGCGCCGACACGTTCATCGGCAGGTGCTTGGCCGTGAACGCGAAGCGCGCGAGCCAGCCCGCGACGTGCATGGGCTTGCCACCCGGGAACACGATGTCATTGCCGTCGGGCGCGATCGTGAGCTGTATCGAGCGCGTCGGATCCAGCACCGTCCGGTGCTGATCGAACGTCGCGACACGCGTCTCGGGGCCCTCGTCGCGGGTGCCCTCCCAGAGACCGAGCTCACCCGAAATCACCTTCAAGAGCGAGGTTTTACCGATGCCGTTGGCGCCAATGACGCCGAGCCGCTCGCCGCGCACCAGCGCGAAGTCGAGCTTGCGCGCCAGCGGCTTCGCGGTCGCCGGATCGCCGTAGCCGAAGGTCGCCCCTTCGAGGCGCACGACGTTGCGTGCGAGACGCGGCGCGCCCTGCCCGAGGTCGAAGTTGGCGCGCACATCGGTCTGTTTGAGATCGCGGACCTCGCCCACCAAGGCCTCGACGCGCCCCATGCGCGCCGCCGACTTCACGGTCCGCGCCTTCGGCATGCGGCGCGACCACTCGAGCTCGCCCTTCAGCTGCTGCGCGCGCGACTGGCCGAGCGCCGCCCGCTGCTCCTCTTCGACCGCCCGCGCCTCGAGGTAGTCCTCGTAATTTCCGTTGTAGATCCCGAGCGGTCCACGGCTCGCATCGGGTCCCGACATGCGTCGCACCGAGCGCAGCTCGGCCATCTTGGTAACGGCGTTGTCGAGGAACGTACGGTCGTGGGTCACGACCAGGCACGACGACGGGCTCTCGGAGATCCACTTCTCGAGCCACTCGACCGTCTCGATGTCGAGGTGGTTGGTCGGCTCGTCGAGCAGCACCACATCTGGGTTCGAAAGTACCAGGCGACCAATCGCGACGCGCTTGCCCTGCCCTCCCGACAACGTCCCGATCGTGCGATCGAGCGGCGGCAGATCGAGCTCGGCTGCGATGTCCTGGATCTTGTGCTCGTAGTCGAAGCCACCGAGGTTCTCGATGGTCGTCATGAGCGCGTCGGCCTTGTCGCTCATCGCGCCGACCGCGATCTCCCACGCGGCGATCGCATCGATGAGCGGCTTCAACCCCTCCTCCAGTACGTCGCGTACGGTGCGCTCGGGGGCGATGACCGGCACCTGCTCGAGCACGCCGACGCGCGCGCCGTTGCGCAGCGCGATGTCACCGCGCAGCGGCCTCTCCTCACCGAGCACGAGCCTCAACAAGCTCGACTTGCCGACGCCATTGTCGCCAATCAACCCGATCTTGTCGCCCGGCTCGAGCGCCATCGACAACCCCTCGAACAACACCCGCTCGCCGTACGCGAACGCCAGATCCGACAGCACCAGAATCGGCGGCATCAGCGCATCCCTCCACTTGCTTCGCGAAGGCCGCCAGGCTGCCCCCGCAATGATTGCGACCCGACGCCACCGCGCCAGGCCAGCTCTTCCTTGGCGACGCGAACGATGTCCGCGGTCGCCATCCCGTGATGGTGGTCGATCGACCCGATGTCGCCCGCCTCACCGTTGCGTCGCGGCCCGAGGAAGCGATGCCCCCTTAGCCGCATCAGCGCCGTCGGCAGCCACTCGGCGACCGACGGTACGTGATCTCCGACGATGACCAGCGGGCCATTGAGGTCCGCGTCATCGAAGAGATCATGGAGGTGATACGAGCGACCTTCGTCATCCCATGCCGCCGCGTCGTTCGCGTAAGCATCCCATTCGCGCCACAACGCCTCGTAGCTCGTGACGTTCAGGATGCGGCTGCCGATCCCCTCGACCTGCAGCAACTTCGCGGCCTCGCGGACCTCTTTCAGCTTTCGGCCGGACGCGACGAACAGCACCTTGCGCCCATCACCGTCGCGCGCGTCCTCGCCGATCAACCAGTACGCGCCCTTGATGGCGAGCTCGGCGTGGCCCTCGGGTAGCTCGGTCGATTGCTCCAGCTGCTGCGTCGTGAGCCGCAGATAGACCGCCTCGCCCGTGGGTGCCCACAGCTGCGCCAGCGCCCACAGGTAGATCGCGTGCAGGTCGGCCGCGAACGCCGGCTCGTAAGCGATGATCCCCGGCAGATCCATCATCATGCGCAGCGTCTGGATCGACTGGTGCGTCGCCGTCTCGCGCGACAAGCCGGTGCCCGAAGGCGTGCCGACCGCGATGAAGCGGGCATTCGAATACACCGCGTAGTCGAGCTGGTTGAAGCCACGCTCGAAGAACTTGTCGTACACGGTCACGATCGGCAGCAGCGGCACCTTGCCTTCGACCGCCTTCTTCTTTCGCCCGAACGCGTACGCCCACAGCATCGCGTTGCCCTCGGCGATGCCGAACGCATGGAACTGGCCCGTCCGTTCGGGCCGCCAATCGAACGACAACGCACCCGATTCGCGCATAAATCCGTACACATCCGGCAGGTCACGCGGCGCGAAGACGCCGGTCTGCTTGATGATCGGACCCAGGTGCGTGGTCTGCCCGACATCAGGCGCGCCGAACTGCAGATAGGGCCCCAAAGCGGTCTTCATCACCGCAAGATTCAGGCTCTGGAACGCCTCACCGGTCGACACGATCGTCCGCGGCCGGAACGGCACCTTGGCCACCTCGGCCGCGGTATCGACCGGCGCTTCGAGGTGCCGATGTGCCTCGGCCGGCCCGAACAGGAGCTCAGCCCGCTGCGCCAGGAAGCGTGCGGTGTCGCTGCCAGGCACCGGTACCGGATATGGCTCGTTCGCCGGCAACCCGCGGTCCAACCCCCATGCCTCGACCTCCGCCATCGGCAACAGCCCACCATGATTTTCGGGATGCGCCGCACCCGATGTCTCGTAGCCCTTCACCGTATGCGCGATGAGACAGACCGGTCCGTTCGCCGTCCGTGCCGCGCCGAAAGCGCCTGCCAGCGCCCCGAGATCATGCCCGCCCAGGTGCCCGATGCCGGCCGCCAGCTCGCCTTGCGCGAGCCCCTCGACGACGCGTGCGATCCCTTCGCGCGTCTCGTCCGGCATCGGCGCGCGCTGCCGGAACAGCTCGAACAGCTTCGCAAGAGCCGGCGTCGCAGCCGCACCTCCGGTCAGCAGCGAGCGCAGCCCCACGTCGCCGATGAGCAGCAGCGGATGGAACAACACGTCGTCGAGCGACTCGAGCCACCCCTTGAGCTCGGTCCCGCCCGGCCGCAAGAACAGGGCCTCGGCGCGGCTTCCCCAGCGCAGCTCGGCGACCTCCCAGCCCTGCGCCGCGAACTTCGCGCGCACCCAGCGCGCTAGCTGGCCCGAGTCATCCATCACCCGGTCGAGGCTCTGCCTATTGAGGTCGACGACCCACACGAGGTTGTCGAGCTGCCAGCGCCCGGCATCATAGAGCGACTCGTCGACCTGCCCTTCAGTGAGCTCGCCGTCGCCGCAGTGGGCCCAGTAGGTGGCGCTCACAAGTGGCTTTCCGAGCCGCTCCGCCAGCGCCCGATCGAAGTGCTTCGCGCCATACGCATCGTAGATCGTGCACGCCACCCCGAGCCCTTCGGACGAGGTCGTATAGTCGACGAACGCCGGATTTTTCAGCTCGGTCGGATACGGCTGCGGTCCTTTGTACTCGCGCAGCCGCCCCATCTGGGCGCGGCTCAAGAGTCCCATCGCGTGCATCAACGCGTACAGGACCGGTGCCGCGTGCGGCTTCACGGCGAGCCGATCACCGGGTCGCAAGGCATGGAGGTAGAGCGCCATCAACAGGTCGACCGAAGACATCGACGAGGCCTGATGGCCGCCGACCTTCGGCTTGAGTGCACGATTCTCGGGTTTGTGGTTGGCCTCGTCGACCATCGACAGCGCGCCCTTGGCGACCATGTCGCGAATGACGCGCATACGCGCGAGTTCGACAGCACTCGGCAAGACCAGCCCACCCGACACGAACGGCGGCACGGACTGAACGGGCTCTCCTGGGCTTCGCATCGGCTACGACCTCGGCGACGGGCCGCGGCCGATCGGCCCGCCCTGAACAAGTGCCGCGGCGCTTAGCACGAACCTTATTCGCTAGTCCTTCGGAACCCGCGCGACCCGCACCGCGTCACGATTCGCGACTACGAACCCACGATTGCAGGACCCGCGCTTGCGTCGCGCCCCCGTTCCAAGGTTAGACATCACCCGCGCCGAGGTCCCGCCCGGCAGGAGATGATAAATGCGCCTCTCGAAGACACTTGCTTTCGCGCTGACCGGCCTCCTCTCCATCAGCGGCTTCGCCGCCTGCGACAACGGCAAGGCTGATTCCGCGCGCGAGACCCCGGTCGAAACGCCCGTCGACGAGACCCCGGTCGACCAGACCCCGGTCGATGAGACCCCGGTCGATGAGACCCCGGTCGACGAAACGCCCGTCGACGAGACCCCGGTCGCCCCCGCGTATCCCGAGGGCCCGTACGGCACCGGCTACAACGGCATCATCGAGAACCTCTCGTTCTTCGACCCGCTGACCGGCGCCACCCCGCGCCTGTCCGACTACTACAAGAACCCCAACGTGAGCGTGCTTGTGATCTCGAGCGCGGCCGGCTGGTGCACGGCCTGCATGTACGAGGCCTGGGACATGGTCGACGTCTACAACAAGTACAAGGACCGCGGCCTCGAGATCCTCTACACCCTCTACGAGGACCGCAACGCCGAGCCCATCTTCCAGCCGGGCGACGACGACGACGCGATCAACGCCGACCTCTCGTTCTTCAATGGTTGGGCGAACAACCTCGGAAAGGCGATAGGCCTCCCGCTGCGCAAGACCAACTACCCGCTCGTGGTCGACCGCGACTTCGTGCTCGAGCCTTACTACAACCAGGGCGCGACGCCCCTGACTCTCATCGTCCGGACAAGCGACATGCGCATCATCTACCGCCAGGTCGGCTACGCCGCCGGCACGGTGGAGCAGCTCGTCAAGACGCATCTCAACTAGCTCGGCTTCGCAAGCCCGCCCCACATGCCATGTGATACACGCGTGTCACAAAATTCTAGACACGCGTGACACGCAAGCGCAACCTACCTCCGCAACCAAGGAGGCAGCGTCGTGGAGCAGGACAACGAAAAGAAAGAGCGCGTCATCCACATGCGGGTCGAGCCATCGCTCGACTCGGAGCTGAAAGAGCGCGCAGGCAGGCTCGGGCTATCAGTCTCGAACCTCGTGCGCAACATCCTCCAGCACACGTTTGGCCTCGCCGGCGACGTGATCAAGGACAGCGCCCTGGTCGCGCGCTCCGCCCGCGGTGAGCCCTTGTCGGGCGCGGCCGAGAGCACGTATCACACGCCCAAGCCAACGCGTGACACAGGCTTCGGAGGTGTCGAGGCAGCGCCTGCACGCACGCTAGGCTGGCAGCGCTTCACGCTCGGCCTGAACGCGCTCTGCGAGCGCTGCAACGCGATCCTCCCAAAGGGTACGGAGGCCGCCATCGGCGTGCTCGAGGGCCCGGGACGTCGTCCTATCACCTGCCTTCCCTGCGTCGAGGAGCCGACCCATGCCGCACCCTGAACCCACCGCGGCCGCTGTCAGGGCGGCCAGCAGCGGTCTCAATGGCTTGAACAATCTCTTTGGCAAGGCACTCGACCTGCTCGGCCGCACACAACGGACCGTCTTCGACAGCCTCCAGCTCGCGGGACACGCGCTCGGTCGGGTAGAGCGGCTCGTGACCGACATCGGGCGTGACGGCCGCCTGGTCGTGCTCGACGCGATTGCGCTCTGGCGCTCGCTCGAGGCCGCCGCGCAGGAAGCGGCGCTGACCGCGCGCGCGACGCCGCGAGTTGCTCGAATCCTGAAGGAGATCGCGCGCATGGCGGCGGTCTACCGGATGTATCACATCAAGCGTTCCTTCCTCTCCGATGCGTCCGCCGCGGCGGAGCTCGAAGCGCTCCATCAGCGGGAAGCGCTGCGCTTGCGCCTGACCCTCGCTGAGATGGGCGGTGGCGTGCTGAAGGTCGGCCAGTTCCTCTCGTGCCGAGCGGACCTGTTGCCGGCCGCCTGGATCGCCGAGCTGCGCATCCTCCAGGACCAGGTCCCGCCCGCACCCGAGGCAGACGTGCTGGCACTGCTCGAAGCCGAGCTCACGCTGCTCATGCCCGCCCCCGAGGACGGGACGCCCAAAGACTCGACGCCCTCCGACACCCCGCACTCCGACGCCCCGCCCACACGCGACCTCAGCCACTGGTTCGCGGCCTTCGACGTGACGCCGATCGCCGCAGCGTCGCTCGCGCAGGTCCATCGTGCAACACTCTCGCCGCCCTTCGCCGCGGCGCTCGGAGCCTCCGTCGGCGCTGTCGCGGTCAAGGTCCAGCGACCCGGCATCGACAAGGTGATTGCCCAGGATCGACGCGCGCTGGCGATCGTCGCCGAGCTGCTCGCGCCGCTCCTCGCCGAGGTCGCGCTCGCGCCGATCCTCGCTGAGGTCAGTCGTTCACTCGACGATGAGCTCGACTTCGCGGCCGAGGCCAGCAACGCCCGGCGCTTCGGCGCAGCGCTCGCGGCGACGCCCGGCCCGGTTCGTGCGCGCGTCCCGACCATCATCGCGAGCACGCAGCGCATCATCCTGATGGAGTTCGTCGCAGGCGGGCGCCTCGTGCCGTTCCTCGACCGCGCGACGGCCGAGGGCAACATCGCCGAGCGCGACGCATTGCTCGCGACGCTTGCTCGCACGACCGCCGACTGCATCCTCGTCGAAGGCCTGGTGCATGCCGATCCACACCCTGGCAACTTCCTGGTGGCACGGGACAGCGAGGCCGGCACGCCCCAGCTCGTGCTGCTCGACTTCGGCGCGACCGTCACGCTGAGCGAGCCCGAGCGGCGCGCCATGACCGAGCTGCTGCCGGCGATGTTCGGCCGGAACGAGCAACGCACGCGCGAACTCCTGGCCGTCCTCGGCTTCTCGGCGCCCGACCCGGAGGCCCCCGCGAAGTTCGCGATGGCGATGGCGAGCACGCTCATCCCGACGGACATCGCCACGATGGACCCGCGCGCAGAGCTCGAGCGAGGCATGGCGCTGGCCCGCGAGTACCCCGGAATGGTCGTGCCCGGGGCTTTCGTACAGATCGGCCGCTCACTCGCGGGACTGGGCGGCCTGTTCCTGACCTACCGCCCTGCCCTCGACCTCGGCAGCATCCTGTTCCAGTCGCTCCACAAGGCGTCGGCGAAGGCGGCCGAGGCGAGCGCGACGACGAGCTGAGGGAGCGCCGCAAAACAAGGTGTTGACGTTTCTCGAGCAGGCGATCCCAGAACGCGGGCCAGACGAGACGGCGCGATCCGGTAGTTTTGCGGCGGGCCCTGAGTCGCTCGAGGCCATCAGCCTAATCGGCATAGGCGCCGGGCATCTCCCGGCGACCCCTGCCACACGCATGCGGGTCCGCATCCGGCGGTTCGAGGAGTTGAGGTTACGCGGCCAACCTGGGGACGCCAAGCTGGTCGAAGTAGCGGTTGGGCAGGGCGACATGAACTAGCATCGCTGAGTTGCGCCACCAGCGGCGTCCGTTGCCAGCGACCTTGGCGACGCCTTGTGACGACATCCCGCGGGCAGCACGTTGGCGAGCAACGGCGAGAGCGGACCCCCTTGAGGAGTGCCGTCGTAGCGCTCGATCACGACCCCTTGGGCCATGACCCCGGATTCCAGATAGGGCCGGGTCAGCCTTCTCGCTCCGTCCCGATGACGTGACCCATTCTGATCCGAGGCAAGGTCTCCCCAGGTAAGAACGCGACCCTTCACCGCACGACCGCCCGATACACGACGCTGAGCTTTGACCATCGAAGCTTCCTCTCCGGTCAGTCGCCCTTCCGCAGTTTGCGATTCGCTTCGCTTGAGAAGGGTCTTCTCACGGGAGGACTTGCACCCCCAAGGTCGCGCCCATGCTGGCGCACTACGAGGCGCGGCGCCGAAGCGCCGAGACTCCAATCGAAGGCCGAAGCCTTCGTGTCGATCCAAGACTACTTCGGGTCGATCTGGGCCACGATGGCCTTGCCTTCGGCGCGCGGACGCACCGACATGTGTCCCATGTCGTTCAACGCCTCGAGGTCCTTGATCAGGGCCTCGCACCAACGCTCGATGTAGGCATTCTCGCGGCCACGAAGACGCATCACGAAGCGCACACGGTCCCCTTCCTTCAGGAAGGCTCGGGCGTGATTCAGCTTGGTATCGAGGTCGTGATCACCGGTCTTCGGGCGAAGCTTGATCGTCTTGAGTTTCGCCGTCTTCTGAGGCTTGGCCTTCTTCGACAGCTCATAACGATACTTGCCGTAGTCCATGATACGGCAGACCGGGGGACGTGCCTCCGGAGCCACCTCGACCAGGTCCAGCCCGAGTTCGCCCGCGATGCGACGGCCTTCGTCCGGTGTGATGATGCCGAGCTGATCGCCATCGGGACCGATGACGCGGATCTGCGGGAAGCGGATCTCACGGTTGACCCGGTGCTTGTTCTGCGGCTGGGGCGGGCCGCGACGCTCGTCGCGGTCACGGAAGCCGGCGCCTCCGCCGCCTCCTGCGAAGCCGCCACCGCCGCCGCCATATCCACCACCGCCGCCGCCGTAGCCGGGTGCGCCGCCTCCACCACCAGCGAAGCCACCTTCGGGGCGTGCGGGCGGGGCGCCTTCAGGACGCGCAGCAACGGGGTTTTCAGGGCCGCGCGGAGCGGGTGCGCCGGTCGGGGGAAACTGCTGGGGCTTGGGATTCGAAGAGTTCGTACTGCACCTTCTAGTTGGGCCCTTGCGGGCGCGAATCAGCGCGCTCGAGCGCTTTCTTCGATGAGTTGACCGCGTTGAGCGGGCCATCGACACATCGTCGATGCTACGCGGCAGAGGATATTGTCCGAAGACCGGCCGACCTGGCCTGGTCACCCGACAATGACTCGGAAGATAGTGTTCCGCCGTCCACGCCGCAAGGCGCCAGTTGCCCAGCGCGCGCGGGCCGTCTACGACAATCGCCTGTCCGACGCAAGCCTTGGCACCACTGCAACAATTCGCCGAGCCGATGGCACGCGAGCCGGCCGAGCCACCGGCAGGGCGCATCTGAGCCTCGGGCGGGCTCAGAAGCGAACCATCATGCCGCCGGGCCCAGGCGCGAACGACGACGACTCGGCATCGCCATCGCCACCCTCGACGAAGAACAGCACGATTCCGGTCGCGAGCAGTGCGCCACCCGCGATGTAGAGGGCGACTGTCGTCGTCTTGAGTCCCTCGACGTCTGTCTCGCCCGCATCGATCTTGCCCGCGGTGAGGACATTCGCGACGACTGCACCGCCGAGGGTGGCGACACCGAGCCCGCCCACAACCCAGGTCCAGACACGGCCCGAGCCACCACCGCTGTCCTTCGATAGGCCGCGCACGCCTTCGACATCGCTACCGACGATCTTCCCGACCGAGGTCAGGGCCGGATCATCGGCGTCATTCTCCCAGTGGCCGAACTTCATCTTCTTGTCTTTCGACACTGCGACGACCGCACCAGCGACATCGGCTGCCACGCTCACGGCCTGGATGAGCGCCGCGGCGTCACCATCAGACGGCGACACAAGGACCACACCACCGCTGGTCGCCTCACCGCGCGCCGACAACATCGCGCGCACCGGCACCCGTAGCGCGACCGGAGTCTTGCCGATCTCGATGCGCTGTAACCACCCAATCTGCGGGCCGCACCGCACCTGCACGAGATGCTCGCCGCGCGGCACCGCAAGCGGACCCGGTTGAGGCAGGTCAGCAATCTCGGCGCCGTTGAGGTGGAGCTTGCAGCCGCCGCCGCGCTCGAGCTCGAGCGGATGCACGTTGACCACGAGCGACCCAAAGCTTGCTTTGGCTGCGCTGCGCACCTCGTTCCAGAGCGCGATCACCTCGGGCGGGTGGTCACTCGGGGTCGGTAACGCCATCGGATAGCGCGCGACGAATGCCTCGATCTGCTGACGCGCTTCCGCCTTGGGACGCTTGCGCGAGAGCGTGTTCTTGTAGCGCGTCGCGGCACCATCGACGAGACGCTGGAAGAGCTTCGCGTCGGCGAGCAACTCGGGCTCGTCGCGAACGGAATCCAGGGCCCGCACGAACGAGGTCTCCGCGTCCGGATACTGGCCGTTGAAGTGGGCGCCACGGCTCGCTTTGAGGTCTGCCTCGAACGACGCCTTTTCGAGCTTGCCCGGGCTCGCGAAGAGGCGAGGAAACACCCTGCCGATCCGCTCGCGAGCGGCTTCGGGCACAAGCGGTGGATCGACCTTCTGCGCCTCGCGCCGGGCCGCATGCACGAGCTCGGTCTGCGGTGGCTCGTCGCCGATGAACAGGAAGAAGCGGCCGTCGGCTGCCCGTGCCGCAGGCACGGTCACAGCGAGGCTCAAAGCCACGATGAGCAGGTGACGCATCAGATCCCCAGAAGCAGCGGTGACTGGATCCGAGAATAACAGTGAACGGGACGCACCGCTAGCCCACCAGAAGTGCGAGACTCAAAGCGCACGCGGTGACCTACTGGCGAAGGCGACCGAGCTGCTCGCGCGCGGTGACGAGATACTCCTGTTCGGTGGGCAGCTTGGCCGCCACCTCGAGGTAGCGCTCCCACGTCTTGATGGCGCGGTCCTTCGTGCCTTTCTCTTCGTAGGCGTAGGCGAGGTTGAAGAGCGCCTGCGGATACTCGGAGCGGACCGCCAGCGCCTTCTCGTAAGCCTCGATCTCTTTGTCGACAACTCCCAGCTTGTTGTACGAAATCGCGAGGTTGTACCAACCCTTGTGGTAGCTCGGGGAGAGCACGACGACCTGCTCGTACGCGGCACGCTCCGCCTCGAGGCTTGCCACCCGGCTCGCGTCATCGCGCGCCTTCTCGGCGACCTTCGCATGCGCGATGCCCAGATTGAACCAAGCATCGGCGAGCTTGTTGTCCTTAGCGAGGGCGCGTTTGTAGGTCGCGATCGCCTGGTCGAGTTGGCCGAGGCGGGCCCGCAGGATGCCCTGGTTCACGAGCGCGTCGACGGCGGTCGGCGCAACTTCCTCGACCCGTTCATACGTGGCGAGCGCGTCCTGCAGCATGTCCGCGTCTTCGTAAGAGATCGCGAGGTTGTAGAGCGCCTTCTCGTAGCGCGCGTCGACCTCGATGGCCTTCTTGTACGAGGCGATCTCCTTGCGATAGTCCTGCAGGCGCGCATACGCGATCCCGAGGTTGTACCACCCCTCTTTGTACTCGGGGTTGAGGTCGAGACACTTCTCGTAGGCCTCGACTGCCTTGTCGTACTGCTTGCCGGCGAAGAAGTCGTTGCCGAGCTTGAAGTACTCCTCGTAGTCCTTGGCCTCGGCGGCGACCACCGGCGCGCTGCCGCCCGCGACAATTGTCACGGGCATGAGCATCAATGCGACGAGCCAGAGCTTTCCGAGTTTTCGCGGCATGCGGTCGTTCTCCGGTCACTACGGCTTCGACTTAGAAGACCCCGGCGCTGAATGTCAACGTTCAACCGGGGCAGCCGAGTTCGCTGGGTAGCACAGCCGGGCCGGGACGAGGGCCTCAGTGGCGATATTCACGACCGCGGGTGGACGAGCACTGAAGTGCCGACTATCGTGCCCGCGATGTTGCGCTACGCGCTGTTGGTCGTCGTCGTCTCGAACTGCAAGCCCGCCGAGGAGCCTCCGCGGCGGCCGTCAGTGGCGGTCGATGCCACATCGTCGCGCCCGCAGCTCGGCCCTCCCGTGGGCGGCGTGCGCGTCACCGAGCGGGTCGCCGCGTCGGACTCGCCGACCGCGCCACCGATGATCGGCGGCGTCGCGCGCGCCGAGCTCGATGCCTCGGCCGACACGCCAGGCGTTCAGCCAGCCGACACACAGGTCCTCGACACCGGCCCGACGGCTGGCGAGATCGCGAGCGATGTCCTCGCCGACGGGGAGGTCGGCTTCCCGGTGAGGCCCGAGGATCTCCCAGCAGAGCTGATCGCGCTACTCGCGCAAGACGTCCTCCAGAGCGCGCGGGACGAGGCGCGCCGGCTCAACAAGTCGGGCCTCGAGTCCCACAAGAAGCTCGCACTCGACGACGCGAAGCAGCACTACCGCGACGCGCTGGTCAGCTTCCCGTCGTTTCCGTTCGCGCGCTACAACCTCGCTTGTGCCCTGGCGCTGCAGAAGCGCGACGACGAGGCGCTGTTCCACCTCGCGGTGCTTCGCCACCTTATGGATGTGCGACGCGACAACGTCGCGCGCGAGCGGCTCGAGGCAGCGCGGGTCGATGCCGACTTCGAGCTGCTCCGTGACGACCCGCGCTTTCGTGAGCTGACCGGCGCGACCGGGGTGGTCGTGACCTGGGTCGCGCTCGAGCCAGAGAGCAAAAAGGACGCCCAGGCGCTCGTGAAGGCTCTGCGCGAGGCGCGCTGGCCGGCCCGAACCGCGAGCACTGCATGGCCAGCGACGGTGCCATCGAACACGATTCGAGTGCGCGGCGGAGATGCGATCGCGGAGACCGCCGCGAAGGCGATCGCAGACGTTCTGCAAGCGGCGTCGGCAGATGCGAGTGCCGCCTCATGGCCGATCGAGATCGGTGCGCCACTCCCCGCGGATGCTCCTCCGATCGTCGTGATCGTGTCGCGTGGCGCGGCCGAGCTGACCGCGGCTCCGGAAGGCTTGCCGAGAGATGAGCCCATGGTGGCCAACCCGACGCCGACCGACCCGGACCCGGCCGACCCCGTACCGGTGCGACCGACGCCGCTAGAGCCGGTTGTTCCGACCGCGCCGCCCCCAAACGACGGTAGTCCCTTCACGAGCCTTGCCGACGCACTCGGCAAGCGCCTGCGCGCAGAGCGCAGCATCACCGGAGGCGTCGAGCGCCACCAGCTCGAGCTGAAGGCTACCGGCTTCTTCGCCTGGAACGTCATCCAGCCCGATGGCGTGCGCAAGCGGCGCGCGGGCCGCTGGGGCGGCGGCGAGAAGCGCCTTTCACTCACCTATAAGGAGACCACCGAGACCCCGAGCCCGAGCGACCCGACTGCGGCACCTGGGATCACGGTCGTCGAAGGGCTGACGAACGACCTTCGGATCGAGATTGGGCCGCACGGGCTCACCTTGGATGGCCTGGTCTTCCAATAAAGACATGCTGTCAGCGCGGCCTTGACGCACCGCGTCACGTCTCGCTAGGGTCCGGCACATGAGCAAGGCGGACGCGACTCGAGGGCCTTTGACCCGGCGCCTCGAAGACTTCGAGGCGGCGCAGCGAGGCGTCGACGTGGTCATTGTGGGCGGCGGCATAACGGGTGCCGGAGCCGCGCGCGACGCGGCAATGCGCGGGCTCACCGTGGCCATCGTCGAGATGGGCGACTGGGGCAGCGGCACCTCCAGCAAGAGCTCCAAGCTCGTGCACGGCGGCCTTCGCTACCTCGAGAACATGCAGTTCGGGCTGGTGATGGAGGGCACGCGCGAGCGCCACCGACAGAGCAAGCTCAACCCGCACCTGGTTACGCCTCTGCCGTTCTTGATGCCGGTCTACAAGGATGGGCGCCATAGCCTCTTCAAGATCAACATCGGCCTTTGGCTTTACGACCTCTTGTCGTTGTTCCGCACGCCGCGCATGCATCGCCGCCTGAACGCGGGCAAGACGCTCCAGCGCATGCCGGAGCTGCGTGGTGAGCGGCTGTCGGGCAGCGTGCTCTACTACGACTGCCAGACCGACGACGCGCGCCTCGTACTCGCCAACGTGCTCGACGCGCGCCGCCAGGGTGCGTTCGCGTTCGCCCGCGCGGCCTATCGCGGACCGGAAGTCGCCACCGTCGACGGCCGGACGCGGGTCACGGGAGCCCGGGTTCACGACGCGTTGCTCGGCAAGGACGTCGTCATCCCCTGCAAGCACATCGTGCATGCGACCGGCCCGTGGACAGACCACACCGGTGCGTTGGTTGGCGATGCATCACGCTTGCGACCGACCAAGGGCGTGCACGTCGTGGTGCCGCGCGAGCGATTGCCGATCGAGGTCGCGATCGCGATGAGTTCGGTTGACGACGGCCGCGTGGTGTTCGCGATCCCGTTCGGCAATACGACCTATGTCGGCACGACCGACACCGACTACGACGGCACGCCCGAGGGCGCGGTCGCAACAGCCGACGATGTGCGCTACCTGCTGACCACCGCGAACCACTTCTTCCCCGCTCAGACCCTGGTCGCGAGCGACGTGACCAGCACCTGGGCCGGCTTGCGCCCGCTCATCCGCACCGACGCTGCGACCGCCTACAAGACCAGCCGCGAGCACGAGATCTACAAGGACCCGCGGGGCGTCACGACGATCGCCGGTGGCAAGCTGACGACCTATCGCGCAATGGCCGAGGAGCTCGTCGACGTGGCGTTGGACGACCTGCGCGCCGAGGCCAGGACGCGCGCGCAAGCGGTACCGAAGGTCACGCGCTGCACGACCCACAAGGTGCCGGTCGACCCCGCTGCGGTCGATGTGCCGCAGCACGTGACCGGCCCTGGCGACCAACTCGACAAGCTCCTCTGGCGCACCCACGGGGGTCTCGCCGACGCGGTTCGTGGCCGCTTGCGAAGCCATCCAGAAGAGTCCGCGCTGATCGTCGCCGACCTGCCGTACACGATGGCGCAGGCGGCCGTGGCGACGCTCGACGAGGACGCCTGGGGGCTCGAGGATCTGCTCGTGCGACGACTTCAGGTCTTCTATCGCAGCGCCGATGCGGGGCTCTCGGCGGCACGACCGATGGCTGTACTGATGGCGCGGCTACTCGATCGGGACGAGGCGTGGGTGGCCGCCGAGATCGCCCACTACGAGGCGTACGTCGCGGCGCAGCTCGCGTGCGCACGCCCTGTGGTACCAATCGCGTCGGTAGCCTAGGCTTGGCCGTTGGTCGCCTTCGGCTGCCGATGCTCATGATGCTCATGCCGCGACTGGCGCACCGCGTTGGGTCGCGCTATGGTCCCGGCGCGCATCGGCGGTCTACGCTGATGCTCCTATCTGGAGCGACCATGTCGAGACTCGTGACGGCCCTGCTCGTGGGTCTCTCGTTCAGCGCGATCGGCTGCGACGACCCATGCGAGAAGCTGCAGAAGAAGGTCTGCGAGGACCCGGTTTACCTGAAGGCCAACAAGCGTCACTGCGAGATTCTGAGCGAGTCCGCGCGCCGTGAAGCATTGCCCGGCGAGTTCTGCACCAGCATCCTCGACAGCCTCGCGAAGCGCTGATCGAATTGGACGAACGCCGCGAACGCGTCATCGACCTCGCCGTGGTCGTAGGCGCATTGATCATCGGTAGTTTCCTTGTGTGGCAGTCGCTCGCCCGCACCAGTGACCCGCGCGAAACGATCCAGGGCGAGATCCGCATCATCGAGCAGAGCGGCATGGTGCAGGACGCGAGCATGGCATTGCCAGCCGAGACGCGCACCGCCATCGGCCTCGAGGGCCTGCCTGCCGCGACCTACGCCAACGTACTCGCCGAGCTCGAGACCGAGGTCGCCGCGACCTCGCAGGTGACCGGCTATTCGATCCCCAGCACGCTTGTGATGAACGATCCCGGCCCAGCCGCCAATCCGAGTGTGCGCGCCGGGCAAGCGGTGTGGGTGCCGTACAACGCCCGTCTCGTGTTGATAGCGCTCGCGGTGGGCTGGCGCCAGGACCCGCTCGCGCGCGCGAAGATCGCCGAACTCGCCAACGATCCGGTCCAGCTACAAGCGCACCGCACGACCCTCGACGAGCTACTGCGGTTGGCCAATGGCAAGGGTGCCGAAGGGATCGCCGCGCTCGAGGCGACCTATCAGGGCTATGGCGCGTCGCGCTGGCTGCTCGGCCATCTGCGCGAGCGGCACCTCGCGAACATCGCCGACCCGGGCGCGCCACCGCTGGCCGCCGAGCTCACCGCCATCGCGCAGAGCGCGGTGTCGCGGTGGACGCTCATCGCGGGGCTCGAGCTGTTCTTGTTCCCGACGATTGGCCTCATCGTGCTGGTCTTGTTCCCGATGTTCCTGAGGCAGCGCATGCTCGAACGCGGGCTCGCGGCCGATCTCGTGCCTTCGCCGTTCCGGATCGAACGCTCGTGGCGCGTCTTCTTCGCGTGGTTTGTTGCGTTCCAGGTGGCGGGCTACACGTTCGTGATCATCTTGGCGATGGTGTCGTCAGGACCGCAGGTGATCGCTATCACGATGGCCATCCAGGCGCTCGCGAGCACGGCGCTGGCGTTTGCGTTCATCGATCTGTGGGCGCGCTTGCCGCGGGACGAGCGCACCGTGCCGATGGCGCTCGGGCTGGCTGGTGGCTCGCGCATCAAGATGATCTTTGTGTGGGCGGTCCCCGGGTTGGCGCTCGCGATGACACTCGTGCGCGCGGCCGACTACCTGAACCTGGTGCTCATGCGACGCCCACCGGACACGCAGAGCGTGGTCCAGCTCGTCATCGATGATGGCTCGCCGGCGCTGATGTTGCTCATCGGGCTCGGAGCGGTGGTGCTCGCGCCCCTTGCCGAGGAGATCGTCTTTCGCGGCTTTCTCTTCCGGAACCTGCGCGACTCCCTCGGTAAGGGGCTCGCGATGCTGCTCTCGGGCCTTGCCTTCGCGGCGGTGCACTTCGAGCCAACTTTGCTCCTGCCGCTGACCGCGCTCGGCGTGGCGCTGGCGTTGCTCTACGAGTGGAGCGGGTCGCTGTATGTCCCGATCGCGGTTCACGCGCTCTGGAACCTGTTCGCCCTCATCAAGATCGAGCTATGGCGGATCTGAGCTCCGACCCGAACGCGGCGCCCGAGCTGTTGCCGGGCTTCCTCCAGGCGCGCAGCCAGACCGGCTCGCTCGAGCTGCGTTGGGTGCCGTTTCCGGCCGACGAGCTGCACGTGTGGGTGCTGCTCACCGATCCAACGAGCCTCGTCCCGAGCGACCTACGACCCGAAGCGCTCCTGCGCGAGCTCATTCGCGTACCCGCGGACGCGGCGACTGGGGTCGCGACAGTCTACGTGCCAGTCGACCGACCGCTGGGCGTCCTGTTGATGGGGCGCGACAGCGCTGGCCGACCTTGCCCGGTCCCGCCGTTCACGGTGCGCTCGGGCGCTCCGGTCGCGCGCGCGGCAGTACAGGAGAACTCCGTCGCTGCTGTTTCGACAGCCGGCAAGTCCGACTCGGCTGCACCCAAGAACGATGGCAAGGCAATCCCGCTCGTGTTCGCACGGGGTCGCGATCCCATCCCCGACCTCGGCAATATGGCCCGTCGCATCGCCGATCGTGTTGGGGTGCGCGCCCCCGCTGCTCCGGTCGTCCCGATCCTGGCGACGGTGGTGACGACCGCGCCGGTCACGCCGAATCCGCCGTCGCTCTCACTGGTCGCGAGCCCGACCGCGCGCCTCGGCTTTGGTGCCAAGCAGCGTTGGACATTGACTCGTCTCGGGTTCGCGCCGGGCACGCCGCAGCGGACGCGGGTCGTGGTCGTGCGTCCAACCTTCCTCGATGCGACGACCATCGCGCAGTGGGAGGTCGCACCGCCTGCCGATGCGATCGCTTTGCCGGCCGACGCCGATGGCCTCGTCGATGCGCTCAGCGCAGACGACGCGATGGCCTTCTACGCGCTCTTCGAACAGACCATCGAGGGTTGGCAGTCGCTGCCTCTGACCCTCTTGAACCCACCCTTCGACGAGTCCGTCGTGCCCTTCGCGATCGGTGATGTCGCGGCTCGCCTCGCCCACCTCGCGACCCGACCGACCACCTCTGACGCCCACGCAAGCCTGGTCGCGGCCGCCCTGCGAGTACTCGCGACGACCTCAACCGGGTCCGCGCCCAGCGACGAGAAGCGATGATGAACGCGCCCGAGGTCATCCTCCCGCCGACCCGCAGCATCGGCACCGCGGTCGCTTCGTTCGCGGCGACCACCGTCGTGCTGTTGCTCACATTCGGGCTCGTCTTCGATCCCGCGGTGACCAGCACCGAACGCATCGTCGTGGCCCTGCTCGGTGCGCTCTTCGCCGGCACACTCAGCGCTGTCGGCGTCGCGCTCCTGCGCGGTCATGGCGCGCTGATGCTCGACATCGAAGGCAAGCGCCTCGGCCTCGGCGTGACGCGGCACAGTGACACCTGGTGGCTCACGCTCGACCGCATTCGTGGCCTTGCCGTCGTGCCGCAGGCGTCACCCGGTCGCGACACGGTCGAGCGCTGGTTGCTGGTTATCGGAGTCGTTGGCCGACCCGACGTGATCCTCGCCGAGAGCGATGATCGCGGCGCCATCCTGGGGATCCAGGAGCGCCTCGCGGCGCGCCTGACGGTGACCGAGCTGCCCGAGGACGATCGTCCAAACGACGGCGCGACGGCCTTCGCGGCCCGCACCGAGCGCTTCGCGGTCTCGCGTGGCGCGGCTCTGCAAGGGCTGCTCGCAACCTTCGGAGCGAGCCTCATCGCGGTCGGCGTGATCTCGTTCAGCGAGGTGCAGAAGGAGCCCGTGGTCGGGTTCATCTTCGCGCCGATCCTGGTCGTCATGGGTGTGGTGCTGCTGGCGGTACCATTGGTGAAACGCTTCGCGACCGAGTCGCTCGCGTTCGACGGCCAGCGCTGGACCCACGCTTACACCTTCGCCCGCTGGCGTTGGAGCGAGCGCACTGTGCGCAGCCCCGTGCCGCGCTTTCGCCTACGCCTCCTCGGCATGCGCGGTGGCATGCTGGAGCTGGTCGGCGAAGACGGCGTGCTCATCATCGCGGCCGGCGCAACCGCCCACAGCCAGCTCGATCTGGAGGCGGTCGCCGCCCTGCCCTCGCGTTTCTCGGCCTGACAGCTGCTGAGTTCCGCGCAACGAGGAGACCTCGAGACATGGCACGCACCCCTTCGACGATGAGCGCGCTCGGGACGCAGGCACCGGACTTTGCGCTGCCCGACACCGACGGCCGCATCGTGCGCCGCGACGACTTCAGCGGTGCGCCCGCGCTGATCGTGTTGTTCACCTGCAACCACTGCCCGTTCGTCGTGCACGTGCGCGACCCACTGTCCGAACTCGTGCGCGGCTGGAGTGCGCGCGGCGTGGCGGTGGTGGCGATCAACAGCAACGACGCGGCAGCCTACCCGCAGGACGGCCCTGCCGCGATGGCCGAGGCGAAGGTGCGCTTCGCCCTGCCCTACCCCTACCTCTTCGATGCGAGCCAGCGAGTGGCGCTCGCGTACCACGCCGCATGCACGCCTGATTTCTTCTTGTACGACAAGGACTTCCGCCTCGCGTACCGAGGCCAGCTCGACGCCAGTCGACCAGGCAACGAGGTTCCGATCAGCGGCTCGGATCTCGGCAGTGCGATCGATGCAGTGCTCGCCGGCGATGCACCGATGACCGAGCAACGTCCAAGCATGGGCTGCAACATCAAGTGGCGCGAGGAGAGCCTCGCCGGAAACGTGCCCGCCTACTTCTAGATGTGCATCAACGCTGCTTCGAGCGGCGTGACGTCGGCTGCGCGCGCGGCCTCGAGCAGGTCGCGGATGCGCGGCCCGATAGCGCGGATGCTGGCTTCGATGCTCGCCTCGACGGTCGCGGCCGCATGCGTTCCGGGGCGCGCCTGCTGGCGCAAGACACCCTCGATCACCGCGCCTGCGTTCACTGCGAAGTCCGGCACGTACAAGATCCCGTGCTCGGCCAAGGCATGCGCGAGTGTCTCGTCCTCGAGCTGGTGGTTGGCCGATCCGCAGATCACGCGACCCCGGTAGCGATCGATGTTCGCGGTCGTGATGACCGGTCCGATGGCGCACGGTGCCAACAAGAGCGCATCGAGGAAGAGCGCCTCGTCCGCGGCGACGACGCGTGCGCCGAGGTCGGCGGCGAGGGCCTCGGCTCGGGCGTTGTCGATGTCGGCGAGATAAAGCGCGAGGCCGTCGGCATGCAGGCCGCGAGCAACCAACGAGCCGACCGCACCTACGCCCGAGACGACGACCGGCAAGGTCATGTCCGCGGCGATGAAACGCAATGCCTCCCGGCACGCGATGACCACGCCTGTCGCTGCCGACTGGGCTGGGAAGGCTTCAGCCGGCGTCACGAAGTGCGCGGTGTGGCGCATGGCCGCGAGCTCGGAGTCGCTGGTGCCGACGTCGGGGCCCGCGATGAAAGCGCCATCGAGCTGCTCTATCGCCTGGCCGAGGCTCTCGTAGACCCGCTCGAGATCGAGCCCCGGGCGATCGAGGATCACTGCCTTGGCACCACCGGCCGCGAGACCGGCGAAGGCGGTCTTGAGCGTCATCTGCTCGGCGAGACCGACCACCTCGTGCACCGCCGCGCGCGCGCTCGGGTAGATGCGACGTCGGATGCCGCCGTAGCCGGCACCGCGCGAGATGTCGTGCAACGCGATGAACGCATGCAGCCCGACGCTGTCGTCGCGGACCTCGTAGAGGGCATCGCAGTGTGCGGCCTCCGGGTGATTACGCGTGACATCGACAAGGGTAGTCATGGCTTCGGCAGCCTAACACCACATCCCGATCGTGTCAGCGCCACGGCTCTCCGGCCTCTCCGGCGAAGGCCGAGCTAGGCGAGCCGTGCCTCGAGCTCGCGCCGCATCCACGCGTCCTGCACCTGACTCGCGACGAGCGCCGCCCGCGTGTGATCTCTGCGAGCCAGCAGCAGCTCGAAGAGGTGTCCACGCGCCTCGTCGTCGCGCTGTGCCAGCTCCTCCAAGAGCGCCTCCGCGGCTCGCCGATCGCCGAGACGCCACAACGCAGGGGCCTGTGCCAGCCGGCCTGCGCGGCACCGCTCCTCGTCGCCCGCGGCCTCGGCCAATGCGACCGCGCGCCGCAGCACCTGGAGTGCGTCGTATGCTCTTGCCGAGCGCGCTAGCGTGCGACCGACGATCAACAACGCCGCGGCGCTGTCGATCCCGCCGACGACCGCCAAAGCGGCCGTGAGTTCGTCTGCCAGATAGAGCGCCTCGGCGCGCACGATCCGCGCCTCTTCGGACGACTCGGGCATACGCCGCGAGTAGCTGCGCGCGCGGGAGCGTGACAGGACGAGACACGCCTCCCCCGGTACCGTGTCCTCGTGAACCGCAACAATAGGCGTCAGCGCGCGCGCATGCGCCCACGCCCGCGCGAGGTCGGTCGTCGCGAGCCCGACCCCAGGCGCGTGCCGATCGCGCACGGCGAAGTCGATGACCAACACATCCTCGGCCCGCTGCCAGAGCGCCGACAGAACCGCCTCCACCTCGAGATCGTGATCGACGGCCGTACCCGACACCGTGTTGAGCGCGCCCGAGCAAACGATGGCGGCCGCCCTGGGTAGCGCTTCGGCGCCTTCGCGCGGCGCCACGAAGCCGTCGCACACGACCACCTCGGCGCGCGCATCTTCGTGTGTGGTCAGCCGTGCGCGAGCGATCGGCGCCGAGCGCACGTCCTCACCGCGATAGTTCCCAGCGAAGCCAGCGCGCCGCAAGACCGGCAACAACATCGCCTCGCCGCAGCCGACATCGACGAGTGAAGCGACCTCGGCGACCGGCCCCAAGGCGTCGACGATCGCCGCGAGCCGCATCGCGTGGGCCGAAGCCGACTCCCAGCCCATCCGCCGCGATGGGCTTGGATGGCTCTCGAACGCGTCATAGAAGGCCGTCGCGGCGACCTCACGCTCGCGCGATCGGTCGGCGGGTCGCGCTTTGCCATCGGCTTCGGTCATCGCAAGCCTCGCCTGTCATAGGAGCGGTGAGAGCAGCCCCGCGAACGCATAGAGCACTCGCCGCGGGTAGGACAGTTGCTCGCTCCAATGGGGCGAGACCTCCTTGGCCAGCAGCAGGTCGGACGTGAACTGCTGGACCAGCGCCGTCGCCGCAACCTCGTCGTAAGCGAAGGCGTTGATCTCGTAGTTGAGTGAAAAGCTTCGGATATCCATGTTCGACGAGCCGATGGTCGCGAGCCAGTCGTCGACCACCATCGTCTTCGCGTGCAGAAAGCCAGCACCGTACTCATAGATGCGCACCCCCGCCTCGAGTAGCTCCCCGAAATAGAAGCGCGACGCCCAGTCGACCAGGCGACTGTCCGACTTCTTCGGCAACAGCAGGCGCACGTCGACGCCGCGCAACGCGGCCGTGACCAGCGCCGTCTGCAGCACGCGATCGGGCACGAAATACGGGGTCGTGAGCCAGATCCGCTTCTGCGAGTGCGCGACTGCGAGGAAGTGCAGGTGATGGATGATCGCCCACGGCCGGTCGGGGCCGGAGCCTATCACCTGCACGGTCGCCTCACCCGGCGCGACCGCGTCGGGCTCTGGAAAATAGCGGCCGCTGTCGAGCAGCTCGTCGGTCGTGTGCAGCCAGTCCTCAGTGAATATCTGCTGCATGCCGAGCACGGCCGGCCCTTCGATGCGCACGTGCGTGTCACGCCAAGCGCCGACCTCGGGGTCCAGCCCGAGATATTCGCGCCCAATGTTGATGCCGCCGGTGAGCCCGACCTTGCCGTCGACCACGACGATCTTGCGATGGTTTCGGAAGTTTACGTGGTCGCGGCGACGCAGCATGGGCGCGATCCGTACCGGTGCAAAGACCGCGGCACGACCGCCGGCAGCAATGAGTTCGTCCCAGAAGTCGCTCGGCAGGCGCATGCTACCGAGGCCGTCGCACAGCACTCGAACCTCGAGCCCCGCTTTGGCCTTGTCGACCAGCACCCGACGTAAGGCGCGTCCGGTCTCGTCGGGCTGGATGATGTAGAACTCGATGTGGATGTGGTCTTTGGCGGCTTCGATCGCCGTGCGAATCGCGGCGTAGGTGTGGGCGCCGTTGATCAGTAGCCCGACCGAATTGCCGGCACACGCGTAGGCGCCGGCAGCGCCCGCCCCGAGGTCGACCAGCGCACGCGTGCGCACGGTCATGCGATCGGCACCTTCGCCGCGCGCCTTACGCGCGACCTGCCAGCGGTGATAGACCTCGCGCAGGCGCTGCGCGACCATCTCCGACCTGCGCGAGCGCTTCACCTTGCGGCGCAGGCCGAGCAGCAGATAGAGCGCGCCACCCAACAGCGGCAGCAGCACGACGCCGAGGATCCAAGCGAGCGTCGCATTGGGTTCGCGTCGCTCGACGATCACGAGGCCGAAGATGATCGCCAGTTGGATGAGCGCGATCCCGATGAGGACGTAGGTCGTGTCCATCGCTCGAGTCCGCCTAGCGAGCAGTAACGACGCGGTTCCGGCCTTCGCGCTTGGCGCTCAGCAGCGCCTCGTCGGCGGCGCGGATCGCATCGATGAAGGGTGCGACGCCGGCGAGATCGACCTCGGCGATGCCGGCGCTGACGGTGACAATCTGCGCGTCTGGGCTCGCGACGTGCGGGATGCTGCACGCCTCGACCGCGGCTCGCATGGCTTCGATGTGGACCTGCGCGAGCGCGAGCGGCTTCTTCAGCATGACGAGGAACTCCTCGCCGCCGAAGCGATAGATCCCGTCCTGGTCGCTCACATGGCGCGACAGCTCGCTCGCGACCCGACGCAGCACTTCGTCGCCGGACACATGCAGGTAGGTGTCGTTGTAGCGCTTGAAGTGATCGATATCGAAGAGCGCGACGCTCAAGCTCTGCGGGTCTTTCTGGATGAGCACCTCGAAGGCGCTGATGTCCTCCTGCATGCGCCGCCGATTGGCGATGCCGGTCAGCGGATCCTGGCGGCCCGACTCGAAGAATTCGCGATTGAGGCGCTCGAGCTCGAGCGTCTGGTCCTCGAGCTTTCTGTGCAGGCGCGTGACTCGCTCGGCCGCGACCAACCTCAGCATGAGTTCCTCGCGATCGAGGGGCTTGGCGAGATAGTCGTCGGCGCCCGCCCGCATGCCGGTCAGGCGGAACTCGCGCTCGGCCAGCGCAGTCAGGATCACGAAGTAGGTGTAGCGCCGGTGCTCGCTCGCGCGGATGCGACGGCACAGCTCGATGCCGTCGACGCGCGGCATCATCCAATCACTGATGACGACGTCGAAGCCTTCGCGCTGGAAGCGCTCCCAGGCTTCAAGCCCATCACACGCCGCGGAGCACGAATAGCCCAACTGTTCCAGGGCCTTGACTGTCATGAAGCGAGACACGGCGTCGTCTTCGGCGACCAGTATCTTCATCGGTGAAACAGACCTCTGTGGGGGCGGAGCTTGACGGGCGACGGGAGCATACGCGATCTCCGTAGGCATGAGCACCTACTTCAAGCCGGACCTTCTCGCAGGCAAAGTCGCGTTTGTCACAGGTGGCGGCTCCGGCATCGGACGCGCCATCGTGCAGCGCTTTCTCGAACACGGCGCTGACGCGGTGATCGCGAGCCGCAACATCGAACGCCTGACCGCCGCCGCGGCCGAGCTCGAGGCCGCCACCGGTCGCCGCTGCATCCCGGTACAGGCCGACGTGCGCGAGCCCGACCAGGTCGAGGCGGCGATCAACACGGCGGTCGACAAGCTCGGTCGCCTCGACATCGTCGTGAACAACGCCGCAGGCAACTTCCTCGCGCCGGCCGCTGCCCTGTCCTACAAGGGCTTCGCGACCGTGCATGCGATCGACACGCTCGGCACGTTCAACGTGACCAAGGCCGCTTTCACGCGCTGGCTTCGCGATCATGGAGGGACGATCATCAACATCTCCGCGACGTTGCACTACACAGGCACGCCCTTCCAGGTGCATGCCGGCACCGCCAAGGCGGCGGTCGACGCGATGACGAAGCACCTCGCAGTCGAGTGGGGGCCGGCCGGGATCCGCGTCAACGCGATCGCACCTGGGCCGATTGACGACACCGAGGGCATGAAGCGGCTGGCGCCTGCCGGCATGAAGGACAAGCTCAGCAAGCAGATCCCGCTCGGCCGCTTCGGCCGCGCCGACGAGATCGCGCAGATGGCCTTGTTCCTGGCGAGCGACGCGGCAAGCTACGTGACCGGGGCGGTGATGGTCGTCGACGGCGGCGCGTGGCTCACAGGAAGCCGTCTGGAGTTCTGATCTGGCCGCCCATCCCGATGACGATGTTGATGACGCGGCGTTGGACCCGACGCCCAGCGTTGGTGGACGCTTCTCGCGCTTCGCGTCGCTGACGGGGGCGGGGCTGGGACTGTCGACCGCGGTGCTGGGTCGCAAGCTGTTCTCGGCCGTGACCTTCGCGTCGAAGGACAAGCGCGAAGCGGCGTTGTCACGCACGCTCGCGAAGGAAGGCCTCCACCTTGCGGAGCTGCTCGGGCGCATGAAGGGCGCGTCGATGAAGCTCGGCCAGATGTTGTCGGCCGATCCCGATCTGGTTCCGCCCGAGCTATCGAGCGCGCTCGCGACGCTGCAGACCGAGTCGCCACCGATGCCCTGGTCGACTGTCGCGCAGATCCTGCAGCGCGCGTGGGGCGCGCCGATCGATACGATCCTTGTGAGGGTCGACGAGACGCCGCGCGGCTCGGCGTCGATTGGCCAGGTACATCGCGCGACCCTGATGGACGGCACGCTGGTCGCGATCAAGGTCCAATACCCGGGCGTCGAAGCCGCGCTTGGCAACGACATCAAGAACCTGCGGAGCCTGATGAAGCTCTCGCGGGTCGTGTTCGACAAGGCGCGCGTCGAGGGCTGGCTGTCCGAGATCGAAGAGCAGCTCCTGGCCGAGGTCGACTACGTCGCGGAGGCCGCCAACCTACGCGGATTCGGCAAGGTCTTCGAGGCGTTCCCGGACTTCGTGGTGCCGACGCCGAACGACTCGCTGACGCGCCGCAACGTGCTCGTGATGAGCTGGCTGGAAGGCGACAAGCTCGACCGCGCGGCGCTCGCGCGACCGCCGAAAGAACGACAGGTGATTGCCGAGCGTATGGCCCGGACGTGGAGCGAGCTCTTCTTCCGGCATCGCTGGCTGCACGGCGATCCACATCCGGGCAACTTCCTGCTGCTGCCCGATGGGCGCATTGGCGTGCTCGACTTCGGTGCGACCAAGCGCCTTCCCGACGCGCTCACCGATGGGGTGATGGACCTCTTCGGGCACCTCTGGGCAGGCGACGAACGCGGCGCGCTGACGTTGATGGGTGCCATGGGATTTGGCGACAAAGACGCCGCGGCCAAGGTCGACCCGGCGCTGTTAGGCGAGTACCTGCGGCTCGTAATAGCGCCGTTCCTCGCTCACGGACCGTTCGACTACGGCAAGTGGAAGCCGCACGCGGCCATCAAGCGAATGACGATTCGCCATCCGTCGCTGTGGAAACTGGCACCACCCAAAGACCTGTTGCCGGTGCTGCGGGTCGCGAGCGGGCTCAAGGGCCTGTTCGCCAAGCTCGGCGTCTCCCTCGACCTGCGCCGGATTCTCGAAGAGACGCGCGATGTAATGCGCTGACTTTCGCCAGGGAATCGCGTCGGGTACAAACGTGGTTCGAAGTTGGCCGAAACATCTCGCGGCCCAATCCCTCTGTGGAGTCGCCATGAACCTCAAGCGCATCATCCTCATCACCGCGAGCCTCGTCGGAGTCGGCACCGCGTCCCCGGCGCTCGCCGAGTGGCGCACCAACTACGAGTCGGCCCGCGAAGCGCTGAAGAACAAAGACTTCCGCAACGCGGAGAACGCCGCCGTCGAGGCCCTGAACGAGTCCGACGCCTTCGGCGCGACCGACGAGCGCAAGCTCGCTTCGCTGGAAATCCTCTCCGACATCTATCGCGAGACGCGCCAGTGGGCGGCCGCCGGGAGCCTGCTCGAGCAGGTCATCCAGGCGATGAAGACGCTCGGCACAGATGGCTCGCCCGATGCGGGCTTCGTCTTCAACAAGCTCGGCGTCATCTACCAGCAGATGCGCGAGAACGACAAAGCGCAGGTCGCCTATGAGACCGCGCTCGCTATCAAGCGCCGCAAGTACAAGGACAACGTTACATCGATCGCCATCGTGGTCACCAACCTGGGCGAGCTCTATCGCCGCAAGAAGGACTGGCCCAAAGCCGAGGAGCTGCACAAGCAGGCGATCGCCGACAAAGAGAGTGAGCTCGGACCCGACCACCCGACCCTCGTGCCGAGCCTCAACAACCTCGCGCTCGTCTACAAAGAGGTGAAGCGCTACGACGAGGCGATTGCCCTCCTCACGCGCGCCAAGGCGATCGCCGCCAAGGGCGACAACGCGGGGCGCAACGCCGACATGGCGACGGCGCTGCACAACCTCAGCGACGTGCTGACGGCGCAGACCAAGTACAAAGAGGCCAAGGCGACCTACGAAGAGGCGATCCAGATGCGTAAGGAGGTGCTCGGACCACAGCACCCCAACGTCGGGGAGTCGCTCAACAACTACGGCGCGCTCTTGCAGGCGATGAACCTCCTCGAAGACGCGCTGCGCGCGTACGACGAGGCGATCCAGATCCGCAAGCTCGAGTTCGGCGCCTCCGACCAGCGCACGACGCTCGTCATGACGAACAAGGCGATGGCGCTCGACCGCTTGAAGCGCTTCGAGGACGCGACCAAGCTGCGCGAGGAGATCAAGCAGCTCGAACTTCGCCGACAGAATGGCCAATAAAGTCAGCTATTTCATAGCCATCGACCTGCCGATCGAGGTGCGGGACGAGCTGATGCTCATCGCGGCCGGTGTGCCTGGCGCGTACTGGGTCGACGAGGAGCAACTGCATCTCACGCTGCGCTACCTCGGTGAGATCGATGGCGTCGTCTTGCGCAACCTGCAAGGCGCCCTCGATCGCATCGAGTCGCACGCGTTCCCGCTGCAGCTCCAGGGCGTCGGATTCTTCCCACCGCGCGGCGAGCCCGAAGTGCTGTGGGTCGGTGTCGACAAGAGCCAGCCGCTGACCGACCTGCGCCATCGCATCGACGCGCTCGCAACGCGCCTCGGGGTGCCGGCCGACCGGCGCAAGTACACCCCGCACGTGACGCTGGCGCGCCTTCACGACTCGCCCGACTCGCGCCTTGCGCGCTTCGCTACGGAGCAGGCGCTCTTCAAGAGCGCGGTCTTCACGCCACTGTCGTTCTCGCTGTTCGCGAGCCGGCGCACGCCAACCGGCTCAGAATATCAGCGGATTGCGGCGTACGTGTTGCGTGGCGAGCGAGAGTCGCGCGCTGCGGTCGACGCCGCGCCCGAGAGCTGAGACGCAGATCTCACTCAGGGGTGAACGAGCCAGAAGAGATCGGCCTCACGCTCGGGCATGGCGGCGTCGCGCACGCGTGAGCGGGCATCTTCGAGGCTCACGACTGGAACGATGACGAGGTGGGTGAGACCGCCGAGGCGCGCGGGGATCCCGAGGCCATACTCGACGTGCCCCATACCGGCGAACACGACCACCTGGCGAGTCTCGGTAGCAGCCGCAGGCGATACGATGGCAGCGATGACCGAACGCGCCATCGTCTCGTCCCAGACGAGCTGCGCGAGATACATGCGGTCGAGTGCTTCGCCGCTCAGCGCGTGCCCAGGATGGCCTTCGGCGGCGGCCTCCATGCGCGCCCGGAACCACTCGCGCTGGGCCTCATTGCCGCTGTCGAGCGGCGGCAGCTCGGCAGCTCGCTCCGGCGGAACGCCAGCCACACCACCACGGGCGACGACGCGCGCGAGCCCGGGCTCTGCATTGAGCGGCACGATCCGGACATGAACGCGTCGCGCGGTCTCGAACAGCGCTGCGTAGGCGTCGAAGTCGTGGCCCCACACCTCATCCCAATCGACGAGTGACCGCAGCTCTGCGATCGGCGGCTGCGGCGACCTGTTCAAGAAGTCATCGAGCACACCTTCACTGGAGCGCGGCAGCCACTCGACCCCGACGACGATGTGGTGGGACCCATTGGTCTCGACGGCTACGACGCGCTCCAACACTACGCGCTGGACTGCATGAAAGGCCGGATTGGCGTGTTCTTCGCCGACCAGGACAACGCGCGCGGCGCGCAACCGCCGCGTGACCTCTGCCTCGCTGAGGACGGCGCCGGTGCGACCGTCGACCACAATCGAGCCCTGTCCTTCGCCGCCTGGAGGCGCACGTTCACCGGTCGAGGCACACGCCGAGAGCGTGGCCACGACCGCGACGAGCAACGCCCTCACAGCGCCTTCGGCTTCTGCCCGCGCCGATCCCAGGTCAGCTTCGGCAGCTCGCCACACGTACAGCCCCAAGCCGCCGGTGCTTTTTCGCAGATCGCCTGCGCAATCTCACGATGGCCGGCGGCATTGGGATGGATGTGATCGAAGCCGACGTACTCGGGCTTCATGAACCAACGCGGCAGCTCACTCGCTTGCGTGATGAGCTTGTCCAAGCGGCCCGGCCGCTCCGCCTCGGGCAACGTCGCGAGGCGCTTCTTCAGCCAGTCCGAGCGCTTCGCGTTGCGGGTCAGCTTCACCACATCCCGTCGCGGCGCGTCGAGGTGTCGCAGTGAGCCATTCCATAGGTCGACCGCGACATCGGGCAGCTCACCTGATTGGAAGTGCGTCGCGTCGGCCATGCCCTTGACGTGTGCCTCGCCGAAGGCCTGGGTCGGCGTGAGCCGCCCCATCATGAAGTCGACCGTGCGCTGCGAGTGCTCGAAGTAGGCGATGCCATCAACCCCTTCCCAGCGCCGATCGTCCTCTGCGCCCCATGGATTGATCGTCACGCCCAGCGTCATGAGACCCGCGTCCTTGGCGAGCTTCAGGGTCTTGCTGACCTCGATGTTGGTCGTCTCCGGTGAGCCGACGCTATTGAGGCCGCCGAGGAACACGAGCCACGTCTTCTTCCTGGTCTCGTCATCGAGGCGCCGGTTCTTCACCACTTGGGCGATGAAGCGCTGGCGCAGCTCGAACGCGCCGAGCTTGGCCTTGGCGCGATTGACCACCTCGATGTTCGAGCACACGCCGCCGAGCCACTGCGAGAAGCTGCCTGCCGGGTAGGCCGCAACCGAGCCGCCGAGCACGAACACCTTGACCGGCTTGCTGTCATCGCTGAAGCGCCAGTTGCCCGTCTCTTCCTGCGCGTGCGCGGGCGCCCCTGCGAGCGCCACGAGCGACAGCATGCAGCTGGCCAGCGTCGCAAAGCGCGCCTCACTCACGGGAGGCGACGTCCGCGTAGACATCCATGATGTCCGTGAGCAGCTTCACTCCGTCTGCGCGCGAGCGCTGGAAGGCGTTGCGCCCGATGATCGAGCCGAAGCCTCCGCCCTCGGCGATCTCGCGGCACTCGGCCAGCACGTCGGCCTCGCCCTTGGTCGCGCCGCCCGAGAAGATGACGATGCGGCGGCCCGCAAAGCACGACTCGACGACGTCGCGCACACGCTCGGTCAGGGTGCCGACCGGGCGCCCGGCGTAGGCCTTCTTGGCGGCGTCCTGGTCGATGTGCGCGGTCGGCGGCTTCACCTTGATGAAGTGCGCGCCGAGCTGCGCCGCGATGTGCGCCGCGTACGACACGACGTCGATGCCTGTCTCGCCAGCGGTCGTGATCTGCGGGCCGCGCGGGTAGGACCAGATAACGACCGCGATGCCCTTCGACTTTGCCTCGGCTGCGATCTGGCGAATCTCTTCGTACTGTCCCTGAGCGTGTATGCTGCCGGGATAAATCGTGAAGCCGATCGCCGCGCAGCCAAGCCGCAAGGCGTCGTCGACCGAGCCGGTGACCGCCTGATCAGGCGACGGATCGTTGTACAAGCTGTTGTTGTTGTTCAGCTTGAGGATGGTCGGGATCTCGCCGATGTAGGCCGGCGCCGCCACCTCGAGCGCGCCGAGCGGCGCCGCATAGGCATTGCAGCCTGACTCGATGGCGAGCTCGAAGTGGTAGCGCGGGTCGTAGGCGAGCGGGTTCTTGGAGAAGCTGCGCGCGGGCCCATGCTCCCAGCCCTGGTCGATCGGCAGGATCACGAGCCGGCCGGTGCCGCCGAGGCGGCCATGGTTCAAGAGCCGCGCGATGTTCGTGCGCACCCCTACGTTGTCGCCGTCGTACCAGGAAAGGATCTCGCGGACGCGCGCGGTGTTCTGCATGTGTGGCTCTTGTCGCTGAGGGTTCAGGTCCGCGGCGTGGAAGCCGCGGGCGGTGTCGCCGCGGGATCCACAACCTTGTGCGGACGCGACGGTAGATTCTGGTAACCGCGCCTGAAGAGCACCGTCAAGGTGCCGTCGCCAGCGACCTGCTCGATGATGCCCATTCCATGCACGGTGTGCAGCACGATCTCGCCATCGCGATACGACTCATGACTGCGGTGCGGGCGGCCGTGACGCGAGGTCACACCGGCCGTCAATGCATCCCAACGCTTCACGAGATCCTGGTTCTTCATGTTCACCATCCCAGTCGGACGAGCCACGGGCGGAGCGGGCGCCGGAGCGGGCCCTGGCGGCGGGGGCAGCGGGCGCGGCGGCGCGTCATCGACGATCTCACGACCGGTCGAAGAGAGCACGCGGCGCTGGCTGCGTCCGCGCGGCTTGGTGGAATCGTTGTTGCCGCTGACGTCAACGACCCGGCGCGAGGCGGGGCGGTTCTTGGCGTCCATCGGTGGGCGGAAGCGCTGCTGCGTACCGCAAGTTTTGCAGGTGACCGTGACGACCTCCTCGCCGACGATCGCCATCAGCTCGGCCTCGTGGTTCTCTTTGCACTGCGAGCAATGCGCCTGGATGATGTCGCCGACCTGAGCAGCCATAGTTTGGAATCCAGTGTGATTTGCGTCGGGAGACGCTTTGGGCGGGACGTCCATCGGCCTTGCGGCGTGACGGAGCGCGGGCGGGCGCTGGTGAGTGGCGCCGCGAGGAATGCACCGGACGGTAATGGTTCGATCCGGCGCTGACAAGCTTGCGCGGACGAATGAAGCCGAACGCGAGCGCTAGATGGCGCGCGATCGTAACTGAGTGGTCAAATCGAGGCTCTGACGTTCAACGAAGGCGCGGTGCGAGCCACGTTAGCCAGCGCTCCGCGAGCGTTCGCCAGGTCGTCCAGCTGTGCCCGCCCTCGACCAGCAGCAGCTCATGCTGGATGCCGCGGGCTGTGAGGATGCGCGACGCCTCGGTGTTCAAATCGAGGAACCGATCGAGGTCCTCGCGCCCGCACGCGAGAAAGATCGCGGGCAGCTTTGCATCGCTCGCGAGACGCTGCGCGATCGCCATCGGCGCGGTCGCGTCCCAGTGCACGCGGTCGGCGGGGAAGCCCCACACCTTTTTGTAGATGGGGCGGTGCGTCGGAGGCTCGCCGAAGAGCGCGCCTGACAGCGACACGACCGCGCGGTACCGATCGGGCGCCATCAGCGCGCGCGACATCGCGCCGTGCCCGCCCATCGAGACACCGACGATGGCGGCACGGTCCTCCGCGATGTCGAAGCGCTTCTCGGCGTTCGCGAGCACCTCGTCGATAAATGCGCCGTAGCGCTCACGCGGGGCGCCGAGGTGGTCTGTCCAGTAGCCATTGCCGCCATCGGGGGCGACCGCAATGAACGGCGCGATGCGCCCGTCGCTGATCAGCTTGTCGAGGGTCGCGCCGAGGTCGCCGAGCTTCGGGTCGAACCAGTCCGCACCTTCGCCACCGAGCCCGTGCAACAGCACGACTACCGGATAGTCGACTCGCTGTATGTCCTTGCCGTCCTTGCGGTAGCCGGGCGGCAGCCACACCAGGTAGCGCTCCTGGCCAGCCAGCGCCTGGCTTTTGAAGTTGATCGTGACGACCCGCTCGGCGACGCTGCGCGGTGCTTGCGCGGGCGCGTCGCCGAAAGCGAGGAAGAGGATGAGGGCGAGGTTCGTGAGCATCAGCGTCCTTGGAAGAAGCGCGAACGCGCGGAGCAAGACGGCTCATCCCATGCTAGGTTGAGCGACGCCAGCGACCAAGGAGGAAGCGTGACCGGCCAAGGCAAGGGAACCGAGCGACGCGGACCATGGCATCACGCGGCCGTCGCGGCACTTCAAGGTGCGAGCATTGAGGAGCAGCTCCAGTACCTCGACCCCGACATCGTGCAGAGCGACGATCTGCAGCAGTCGATCGACGGCCCCGGACTGGGCTTCGCGAGCCTCCAGCGAAAGGCACAGCCGGATGGCGCGGGCCTCGTCACATTACCGAACCAACGCGCGCCGACAGCAACACCCGACGATGGTGCCGCACAGCGCGCTACAGCCCGCATCTGGAGCCGCTGGGACGTGCATGCGCGGGGGAAGACGGTTCGCAGGTGAAGTGACTGTGGGTCGCCGCCGTCGGGCGCGACAGATACGGCTCGCCGCTCAATCGGCGCCTTCCCACAGCCCCAGACGCTTTAGCTTCAGGTTCAAGCCCGCGCGCGACAGACCGAGTACCCGCGCGACCTCGCTCTTGTTGCCGTCGGCCTCGCGTAGCGCAGCGGTGAGTGCCAGCGCCTCGAGCCGATCGACCCGGTCTTTCAGGTGTCCGTGCGTGAGGCCTAGCGCATCGAGCGTTCCTGCTCTCTCACCGCCCGCGGCCTTGGCAGTCGCGTCGTTGCGGCGGCCGCTGCTCAGCTCGGGCGACAGATCGCTCGCCTTGATGAGGCCGCCGTCCGCGAGCAGCGACGCGCGCGCGATCTCGTTTTCGAGCTGACGCACGTTGCCGGGCCAACCAAAGCGCACGAGCGCCTTCATCGCCGCCTCCTCCACCTTCAGCTCGCTGTCACCGCGCGCGCTGCGTCGCACCAGGAAGTGCTGGACCAGGGCGGGGATGTCTTCCGGTCGATCGCGCAGCGCCGGCACGTCGATGCGGATCACGTTCAAGCGATAGAAGAGATCCTCGCGAAAGGTCCCCTTCTTGATGAGCTCGGTCAGGTCGCGATGGGTCGCGGACACGATGCGCACATCGACCGAGATGCTGCGGGTCGCGCCGACCGGGCGGACCTCGCCGGTCTCTAGCACGCGCAGGAGCTTCGCCTGCAGCTCGAGCGGCAGGTCGCCGATCTCATCGAGAAACAAGGTGCCTTGGTGCGCGCGGCGGAAGAGGCCTTCGTTCGATCGCATCGCGCCGGTGAACGCGCCGCGCTCGTGCCCGAACAGCTCCGACTCGAACAAGGTCGGAGGAATGGCGGTGCAGTTCTGCGGCACGAACGGTCCGCGCGCGCGCCCGCCGAGGTGATGGATGGCGCGCGCGATGAGCTCCTTGCCGGTGCCGCTCTCGCCGTGCACGTGAACTGGCAGATCGGTCGCTATCACGCGGTCGACCTGGCGCAGCATCTTCTTCATCGCGCTGCTCGCGAACACGATCTCGGCGTAGTCGCGCACCGGCCCGAGCTGCTCGCGGGTCGACTCGAGTTCACGCCGCAGCGAACGGACCTCTTCGGTGGTGCGGGCCTGGACCGCCTCGACCTCTTGCGTCGCGGCCTGGACATTGGCGCGCGCCTCGTCGATCGCCGCTTCGAGGAGGCGCAGCCGCAGCACCAGTCGCAGGTCCGCGACGGCCTCGGCCGACCGCTGCGAGTCGATGAACGCGTCGCTGATGAAGCGATTCTGGAGCACGACCGCACCCGAGATCTCGCGCCCACCGACCAGTACAGTCCACGGCACGCTCGCTATCGCTCCGCGCATCTCGGGCCCAGGTGCGCGCCACGGCAGGCCCCGCAGGACCGCCTCGATGGCCGCGTCGGGCAGGCGTCTCTTCGCATCGGCGACAGGCTCGCCATCGGCATCGCGCGCGTCGATCACCGTCAGCGAACCAGCCGCGCCGTCGCCCGGCCGCACGAGGAAGGCCCGCTCCGCATCGAGCGCGCGCACGACATCGACCAACGACGCGGTCAGGCGCCGTTCGAGCTCAGCGACCGTAAGGCTTGCGATGTCTGGCGGCACCGTTTGCGGAGCGTTCGCGAGGGCGGTTGTGTCATCGACCAAGTTGGCTTCCTCGCGTCTTGGGACCGACGCCTCGCCCAGCGGTTCGGGCGCGACGCGATACGCCATATCACGCGCGCCCCTGCCCGCGAGCAAGGCCATCACGGTCGCATGCCCCACAACCGACCTGCGGCAGGGCCCCTCGGTCAGCGCCGCGTCGTCGACCCCGTCGGCAATCGCGGCCTCGGGCCAGGCCGCAACCCAGGCCGCGAGCTGTCGCTGCGCTGCCTTCGCTTCCGTGCTCGCCTCAGGCGCCCCGACCGCGCGCAGCGTCGCCAGGCGCGTCGCCAACAGCTCTGCCCAACGCACGCCACCGCGGGGCTTACCCGCGCCATCGGCAGCCGCAGCGCTTCCTTGCCTGTTGGCACCAAGACTCACGATCAACGCGTGCGCCCTGGCGGTCTCGCCGCGGGCCAGCGCCGCTTCGGCGACGTGGCGCGCCGCGAGCTGGCGCGTCGTCGCATCGGCGCTCGCGTCCTCGACCACCGCGGCCAGCTCTGCTTCGATCGCCGTTCGTTCTTCGCCGTCTGGCGCGAGGCGCGCACGCGCGATGTTCGCGAGCGCCTTGGCTCGGCTCGCGGTCCACTGGTTTTGGGCCGCCTGTGCCAGCGCCCCGCCGCGCTCGGCCTCGACCAGCGCCGCCGCCGCATCGCCCAGGGCGAGCAGCGCCTCGGCCAGGGTCGTGCGCGCGTCGCTCTCGACGAGCTGATCGCCGAGTGTCTGCGCCAGCTTGGCGGCCGCCTCGGCTCGGCGCCTGGCATACCTTGGACTCGCGCCCTCGAGCCCGACCTCCGCCAGCGTGAGCAGCGACCATGCCTCACCCCGGCGATGCCCGATGCGGCGCGCGAGCGCGTAGCTCTGCGCCAGATCATCGAGTGCACGCGCCGGCTCGCCGAGCTCGAGCGACATCAGCGCGATGTTGCCGAGCGCTATCCGCTCGCCGACCGGATCACCCTCTTCGACCTTCAAGCGCCGCGCCTCACGATAGGCCGCCGAAGCGCCGGAAAAGTCGCCGCGATAGGCGTATACGTTGCCGAGATTATTAGAGATCCTCGCCCTCAGTGCGAGCGTCGTCGGCCCCGCGTCGAGCCCCGCCCGCGCCGACAGCAACAACGCCTCGGCGCGATCCTGCTCGCCGCGCTGGGTCGCGACAATAGCCAGGTGCACCGCGACCTCGGCCGCGAGCAGCGGCTCCCCCGCGTCGCGCGCGCGCACGACCAGCGCCTCGCCGCGCGCCTCGAAAGACGGGTCGCCCATTCGCGTGAGGGTCCAGAAGAGCCGCGCCTCGGCCGACAAGCGCCGCGGATCGACCTGCGGATCGACCCGCGGATCGACCCGCGGATCAGCCGGCGACGCACCCTCGCCGAGCCCCGCGATGAGCGCCTCCAGCGCCGCCAACTGGGCCTCGCGCGGTCCCAGTCGATCGGCGATCTCGGCGCGCAACGAGAGCCCCTCGAGCTCGAGCGCGGGCGCCGTGGCTGCCCGGGCCAGCTCGCTCGCGAGCATGCACGCGACCTGCGCGTCCTCGGGGCGCGACCCGGCGAGCGCCTCGCGCGCCGCCCTGAGCGCTCGCGAAGCGCCCGCAACGCCGCCCTCCAGCCGCGCCTGAACGGTCTCCGGCAAGCGCTCGCAGCAGAGCGCGCGTGCCTGTGCTTCGCTACCTATCGGCATCACCGGCAGCACCTCGGCGAGCACCGGATGTCCCAGCGCGACCGCGCCATCGGCATCGCGCCGCACGAGCCCGAACGCGACCAGATCATCGAGCAGCGTTCCGAGCGGCTCCCCGATCACTGCCTCGACCGCGATAGCCGGCAGCGCGTGCCCTGGCGAGAGGGTCGCCAACGCTATCAGCACCGCCCGCTCGGCCGGCTCGAGCAGCGTCACGCGGCTCGCGATCGCCTCGCGCAGATCGGTCGTCAGTGCGAGCGGATTTCCGGTCAGTGTCCAGCCCCCTTCGCCGAGCGTCAGCGTGCGCCGCGCCACGAGCAGCTCGAGCAGCGCCTCAAGGTGCCCCGTGAGCCCGCCCGAAGCCGACGCGAGCGCACTCACCAGCGTGCTGTCGGACGCCACCCGATCCCCGAAGCGACTCGTGATGAACGCACGCACCGCGTCCGCGCCGACCGGCCCGAGCATGATGTCCGCGTCGAGCTGGTCGCCGATCACGAACGCCAGGGGCAGCGCCTCCGCCGCTCGCAAGGCGCCCCGTAGCGGCTGCGACTGCCGTCGTAAAACGCGCAGGAACGCCCGAACCGACGCGGGCGCCGCTTGCGGATGGCGCACGAACATCACCGGCGCTGCGCCGACGCTCGCGAGCCTCGACAAGCTCGTGACCGCTGCCTCCGCCGCGAGCTCCAGCGATGCCGCCCAACGCTCAGGCGAGGAGATGTCCTCGCTCGCAGCCCCGAGATCCAACGCATCAGCACCCGGCACCAGCCGCCCGAGCGCCTCGACGAAGCCCTCGACCGACGCGGTCGCCGACACCAGGGGCCACGCCTCGGCTGCGTGCCCGACCCGCTGTGCCGCGCGTAACGCGCTCTCCATCAAGGCCGTACGACCCGAGGCGGGCGGCCCACCGATCGTCACGACCTCGCAGCGCGCGATCGCAGCAAGCACACGCGCCTTCTCATCGCCACGCGCGACGAGCCCGCCCGAACGAACCAGCCCCGTCGCCGACGCGGGCGTCACCAGCTCGAGCGAGGTATTGCGCAGGGTCCCCCAGAGGTGCGCCGCCTCGTAAGCGGTCTTGGGTCGTTCGCCCGGATCGAGCGCCAGCAGCGCGGCCGTGAGCTGCGACAGCGGTCCCGACATACCAGCCGAAGCAAGGCGCACACGCCGCGTCGCGAGCCCCTCGCTGGCGACCTGGCGCGCCGCGACGGGACTACCGAGGCTTATCTCCGCGAGCGCAATCCCCAGCGCGAACAGGTCGGCGCTCGGCGCCACTGGCTCACCCGCCAGGATCTCGGGCGCCACGTAGCTGCGCGAGCCGCGCACGATGTCAGGCCGCGAGCCGACACGCGCGGCGATCCCGAAGTCGACCAGCCGCGCCCGCGGCAACGAGCCCGCGGCCGCCGCCTCGACCAGCACATTGTCGGGCTTGAGATCGAGGTGCACGAGGCCCGCTGCATGGAGCTGCGCGAGCGCCAGGAGCAGCTGGCCAATCAGCACGTCCGCCAGCCCCGGCTCGGCCCGCAGCGTGCGATAGAGGTCGTCGCCCGGCACGAACATCTGGGTGTAGGCCGCGCGTTGTCCGCCGAGCGGGCTCTTCGGGAAGTACTCGTAGACCTCGGCCAGGTGTCGGTGGCGCAGCGTCGCGAGCAGCTCGAACTCGCGCAAGAGCGCCTGCCCCGTCACGCCATGCGTCTCTTTCAGCGCGACCACCGCGCCCGCGCGCGCCGCGTCGCGCACCGCCACGACCCGGCCTTCGCCGCCATGGCCGAGCTCGCGCTCGAGGGTGAAACGGGGGCGTGTCTGCATCGGGCGGTGACCTTAGCAAGGAGTGCCGCGACAATCGACCACCGTTACGGAGGGCCTCGCACGCGGACACCAACCTTGTCCGACCCCTGCGAATATGGGAATGGTCGCCACCCGGAGGTCGTTCGACCCCGGTTCGGCCCGCCTGCAGAGCCATTCCGAAGGCAATGATGCGACTTCCATCCCTCAGCTCGTGTTGGTGCGCGCTCCTCGTCATCCTGGCGTCGATCGCCCCCGCCAGCGCCTACGCCGAGAGCCACACCGTGCGCCGCGGCGAGAACCTCGGCAGCATCAGCCGCCGCTACGGCTGCAAGCTGGGCGAGCTCAAGGCGGCCAACAACATCGCGGGCGACAGCATCCGCGCCGGCCAGAAGCTCGAAATCCCGTCAACCTGCTCGAAGGCGGCTCCCGAGCCGACCGCCGTGCCGGCGTCGAAGCGCAAGAAGGTCACCCACGAGGTGCTGGCCGGCGAGTCGGTCGAAGAGATAGCCCTTCGCTACGGCATGCCGCTCGACGAGCTGCGCGCGCGCAACGCCAAAGTGCTCGCCAAGGGTCTGAAGCCCGGCATGCGCCTCAAGATCGACACCTTCCAGGACGAGCGCGCGCAGCGCAAGATCACCTACACCATCGAAGGCGGCGACACGCTCGGCAGCATCGGCCGCCGCTTTGGCGTCTCGGTCAAAGACATCCAGCGCATGAACCCGGGCAAGAACGCCGATCGCCTGCGCGTCGGCGATCGCCTCATCATCTATAAAGAAGGCAAGCCCGGTCGCAGCCAGTCGGTAGGCCGTCCGCAGCACGGCCGACTGGTCGACGGCGAGCTGTTCAAGAACGTGCCCGGCACTTTTCTCAGGCGCGAAGACCAGACATGGGGCACCAACGAGACGGTGCGTGCGCTCAAGGCCGCGATCGCCGAAGTGCGCCGCAAGTACCCGCGCGTGCACGACATCACGGTCGGCGACATCTCGCGCAAGGACGGCGGCTTCCTCGGCCCACACAAGTCCCACCAGAGCGGGCTCGACGTCGACATCGGCTTCTACTTCATGGGCCAGCCGAAGGCCGGCCCGCGCTCGTTCCTCGATGCGACCCGCATCGGCCTCGACCTCGAAGCGACCTGGGCCTTCATCATGGCGCTGGTCGGCCAGAGCGAAGAAGCCTCGAACGTCGAGTACATGTTCATCGGCACGCCGGTGCAGGAAAAGCTCTACAAGTACGCGCAGTCCAAGGGCGTGTCCGAGGCGAAGCTCGACTGGATCTTCCAATACCCGCGGGGCTCACGCGCGATGCGCGGCGTCATCCGGCACGAGCCCGGCCACACCAACCACATCCACATCCGCTTCAAGTGCCCAAGCGGCGATCAAGCGTGTCTCGGCCGTGGCGAGACGACCAAACCCTAGCCCGTCGATAGGCCCTGGGCTCGATGCCGCTAGGTTCCCTTGGCCGCCTCGGTCAGCTCGATCATCTTCTCGAGCGCCTTCTTCGCGTCGCTGCGGATCTCGTCCTGCGACCGCGGGTCGAGCCGCTCACGCCAGCCCGTCGTCTCGTCGACCGAGTCGCCGGACAAGACCCGATTGAGTTCCGGCGGCCGCCCCTTCGCGAGCAGATCGAGGAGTCCCACGAGGTGCGGCGGATCGTTGCGCGACATCGTCGCACAGCCGCAGCCCATCGCGCCGAAGGTCGGGTCCGGGATGTCGGCGAGATGCACGACCTCGACGCCTCGGTTCTGCGCCAGGTCCTTCGCGTTCTTGACGAAGTGGCCCTCGGTCCCAATCGCGAGCTTGGCGCCCGGCGCCGCCTTCATCACCTCGTTCCACAGGTAGCTCGTCGAGCCGTAGCCATCGGCGGCCTCCACCACCTCCCACGGCGACTCGGGGTGCACCACCACGCGGTAGCCGCGCTCTTGCCAATAGCGCACGTGGCGCGGCTGGAAGATCGTGTGCACGCCACAGAACGAGCCCCACAAGACAAGCTCCGCCGCGTCCAGCTTCGCCAGCTCGGCCGGTGACAGCTGCGCCATGCGTCGTCGCGCCCCATCCCAGCCGCCCGGCCACTCGACCATCTTGTCGGGCGAGATCCCGACCGCGCGGCCCGAGTTCTCGCCGAGGTGGCGGTCGGGGATGAACAGGATCTTCTTCTTCTTCTCGCGCGCCCACCTCATGATGATCTGCGCGTTCGACGAGGTGCACACCGCCCCACCCGTCTGCCCCGCGAGCGCTTTTACGCGCCCCGACGCGTTCATGTAGACGATCGCCAGCAGCTCATCGCCGTAGCGCTGGCGCAGCTCGCGGAACACCGGCAGGACCATGTCTTCCTTGGCCAGCGCCTCCATCGTGCAGCCCGACTTCGGGTTGGTGATCCACACCGACTGATGGTCGTGCTTCAGGAGCGCGATCGTCTCGGCCATGAAGTGCACCGCCGACTCGACGAAGTGCGTCTTGCCCGGGTTCTTCACGGCTTGCAGCGCCAGCGCATACGAGTCGGCGATGAAGCCACCGTAGCGCTCGACCAGCTTCACGATTTCGCCGCCCATATAGTAGTGCGCGAGCAACATCACAGAGTCGCCGAGCGTCGCCAGCGCCGGCAGCATGTAGCTGTCCATCCACGGCAGGACGCTCTCCGGCGTGCGGTCGGGCAGCGCCAGGTACTCCTCGGCATAGGGCCGCAGCTCGGCCTGGTACCAGTCGATCGGCAGGTCGGTCTGGCAGATCGGCATGCCCGGCGTGAGGCGTATCCCCGACGGCCGCATGCTCTGGTCGAGCTCTATCGAGCGGCCCGGGTGCAGGTTCGAGGCAGCGTTCGTCGTCTGGGTCATCAACGTCTCCCTGTCGCGGCGGGCAAACAATGGCCTCTACACGTAAGCCCGGCAAGCCTGTCAGCAACGGCAGCCGAAGGCGATACGGCGGACGGATGCACAGCCCCGACGGTGTGATACGGTGGCCTTCCAAGGAGGCGCCGATGGCCGTACAGCTTCAGATCGTCACGGGATTTCTCGGTTCGGGCAAGACCACACTGGTGCGCCACCTGATCGACGGGCCAGGCGAGATATCGACCGGCGTGGTCGTCGGCGAGTTCGCTGAAGAGGGCTTCGACGGCCGCATGATCGAGGCCTCGGGCGCGACCGTGCGCCAGATCTCCGCGTCCGGCGTCGGAGACGCGGCCAAGAGCTACCTGCCCGCGACCCGCTCGTTCGTCGACGAAGGCCGCTTCACGCGCGTCATCCTCGAGACGTCCGGCGTCACCGAGATCGCCAAGGTCACCCAGGAGCTCTGGGCCGACCCGGTCATCCGCAAGAACGCGGTTTTCTCGCCGACCATCGTGGTCGTCGACGCGGGCGCCTTCGCCGCCCACGACAAGTATTTCGCGGCGCAATTCTGGGCCCAGCTCGACGTCGCCGACATCGTCGCCGTCAACAAGACCGACAAGGTCCCGGGCGAGAGCCTCGAGGCGATCAAGCAGCGCATCCTCGCGCGCAACCCCGAAGCCAAAGTGCAGTTCACCTATCAAGGTCAGATCCATCGCCCGACCGCGCTGATGGTGCCCTACGACGGCTTCACCCCGCGCGCGATGCGGGCCAACTGGACCGGCGTCATCCCGCCGGACTTCGAGGCCTTCGTGTACCGGTCGGAGCAGGTCTGCTTCGACCAGGTCCTGTTCGGCCATATCATGCTGAATCTGCCAGGCGGCAGCGTCGCCCGCTTCAAGGGCGTGCTGCGCTGCTGGGACAAGGCCCACTGCATCAACGGCATGCCGGGCCAGCTCGACTGGGATAGCACCCCCGTCACCGGCGACACGCGCATCGCGTTCATCGGCCTCGACCTGAGCAAGCGTGAAGGCCCCATCACCGCCGCCCTCGACGCGGAGCTCATGCGCCAGCGCGACGAGGTGCGCCGCGAGAACGAAGCCCGCCGCATCCCCCGCTGAATTCGCTCGGAGCCAGGGCAACTCCGTCGTCGGTCCCCCTGGTCGCTCTTGCGGCGTACGAAGCAAGTGCGGCGCGAGAATGAAGCCCGTCGCATCCCCCGCTGAGCCTGGGCGTCGAAGGCCAAGCACGAGCGCGACTTGACCTATCGCAACAGTCGCCAGTACACTTCGGCGGTCGTCACGCACGAAGGGGAATAGGTATGACTCCGAGGCTCAGAGGTCTTCTGGTCGTTGGCGCAGTCGCATTGGTCGGGTGCTTCCCTGATCCGCCGGCTCCCAAGGACACTTCGACGATCGACTCGGACGATGTCGCGGAGACGAGCGACGTCGGCGCTGGCGATGTGGACGCTCAGGAGGATGCGGCCGACGGCGAGCGCGACACTCTCATCGCCACGGAAGTCGACGCATCGGATGGCGCGAGCGACGGCGAGCTGCCCGAGGTCGGGCTGCCGGACGCGACGAGCGAGACCGCAGACAGCGGCGACAGCGAGAGCGACATGGATGCGACTGGACCGCTGTGCACGGCGGAGTCCTGCGCGGTCCTCGATGGCGTCTGCACGCTCGGGGTGTGCACTGAGACAGGCTGCATCAGCGAAGCGCGCGTCGGCTCGTGCGACGACGGCAACCCCTGCACCAGCAGCGACAAGTGCACCGGCGAGACCTGCGGCGGCACGGCTGCGGTGTGCGATGACGGCCTGGCGTGCACCGCCGATCGCTGTGACCCAGGCGCGGGCGGCTGCGTTGCCGACGCGGTCGGCTGCGATTGCGATAGCGACGAAGACTGCGCCGACGCGACCCTGTGCGACGGCAGCGAGCGCTGCGTGAACCAGGAGTGCGTCGAGGGGACCGCGGTCGTTTGCTCGCCGTCCAGCGACCCCTGTCTTGTCGCGACCTGTGCGCCGGTCACTGGCATCTGTGGCCTGGTTCCGGCGCCCGGCACACCGAGCTGCAACGACGGCAAGTTCTGCACCCAGAACGACCGCTGCGCTGACGGGGTCTGCAACGGAGCGCAAATCGGGTGCGACGACTTCCTCGATTGCAGCATCGACGGCTGCACCGAGGTCGCGGGGGGGTGCTTCCACGACAAGTCCCAGTGCGAGTGCCTACAGGACTCGGACTGTCAGGACGGCACTCTGTGTAACGGTGGAGAGACGTGCTTGCTCGGCGACTGTATGCCCGGCGACCCGGTCGAGTGCCCCGAGACGCCCGACCCGTGCACCACCCGGCTATGCCAGGCAGCGACCGGCCTGTGTTCTATCGAGGGATTGTCGGGCGGGAGCTGCGACGACGCCAAGGTCTGCACCGACGGCGATGTCTGCCAGAACGGCCTGTGCAAAGGGCAGTCGCTGACCTGCGCCCAACCCGACTGGTGCAAGAGCTATCAGTGCTTCGAGCCTGCCGGCTGCGACGTCGCATTGGATAGCTGCGAGTGCGACATCGACGCGGACTGCATCGACGTCGACAGGTGCGACGGCACCCAACGGTGCATCGATCACGCATGCGTCGAGCAGAACCCCGTGACGTGCCCGGCCAGCGCAAATCCCTGTAAAGACAACATTTGCAAGCCCGCCACAGGCGCGTGCGAGCTCGCGAACAAGGACAACACAACGGTCTGCGACGATGGCCTGCAGTGCACGCTCAACGACAAGTGCAGCAACGGCACTTGCGGTGGCACGGCCAAGATCTGCGACGATGGCATCGCCTGCTCGCTCGACTCGTGCAGCGCAAGCACGGGTCAGTGCGTGTTCAACACCACCTCTTGCGGCTGCTTGAACGCGAGCGACTGCAATGACGGCAACGACTGCAACGGCATCGAGACCTGCGATGGCACCAACACGTGCAAGTCGGGAACGCCAGTCACGTGCTCGGCCTCCGCGAACCCGTGCAAGGAGAACACCTGCGACATCAGCCTCGGGCAGTGCACGCTGAAGGATCGATCGTCGGCGACCACCTGCGACGATGGGATCGCCTGCACGACCAACGATCACTGCGGTTCCGGCGCCACCGCGGGTCAGTGCGCGGGCACGACGGTCACCTGTGCCGCAACCGGAAACGCCTGCAGCGAGAACACCTGCGATCCGGCGCTGGGCATCTGCACCGTCAAGAACCTTGCCGCGACGACGGTGTGCAACGACGGCAATGCGTGCACGCAAACCGATCGCTGCGGCTCCGGCGCCACCGCAGGCCAATGCGCTGGCGTGCAGATCACCTGTGGCGCGAGCGGCAACGCCTGTCAGTCCAACACCTGCGTGCCGGCCGACGGGGCTTACGCATGCACGCTCAAACCGATGCCCACAACGACGACCTGCAACGACAACAACGCCTGCACCCAGACCGACAAATGTGGCTCGGGCGGCACCTCGGGCCAGTGCGTCGGGACAAACCCCTACGTGTGTCCCGCAACCGACCAGTGCCACGACGCCGGCGTCTGCAACCCGCTCTCCGCGCCATCGCCAGCTTGCAACTACGCTTCGAAAGCTGACGCCACGTTGTGCAGCGACGCTCTCGGAGTCGACGCCGTGGCGAACGATCTCGGGACCTGCTCGACGGGTACCTGCCGACGCTTACCCATCGTTCGCGCCGGCGAGAGCCACACCTGTGCGCTTCTTTGGGACGGAAGCGTCAAGTGCTGGGGGTCCAATGCCTATGGCCAACTTGGGCTCGGCAACACGACGAACGTCGGCGATGGCGTAGGCCCTACGGTCGCAGCCGCCGCCAATGTCTTCTCGAGCGGAATCGTCGATATATCGGCCGGAGTCGGCGTGCCTGGCGCCATCGCCTCGACTTGCGCAATCAAGAACTCGAGCGGCACCTACACCGCGCACTGTTGGGGCAGCGCCAACTTCCTCGGCTATCCGGACAGCAACCAACGAGGACACACGGCAGGCACCAAAGCGTCCGTTCTGCCGGCCATCGCACTGGGCGCAAACTTCTCGCCACGCACTATATCTGCGGGCGGTGCGCACACCTGCGTTCTATCCAACCTGGGCAAAGTGCGATCCTTCGGGCTTGGTGAGTACATCTCCTTTGGCGGGCCCGCGGAGAACTATGGTTCACTTGGCTATCCTGGCACGATCTCGGTGAACCAGGCCGGTGGCATTCTCCTTAGCGCCCTCGGCGACATCAGCGTGGACGGTTCCGCATCGACTGTCCTTGTCGACGCTGGTGCCAGGCTTAGCTGCGCACTGCTCTCGTCTCAAAAAGTGCGCTGCTGGGGAAACGAGATTGGGACAGGCTACGCCGCCTCGCAAGACACAGGTGATGACGAGAATCCCTCGAGTGGAGCGCTCGTCAGCGGCGCCTGGCTGGCTACAAGTCTCGACGCCAGCTTCGACTTCGGCTGTGCGGTGACCACCACCGGCAGCACCTACTGCTGGGGCAGCAATGGGTCAGGACAACTCGGTCGCAACTCCGTCACCACCGACTACCTCCCGCAGCTCGTCGCGCTTGGGACTGCCACAGCCGTCACTCAAGTCAGCACCGGCTTCTTCCACACATGCGCCGTACTCACGAATGGAAAGATTCGTTGCTGGGGCCTTGGAGCAAGGGGGCAACTGGGAACCGGGACTACCGCCAATGTTGGCGACAGCGCGGCCAGGCCCATCAGCGGTGATGTATCGCTGAATGGGACTGCCGTGCAGGTGGCTGCCGGCTTTGCCCACACCTGTGCCGTCATGCGTGACGGCAAGATCCTCTGTTGGGGCGAAGGCGACGGAGGCCGGCTAGGCTCCAACTCGACCAACGACATCGGTGACGGCCCAGGCGAGATGCCTCCCGTTCCCGTTCAGTTCTGAAGCCGGCAAGCGATGAAGTTGAAATCTTGAGGACTTCATCGCATAGTGCGCCCACGTCACCCCCCCACTCGCTGGGGAACGCGTGCCGGGCATTGCTCCCGGCCGTACTCGAGCTTAGGACAATCGACATGAAAACTTTCGCCCGCGCACTGATGGCCGGCCTCTTCGCTACGACCCTTGCCTTCACCGCTGCTTGTGGGGACGACACCAAGGATCCCACTCCCGACACCAAGGCAGACGCCACCGAGACGACGCCGGACGGCACTGTCGCCGAGACGACCCCCGACGCGACTGTACCGGACGGCACCGCCGACGCCGAGACCGTCGCCCCGACCAATTCTTGCACGAACGGGGCCGACCTCGCCATCATCCAGAGTGGCGACAAAGACCCATCCGCAAAGGCGGCCGCGTGTGGCATGTCCTGCATCGACAAGCTGCTCGTTTCCCTGGACAGCTTCGAGACGTGCGTGCAGGACTGCATGCTCAACGCGACGCTGACTGGTTATGAGTTCGCGGTCTCCACGGAGTGCACGAACTGTTACTCCAAGTCTGTGCGCTGCACGGGCGAGTTCTGTGGCCTCAACGACCCCAACAAGAGCTGCGTCCCGACGAACCTTGGCGGGAAGGGTGACGATTCCGCCGATTGCACCGAGTGCCGCGCAGACAATGGCTGCACCTCGTCGTTCTTCACCTGCAGCGGCCTCACCCCCCCTCCGTGATGACTCCCTGGTGAATCGAGGCGAGCTGATCGATTTCGCGGGCAGCTTGACTTCGTCAGGCCTTCGTTCACGAAAGTGGCAATCAGCTCGCCTCGCTTGCTTGGCCAAGCTGATTGCGCGCCTAGAAAGGACTTAGACCATGCACCGTCTCGCAAGGAACCTGACCATCACCGGAACAGTCGCTGTTGCTGGCGCCATGGCCCCGCTGGCGCGCGCTGGCGGCTATGACACGCCGATTCTGTACTCAGCGCAGCACATGGGTCTGGGTGGCGCAGCAATCGCCTATGTCGACGACCCTTCGGCGATGTTCCACAACCCCGCGGGCCTGATGGGCACGAAGGGGCTCTCCCTTATGGCGAACCTCACGCTGGTCACAGGTGCTATCCAATCGTCGCCTGACGAATTCAACCGAAACGAGGAGTCGGAGTCGCTGCTCGCGTTGGCGCCATTGGTTGGCGTCAGCTACGATGTCGACGATGTGGTCGCGTTTGGTCTTGCCTTCTATCCGGTGGCCTCTGCCGGAGCCGAATACCTCTACGTCGATGAGGCCACTCAGGTTGCAACCCGCAACTTTACGTCGGTGCGCTTCCTCGAGGTCTCGCCAGGCATGGCGTTCAAGATCCCTGGAACCAACCTCTCGATCGGCGCCGGCTACCGCTTCTCGATCGTGCAGCTTGGCCGCTATCTCGGCCCCGAGGACAAGTCCGAAGGCGGACCCAAGTTCGATGTGTCGATGTCGGGCAAGAACGCCGCCGGGTTCCGCGTGGGTCTGCAGTGGCAGCCGATCCCCGAGCTGCAGCTCGGGCTGGTCTACCGAAGCCTCACCCGCACGAGCATTGAGGATGACAAGGGCACGGTGCTCGCGCCCGCGACGAACATCGAGACTGAGTTCACCCTCCCGGCAAAGGCAGGCTTCGGGGTCCGCGCGAACCTCGACCCAATAGCGATTGTGCTCGACGTCGAGTACGGCTTCTATAGCCAGAACGTGTCGAACGAATTCGTCGCCGACCCGGTCCTGTTGCTACCGATCGTCAACGTGTCCCGCTGGAGAGATGCGGTCACAGTGCGCGCAGGTGTCGAGTACGGCGTCGACGACCGGTACTTTTTCCGCGGCGGCTTTCTATACGATGGCCAAGTCAGCCAGGAGAACTTCCCGAGCGCGTTCGGCACCCCCCCAACCTCGACGTCGACCATCACAGCCGGCTTCGGATACAAGTGCGGCGACAACTGGAAGCTGAACTTCGCGGTTGCGCATCGGTTCGGCAGCACGAAGGTCGAACGAGCGAAGACTGACTCGGACGGCAGCGCTCTGCCGGGCTGCATCCCCTGCAGCGCGAGTGGCGACTACAGCCTGACGATGACTGCCTTCTATCTCGACTTCATGTACGCGTTCCCGAACCTCTGAGAGGTCCGGTGCGTGAGAGAGGCCACCTTCGACGAGGTGGCCTTTCTCGTTGCGGCTGGCTATTGCGAGACGACACGCGAGGAGAACGACATGAGCGACGAAGCGAACAACACGAACGAGGCGATAGAGGCGGCGACCTTCCGGCGGCTGCTGGCGCACCTGGAAGCGCACAAGGAGGTCCAGAACATTGATCTCATGAACCTCGCCGCGTTCTGCCGGAACTGCCTCGCGAAGTGGTACCGCGCGGCCGCGGACGAGCGTGGCGTGACGCTGTCCGACCCCGAGGCGCGCGAGCGCATCTATGGGATGCCGTACCCCGAGTGGAAGGCGCTCTACCAGAGCGAGAAGCCGGCCGACCCGACGAACTCGAAGCCGTGACGGTGGCCGTTGCCACGGTCGTATCGCCGGCGGCTGCCGTTGCCACGGTCGTATCGCCGGCGGCTGCCGTTGCCACGGTCGTATCGCCGGCGGCTGCCGTTGCTGCGGTCGTATCGCCGGCGGCTGCCGTTGCCACGGTCGTATCGCCGGCGGCTGCCGTTGCTGCGGTCGTATCGCCTGCGGCTGCCGTTGCTGCGGTCGTATCGCCTGCGGCTGCCGTTGCTGCGGTCGTATCGCCTGCGGCTGCCGTTGCTGCGATCGTATCGCCTGCGGCTGCCGTTGCTGCGGTCGTATCGCCTGCGGCTGCCGTTGCCACGGTAGCTGCCTGGTTCGAGTCCGAGCTGACGACGCGTGGCACCGAGATCGACACCGCCGCGACCGTCGGCATGCCGGTCTTCCTACGCTACTTCGAGCAGCTGCGCTGGCGGCTCATGGCCGAAGAGGTGCTCGGGCTGCGGGCGCTCATCGACGCGGGCCACTTCTACGTCGTGCGCTCGCAGACGGTCGAGCTGCGCCAGCGGGTTGGGCAAGAGGTGCGCATTCACGTGCGGACGCGCATCGAGTCGGTGGGCCGCTCGACCACACACGTGCTGCACGAGGCGCGCGACGCGAGCGACGACTCGCTCATCGCGCGGGCGCGCGTGCTCGGCGTGTGGCTTGGACCGGACCGGCGGTTGGCGCGCTTGCCGGACAGCTTTCGCGCGGCCAGCGTGGCGCAGAAGGCGCTGCACGAAGCGATCGGCCTGACGGTGCAGGCCACGGTCGGCGACCCGGCCCACGACGAGCCGGCGCGCATCGTCTCGGTGACCGGAGGGCAGGCGTCGTCGTTCATCGACCCGCCGCGTGTGGTGTTCGGACCGCTGTCGGTTGCGGTCGATGCGCCGACGACGGCTCCGACCGAGAGCGCGTTCGACCACTCGATCGTCGTCCCGCCGCGCGACCTCGACGTCTTCTCGCACGTCAACGCGGCGACGTGGCTTGCCTACGCGGACGATGCGCGCCAGTTCGCGGCGGACGCGGGCGCGCTGCCGGCCGAGGTCGCGCGCGGCTATGTCGTGCGCACGGCGATCTTCTATGCCCGCGAGGCGTCGCGGCATGATCGGCTGCGGGTGGTGCTGGCGCCGATCGGCGGGCCGCTCACCGAGACCCATGCGCTGGGTGCCTGGTTCTATCGTGGCGACGAGCCCGAGCCGCTGTGCACCCTGCGGGTCGACCTCGCACCCGGGGCACGCGCAGTAACCGCACCGCAGTCGTGAACACTGAGGCATCGCGGACTGCACGGAGCGCGGAGACGCGGCAGCCGTAAGGCGACACGGAGACTTGAACAGCGCCGCGTCCTCACGTAGCTTGGCGTTTCACGGGGGTCGCCCAGGTAAGGCTCGTCGGCCACCATCCGGCCCAACGAGCGAGGTTGCGGACACGCCATGTCTCAAATCCTACAGATGCCCGGCGTCCCCGAAACGTCGAAGCAGCTCCTCGTACGACTCCTCCAGGAAGACTTGATCCCTGTCGAGGCGCTCAGGGCCGTCGTCGAGTCGTATCGTCGCGTGATCCACGAGGCGCAGCGGCGCAACGGCAAGGCCAATGGCCCCCTCGGCGACAAGATCGCCAACGCGCTGCAGGCGCTGTTGGTGCGCGTCAACGAGACAACCGGCGACGCCAACCTGCAGATCATCCAGGCCGCCGTGCGCTACTTCGTCATCCAGAACGACGGCAGCGGGCACGACCTCGAGTCCCAGGACGGCCTCAACGACGACGCACGTGTGGTCAACGCGGTGATGCACTACTTCGGGTTGGATGGGCTCAAGATCACTGGGCTGCCTGAGCCTGCACCCACACGAAAGCCGCCCATCCGCGGTGGTGCCGCCCTCCCCGCCCGTCGTTGAATTCGCTCGCGAGACACGCGGGGCCGTCGTCGCTCGCCCCTCGGCAGCCTATGAGGCTGGCCTTCTGGGCGGCTCCTAGGCCGCGCGTGCCTCGCTTCGAGAATTCGGCAACGGCAGCCGAAGGCGATACGCCGAATTCGCGGGCAGCCACTTCGCGGCCTTCGCTCACGAATTCGAGTTGTCCTGAGACCGCTCAGGCCAAACGGCTGACGCGGTCGGCGTCGAGGGCGCTCACACCGAGGTCGCCCAGGGCGCGGACGGCGGCACCGAACATCGCGAAGCGCTTGTCCTGCGTCTTGCCGAGGACGAAGCGGCGATAGATCTGCTGGCCGACCACCGCGAGCTTGAACAGGCCGAACACGAAGTAGAAGACGGGACGCGCGACGGCGCGGCCGGTGAGCGCTTCGTAGCGGCGCACGACACCTTCGCGGTCGAGGTTGCCGGGCTCGTAGGTCGGCACGAAGGCCAGCATCTTCATGGCGGCTGGGTCGGTCGCTTCGACCCAGTAGCCAAGGCTCGTGCCGAGGTCCATCAGCGGGCAGCCGATGGTCGCCATCTCCCAGTCAAGCACGGCGCGCACGTGGCCGAGGTCGGCCGGGTCGAGCACGAGGTTGTCGTACTTGAGGTCGTTGTGCACGACGGTCGCGCCCTGGTCGGCGGGCACGTCGCTCAACAGTGCGGCGCGCAAGCGCTCGATGGCGGGCACGTCCTCGGTGCGGGCCTCGTCCCAGCGCTTCGACCAGCCATCGACCTGACGGCGCACGTAGCCATCGCCGCGATAGAGGGCGATGAGACCCGGTTCGGCGCGCCAGTCGACGGTGTGCAGCGCCACCATCGAAGCGACCAGCGCGTCCGAGAGGCGCGCGTAGGTCGTCTCGTCCGCGGGGACGCCGAGCTTCTTGCGACAGATCACGCCGACGACCCGCTCCATCGCATAGAACGGGGCTCCGAGGACCGTCTCGTCGGGCTCGTAGGCGAGCGCACGCGGCACCGGGAAGCGCCCTGCGAGCGCGGACTGCAATGCGAACTCACGCCCCATGTCGTGGGCGGACTTCACCTGCGAGCCGAACGGCGGCCGCCGAATGACGAGCTCGCGCGCGTCGTCGCCAGCCCCGACCTTCACGAGGTAGGTCAGGTTCGAGTGGCCCGCCGGGAACTGCGTGACCTCGACTGGTCGCCCTGCGAGGTCGGGGAAGTTCGCGCCGAGCCAGGCAGCGAGCTTGGTGCTGTCGAGCTCTTCGCCGGGACGTACGGCCTTTGCGCTGTCGAGTGCCCCGTCGCTCATTCCGGCTTGCCGGCAGCCAAAGGCGATACGTCGGGCTTGCCTTGGGTCGCGAAAGCGGGCTTCGGCATGCCCGCGCGGCCGAGCAGATCACGCGCGATCACCTGCTCGTGCACCTCGTCGGGCCCGTCGTAGATCCGCGCCGCGCGCTCGTGCCGGTACCAGAACGCGATCGGCGTGAGGTCGGTCATGCCGAGCGCGCCATGCACCTGGAGGGCGCGATCCATCACGCTGTCGAGCATGCCGGCCGTGAGCAGCTTGACGCCCGAGACCTCGAGGCGTGCGCCCTTCTGGCCATGCTTTTCCATTGCGTCGGCGGTCGCGCGCACGAAGTAGCGGGCAGCCTCGAGCTCGGCCCAGCTGCGGCCGATCCAGCCCTGGACCGTGTCCTTGTGGCCGAGCATCTGGCCATGGCCGAGCTGGCGCGTCGCGGCGCGCGCGACCATCAATTCGAGGCAGCGCTCAGCGATGCCGATCCAGCGCATCGCGTGGTGGATGCGGCCAGGTCCGAGCCGCTCCTGCGCCATCGCGAAGCCCGCGCCGCGCGCGCCGAGGAGCGCATCGTCGCCGACGCGCACATCCTCATAGAGGACCTCGGCGTGCGACGCCCAGCCGGCCTCACCGACAGCGACGCTCTCGCCCATGACGGGCAGGTTGCGCACGATCGAAAAGCCGGGCGCGTCGGTCGGGACGAGGAAGAAGCTGGCGCGCTCGTGCGGCTTCGCGTCAGGATCCGAGACCGCCATCACGACCGCGAACGACGCGCCATCGGCGGCGCTGGTGAACCACTTGCGACCGCGAATGACCCAGCCATCGCCATCGCGGGTAGCGGTCGTCGACATCACGGTCGGATTCGAGCCGGCGTGCTCTGGCTCGGTCATCGAGAAGCAACTGCGGATCCTGCCCTGCGACAGCGGCGTGAGATACCGCTCTTTCTGCGCGGCGGTGCCCCAGCGATGGATGAGCTCGGTGTTGGAGATGTCGGGTGCCTGCATGTGCAGCGCATAGTGACCAAGCGGCGTGCGGCCGAGCACGCGCGACACCTCGCCGACCGCTGACAGCGACAGCCCGAGCCCGCCCATCGCGATCGGCAGGTGCGGAGCGAAGAAGCCCTCTTTGCGCGCGATGTCGCGAACCCTCTCGAGGTCGGCTGCGACCGTATGGAAGCCACGCTGGAGGAACGCCGGCTCGAGCGGCACGACGTGCGCGTCGATGAAGCCGCGGATGCGCTCGGTGAGGGTGTTGATGTCGGTTGGGTCGCTCATGCGGCGAAGGAGACTACGCCCGGACCTTCTTGGCAATGTGGCTCGGCAACGCGGTGACACCTCGCGGCGCGACCGGTGTTGCACCCGTCGGAGGTCGCGATGAACGTGCCGATGTCGCTTGTGTCAGTCGTGTTCGTTGGCGTTGCAGCATCATCGGTGAGGGCCGCTGACTGGCCGGAGCTGGGGCTGCAGGTCCACTACTCGCGGTGGGATGGCAGCTACGCGAGCCACGGTGCGGGTGGGCGTTTTCGCTGGGAGCCACTCGCCTGGCTCGGGGTCGAGGGCACCATCGAGGCGCTGATGACCGACAGCACTGCCGGCAGCCAGGTCGACATTCCCATCGGCTCGCAGGTCTACTTCCCGTGGGAGTTCATCGAAGGCGCACGCGCTCGTGCCATGGTCGGCCTGTGCGCGATGCTGTCGCTGTCCCGCGGCGCCACCCCGAACGCCTCGGACTCCGACGACATCCAGCTCGGATTCAAGCTCGGTGGTGGCCTCGAAGCGGCGCTCGGCGGCGGCTGGACGCTGTTCGGCGATGTCGCCTGGCAGCGCTACCTCGGCCACTCGCGCGAGGTGTCGGTGTGGTCCGACGCGATCGACGGCGAGCTCCGCCCGATCGACCGACTCACGTTCGCGATCGGTCTCGGCGTCGGGCTCTGACCGCGCTCAAGTCACGATCGATATCACCCACGACAGCCCGACCCACGCCCCGATGGCGCTGCCGAGGGTCGCCGCGACCGCAACGATCAGCGTGCGCGTGAACGGGTTTTTGAAGAAGCCACGCAGCGACTGCGCGTCGCGATGGATGTTCTCGCAGTCTGCGACGGTCGGTCGCCGCGCCCAGGCTTCGACCGGCCCGACGATCATGCCGGACGCCACCAGCGGATGGATGGTCGTTACGGGCGAGCTCACCATCGCGGCGAGGATCGACTGCCACTTGCCGCCGACCAGCAGCGTCGCGACACCCGAGAACAACGACGTCGGCAGCACCCACGCCTTGAGCATCTCGCCGAACGCGTGGCCCTCGGTCTTGCCGAGCCCGAGGAAGAACGTGCCCACGAGCACCGCGGGCACCAGCCACTTGGCGATCCGCGCCCACCAGCCCGGCTTCGGCAGCGTCTCGAGGGCCTCTCGATCGACCGGCGTCGCCGCGTTGTCGACCATGCCCTGCACATGCCCCGCGCCAACCACGACCACGATGGTCGAGCCCGGCGCCTCACGCGCCTTCGAGATGAGATAGAGGTCGCGCTCGTCGATCAGCGGCCGCTTCACCTCGGGCATGGCGCGCGCGAATTCCTGCATCATCTCCGATAGGTTCGCCGGGTCCTTGAGGTCCTCGATCGCTTCCGCGTCGAGCACCTTCGCGTCCTTCGCTGGCTTGCCCTCGAACACCGACGCGAGGATCGCGGCGAGCAGCTTCGAGCGCTTCCAAAACGACACGCTCGACCAGGTGCGCTTGAGCGTCACGTTGACGTCGCGATCGGCCAACACCACCTCGGCACCGATCGCCTTGGCGGCCTCGACACCCGCGAGCAGCTCGGCGCCGGGCATCACGCCGAGCTCTTGCCCGAGCCGCCGCTGGTAGGCCCCGACCGCGAGATTCGCCAGCAGGAACAATGACTTGCCTTCTTTGAACACCTTGAAGATGTCGAGCTTCTTCCAGCGCTCGGTGTCGCTCAGCGCGGCGTAGCGCGCCTCGCACAGCTCGACGCAGATGGTGTCGGGACGGACCTCGGCGATGAGGCGCTGCACCTCGTCGACGCTGGCGCGCGAGACGTGCGCAGTGCCGAGGATGTGCAGCGTCTTGCCCTCGATCGTCAGGCTGCGCACATGCGGCGACGCGAGCGCCGAAGCTAGAAGCGACGCATCAGTCATTGCGCGAGGCGGAGCAGATCGTCGCTCGCGAGGCCGAACGCGGGCTCCTCGACCAGCACCTTCTCGAGCTCGCCACGCGCCTCGACCTTCTTGCCTTTGTCCATGAGATCCAATGCCTTGCCGTAGCGTGACGCGGTCTTCGTGCGCAGCCGCGGCGGCGCCTGCGGGCGCTGCTTCACGCCCGGCGTCATCGGCGTTACGGGATCGATTGGCGGCTTCGTCGGCGCGTCCGCGGTCTGTGGCAGTGTCACGAGGATCTTATCGATGCCGACGACCAGATCACGCTCGAGCGCGAGGAAGTCATCGCCTTTCCCAGTGACACCGAAACCGCGAACGAGCGCGCCAGTCTCGACGTTCACGACCCGCACATCGACACGCAGGCTTCCTGCGAACGCGAAGTAGCCGCCCATCACCAGGTAGCGCGCGCCGAGGAGCTTACCGACCTTGGCGGCACTCGCCGGATCGATAGCCTTCGTGCCGCCGAGCTTCAGCTCTTCCATCACTGATTCGATCTGGAGTCGCTCGACCAGCCGCAGCTGCGCGTTGCCCGACAGGTCGCTTATCAACATCTGCGCGAGGCCCTTGCGCAGCGCCGCCATGTCCTCGTCCGCGCCGGCGTAGTCGAGGTAGAGCACCGCCACCGTCGGGCTCTGCGTCACCGGGTCGGCCGCGCGCGCGGGCGTCGCAAGAATGACCAGCAACGCGAACAGCGCGGCGCACATGGAATCGAATCGGGCTCGAGCGACCATCGGCTTCCTCTCAGCGGCTACCCCATCATCGTGATGGACCGAACACAAGACCCGTAGGTCGCTCGACGACAACGTGGCTCGCCAAATCACTCACGTGTCGCTCACGGCGCCGCCTCGCAACGCGCCCGAGCCGCGTCCATTCCGAGCGCCTTGGCCTTGCAGTAGGCGTCCTTCGCGGCATCAGCCGATCCACTGGCGCCCATTGCACGCACACTCTCGCCGAGCAGGAACCACGCCTCGGCCCGCTCCGGCGAAGCGATCGTCGCCGCCTCCGCGTCGCTCTTGGCGCCTTCGAAGTCCTTTCGCGCGAGCTCGACCTGGGCTTTGAGCAGTCGTGCGTCCTCCCAATCGGGAGCCAATGCCAGGAGTTCGACCAGGGTCGCCCGCGCCGTATCCGGCGCACCCGCGGACAGCTCGCTCAGCGCCAGGTCGAAGCGCGGCAAGCCCCAGCCCGGCGCCAGATCACGCGCCCGCGCGAACGACGCGCGCGCCGCGTCCCAGGCCTTCGCGGCCTGCGCCGCTTGGCCCAGCGTGAGGTGTGACACCGCCCATTGCGGGCACGCCTGCACCCCCGCCATCGCGAGCGCGACCATGCCCTGGGCGCGTGCCTTCACAGCCGCACGCGCCTCCGCGACGACCGTGACCGCGCACCCCGCTGGAGCCGATGGCTCGGCGCGCGCATCGGTTGGGACCTTGCCGACCTCGGGCGAACTCACGTCCGCGTCGATCACGGTGGCGTCGGCCACGACCTCCAGCGGTCTCGCCGGCGCGACGGTCGCCGGCTTATCACCGCTGCCCAGCACGATGACCGCGACAAGGACCGCGACCGCGGCCACCGCGCCCGCAATCCACCATGGTCGCGACGACTTGCGCGGCGGCACCGCGACGTCATCTTCGACGCGCTTGCCAGTCTCGGCTTCGCTCGCGAGCGAACCGCTGCCATTGCGCGCCGTGTCCGCGGCCAGCGCCTTCGACTTCTGCAGCTCGACCTTGGCGGCGCGTGCAACGTGCGCCGGGCCAGCCTCAGCGGCCGCAGGCAACGCGCCGAGCTCGCGGCCTATCGCCTCGAGTGCCTCCGCCAAGGCCTTGGCTGATGCCGGCCGAGCGTCGGGCACCTTCGCGAGGCACGCGAGGATCAGCTCCTCGAGCCGCGCCAACATGGGAGCAATCTCCGAAGGCCGCGGCGGCGACTCCTGGACGTGCTTCACCATCAAGCTGACGGTGGTAGGCGCCGAGAACGGCACGACCCCAGTCGCCATCTCGAACAGCATCACGCCCAGCGAATAGAGGTCGCTCGCCGGTCCGATCGGCGAGCCTGTCGCCTGCTCCGGCGACATGTACGAGGGCGTTCCGACGACCGCACCCTCGGCGGTGAGCTTGCCGACCCCGTCCCCCTCGGCCCCGTCGAAGAAGCGCGCGATCCCGAAGTCGAGCACCTTGACCTGGTCGGTCGCGCCGTACCGATCGACCAGCATGACGTTGTCGGGCTTCAGGTCGCGGTGCACGATCCCTTCGCTGTGCGCGGCCTCCAGCGCGCGCGCGATCTGCGCCGCGATGGCGACGACACGCGCATGCGTCAGCGATCCCTCGGCCAGGATCTTGCCCAGCGTCCGGCCCTGCACCAGCTCCATCACGAGGAACAGGCGCGCGCCATCGGCATCGGTGGTCTCGCCGAAGTCGTACACGCGCACGGTCGACGCATGCTCGAGCCGCGAGGTCACCTGCATTTCGCGCACGAAGCGCGCGACCGCGTGTCGGTTGGTCCCGAAGGCCGGATGCAACAGCTTGACCGCGACCTTGCGGTCCATCGCGACCTGCCGCGCCTCGAGCACGACGCCCATGCCGCCCGCGCCGAGCACTCCGGTCACCTCGTAGCGACCCGCGAGCACGGTGCCGATCAAGTGTTCGGCTTCGCGCGTCATCGCCCCGTGAAGCTCGGCTCACGCTTGGCGAGCAGCGCGCCCATGCCTTCCTTGAAGTCCTCGGTCTGCACCGTCGCCGCCTGCGCGAACGCCTCGCGCTGGGCCGCGGAGCGCACATCCCAGTCCATGTGCTGGCGCAGCGTCGCCTTGGTCGTGCGCACCGCCAACGGGGCCGCCCGCGCGATCTCGCGAGCCAGCCCGAGCGCCGTCGGCAGCACCTCGTCGGCCGCCACCGCGCGCGACAAGATCCCGAGACGCAGCGCCTCGGCGCCGTCGACCAGGCGCCCGGTGTAGAGGAGTTCTGAGGCGTTCGAGACGCCGATGAGCCGCGGCAATAGATACGCGATGCCGAGCCCGGGGTGCAGGCCAATGCGCGTGAAGTTGGCGCCGTACTTCGACGCGACGTTGCCGATGCGGATGTCGCACAAGAGCGCCAGGCCGAAGCCACCACCAACCGCATGCCCATTGAGCGCGGCGATCACCGGCACCTCGACGTCGAGCAGCGACAGGAACGAAGTGTACATCGCGTACGATGCCTCGTGCGGCAGCCGCGGACGGTCCACATCCTGGCGCTGAATCTGCGCCTTGAAGTCGGCCCCCGACGAAAAGCACGAGCCCGTTCCGGTCACGACCAGGCAACGCAGATGCGGGTCCGCACACACGTCGACGACTCTCTCTGCGAAGGCGTCGAGCAGCTCCGCGGTCATCGAGTTGCGCTCGGCCGCGCGGTTCAGGGTCAGCACCCCGATGCCACCATCAGCTGCGTCATTGGCGGGGCTTGCGGGTCGATACAGAACAGCGTCGGACATGCTCAGAGCCGTCGCATAGCGACGCTTACACGGCAAGTCTCGATCGAAGGGCGCGCGCCGCGCGACCAAGGCAAGCGAGGGAATCGCTTGAAGCCCTGCCAACAGCAACGCATGGTCCGCCCGTGACGACGGCGCCTCAGGCCTCCCGCTTTGCTATCCCGCCGGGGCTCCGCGACATGCTCTTCGCGACGCTGCTCTTCGCGCTGATGGCGGCGCTGGTCAAAGAGGTCGAGCACTACCTGCCGGTCGGCTATGCGGTCTTCGCGCGCTCGGCGATAGGCCTCGGCTTGAGCTTGTTCCTGCTGCGACGGGCGCGCCTGCGCTGGCAGGGCAATCGCCCGGGCCTGCTCGCGATCCGCGGCCTCGTCGGCTTCTCGGCATTGATGTGCACATTCGAATCGCTCTCGCGCATCCCGTTGTCCGATGCGGTTATCCTGCAGCAGACCCAGCCGATCTGGACCGTCATCCTGGCGCGCATCTTCCTCGGCGAACGAACCCGCCGCCGGGTTGTGCTCGCCACCGTCATCGCGCTGGCGGGGGTCATCCTGGTGGTCCGGCCCGGATTCCTGTTCGGAGAGCTGGCGCCGATCGCGGGCGCTCCCGCGACGCCTCCAGTCGACCCCATTGGAATAGGCCTCGCCCTCGCATCGGCGTTGCTCTCGGCCGGCGCTTATGTCTCGGTGCGGGCGCTGCGCCGGACCGACGAGCCGCTGGTGGTCGTGTTCTGGTTCGCGCTGGTCGCGGCGCCGGCCTCGCTGCCGATGGTGCTCGCCGACCCACGCCTGCCGACGCCCTACGAAGCACTTCTGCTGCTCGGCATCGGCCTCGCGGTGCAAGGCGCGCAGATGTTGATGACGCGGGCGTTGCATCGGGAGCCGGCCGGCCGGGTCGCAGCCATCGGCTACATGCAGGTCGTCTATGCGTCGCTCTTCGGGGTGCTGGTCTTCGGCGAGACGCTGACGGCGCTCTCGGTCGGGGGCGCCGCCTTGATCGTAGGTGGAGCACTGCTCGCGACGCTCGAACTGAAGCCGAAGGTGTAAAGGTGTAGTGGTGGTTCGGGAGGCTTGACACCCATGCCCGGGTCGGATAGCAAACGTCCCCGTTCCCCCAGGGAACACCGCTTTGGGCGACTAACTCAGCGGTAGAGTGCCTCCTTCACACGGAGGAAGTCGGGGGTTCAAATCCCTCGTCGCCCACCAACCGAACCCGAGTAGAACCTACTCGGGTTTTTTTGTGCCCATTGGCGCTGGCAGGCCGCCACGGCACTGAGTTCGATCCGGCACGCTCGCGATGCCGCCCTTCGCCTGCACCAATGCCAGTAATCGACTCGCCCCCGGTGTCCGTCGCTGATCCGTGAACGTCGCGGACGACCGGACGGGTGATTGGGCGTTAGGCAACCCCCTCGTTTGAGGTACAGCCCGCGCCCGTAAGATAGAGGCTGATTGGGGCCTATTCGGGGCGGATGTAAGCCCATTCCCAATACATTGAGTTGACAGCGTGCAAAACCTCGGGCTCGTTTACTCCTAGTTCCTGGGTTTCCCCCACCCAACAACTGGAGAGAAAACTAATGTCTGTTGTCACCTTTACACTATCGATTGCGGGCGCCGACTTTGGGACGCTCGCCAAAGTCTACGCGCTCCTCGCCGACCCTAAGATCAGGGCCAACGTCAACAGCGGCAGCAGCCCCACGGCCTCGGCCGCGGCCGCCCCCGATGCGCCCGTGAAGCGCAAGCCCGGCCGGCCGCCGGGCTCCGGCAAGAAGGCCCAGCCGCTCGAGGCCCCTCCCGGCGCTCCGGTGGTCGAGAAGCGCAAGCCCGGCCGTCCGCGCAAGCACCCCGTGGCCACGGCTCCGGTCGATGTCGAAGACCGTTTCTCGCGCTGGCACGCGGGCCAGAAGGGCGCCAATGGGCGCGGCAAGTTCTTCACCGGCGTCGAGATCAAGCACCTCCTCCCGATCTGGGAGGCCGCACTGGCGTCCTACCAACGCACCGCCGGCAGCCAGGTGGCCGATCTCCGCAGCGTGAAGTCATGGAGCATCGCGCGCCTGCGCCGTGAGACCGTGGCACTCGGCGGCAACGCCGATCAGGAGGGATCTCCAGTGCCCGGGACCACGTCGAAGAAGGGAAAGGGAAAGGGAAAGACCAAGTCGCGCTTCACAGCCCTCGCCGCCGCTCAGCAGCTCAACAAGAAGCCGCGCGGGCGCCCGCGCAAGAACGTCGAGCCGAGCCCGAGCTGACGTTTCCGGCGCCGCAGCGGCCCCCGATTACCAAGCTCCAGATCCGCACGTTGCTCGACACACTCCAGGAGTGGGACGTCGACTACGACGGGCTCGGCGCCTATCGGGCCACTTTGCTTCGCTACGCGACCGAACAGGGCCAGAGCTTCGAACAGGGTGTTCAGGACGCGACACTGCTCGAGTACGCGCGCGAGAGCTCGGGTTGGAATCAATAGGCTCCCGAGCCCATACCGGGCGCGGGGCACTGCCCCAATGATTTGAAGGACGGTCGGCCGAGGCAGCTCGGCCGACCAGACCGGGCGCATTCGTGAGCGAAGGCCTGACGAAAGTCAGGCTGCCCTCGATTTCAGCCTTCGAGGAGGGTGCCGGCGAGTCGCTTGTAGACGTCGCCGTCGGCCTCGGTAAACGGGCAGAATACGACCCGCTCGAACGCATCGGGATTGTCCCGCACGAAGGCGGCGCTCGTCTCGAGCGCGATGCGCGTCGCGGTCTCGAACGGATAGGCATAGGTGCCAGTCGAGATCGCAGGAAACGCTATCGTCCTAATCCCCTGGAAGCGCGCGGCGGTAAGCGCCGCGCGATAGGTCTTGGCGAGGAGCGCCTCTTCGCCTTTTGAGCCGTCCTTCCAGATCGGCGCGACGACATGCACGACGTGCTTCGCCTTGAGCTCGAAGCCGGGCGTCACTCGGACCTCGCCAAACGAGGCATTGCCGAGTGCGGCCGTTGCCTTCGCGAGCTCCGGCCCCGCCGCCTCGTGGATCGCCGAGTCGACCCCGAAGCCGCGGAGGAATCCGGGGTTGGTCGAGTTTACGATGCCATCGACATCGAGCTTGGTGATGTCCCCGATCGTGATGCCAAAACGCCCGCCGCGATACAGTTCCATGACTGCCTCCTGTTATGCGCAGCGACAATGCCCGCACCTCGGAGGCCGGTCAAACGCGCCGCGTCAGGCCTCCGCCGGCGGCGCCATCAGCGCCTCCGCCTCGGTAGCGCCCAGCACGCGCCGCCCCGACACCCGCACCTCCTCGCGACCCTCGCTGTCCAGTGCACGCACCAATCGATAGGTCGTGTTGCCCTCGGCGCGCGCGACCTCGGGTGCCGCGATGATGAGCTGCAGCTCGAGCCGCTCGCACAGCTCGAACAGGATCCCGAGGTTGTCCTGCGACAGACGCGTCGCCTCGTCGAGGAACAAGAGCCGCAACGTGCCCGCGAGGTGGCGTGGCCGCAGCAGGTTGGCCTCGTTCTCCCACGCCTTGAGCGTCGCCATCATCACCGCCGCGCCGACGCCGATCGCCTCGCCGGTCGAGAGCCGCGTTGGGTTCGCGATCTCCCACGCATCAACTCCCCGGCGTCGGATCTCGACATGCAGATCGAGATACTCGCGATAATCGAGCAGCCGGTCACCACCCGATCGGCCGCCGCCGTAGCGCTTGAACAGCTCGTCCATCGCCTCTTCGATCGGCAGGTTCGGCTCGAACAGCAGCTGCTGGGCAGCCCCCTCACGCAGCGCTCGCAGCACGGCTTCGGTTCGCTGCGCTGGGCGGGCGCGGATCTGCATGCCTTCGATCGCACCGAACGCGACGCCTTCGAGGTCGCCGTTCAAGCGCCCGACTTGATTCTTCGCGCGCCGGATCTGCGCGTCGATGTTGCGCGCGACGTCACCAGACTGGCCACGCAGGCCCTTCTCCTGGGCCTCGAGCCGCTCTTCCAGGCGCGCCAGGTGATCGCGCAGCCGGCCCAGTGCCTCGAGTGGATCATCGACCTCGGCGATCTGCGGCGGCACGCGCCGCTTCAGCCAGTCGTGCACACGCAGCCACTCGGCGAGCCAGGCACCACCGATGCCGGGCACGCCGATACCCGCGGCCGCCTCACGGTTGTCGCCGAACCCGCCGCCGAGCTCGCCCATCGACTCGAGATGGCGCCTCAGCCCTTCGGCCACCTCGGCGCCATCCTTGGCGCGGCCAATCCGCTCGACCAACATCGTCGCGCGCTGCCGTGCGCGAAGCCACAGGTCCTTCGCTACGAGACCGGCGACCTCCTTCTTGGCGCGCTCGGTGAACGCCGCCGCCAACACGCCGCGCGCGTTCGCCTCTTCGCGTAGCCGCGCCCAGCGCGACTGCGCCGGCCCAAAGCCGCGCTCCTCCTCGGCCAGGCGCCACGCGTCGTCAGTCGCGCGCTCGCTCAACTGACGATGCCGCTCTTCACCGCGCACGACCTGTGCACGCGCCTCGCGCTCGTACTGCTCGGCCGCCTCCGCCTCGCGCTCGAGGCTCCCGAGGCGACCTTCCTCCAGCTCGACGACGCGCTCACCCGGCGACTCGACACCGACCTCGGTCAGCTCCTTCCGTGCCGCTTCGATCTGCTGATCGACGGCTATCACTACGCCCGCTGCTCGCGCTGCCGCTTCTGCCGTCGCGCGCGCCCGCGTCTCCGCGTGGCGCACCTCCGCCTCGGCGCTCTTCGCGTCCGACTCGGCGTGCGCGAGCTGCGCTTCCAACGCCGGCCGCAGCTGCTCACGCGCCGCCAGCGCCGGCTCCGCCTCGGTCCAGTCCAGCGCCGCCTTGTGATCGTTCAACCAACGCACCCGCTCGAGCGCCAACTGCAGCCGATCGCGCATGCGCGCCGAGCCGTCTCGCTTCTGCTTGAGACCCGCGATCTCGCTCTCCGACGGCGGCACCGAGCGCAGCACGTCGAGCCCGTTCTCCAAGACCTTTCGTTCCGCCGTCGCGGCCCGCAGGCGCGCCTCGCTAGCCTTCACGGCGGCCAGCCGCTCCTCGGTTGCGCGCGCCTCTTCCGCCTGATCCGGCAGATCGAGAAAGTGCGCTTCCGGCAACAGCTTGCGCAGGCCCGCTCGCCGCCGCTCCAGCGCCTCGAGTTCCTGCGTCGCGCGCTGAGACTCACCCAACGCCGCCTGCCGCGTCGTCGCAGCACTCGCCGCGCGCGCCTTCGCCTGCTCGTGCTCGGTCGCCGGATCGGCACGCTCGAGCAGCGTCGCCTCGGGCATCAGCTCGTCGATCTCCTGCAGCGCGGTCTCGAAGCGATGCTCCTCGTCGCGCTTGGCATCGATCGATGCACGCGCGGTCGCGGCCGCCGCCTCCAGCTCAGCCCGGCGCCGCTCGCGCGCCAGGCGCCCAAGCCGCGGCGTCAACGACACCCGCGTGAGCCGCACGACGCCATTGACCTCGAGCATCACCGAGTCCTCGATGCGCTCGGCATAGGGCGTCCCGTCATCATCCAGCGGCAGCGCCGCACGCGGCCCAACGAGCCACACCTCGTCCGGACGATCGGCGATCTTGGCCAGTTTCTTAGCGCTCGCGACCGGGTCGTCGACTGCGATCGCGTCGCGCAGAGGTCCCAGCGACGCCTCGGCGACGCCTGCCTGATCGAGCGACAGCTCCTCGAAGCGACTCGCGAACAGCTCGCCCGACAACGCGTCGCGCACGCCCGCCAGCCCCTGGGCTTCGTTGACTCCATACGCCAGCGTATGGCCCTCGCGTACGAGGTTCGCGACCTGCGCTTCGAGCGCCTCACGCTCGCTGCGCAAGGTCGCCTTGTGGCGATCGAGCTTGCGCCGCAAGGCGACCAACGCGGCCGCGCTCGCGACCGGGGCTTCGGAAAAGCGCGTCGCCAGTTGTGCCGCGCGCGCCTTCACCGCGCCGAAGCGCGCGACGATCGGCTCTAGATCGCTCGCCGCCCGCCCTGCTTCGCGCGTCTCGCGCGCCGCTTCGTCGGCCGACTTCTGCGCCTTCTTGCCGGCCTCACTCGCGTGCGAATGCGCCAGCTCCGTCTCTTCCAAGGCGCGCTGCACCTCGGCCGCGGTCGCCAGTGCGCCCAACGAGCGCGCCTTCTCACGCGCGTCCTGCTGCCGCTTCAGCGCGGTCTTCGCGGCCTCGAAGCGACGCGACAGCTCCGGCGCGAGGCGCGCCTCGGACTCGAGCCCGCGCAGCTCCGACAAGACCTCACGCGCCCGCTCGAGCGCCTGCGCCGACAAGACCGGCAGCCCCGACAGCTTCTCGAGGGCGGTGTGCACGCGCTCGTACTCGCTGCGCAACAAGGCGCCCGACGCGATCATGCGGTCGGCCTTGACCAGCTCCTCGTCGATCGACTGCAGGCGCCCGGTCACCCGCTGCCCGAGCTCGCCCATGCGCTGGACCTCGACCTCCTCGTCGACCAGGGCGGCGCGCACCTGCGACAGCCGCTCACGCGCAAGCCGATGCTCGGCCGCACGCCGCTCCAATTCTTCAAGGCCCGCCTTGAGATCCGCCACCCCGCGGCTTGCCGCGCCGAGCGCTTCGCGCGCCCTGTCCCACGCTGCCCGCGCGCTCTCGCGCATCGCCTGCGCCGTCACATCCAGCGCCTCTTTGGCGACCCGATCGCTCTCGTGCCCATCGCGCTCGCGCACAAAGCGCGACATCCGCCGCGCCACGTCCCAGGCTCGCCGCGCGCGCTCGACCCGAACGGTCGCCTCCTGGACCTTGATCTTGAGCGCCGCCCGCTCGACCTGGAGCTCGTCCGAGCGCACGCGCTTCGCCTCGAGCTCACGATCGTTCAAGGACTTCGCCTCGGCGCTCTCGTCGGCCCGCTTGCGCGCCACGATCACGGCTTCTTGCTTCTCCTCGGCCTCGCTCCGCGCCGCGTGCACGACCGCCGCGAACATGCCCTGCCCGGCTTCCCAGACCGCGTGGATCTCGGTCTCGAGGCGGCGTGCCTCTTCGACCTCGCGGCGAGTGCGCCGACACGCCTCGAGGTTGCCGCGCATGCGTCGCAGCACATCCGCGAGACCACTCTCTTCACGCAACAGGAACTCGCGCATGCCGCCCGTAAGCGCGCGCGAGATGCCGCCGACCATGCTCGTACGCAGCATCTCGTTGAGCTTGGTGCGCTCCTCGTCGGCCTGCATGCGCAGCGGCAACACGCCACGATCGAACAGCTCGGCGAAGTAGTCCTTGGCCGACGCGAACACCTTCAGCTTGCCGCCGGCGGCCTGCACCTGCGCCCGCACCACGTCGATCTCGGGCACGTACTCGCTGTCGCCCTGGCGCTGCAGCAGGATTTCGGACAGGCCGACATTGGCCGGCAACCCGTGCACGACGAACGGGGTCGGCTCGACCGTCGGCTCGCTGCGCCGCTCAAGCATCACGCCCGCGAGCATGCGCGAGCCATCGGCCAGCTCGATGTCCATCACCGCGTACGAAGGCCGACCGGGCTCACCGAGGCGGCCCCAGATCCCCCGGTCACCACCGCTCGCGCCGCTCTCGCCGAGGTTGGTGAAGCGTAGCCGCGTCATGTCGGGCAACAACACGACGTAGGCCGCGATCATCACCGTCGTCTTGCCAGCACCATTGGCCCCTTCGAGCGCGGTCACGTGCGGGTCGAGGCTGTACTGCATGAAGAAGACGCCACGCCAGTTGACCAGCGCCAGCACCTTCGCCTTGGTGCGCTTCTTCGGGCGGTCGCCCGCCTTGTCGCCTGCGCCTTTCATGATTCGAGCTCCTCGTTCTCGTTCGGCAACGCCTCGCCGAGCGCCGCCCGACCGCGCGCCACGAGCCGCGCTAGCGCCTCGGTCGGCGCCTCCATCGCTTGCACCGGCTCGGCAAAACGCAGGATCGGCGTACGCAGCCTGAGCCGCTCGTCGTCGACCAGATCGCAGAAGCCGAGGCTCGCGAGTGATCTGAGCGCCTTGTCGATCTCGCGGCGCACCGACTCGGCCGCAATCCGCTCGTCCAGCCTCCTTCGGCGCGGATGCAGCTCAAGATAGAGCCGCTCCTCTCCGACCAGATGCTGCAAGATTTCGACGACTTGCGAGCGCGTAGCGCTGCCCGCCGTCTCGAGCGTGACCGGGTCGAGATACAACAAGGCCAGCGCCTGCCCGACCAACATCTCGCCGGTCGAGAGCTGTCGCCGCGGCAGCCGATCACCCAACGGCAAGAGGAAGAAGTACCCGCCCGGCGACCGCACCAGCTCCCAGCCGTAGCGCTGATAGAACGTCTCGAGGTGCACGAGCGCATCGGACAGGAGCTCGTAGCGCCCGCCCTCGTCGACGTCGATGTGGCGGCCCGCCCGCAGCGCCAGGTCGACCTCGGGGAAGAGCGGATCCAGGATCACATCCTCGATGCGTTGATAGCCGCTCTCACTCATCGTCGTGCCTTCCCTTTCTTCAGCTCGGCGCGGCTTCGCCCGCTCCCTGGATCCCACGTGAAGACCCAGTCCTGGATCACCATGTTGGCGCCGACATGCGTCCACGCGCGCTCGTGGATGCGCGCGATCGGCACCTCACCGCACAGCGCGGTCACGCGTCCGATCGCCCGGAATCGCTCCTCGCGCGGCACCGGCGCGACCGCTTCGCGCACCAGCTCCGCCAGGCTCGCCGGCCGCTTCGCAAGCAACGCTCGCGCCCGCGCATCGAGCTGCAGGCCCACATCGTCGGGCAGGACCGCTTCGAGCTCGGGCCCGTGGCGCGCGTTCGCACGCATCACCACTGGTCGCTCCGCGCGCATGTCCGGCACCCGCAAGAGCGGCAGTGGAATCGCCTCGGCCGCGATGAAGTAGAACGGTGCCGAGCAGAAGCCGCGCATCTGCTCGCGCAGCCGCTGCGACAGGGCACGCCCGGGATCGAGCCGGACTACATCGCGCAAGAAGCGCTGCACGTAGCGGTAGTAATCGGACCACGCACGCTGGCGTGAAGCGCCCCACGCGGCCACGCGATCGACCTGATCGGCGAGCTGCTGGCTGGCCGCCTGTGCTGCGTTGGGGCCCTCACCCGGCCCCGCGTCGCTCGCACGCTCGGTGATGTCCTGCAGCAACGACAAGAGCGCCGCCGCGTCGCGCAAGAGGATGTCGTTGAGCTCGCGCAGGGTCGCGGCGGTGTCCTCGAGGAGGGCTTCACACGCCTCGATCGCCGCGAACCAGTCCTCGCGCAGCAGCAGCGCAATGCGGCTCCGTACCTCGCCTTGCGAACGATCCAGACCCCGCTGGCGGCGCTCGATACCACCGAGCAGATCGCCGGCCGTGATGCGCATCGGCTGCGTCACCCTGGTGCGCCAGTCTTCCGGAGTTCGTGCCTTCTTCGCCGCGGCGCGCACGTCTTGCAGCTGCGCTGTCAGCGTATGCGTCAGCAGCGCCAGCGACTCGCGCGTGAGCGTCTCCTCCTGCAGGAAAAACTCGGCCAGCGCATCGGCCATGCGGGTCAGCGCATACTCGCCCGCTCGCACCACACCCGCGCCGTCGATGCGCGTCAGGAGGCGCTGCTCACGAAGCCTGCGAATGGCGGCAGTGGCGCGCACCTTCGGATGCTCCGCGGCCGGCTCGACCAGCAGCAACACCTGATGGAACACGTCGCCCAACGTGTCCTCTTCGAAGGCTGTGAACCCCGCGTGCTCGGCCCGCGCACGCAGCGCCACGAGAAAGCACAGGTCGGTGCTCGACAGCGCGAGCGTCATGTCCGACTCGTAGAGCGCGGTCAGGGTCTTGGTCAGCTCGGTCACGAGCGGGGTTCTATTAGATAGATGTCACGCTGCCAACAGCTCAATCCTCGCGGCGGACCTTGATTGGTCGCGGCGGCAGGAGCTCGGGCGCGCGCTCGATCTTCTGCGCGAGAAAGATCGCGGCGTCGATCTTCTGGAAGTTGCGCTTGCGATAGAAGCTGAACGCTTCTTGATTATTTTCAGCCACTTCCAGCACGAGGTGGGTGCAGCCACGGAGGCGTGCGAGGTGCTGGAGCTGCTCCAACATGAAGCCACCGACCCCGCGACCCTGGTAATCGGGGTGCACCGCCAGCTCCTCCACGAAGAGCGGCCGCATGTCGCGCGAGTCGAACCAGCGCCAGTTGATCCAGTTGTCCGAGCCGGTGGTCTCGAAGGTCGACTCGGCGTAGCCGACGATCTCGCCGGCATTCTCGAACACGAGCTGCTCGATCCCCTCGTCGTCGTAGCTCTCCTCGAAGCGCTGCTTCGACCGTGGCCGCTGCACTTCGACGGTCTTCTGGTTGACGTCGCGGAAGACGCGCTTGAGGAAGTCCCAGACCTTGTTGATGTCGCGGCGATGCATGCGGCGCACGCGCAACATCTCGGCGGGCGTCGCCGAGTCTTCCACCGCCACGACATCGCCGTTCTCGTCGAGCAGCGGCACGGGTGCTGCGAGCTTCGACCTGGCCGCCGGGCGGCCACCTGCCTTCGCCTTCCCCGGGTCCCTGACGCGCGGGGTGGAGGTGACTTTCTTAGCGGTGCTCTTCGACGGCGTTCGGGTTGCCATGGCGATTTCGTACCCTCCCCGTTGCCCGCCTGCAAGCCGCCCGTATCGGGTTCGCAGCGCAGTGGACAATGCCACTGGCGCATGCAACCGGACCACATGAGCGACACGCCCGACGAGAACCCCAAAGCCTTCAAGCACTGGTACACGCACAAGGTCGTGGGCGCCCTCGCCGATCGCATCCGACGGCTCGATCGTCGCTTCGATAGCTCTGCCTTCACCGCAGCAACAGCCACGCTCGAGACGCTCGAGCTCAAGGCCCGCGTCGCGCTCATCGCCGATGCGCTGGCCGGCGCCTTCAAGCGCGACTTTCCAGCGTCAGCACAGCTCATCGTCAAGCTGCTCGAAGCGCCACTCGAGCCATCGGTGCTCGCGTGGCCGCTCGCCCACTTCGTCGGCCGCCACGGCCTCGCCCATCGCGACGCCGCGCTCGCCGCCCTCTACGCGATTACGCAGCGTTTCACCGCCGAGTTCGACATCCGCCACTTCCTGCTCGCCGACCCCGTCGCGACGCTGAAGACCTTGCGCAAGTGGGCCCGCGACCCAAGCGAGCACGTACGCCGCCTCGTCTCGGAAGGCACCCGCACCCGCCTGCCCTGGGGCATTCGCTTGCAGCCGTTCATCGACGATCCGACGCCGGTCCTGCCGCTGCTCGACGTCCTCCACGATGACCCGTCGGAGTACGTGCGGCGCTCGGTCGCGAACAACCTGAACGACCTCGCCAAGGACCACCCCGAACTCGTCGTCGAGCGCATCCTCCGCTGGGGCGATGTCGCCGCATCGCGTTCCCACCACGACGCGCTCGCCCGACGCGCCCTGCGCACCCTCATCAAGCAGGGCCACCCCGGCGCGCTGGCAGCGCTCGGTGTCGCGGCCAGCGCCGCGGTAGACACTGTCCACTTCGCGGTCACGCCGCGCGCGACCATCGGCGAGTCGATCATCCTCGAGGCGACGCTCGCCAACCCGAGCGACGACGATGCCAAGCTCGTCGTCGACTTCGCGCTGCACTACCGATCGGCCAACGACACGGTGCGCGCACCCAAGGTGTTCAAGTGGAAGACCTTCGTCCTGGCGGCACACGAGACCGTCACCCTGACCAAGCAGCACCCGATGCGCGACGTCTCGATCCGGCGCCTGAACCCCGGCGTGCACCGCGTCGACCTGCTGATCAACGGCACCCGCGCCGCTAGCGCCGATGTGGTGCTCGCGCGCTGAACCTCAGAAGTTGTCGATGTCGACCGACGCGCCCGCGAGCTCGTCGCGACGTTCGTTGATCGCCGCCAGCAGTCGCACGAATCCCGCGGCCGCGACCGGAGGCGGCGTGAACGCCGACACGTCCTGAGTGCCGCGCGCCGCGCGCAGCATGTCGGTCTGCACCATGCCCGGCGCCACCGCGAGCGACACCAGGCCCTGCGCCCCGTACTCCGCGTGGGCAGCGCGATGGAGCCCTTCCAACGCGTGCTTCGAGACGCCGTAGGCGCCATAGCCCGGCACACCGAAGCGCCCGACCCCGCTCGACATCCAGATCACGGTCCCGCGAGATGCCAACAGCTGCGGCAGGCACGCGACGAAGAGGCGCAGCTGGGCGTCGACGTTGACCTCCATGACGTGCCGAAACTCCACCATGTCGGCGTCCTCCAGCTTGCCCATGGTGCTGATGATGCCGGCGTTCAGGACGAGGACGTCGAGGCCCGGTGCCAGCACCTCGCGTGCCTTCGCCGCAAGCTCTGGACCCAATCGCGGGTCGACCAGCTCACCAGCCACCGCCCCGCGCGCGCCACTGTCGGACAGCGACAAAGCCGCCGCGTCCGCCGAGCGCGCATGCACCAACACGTCGGCCCCGGCCTCGACGAACGCCTTCGCGAGCGCCGCCCCGAGGCCACGATTGGCCCCCGTCACCGCGATCCGCCGCCCCGCCAACAGGCCCAGGTTGCCATCGTTCGTCGTCGTCATGCCGTGGCGCTACCACAGGCCCGGTGTCAGAAGAAGCGCGTGATCTCCGCGTACGCCTCGCGGTTCGCTTCGGTGCGGGCGAGCCGCGTCGCCTCTTCGGCCCGCTCGCGATCGACCAGCAGCTTCACCGGCACCCATGGCCCGAAGAAGCGCAGCAACGTGCGATGCCCAACGCCCCGCATCACGTGTGAGATGTCCTCGCGCGCAAGCCGCTCACCCACGCGGTCGACCATCGCGAGATCGGTCAGCACCAGCACCGGCACGAGCTGCACCCGTGAGCGCAGGGCCGCTTCGCGCAAGACATCCATGACGCACGCGAGCGCCACTACGAAGTAGGCGATGCCGGAGCCCGCCGCGAAGAACGACAGATCGAACCCCAAGCTCTGATCCGCGAGCACGATCGCCACGGCGATCGCCCCCGAGACAGCACTCCCCCGACCCAATGAGAGGCCGAGTATACCACGGATCTGCGACGACGACGTCGCGCCCCTCGCAGCCCGACTCCTCAGCAGCGCAGGCAAGAAGGTCAGCAGCAGCACCACTGTGACCACTGTCCACAAGGTCGGGCGGAACATCCATCCGAGCGCCCCGAGCGCGCCGAGGTCGAACGTCGTGACCAGCCCGACGAACGCCACGACCTGCATTGCCCAGGCCGGCACGAGCAACGGCAAGAGACCGACGACCGGCAGTCGCTCGCCCCGCACTTCCCGTCCGAGCAACGCGACCGTCGCGATAGTAACGAACAGCAACGTGCGCACCAGCAGCTCGGCATCGTCGCCGGTCGTCGCCGCATCCGCCCGCACCAGCCAGCCCGGCAACGCCCCAAGCACCGCGACCACCGACAGCCCGTGGCCCGACCCCCAGCGCGACACCGCGCGCGCCCCCACGAGCAACAGCCCCGTGCCTGCGACCAGCGCGCCCGCATCGATCAACAGCGGACCGAAGCCTGGCTCGAACAGCGCCCAGCCGTAACCGCGGAGGGCCCACGCGTTGAACATCGCTTGGGCTATGACCACCATCGTCGCGACCACGAACGTCGCTCGCAACAGATGCACACGACCCACACCCTGGCGCAGCCGGCGCCAACGCGGAAACGACAGGGCAGCCAGCTCGACCAGCACGAACGCGAGCAGCACCCCATCGAGCCCATTGCCGACAATCGACGTTTGCTGCGCGACGAAGCCCGCATCATCGGGCAGCGCCGCGCCCTGCGCCCCCGGCAACACGACCTGTGCGAGCAGCGTCGGCAGCGCCACCCCGGCCGCCGTCACGAGCATGCGCCCGAGCCACTCGCCGAGCAGGCGAAGCCGAGGCGCAGCAAGAGCAACCGGTTCGGACACCCCGGCATCCTCTGGGTGAGGGCGCTTGGGGTCAACCCCGACCCGAACACTTCCGCAACCGGGCGACCTTCGTTGGTGCGCCTTGGCAAGGGCGAACGATGGGCTGATAGTCCCGCCGATGAGCACCGACTTCCGCGGCAACTACCTCGGCTACGACGCCCTCACGGCACTCCTCGATCGTTGGGCGACGGACCACCCCGAGGTCGTCCGCAAGACCTCGCTCGGCAAGAGCGACGAAGGTCGCGAGCTGTGGCTCATCACCGTCGGACGCGAGCCCGACCGCGTGCGACCCGCGGTCTGGGCGGACGCCAACATGCACGCGAGCGAGCTCACCGGCACCTCGGTCGTGCTCGCGATCGCCGAAGACCTGATCGAGCTCCACTCCGATTCCATCCGCAAGGGCTCGCCGATCGAGGCCCTGCCCGAGCACCTGCGAGCGATCCTGCGCGCCGGCCTCTTCTACCTGATGCCGCGCATGTCGCCCGATGGGGCCGAGCTGGTGCTCGCCGATCAACGCTGGCTGCGCTCGCGTCCGTCATTCGATCAGGCAAGCCGCGCCCATCCGCGTTGGGTCTCGCAAGACATCGACGGCGATGGTCGCTCGCTCGTGATGCGCCAGCTGCATGTGGCCGGTGACTGGGTGCCGCTCGAGGGCTTCCCCGAGGTCCTGCGCGCGCGCCGCATCGACGACGCCCCGCCCTACTACAAGCTCTATCCAGAGGGCGTCATCGAGAGCTTCGACGGCTTCAACATCCCCGAGCCGTACTACCTCTCGGACAACGACACCGACCTCAACCGAAACTTCCCCTACGACTGGCAGCCCGAGCCCAAGCAGCCCGGCGCCGGCCCGTTCGCCGCGTCGTCACCCGAGGCCCTCGCGGTCACGCGCTTTGCCGTCTCGCACCCGAACATCTTCGCCTGGCTCAACCTGCACTGCTTTGGTGGCGTGCTCATCCGCCCGCCCGGCTCGCACCCCGACTCGAAGATGGACCCCGACGAGATGGCGCTCTACCGACAGCTCGGCGTCTGGGCCGAGGCGCTGACCGACTACCCGACCGTGTCCGGCTTCGAGGAGTTCACCTACACGCCCGACCTGCCCCTGCGCGGCGACGTCGTCGCCTTCGCGCACGAACAGCAGGGCGCCTTCGCGTGGGTCGTCGAGCTGTGGGACCTGTTCAAGCGCCTCGGCCTGCCTCGCCCCAAGCGCTTCGTCGACTACTACGACCGCCTCGGCGACGACGAGCTCCTACGCCTCGCTGAGTTCGATCGCGACCACAACCAGTCGCGCATCTTCGTGCCCTGGAAGACCGCCGAGCACCCCCAGCTCGGCACCGTCGAGTGTGGCGGCTTCGCCCCGCTCATCGGCATCTGGAACCCGCCCAACGACCTCCTGCCCGAGGTCTGCCACGGCCAGAGCGCGGTGCTCCTGCGGGTCGCCACCATGGCGCCGCGTGTCGACCTCGAGGTCGCAAGCGAAGGCGCGCGCGTGCACATCACCGCGCGCAACCTCGGCTACCTCGCGACCTACTTCATCCCGTCAGCGAAGAAGTCACCGATCGCCGAGCCACTGTGGCTCGAGCTGCTGCCCGAGGCCGGCCTCGCGCTGGCCCCCGGTGAGCCGACCCGCCACGCCATCGGCCACCTCGACGGCTGGGGCCGCGGCCACCTGAACCCCGGCCAGTCGATCCTCGGACCGCGCAGCCTCGGCAGCAGCGACACCGCCCACCGCGCGGTCCAGGTCGTGCTCCCGAGCAGCGGTGGCGGCAGCCTGCGCGTGCGTGTCGGCTCGATCCGCGTAGGCTGGGTCGAGCGCGTCGTCACGTTCGCCGCGCAGTAGACAGCGTCTACCTTGTGAGTGATCACGACCCGCTCTGCATATCGTAGCGGCCGAGCTTGCTCGGCCGAGCGTCGCAGGCACGAATCCCCGCCTACACGTCCGCCATCATGGCGACCGTCCGGTAGGGTCGAGTGAAGCACCACTCCTTCGCCGTCGACCGCTCCGCATCGTAGCGGTAGTCGCCGTCCGCGAAGTCCTTGAGCCCTTCCACGCGATCGACGCGCTCCTTCAGCAGATAGCGCGCCATCATGCCGCGCGCCCGCTTCGCGAACAGCATCAGCGCGACCGCCTTGTCCTCCTTGAGTTCCTTGAACGCGACCTCGACGACTGGCGACTCGAGCCGCACCCGCGGCACGGCCTTCATGTACTCGGCCGAAGCGAGGTTGATGATGGCCCGCTCGCCCTCGCTCGCCGCCACACGCCGCTCGATCGCGGCCGCAATGCGGTCCCCCCAGAACGTGTACAGGTCCTTGCCGCGCTTCGTGACCAGCTTGCTGTGCATCTCCAAGCGATAGGGCTGCATGATGTCCAACGGCCGCAACAGCCCGTAGAGCCCCGACAGAATAACCAGGTGGTCCTGCCCATACGTCAACGTCTTCGCGTCCAACGAAGGCGCGTCGAGACCACTGTAAACATCGCCCGCGAACATCAGCGCCGCTGGCTTGCCGTCGTTCACGCCCGGCGCGTGCGTCTTGTCCCACGCGACGAAGCGCTCGTGGTTGAGCTCGGCCAGCGCCTCCGACAAGTCCATCAGCTCGGCCAGCTTCTTGGCCGACAGCTTCTTCGCCGCCGCGTGCACGGTGATGGCTTCACTCAGGAGCTCGGGCTGCGTCAGCGCCAGCTTCGCGTGCGCCTTGCCGAGCGGTTCGAGATCGAGCTTCTTCGCAGGCGAGATGATTGCCAACATGGGTGGCATCACGCCTGTGCTCGCGTCCGCCGTCAAGCCAAGGCATGCTGCCGCCATGTCCGTGCCCGCCTACGCCCTCGCTTGCATCGCCCTCGTGTTCGCCAGCACCGCCTGCAACGGCGACCTCATCGACCCGAGCGACGCGGCCGTCATCGAGGTCACGCCCGACACGCGCAACGACACGAACGACGCCATCTCCGACAGCGACGTGCCCGTCATCAGCGACGCCTCCGCGTTGACCGTCTCGAGCATCACCACCAGCGCGACCGGGATCGCCGCGCGCGTCTGTTGGAGCGGCTCCAGTGAGTTCGATCCGACATCGGTCAGCGCCTCGTTCGGCGACACCGCAGTGAGCCCGCGCTTCATCAACGATGACAGCCTGGTCGGCTGCTTCGACCTCGACGCGACGCTGCCCCCCGGCAAGCACTCCCTGCACGTCGCCGCGGCTGACACCAGCGGTGTCGCGGCGACTCCACTGTGGTTGCCGCTGTGGGTCGAGGCGACCCCCTTCGACTGGCGCAAGTCGCTCCTCTACATGGTGATGGTCGACCGCTTCCGTGACTCTGACGGCAAGGCCAGCCCCGAGCCGGACGTGCAGACCACAGCCAACTACCAAGGCGGCGATCTCGGCGGCGTGCAGGACGCCATCGAAGACGGCTACTTCGACGCGCTCGGCGTCGACGCGCTGTGGATAACGCCGGTCCTCGACAACCCGGCCGGCGGCTTCATCGGCCTGGACAATGTCCACATCTACGCCGGCTATCACGGCTATTGGCCGATCAGCGCGACCGCGATCGACGACCACCTGGCGCCCGCCGGCACGACCGGCGACGATGCCTTCGCGAGCATGATCGGCGCGGCGCATGGGCGCGGCACCCGCATCGTGCTCGACGTCGTCCTGAACCACGTGCACGAACAACACCCCTACTGCACGGAGCGTCCCGCGATGTGCAAGCACACGTGTGTCTGCGGCACCGCCAACTGCGACTGGGAGGCGCGCGCGCTCGACTGCCAGTTCGCGGCCTACTTGCCCGACCTCGACTACAGCGACCCGGAGACGCTCGCGCGGGTCGTCACGGATCTGATGGCCTTCGTCGCCAAGTACGACATCGACGGCCTGCGCCTCGACGCGGTCAAGCACATGGACCCCATCGTGCTGCGCACCATCCGAGCCCGCACCGATGCCATCGCCGAGGCCGGTGGCGCGCCGTTCTGGCTCGTCGGCGAGACATTCGCGGGCAGCAGCGAGCGTGGCCTGGTCGCCTCGTTCCTCGACGACGGCCTCGATGGCCAGTTCGACTTCCCGCTCTATTGGCAGATCCGCGACACATTCGTCGCCGACGCGAGCTTCCGGGCGCTCGAGACGGCGCTGGTAGACAGTGGTAACGCTTATGGTGACGCGCTGGCGCTGATGAGCCCGTTCCTCGGCAACCACGACGTCGAGCGCATCGCGACCGCACTCGCGAAGAACGACCTCGGCCCCTGGGGCGGCACCGTCGACGTCGTCGCGGAGAACACCAGCGCCACCCCGAGCCGCTGGGACGTGATAAACCCCCTCACGATGGCGATGGCCTTCGTGCTCACCCTGCCCGGCGTGCCGCTGGTCTACATGGGTGACGAGCTCGGCCTCGGCGGCAGCAACGACCCCGACAACCGCCGCCTGCTGCCGGTGACGCCCGCGACCGACCAGGCCGAGATCCTGCGCCGTGTACGCGAGCTCGGCCGCGCCCGCCGCGACAACCCGGTGCTGGCGGTCGGCGCCCGGCGCGAGCTGTGGCAGGACGACGACATCTACGTCCAGGCCCGCTGGGCAGGCGACGCTGGCGATAAGGTAGACACTGTCATAATCGCGATGAACAAGGGCGAAACCCGCACGGTCACGGTCACCTTGCCGCCCGGGCTCGGCGCCGACGGCCGCGCCTTCCGCAGCCTCCTGTCGGACCGAATGCTCACCGCCAACGGCAACCAGCTCGAGCTGAGCCTCGGCTCCTGGGAGTACGTGCTGCTGCGCGCCGAGTGAGCCTGCGGCGCCTTCGCACGTTCTTGCCCTCCCAGCCGCGGCCGTGCCACAAGCAGCCACAGAGGTCACACGACATGAAGCGTACTGAAGGTCACATCGCGGTCACGGGTGCGTCGGCGGGTATCGGGCTCGCGATCGCGCGCTCGTTTGCAAAGAGGCCCAATCAACTGACGGTCGTGGCGCGACGCCGCGCGCCGATGGAGGCGCTGGCCCAGCAAGCGCTGGCGGACGGGGTGCCGACCTTCGTCGCCGAGGCGGACATGGCCGACCTCGATCACTGCACCGACTGGGTCGACGAGGCCGAGGCGCGCCAGGGTCCGATCGACGTGCTGATCCTCAACGCCGGTGTGCAGAAGGTGGGCCCGGCCTTGTCGTTTTCGGTCGAGGAGACTGAGGCGATGTTCCGCATCAACGTGCTCGCGCCGCTGCGCCTCGCACGCAAGGTGGCGCCGGCGATGGTCGCGCGCGGACGCGGCACGATCGTCGTGGTGGCGAGCCTCTCGGGCATCACCTTCACCCCGCAGATGGCCGACTACTCGGCCTCCAAGGCGGCCGTCAGCGCGTTCTTCGAGACGCTCGGCGCGGAGCTGCGCGGCACCGGCGTGCATGTCTTGACGGTCTATCCGGGCCCCGTCGCGACCGACATGGAGAAGGCCGCGCGCGCCAACCTCGAGGATGGCCTGTTGCAGCGCAACATCCCGATGGGCACGCCGGAACAGCTCGCGGTCCAGGTGCACATCGCCATCCTCAAAGAAGCCCCGCGCCTTGTGTACCCGCGCGTCTACGAGGCCGCTCGCTTCGCGCGCGTCACCAGCCAGTGGCTGACCTACCGCTTCGCCCCGCGCGCCAAGACCTGAGCACGAAAGGCAAGCGCCTGGTCGCGCTGACCGCGGCTCTCGACGAGGCGGCGGCGCTCTGGCGGCCGCGCCCGTTCGTCGCGGATCCACCCTGGCTGGAGGCACATCCCGAGGTCGCAGCCTGGTGTGAGTCGCTAGCGATCGTGGACGTGATCGCCATCGAACGCGCTGAGGTCTTGCCGCCTGATGCACCGACGTTGCTGCACGCCTGGCAGGCGCGCCTCGCCGAGCTGACTACGTTGACAGTGTCTACTGGCCCGCGTGCAAGCACGATTGAGCGACGCGTGCCCGAGCGCAAGTTGGCGCAGATCGACGCGTTCATCGCAGCCCTCGACCAGGGCCCAGGCGCTTGCGCCGTGCTCGACTGGTGCGGCGGCAAAGGCCACCTCGGACGTACGCTGGGCTCGCACCTGAACGCGCCGGTGACCGTGCTCGAGCGTAACGCGAGCCTGGCCGACGACGCCATGGAGCTCGCCCGAGCGGCCGACGTGGCGCTCAACTTCGTCTGCGCGGATGCGCTCGCGGCGCCTGCCGATCTCTTCGGACCGGACGTCCTCGCGGTCGGCCTGCATGCGTGCGGCGAGCTCGGTACACGCATGCTCGAGCACGCGGTGCGCGACGGAGTGCACACGGTGGCACTGTCGCCCTGTTGTCTTCACAAGGTGCGGGGCCTGCGCGAGCAAGGCTACCTGCCCCTCTCTGCGATCGGCCGCGCCCATGATCCCCAGCTCGACCACGAGAGCCTGCGCCTCGCGACCGCCGACGAGGTGGTCGCCCGCGCGAGCCTCCAGGCCGGCCGGCGCCGTGAGAACGCGTGGCGACTCGGCTTCGATCTGCTCGCTCGCCGCGCCGGTCGCGCTAGCTACACGCCGCTTGGAACGATCACCGAGGAGCTCACGCGCTCCGACTTTGCGAGCTTCGCCAAGGCGCTCGCCGAGCGCTACGCGATCGCGCTACCGACCATCTGGGATCCAGTCGAGGCCGAGGCCGCTGGCTGGCAACGTGCCGATCGCGCCCGCGCCATCGGGCTCGTGCGTGGCCTCTTCAAGCGCGCGATCGAGGTCTGGTGCGCGCTCGATCGCGCCGCCTTCCTCGAAGAGCACGGGCTCGACACGACCATCATCTGCTTCGCGCCCCGCGCCATCACGCCGCGCAACCTGATCATCGTTGGGCGGCGGCCGCGCCGGCCATGAGTCGCTTCGAGCTGAAGGGGTCGTGTCCGACTGCGTTGCAGGCTCTCCGATCTGTCAATCGATGCGCCCCTCCCATAGTATCGCGCGATGACGATCCCATCCCCTGCGCGCAGCTCGACCCCGATGGAGCCCTGGCAGCGTGACGCGACCGCGGTCGCCGAGGCGCTCTTCGCGACCCCGGAAGGCCCACCGCCGAGCGCGCGCATCGCCTGGCTGGTCGACGATCTCACGCACTTCCTGATGACCGTCGGTGGTCGCTCGCGGCTCGCGTTCCGAGCGGCGCTGACAGCGGTCACGCTGGCCAGCCCGAAGCTCGTCTTGTCGCTGCGACCGTTCCACACGCTGTCGCTCGAAGACCGGGTGCAGGCTATCGAACGCCTCGACCACAGCCCACTCGGCATGGCGGTGTTCGCGGTCAAGACGCTCATGTGCTTCATCTGGTACGAGCACCCCGACAGCGCCATCGAGGTCGGCCTCGTGCGCAACGTCACGGCGCTGACGCGCTACCGGGGCAGCGCGCGCGGACCCGGAGGCCATGGGCAGCCCTTCGGGCCTTCGGCTGGAGGCCATGGGCAGCCCTTCGGGCCTTCGGCTGGAGGCCATGGGCAGCCCTTCGGGCCTTCGGCTGGAGGCCATGGGC